>Ga0224555_1003028_pt1 | contig 18211 bp, 18 predicted proteins | sample 714S23034metaG_FD_180687 | JGI IMG/M metagenome (GOLD analysis project Ga0224555, IMG submission 180687) | Peat soil microbial communities from Stordalen Mire, Sweden - 717 S2 30-34 | ecosystem: Environmental > Terrestrial > Soil > Wetlands > Peat | place: Sweden: Norrbotten County, Stordalen...
CAAGCTCCGCCGCTATATCAACGCCTACTCCGCCAATGCTCGGCCCATCCAGTGGAAGTACTCTGACCCCACCCGCCGCGTCCGCAGTAACGAATTCACTGCGACAGGCCACTAGTCTTGCTACTGCTCATTCTGTAACCGTTTGTGATACATAAGAGGTGGTGGGCAGTCACCCACAGAGCCTCGGTAAAGTGCAATTCACAGAAGCGATAAAGACAATTCGGGAATATTCGCCAGCTGACCTACCACTGATCCAGGTGCGTCTCGTAACTGGATTCAATCCGCTTCATCTACAAACTTTTCTCCAGGCGCACCTCCAGCAACGCATCAGCGCGAGCCACGTCGTGGTTTCGACCGATGTTTACGGAGACATGAAGGGCGCATTGGCACGCGTTCGCTCTTCCCTCTTCGACATGTGTGCGGTTGCGCTTGAGTGGCCGGACCTCGATCCTCGCCTTGGCTTTCGTCAAATGGGAGGGTGGGGACACAAGGAACTTGCCGATATCATCGAGAATACGCAAGCCAACCTTGGAGCAATGAGAGAAAGCCTAGCGAGTCTTCCTGATCACTTCCTCCTGGCTTTGTCATTGCCCACGCTCAACTTGCCTCCCGTTTTCCACACTCCCTCGGGACAACTCTGCGAGGCCGAACTACGTCTTCATCACTCTGTAAATGAACTGGGGCTTTGGGCAACCAGCAGGACCAACATACGATTGGTCCGACCCCAAAGGCAACAAATACATGCGGGCCCTCCCCAGGCATTCGACTTCAAAGGTGAATTGATGGCTGGGTTGCCTTACACAATCGCTCACGCCGATCAACTCGCCCAATCATTCGCGCAACTCCTGGCACCGCCAACACCAAAGAAGGGTCTCATTACAGATCTGGATGACACACTCTGGGCTGGCATTGTCGGGGAAGTTGGTCCTGAAGCTGTTTCCTGGGATATTGACAGCAAGACTCAGCCTCATGGTCTCTACCAGCAATTGCTTCGTGCTTTGGCTGACCAGGGGGTCTTGATCGGCATAGCCAGCAAGAACGATCCTGAAGTTGTCGAAGCCGTATTTAGGCGGACTGATATGGTACTGCCCCGCGGCCAAGTTTTCCCTGTCGAGGCGCATTGGAATGCGAAGTCGAAGTCGGTGACCAGGATTTTGGACACTTGGAACGTGCACTCCGACAGCGTAGTTTTCGTCGATGACAGCGCCAGCGAACTGGCCGAAGTAAAGGCTGCGCATCCTGACATTGAATGCATTCGATTTGACGGGCAGAACTACACAGAGGTCCACTCTCTCCTCTACCGACTCCGGGATCTGTTTGCGAAACAGACCATCACCCAGGAAGATGGCGTTCGACTAGACAGCTTGCGCTCTGGCAGCGTGTTTCGCGAGGGGGAACGGTCAAATAGGGTTTCAAATGAAAATTTCTTGCGCGATGCGGAAGCCAGAATCACCTTCGACTTCGCAGCTGCCTTGAAGCCTAGGACCCTTGATCTCGTCAACAAGACCAATCAGTTCAATCTAAACGGAATTAGGTACAATCAAACAGAATGGCACAACAGCCTCGCGCTGCCGAACACTTTTGCCGTTAGCGCGAGTTACCGGGACAAATACGGCCCGCTCGGCGTGATTGCCGTGCTTGCCGGCCAAGTCAGCGAACAAGCAGTGACCGTGAACACTTGGGTCATGAGTTGTCGGGCTTTCGGGCGGCGAATTGAATACGAGTGCCTTAAGGCGATTCTGGATCGATTTCCCGTGCAGCAAATCGTACTCAACTTTTCCCCGACACCTCGCAACGAATTCTTGCAGGAATTTTCAGGATCGCTCTTAGGAGAGAAACCTACTGGACCCTTTAGCGTTTCGCGAACGGTCTTCCTGGAGAAATGCCCCCAGTTGTACCATGCAGTCGATATCCTTCATGAATGATCTCCGTCAACGTCTCGCCAGATGCTTTTCCCTGGTATTCCCCGACCTCAAGTTGCCCGAGGTATATTCCGCGAGTTCTTCCTCTGTAGCCGAATGGGATTCGATGGCAGCTATAATCTTGGCCAATGTGATCGAGGAGGAGTTCCTGGTGAAACTCGACTACGATATTTTGCCTGAGCTCGTTTCCTTTGATCTAATCCTGGACTATTTGAAGAACAACAATGGAACTTCCTGAGGTTGTTGTCCGGCCCGCTGCCGATCTGCGCGTCGGCTTGACCGCGGAGTTTGAGCGGGAAATCAGCGAGGCGGACGTTTTCGAATTCGCGCGTAACTGCGGCGACATGAACCCGCTGCATACGGACATTGAATACGCTCGTTCCACCTACCTTGGTGCGCGAGTCGTTCACGGTGCCTATCAGGTTGCGCTGGCTTCCGCGATGGCTGGAATGTACTTGCCGGGGAGGAACAGTTTTCTCGTTTCCTACAACGCCCAGTTTGTCCGGCCTCTTTATTTCCCTTGCCGTGTGGTGGTGCATGGCGAAATTACCGCTTGGGATGCGGCCAACGTGCGGGGCAATGTCAAGGTCGTGGTCGCGGAATTGCCCGCTGGAACCACCGCCAGCCAGATTCATGTTGGCTTCACCTGTCACGAGGCGGCGCCTGAGTCAATCAGTTCCCTTCCGAGTGCGACCCAACCCACCGCTGCTCCCGACGCCAAGATCGTGCTGGTCACCGGGGCTTCGGGAGGGATTGGCTCTTATCTTGTCCGGGAACTGGCCCGCGATTACTCCGTCTTGGCAATCATGAATCGCCACGCACTGCCCTCCGAGCTAGGAGAGAACCCTCGCGTTCAACAGCTCAAGGTCGATCTTTCGGAACCGGACGCAATCTCGCATCTTGAAGGCATGCTCGGTGGCCAGCGCCTTTTTGGCATCGTGCACGCGGCATGGCCGGGCCTGTTGCAAGGCGGTCTGCTCTCTGTTCCGCGGCAAGCACTAGAGCAGCAACTCTCGTTCGCCATTTATCGGACTATCGAACTGGCTCGCTTGTTGGCAGACAAGGGTGAGAGTGAAGGAGCGCGGCTGGTGGTTTTGGGCTCGACCGCAGGTACGCAAAAGCCATCCCTCACTACTGCGGCATATTCTCTCGCCAAGGCGTCACTGGAACACACTATTAAGCTACTGGCGCCGGAACTCGCCCTTAGGAAGATCATGATCAATGCCGTTTGCCCGTCGTTCTTAGCTGTTGGCATGAACGTGCAGGCAAACGAGCGGCAGAAACTCTCGGCGAAGGCCGCGATCCCGCTCGGCCGCCTCTGTGAAACAGCTGATGTGCTCGGGGCTGTCCGCTTTCTATTTTCCAAAGACTCCTCGTTTCTCACAGGACAGACCATCGTTCTGTCGGGCGGGCAGCTGTGAACGGAACCCTCATCGTTTGCAACCGCTCCAAAAGGCGTATCTACCATCAATGACCGCCGCCATAAGAGCAACTGAATACAAGGATATCCCGGCTCTGGCAAGATTCCTCGTTCGCGTGTACCAGTTTGACCCCTTGGACCACCACGCCGATAAGCTATTGCTGGAGTGGAAGTACCTGCACCCAACGCCCGGATGCGAAGCCAGCAGCTACCTGCTCGAAAGGGACGGAGAGATCGTGGCGCATTGCGGCGTTTGCCCGGTAACCTTTCATCTCCCGGACGGAACGACTGTAAATAGCATGACCATGATGGACTGGGCGGCCGATACCTCGGCCCCGGGAGTCGGCGTAAGGTTGTTTCGCAAGCTCATGGAGATGGCCCCCACTTCTTTCATTATTGGTGGCGCACCCGCTACACGCCTGATTGTTCCCCGAATAGGGTTCCGGCATGTGGGAGAAGCTCTGACGTACTCTGCATGGTTGCGTCCGTGGCGTGAGTTTCGGACCCGCCCTCGCACTCGAGGATCGACACTGCGGCTACTGCACGGCCTGACACATCCCGCGCGGAATCGCAATCGAGCAAGCGCGGATTGGGATTTCGCTCGCGTCAACCAATTTGATGATTCGGTCTTGCCGCTATTGAACGGCACAAAGCGCACATGGACCTTTTGCCAACGAACCATTGCGGCCTTAAACCATCTACTGAAATGTCCTCACCTCAAGATGCAGGGATTTCTGTTAAAACGACAGGGCCGGCTCATTGGCTATTTCGTCATAGGAAAAGCAGAGTGGGAAGCCAGGCTACTCGACCTCGTAGTTGATTCGGAAGATGGAAATGACTGGAATCTAGCCTGTGCGACAGTTACGAAGGCAGCCCGCCTCGACCCGGAGGTTTGCCGAATCCGCGCCCAAGCCACATTTCCTGTTCTTGCTGAGGCACTGGCATGGAATCGTTACTGGTACCAGTACAAGGAGCCGATCGTCATTCACGATCCCACAAACGTCTTGGATCGCGCATTTCCAGTCAGTTTCCAGCTCGTCGACGGCGACTCAGGTTATTGACCTGAACCGCGAATGCCCGGCGATCAAGCCATGATTTTGTCCAGCGCGAGATAGGGCTGTGCAGTACAATTCTGCCAAACGAACCGAGAGGCAACCCCTGAGATTCGTCAGTCCTGCGCTGAAGTACATTGTCTTTCCCGCCCTGTCCCGGAGCGGCTACCTTCGCTACACGGCGGGTGCTGGTCCAGCCATCGTGACATACCATGGCGTTTTCCCTGCGGGATACGAGGTCAGGAATCCGGCTTTGGACGGCAACCTGGTGCGAGCAGATTCGCTTCGGCGACAGCTCCAGTTTCTCAAGAAACGCTACCACGTGATCAGTCCCGAAGAGTTTCTCCGTTGGTCTGAGGAGAAGCTGTCCCTTCCTCCCCGTTCGATCTTGCTGACCTGTGACGACGCGCTGCAAAACACCCTGACGGAAATGGTCCCCATATTGCAGGAGCTCGGCCAGTCCTGCCTGTTCTTCGCCACCGGCGCGTCCGCGGATGACACACCGTCCATGCTCTGGTACGAGGAACTCTACATGATGTTGTTGGACGTGAGCGAACCTATCGCTCTCAGCCTTCCCGACGCGGGGATTAGTCTTGGCCCAATTTTGCCGAACGACAGACACTCGTGTTGGTGGAACATGGTCGAACGGCTTTCGCAGTTCGATCGAGAACTCCGGCGCGGATTCCTCGATCAAATCCGAGACCAGCTTAAGCTTTCAGAGAACTGGAGAGAGCAGTTCGTCCAAAACCCGACCCTCGCCGCCAGATTCCTCACCCTTGACGCAGCTGGATTGCGGCAACTGACCGCTGCAGGAATGAGCATCGGTGCCCATTCTCTCTCCCACCCGATTCTCGCGCGCGCATCCGAGGAGTTGGCGTGGCGTGAAATCTCCGGGAGCCGCAGTGTTCTTGAAAAGGTTCTGGGGCAGACGGTGTGGGCCTTTGGCTATCCCTTCGGCAATGCCGCTACGGTTACAGGACGAGATGTGCGGCTGGCGGAGCAGGCTGGTTTCCGCTGTGCCTTTATTAATACTGGAGGCGGATTCGGCGCGAAGATCAATTGGTTCGCCCTCCCGCGTGTCCACGTCACGGCCGACATGAGCTTGGCGGAGTTTGAGGCCCACATCTCAGGTTTCTACCGCTCTCTGCGTAGCAGACTGACGGGCGGCGAGAAACTGGAAGCGTTAGCGGGTGCTTGAGGCCGAAGGACAAGCTTGAATGGCCTTCCCTCCTATCGATCGCAGCCAGCCGCGTTCCTTAAGTTTGTGCATTCATCAACGGAAGCGAACCTGTATTTGTTTTTGCTGCATTTCACAAAGTATTGGCCGCCGCCAACACATATCGTCACGCCAGCTAAGATCATGCCCGTGATGTGCCAACTTGTTTAATAGGTCTCAATAAGGATAGCTCTTCGGGCGTCAGGACGGCCTCGCCCTGCGCATCGCCTGACTGCGGCCAACTAAAACGCCCTTTCTCCAACCTTTTTGCACAAACCCACAGTCCCGTCCCATCACAGACGAAGACTTTCAACCGATTGCGCTGAGCATTGCAGAACAAGAATAGGCCGTTTCGACACGAAAATCGAAAGTACCTGGCCGTTCCCTGGATTGAGCGGAAAAAACTCACCCGCGAGCGATGGCCGCTTTGCGTGCGACCAGGATGTATCCTTTGGTTCCGGTTGCCGAAACGGATGCTGCCGCCAGAAACGACCGAGGGTGCTGCTTATGACCGATTTCTTGTCGATTTCAAGAAACGGCTGTCCCGCCATCCTCGCCTCCGTGGACACGCTCTAGATTCCACGACGGACATCGAAACAGCCCTTCAGAAACTCGATAAGCACGCTGACGACGTGGTCACGTCTACTGCGTCAGCAGTATTCCTCAGCACAGCAGTTCTGCAAAGTGGTCGATTGGATGTTCTGGTGGTGTTCGCCGCTCAAACACGTCTCATTTGGCAGATTGCCCACGTGTACTACCAAAGACCGTCGCTACGGGACTTCGTGCAGCTATATGCAAACGTGGCTTCGACAGCTTTTATCGCTGCTGGCATTGAGGATATCGATGTCGATGTGTTGGTTGGGACGATTTTCGGCTCGACTGTTGCTGCAATTCCGGGAATGCACCTTCTCGCCAGTTCTATCCTGTCTGGTTCAGCGAATGCCTTCCTGACACTCAGGGTCGGAATGATCACGAAGGAATACTGTCGCTGTACGGTGCGAGTGGAGAAGGCGGGTCTCCGAAGGGCCGCCACAGTGAAGGCTGCCAAGCTGCTTGGCTCGATTGTTCGGGAGGGAACCGTGAAGTTGTCGAAGGCCGCGGTGAAAGCGTCAAAAATGAAATTGAGCCGAGCGTTCGAAGTCGTAACCGGACGACGTGGAACGGCGGAAACTTCTTAGCGACCGAATGCCCCAAACCTCGCAGTCCCTAGAAGAGAGAATTCTGAATCTGGGCAATTTCCACTGCTCACCGGATAGCATCACATCAGGCTGGATAGCAGGGCCTCAGCAGATCGGACGCCGAAGCGACAATCCTTCATCTCTGCCTGATTCGCGGTGGTATTCCCATCGCTTTCACCTTGGTGCCGCACCCCGTTGAACCAGATTGGTGTACTCGGTCACGATTTCCTCTGCCACCGACTCGCACAACTGGGCCTCAGCCGGAGTGGGCTCCCGCTGGCTTCCCGCTTCCTGCCCCCGATGGCGGCCTGTGCGGATACCGGAATCATTCATGATGTTTGTTGCATCCTTCATCCTCTGAATGCCGATGCCGAGGGTGGTGGCTGCTTTGTGCTCATGGGCGAAGACCTTCGCCGCCAATTCGATGATGTCGAACAAAGGAGCCAGTTTTTTCTCCGGGTCGTCATGGTACTCCAGCATGTAGTCGGACATTCGCCGCAATGTCTCGTTCGCTGCTGACGTATCGACAAAACTGAATAGCTCGTCCATACGATCCTTGCGAGAATCCGCCACGATCCTTCCGTCAGCCGAAGTCACTACTACATCAGCATGTGCGCTTGCCTTTAGACCTAAACTATCGGACACGAAAACGTTGATGTCACGGCGGTTAGACTGCGGATCGAATCGTGAAACCGAGCCGAGCGTGGCCGTGAACCGCATTTTGTCGGCGAGTCCGATTCTCCGGATGACCCCGTCCACAATCTGCTTTGCATTTCTCTGCTGAACATCAAGGTCGTGATGGTCTTCTTTCCGCACCTCGATCCAATCGCACGCAATCTCCACGTCAAAGCCGTCGTGCTCTAGCGTGCCGTGCCATTTTCCCGGAATGGCAGGCTTCACTCCCCAACGGAACTCATGCATCGGCATATTCAGATTCTAAAGCGTTCGTGATCGTCAGAAACATGGCGGGAGAGCAACTATGCCTGAATAGAAAACAGCATTTTCGCCCCAGAGACCCTATGCGAGGTACGCGCATACAATGACGCCATGAAAGACCTCAGGGATCGAGTTGCGCTTGTGACTGGCGGCAGTCGGGGAATCGGAGCCGCAGTTGCAATCGCACTGGCTAAGGCTGGTGCCGATGTCGCCGTTAACTACCGTGAGCGTGCCGCCGCTGCGAACGCGGTCTGTTCCGAAATCACCGGGGTGGGACGGAAGGCAATCGCGGTTCAGGCCGATGTGTCAGTCACAGCTGACGTGAGGCGCATGGTCGCAGAGGTTGAAGCACACCTTGGTGGCATCGACGTTCTCGTCAACAACGCGGGAATCGCTCATCCGAGCAAGTTGGAGGAGATTACGGAAGCGGAATGGGACGAAGTACTCGGTGTCAATCTGAAGTCGGTGTTCTTGGTGACGCAGGCTGTTGTTGGCGGCATGCGACAAAGAGAGTGGGGGCGCATCATCAACTTGTCTTCGGTCGCCGCACAGACAGGTGGGGCTGTAGGAGCCCATTACGCGGCGTCCAAGGCAGGGATCATAGGGCTAACGCACTCCTGCGCTTCATCGCTCATTCGAGACGGAATCACCGTGAACGCGATAGCTCCGGCGTTGATTGAGACGGATATGGTGACCAGCAACCCCAACGCGAACCCGAATCTTATCCCGATGGGGCATTTTGGATCGGTGGACGATGTCGCATCGGTGGCTGTGATGCTGGCGATGAACGACTACATGACGGGGCAGACAATCTCGGTCAATGGTGGCTGGTATATGAGCTAGTCCCGCCAACTCTGGATACGATCACCCTGTCGGGTGATGACAGTCATAGCAGGATAGGGAACGGGCGGATACTGTGTGGACAGTGGCATGAACAGCAAACTGGTAGACGCTATCGGGCTGAAGACACATGCGGTCGCCCTCACGTGGGCGGATGCGGCACCGCAAGGGGCGATCCAGTTCAAACCGGGGCGATGGGGGTGTGTAGTATCGGTGTTTGCCACGGTCGCCGCCAAGGGACGGGTTGGAGCCTTCGACCGCAAGACGTATGGGTGCTGGGGTGGCGGCGTGGGACTCGGATTCTGCAACTGCTACGAGAGCTTTCCCGGTGGCATCGAGGGGTTCTGCCACTTCCTCGCCGATGGGAATGATCATTCCGAAGAAGGACAGCGCGTCGGGGAAGAGATCGCAGGATGGGGCGACCGACATCTTGCTGACGATTTCCTGGTGAGCGATACCTGAAGAGTGCGCAGGTCACACGGCGTTTCCTTGAAGCCTTGCCCATGCGCGACATTCCGGTGCAATACGTCGTCGTGAAGCCACTTGATGCTTCCGATCCGGAGAACGACGACATCAAGAGCGTCACGTTGTTCGTCGATCCTGACCAATTTTCGGCGCTCGTGGTTTTGGCGAACTATACGGAGCCCGATCTTGAAAATGTGGCGGTTCCGTGGGGCGCAGGATGCCAGATTATGGGCATCTTCGCCTATCGCGAACTGGAGGGAGCGCATCCCCGCGCATTGGTGGGAATGACCGACCTCTCCGCACGCCAAAATGTTCGGGCATCCCTTGGAGAAAACGTTCTGTCATTCACGATGCCGTGGCCGTTGTTTCTAGAGATGGAACAGAACGTAGACGGAAGCTTCCTGCAACGCCGGACGTGGAAAGAACTTCGCCGACAACACTGAGGATGGGTTTCGGCATCCTTTTCCTGTGTATCCCCAAAACGAAAACGCCCCAGACTCGCTTTGAGTCGTGGGACGTTCGTTGAACAGCCCTCCCCCGAAAACTGCTCACAATTAGGCTAGCAGCGGCCTTACCGGGAGCCCCAAAACCAACCTCCAAAAGAGAAGCAGTGCACAATATCAACGAATATTCCCGTTGGACATCTTCGAACGCAGCATCGACGCTGGGGCGGGCTGCCCAGTCAATAAGTACGGTGGAATCGAGGAACAGGCGCTTGTGTTCGAGGAATATGTTGCTATACGAATTCGATCTCGTCAGCACTTTCCCTCATTCCAGGGTGCCTGAACTTGATTGTCAGAGAAAATGAGAGGCGTCCTGATTGGTACTCACAGAAGCATCTTAGCAACACAGGTGTGGTATCAGGACTCGTCGCCTCGACATCCGCCCCGCCTCACTGCACATACCAATCCGAATGCGGCGACCAGCGGGCGCACGAGAGGCACTGGGTCGAAGTCCACTGGTGAACACAGGCGGGGCACACTCCTCCCGTATCGAACGTATTCCACACATGGCCGCAGCTACAGGACCAGCGGTCGTTTTTGTGGGGCGACCAGCCGCAAACCGGGCATCGAATGCGGGGGCCGGAGGGGTCGAGGCTCTTTTCTTGGTCGAGGTCGCGATCCAAAACCACGGACGATTTGGCAGCGTCATCCGAGAGGGCGTGCATGCCCGCTATTATGACTTAGTTCGGACGCACGGAGTGGTTAACGACTGCCGCTTGATCCTGTCCTGTTCGGTGCGTATTGGGCGCGTTCGGATTTCCACGCTCGAAGCCGCACTACTTGGGCGGCGTATGTTCAAAAGGGAGCTTGGTGTATCGCGCCTTTTCGATCTCGATCACGAGCGCCACTCTTCCTTCAGGGCTGCGAAACGGGAACGGCTTGCCCGTGTATTTGTGCGAGATGGGGTCCATGTACTTGAAGTCGCCATCAGGACGGCGCTCGACCACGCGGCCTCGAAGCTGGGCCTCCTGATACGGGTCTTGGAAATCGACGATAGAGAGTGCGACCCGAGGATCGCGTCGCGTGTTCTTCGCTTTGAGTGAGCCTTCCCCAGTACAAATCAGGATGCGGTCACCTTCGCGACCCACCCAAACGGGTGCGCTCTGCGGCGAGCCGTCAGGCATGAGAGTAGCGAGATGGGCGAAGTTGGGGCCGTCGAGTAAAGCTCTGATTTCGTTCGAAAGGGGAATCGCCATAAAAGTCCTCGCGCGGAATTGATGAACAAATCTATCACTTCATTTGGTGCTGGCGTCGGATCACGCTGATCCTGATCTGGCGGTAGCGGGAGAGGCGGTCTTTCAGTTCTCTCTCCTTCACTTGATGGCTCCGTATTTCTTCAGTATCTCAGTGGTCTTCTCAATCGGCAGCGCCTCGACCGTGTGTCCACGTCCGGTCATTGTCGTTGCTCGAAAAAGAGAGTTGTATACCGCCTCCTCGGTGGCTTCGATCACCGCCAGAAACAATGGCGACATCGCGTCATTCGTCAGCACCTCGATGTGCCTCGTCAACGCCTTTTCCTGTGCTCGTATTCGCACTTGCGCTGCCGTGGAGAACGCAATGGCATAATCCCCGCTGCCATTCGAGGCCGAGCTTCCGGTGCGAGCCACGCCAAGCCAAGCTCTCGCTGCCAACCGCTTCAGGTTCCGTGCGTCCATGGGTGCGTCGGTTGCGACCACGATCATCACCGACCCGTTTCCCCGATCTGTCGCGCCGCCTTCCGGTTGAAGTTCCTCACGCAGGTAGTAGCGTCCTAGTTCCCGACCAACCGGAGCACCCGCAATCGTGAGCACGCCGCCATAGTTGGTTTGGACAATGACGCCAACTGTATATCCGCCCAGCTTCGGAGGCAGTCGGCGGGACGAGGTCCCGATGCCTCCCTTGAAGCCGAACACCACCGTCCCCGTACCTGCGCCTACCGAACCCTCCTCGACCGGGCCGCCCTTCGCGTTCTTGATCGCCGCGAACACGTCGTCTTGAGTGATCTGCCGTCCCCGAATGTCGCTCAGGTATCCGTCGTTGGTTTCGCCGACCAGCGGGTTGATGGACAGGACATCCTCGTTACCCGGCAAAGCCAACCTGTAGCTGATCAGTGCGTCGGCCACGCGAGGCACACTCGTGGTAGATGTGAGGAGGATTGGGGTCTCGATATCGCCCATTTCGTCTACCTGAGTTGACCCGGCTAGCTTTCCGAAGCCATTGCCCACAAAGACTGCGCCCGGTACTTTTTCGCGGTACAGATTGCCGGGATGCGGCAGGATGGCGGTCACTCCAGTGCGCAAGTCGTCGCCACGGACGATGGTCGTCTGTCCGACCTCAACGCCAGCAACATCGGTGATCGCATCGAGCGGCCCAGTCGGTAGGATACCGACCTTCAGCCCCAAGCCCGACGTGCGAGGTCGCGCATTAGAGGTGGTGTTCTGCGCAATAGTGGCGACAGTCACCAGCAGAACCGTAGCGGCAGCGAGAATCTTCTTGGCCATGGCACCGAATTATATCTGCGGCTCGCGCTGCGGTCGTAGCAGAAGGTGGCTCAAAACCTTTACTCGCCTGACCACGCGAACCGCAGAATTCCGGTGCTTGTTTTTCATTGGCTTGCAGGGCGTGCGGCGAAACCCTTTTGAAACGCAGCTTCTCTCTATGACTTAGCGTGATCGTGGGTAGAAAACCACCCAAGCACGCGGCTGTCGAACTCCTGTGGAACCACACTAACGGCACCACAGTGACCTGCGCCCGGAACTTCCCAGAGCTTTACATCAGCCGGGTTGTGGCTGCGAATCCATTCAGACTGTTGAAAAGGGATGTTGTTATCCGCCAATCCATGGATCAGAAGAATGGGCACGCGGCTTTCCAACGACCGATTCTTCGGGCGAGGCGGCAGTCAGGTTTATGCCACGTGTGATCCGTCCGTATAGGAACGCCAGTTCGACGGCAGGACGCAATACCACTTTGGCCAACCACGTTCCCGTGCCGACAAACTGACCCGCGCGCACGTAGGCGATCTGGCGGAAGCTGGCGAATGGCGATTCGGCCACGACCGCACAGAATCGGGTTTCTTGTCTCACGGATTGCAGCAGGATGGCAGCCCCCATCGACTCACCCATTCCAAAGATGCACCGTGGGTGTTGCTGGGCGGTCAGCCATTCAAACCAACGGCGCACGTCATCAGTTTCCTTGATGCCATATGTGGGAAATCTGCCGCCGCTCTCGCCCTCACCACGAGAGTCGGGGAGCAGGACGGCGTAGCCCTTGGAAAGGAACAATTCGGCAACCCCGCCCATTCCCTCGCGGTTGTCTCCAACACCATGAAGCAGGATTACAGCGTCTCCGTTCGCATTGGCTGGGGTCGCGAACCAGCCTCGAAGTTCAACTCCATCGCGGGCACTGATGGAAACGTCCTGCAAATCCGCGCCGAAGCGAGCGGCAATGGCTTTCGCTGACTGGCGTTCTCTCAGAGGCATTTTCTGAGGGTGGAACGCTAACTCTCCAAGAAATACTGCGAGTATTATGCAAAGCAGGGCATAGCAAATCGCCACGGTGCGAATTAGACGCCACGCTGGCATTCATGCCCCTCTAGAATGTTGTTACGAAGAATTGAATCGGAAAGTTCGCAGGCGCGGCGGCACTTGTATCACGATCATCTCCGACTCTAGGGAAGAGATATGGCCGAGGCAAAGCATTAGCCACCATCATCCGGATTACGACCAGCGCATCAAAGTACTCGAAGAACAGATCAAGAAACTACAGAACGAAGTCAACGACCTGAAGCACAAGTTGGAAACGCACGACCATCCGCACACCCACTGAACGGACGGATGGATGGAATCCGGTAGAAGCGCAGTACCCTGAAAGGTCAATAAACGGTTTCATGGATTTGAGAATCGCAACCAAGACTGCCATCGTAACCGGGGCGAGCGCCGGAATCGGACTTGCTATTGCGAGGGAGTTCGCGGATAACGGTGTGAATCTCGTCCTAGTTGCCCGTCGAGCCACACGGCTTTCTGAAGCCGCAAAGGAGATCGGCAACCGATTCGCAGTCGAAGTGCTCCCGATAGCAGCGGATGTAGGTTCTCCAGATGAGCCGGATCACGTTGTCGCATCCGCTCTGGAGCGTTTCGGCGGCGTCGATATTCTCGTCAATAACGCTGGTCGGGCTTATGCGGGAGGCATTATGGCGGCTTCCGAGTCCGAGTGGGAAGAGATGACTGCGACGAAGTTGTCGGCCATGCGCCGATTTTGCCGTGCCGTCATTCCCCATATGCGCCAGCGTCATTGGGGGCGCATCGTCAGTATCTCGTCCATCGGTGGAATTCATCCGAACTACCGACTCATGGTTTCGCATGCGCTCAGCGCAGCCATCAACAATCTGACGCGCAGTATCGCACTTGAGGTCGCACGCGATGGCATTCTGGTGAATGCCATCGGAGTGGGTGCAGTCCTGACCGACAACTGGGCTAACAACATGCTCCCCGCTGTGCGTCAAGCGCGTCCTGAACTTGTGAATCAGTCCGACGAAGCGATTGTGAAACGGTTGGGGGAAGAGATGACGCCCGTAGGGCGATTTGGCACTCCCGAGGAGATTGCCGCGATTGCAGCATTCCTAGCTTCCGACAGGAATGGGTTCATCACTGGTCACACCGTTGAAGCCTCCGGGGGCGCTGACCGATTTATGTGAGCCGCGGAGCCGCCAACCGGACTTCGGGCTGGACTGCTAGAAGCTACGCCGCTGCCGCGTTCGTCTGCGTGCCCTTTATCTCGCACTCGGCTTGAAGCCAATCGTCCAAATCGTGACCGTCAGTCCTTCCGCGCTGCTCGTAAAGTTCGTAGGCACGTTGCTGGATCTGCTGCTCAATCGGGATCAGGACGGTCGGCTCGTCCGACTTCGGTGCGAGCGTTGAGGGCTCTTTCTCGAACTCGTCTGGTTGGCGATCTACCTTTTTTCCGAGTTGTTCAGTCTGCCGCTGTGACCTGTCGGCTTTGGTACGTTTCGTTGCCCTCTACATATTTTATGCCGCGAAGTCCCCTTTGCACCCTTCGGTCTCTTGATACCATCCATACGTCATGAACCTGTTCGATACATTCAAAATCCGCGATATTTCTTTTCGTAACCGCATTGCCGTCTCACCCATGTGCGAATACTCCAGCGAAGACGGGTTTGCTAACGACTGGCATCTCGTCCACCTCGGCTCTCGTGCCGTAGGCGGGGCGGGCACTGTCCTCACCGAAGCCAACGCCGTAGTCCCCGAGGGTCGCATCAGTCCCTCCGACCTCGGCATCTGGAAGGACGCGCACGTCGAGAACCTCGGACGGATAGTGCGTTTCCTCCGCCAGCACGGTGCGGTAGCCGGAACTCAACTCGCCCACGCTGGATTTAAAGCCTCCACTGGCGTCCCGTGGCGCAATCACGGCGCTCCAGTCCCCATCGCCGAGGGCGGCTGGCGTCCCATCTATTCCTCCACGGCCAAGGGTTTCACCCCGGAATCCACTCAGCCCGAAGCTCTCACTCCCGAAGGCATCGCTCGCATCGCCCACGCTTTCGCCGAGGGCTCTCGACGCGCCCGCGAAGCGGGCTTTGAACTTGTCGAAATCCACGGAGCCCACGGCTATCTCATCCACCAGTTTCTTTCGCCGCTGGTCAATACTCGTACCGACCAGTACGGTGGCAGCTTTGAGAACCGCACCCGCATCCTGCGCGAGATCATCGAAGCGGTCCGCAAAGTCTGGCCGGAACGTCTCCCCTTGTGGCTCCGCATCTCCGCTTCGGACTGGACAGAGGGCGGTTGGACCATCGAGGATTCCATCGCCCTCGCCCGGCAGGTCAAGCCGCTTGGCGTCGATCTCATCGACTCATCATCGGGAGGCATCGTCCCCAAGGCAAACATTCCGCTCGGTCCCGGTTATCAAACTCCCTTTGCCGAGCGCATCCGCCGTGAGGCAGGAATCCTAGCTGGAGCCGTGGGCATGATTACCGCACCCGAACAGGCGCAGCACATCATCGCCACCGGGCAGGCTGACATAGTCCTGTTGGCTCGCGAACTCCTGCGCGATCCCTACTGGCCGCTTCGAGCCGCTCATGTGCTCAAGCAGCAGATCGCATGGCCGAAACAATACGAACGCGCTCGCTTCTAAGAAAGAGTGCGTCACGCAAAACTGAGTAAGCAGGTTATCCTGCACGGGACGATGCGCTCGCGAATTCTAGTATGCTTGTCGCAGGTGCAACCGGATTTGAACGGCATGAACATAGACCGAACTATCATCGAAATCGAGTACCTCGAGCGCATCTTCGCAGTGCCCGATACCCGACCGCTGAGCACAAGCGACCTCTCGGCTGCCAATCGAAGGCACGACGACATGCTCGCTCATAGCCCGTGGTTTCGTCTTTGGCAGCAGTATGGCGTCTCTTGCCGACCTGAGTCCCCAGTGCTTCGACTAGGGGAATTGGAGAGCTAGACCTCCGTAGGAATTCGAGTATTGCCTCTTCTAGCTTCGACACCACCCGTTTTCCAGCAGCTAGGCGGCTTGCTGCCGAGTGCGGTCTAGCGCCTTGCGCTCGATGATTGCCGCGAAGAGAGGCGTTTCGCGGCGGTTGTGATCCCCGCCATCTCGCTGTCTAGCGGCTGCTGCGTCCTCAAAACTTATATTGTGCTTGGCGATGAACTCCATGAACTCCACGGTCGGATGGGCGACGACACTGTTTGTGTATTCACAGGTCTGGTCGTCGATCGCTTCACGCTGAGAGTCCAGATCACCTGCACACGCGTCCGTCCGTTAGGTGTGAAGGCGTCCGAGGTCGAGACCATGCGGCATAGAGTTGGTGTAGCCACTTCTGCCACGTAGTGCTGGATCATCAGCGTGCTACCAATCATTTCCACGTTGATGGACATGCGTTTGCCATCGTCGGTTGAGGTAGTTCCGCAGGAGATGTGATCGGGGGGACAGCAGCGTTGATATTCGGCTTCGGGCAGATTGAAAAGCCATGCGGAAATATCAACTCTCTCAATAGGAGCGTCGATGGAAGCCATCGTTGCTGCTCTGAAAAGAAACACTCCGGTGGGCCAGATTGCCGATCAATTCGGCGTAAGTGAGCCCCTCGTGCGATTCCGAGTCAACAAAACGGGAGCTCAACTACAGATAAGAAGATCTCGCGGCGGATAACTCTCACCTTTTGCGAGCTCAATCATGGTCGGAGGTCCCCGCCTTGTCCTAAGCGAAAATCTCATTTACTTTGTCCCGCACCTGCTGGCTGCGTGACGGCTTCAGATACCGCATGGTCGATTCCATGTCTGAGTGCCCGAGCCACTGCTGAACTGTACGTAGATCGACGCCGGCCCACAGCGACCATGTAGCGAACGTCGCACGGAACTTGTGGAGCCAGAAGTTCTCTTTGTCCAGCTTCGCACTCTCGGCCACAGCTTTCAGACCGTCGAGAAAATCGAGCTTCGGTCTGCATCCGGCAGTGGGGAACACCAGCCCACACGTCTTGTCGGACTTCGCCTTCCATGCCTTCAGGCTCTTGGCGAGCTTCGAGGGAATCGGAATCTCGCGCTCCTTATATGCCTTCGGTGTCCATCCTCTGTCTGGCTTGTGGCTGACGCGAACCGTGGATGCAGTGAGGTTGACGTCCGACCAGTACGTGTACATGACTTCCTGTTCACGTTCGCCCGTCATCAGGAAAAACTCATACCAGAGCCGCTCTTCCTCGTCACACTTTGCGAACAACTTGTCGAGTTCTTCACGCTCGTAAATTTCCGGTTCCTCTTCGGTGAAGCGCGGCCAGTCGTTCTTGCCTACCAGGCCACGAATCCCGTGCGCCTTCAGGAACGTCATGACGTTCTCAAACTTGTTGTGCACGCTGCGGGGCGCCTGCTCCTTCTCGTCACGCAGGAACGTGGAGAACTTCAGCAGGTCCTTTCGATCGATCTCTTCGAGATTGAGCTTGTGGCAGGATTCTACAAAGTACGCCAGGGCCGTCGAGTACGCGGCTAGGGTCTTTGGCTTCTTCGTGAGCTTGGTTTCGTCAAGGAAATCGGCAACGGCTGCCGCTACTGATCTGTGCCCGTTCGGACCGTCAGCCACGACGGAGACGCCATTGTTGACCGCGTTCAGTTCGGCTTCCTTGCGCAATCGTCGGGCGCTGGCGTCGGCTGGGTCCTTGCCGACCGAAAGGCGCACGCGCTTGGCGCCTTCCCGCCACTCTAGGTAATACGCGCCTTCTTTGTGGGTTTCCTGCTTGCCGTTGACGACAACCAGGTCTGACTTGACATGGCCATTGGCGGATAGGACTACCCTGCAGTACCGCCATCCATGTAGTGTTTGGACTCTCTTGGTGAGATTGACTTCGCGATTCATCGGTGAACCCTCGCTGATTCTGGAATCAGTATAGGTATCACCGGCTTGCAAGTGCTAGATAACTATGGTAATGGCGGAGAGGGGGGAATTCTCCCGTTGTGAAAAACAGGACGCCAGAACCTGCTGGCAGGAAGGCCGTTCCATGATGTGCTGCACACGGCGCGCCTGGAAGGGCAAAAGCCGAGTGCAACATCCTGCTGTGAAGCCCCTAGCCTGGATTATTCACGAAGTCTCTAGCCAAAAAAGTAAGGATGCTCTAAAAGGAATGATGAACACTGGGTTCGCACGCCCAGCATTCCCTTTCGGAGCATCCATCGCTTGATACAAAGTGTT
>Ga0224555_1003029_pt1 | contig 18196 bp, 13 predicted proteins | sample 714S23034metaG_FD_180687 | JGI IMG/M metagenome (GOLD analysis project Ga0224555, IMG submission 180687) | Peat soil microbial communities from Stordalen Mire, Sweden - 717 S2 30-34 | ecosystem: Environmental > Terrestrial > Soil > Wetlands > Peat | place: Sweden: Norrbotten County, Stordalen...
CCCAGTGCTACTGCCAGCGCCACCTTCGCGCCCTCGTCATTCCATAGCGCGGACAGGTAGTTCCCAAGCCCGCCGTTTTGTGCGCGCACCGATAGCTGCGCGCGCAGTCTCTCGCTGAGCGTTTCGCCACTCATGGTAACATCTGCACCGGTAACGTATAGCGTGACCCCCGTAGTGACTCTTAGCTTTCGCAAGGAGCCTTCTCGCTTGATTTACCTAAACGTATCTAAACAAGATCTGTACAAGTTTATATACCAAATTGCGGTAAGGTCAATCTGATTCAGCCTAAGATGTCACGTAAAAAACGTGCCTACTTCGTGCTCGCAAACCGCATGTGGGGAACTGAAATATAGTCTGTGCCGCTCTTCGCATCCGGTCGTCCAAGGAGTGTTTTTATAGTGCTTCGAAGATAGAGACTAATCGCCGGATTACCACGTAGTCTTTTTCGCTCATCGGAGCACGCATGCGCGGTTTCAGACGAAAGGCTCAACTTACGTGCATTCTCTCAGCGATTTTGCTCGTTCTTACCGCAGGATATGCGTCGGCACAGACCTTCCCCTCGCAGACCGAGCTGAATTCTGTGCAGAGCGGCGGATTTGACTTTCCCACCCAGCTGCCGCTCTTCGCGTCGCTCGCCGCTGATGCGAACGGCGTCATAGTGAACGTCACCACAGGCAACTTCTCCAACGCGAGTGCGCTGCTTGCCCGCTACAACAGCACCATTAACCCGATCACATCCTCGACGAACGCCTCGCAGCAGGGCACGACCGTCGCTGCCTTGCACGCGTCACAGGGTTCATTCACGATTCTCATCGCTGACGCACAACGTTTCAACGCGCTCAACGCCAGTGAAGCCGGGCTCATGGTGGCGGCCCCGCGCGGCAACGCCTCTATCGCCAACGCGCTCCAGATGCAGGCGCTCGGCAACGCCCTCACAGGGCTTCCGGGAACAATCAACGGGCAAAACGCCGATATCTATACCGTTGCCGTTCAAAACGGGCTCGACCTCGCTCCGTACGGCAACGCCACGGCGCTCTTGAACGCGTACGCCGCGCAGGTGAACGGTCGCGTTGCCAATGTCACCGGGGCGGCCTTCGTGACCCCGACCCTGACGCTCACCGAGAGCGCGAGTAACGCGACCTACGGCGACACGCTCGTGCTCACGGGCGGTCTCATGAACAATCAAACGGGGGTGTCCAACGTCACGGTGGATGTGCACGTCGATAACAGCACCGTGGCAACCGTGTCGACGGCCGCGAACGGGTCGTACGCGTATCAGCTCCCCATCCTCACCATCCCGGCGGGGGCGCACGTTGCGTCCGTTGGATACACGCCCGTGGACGCGCCCTACAAGCCCGCGCAAAGCGCGCCGGTCAACTTTTCGGTTGTCGCGTCGCCGGTGAACAACACGCTGAGCTTCCTGTCGTCCAGCATCGCTCTAGGCAGCAACGTGCAGGCGCGGGGGACGCTCGCCACGGCGACTGGAGCGGTTGCCAACGGCACGGTAGTGCTCTCCATAGGTGGTAGTAATGTCGCGAGTGTCCAAACCGATCAGAACGGTAGCTACTCGTTTTCCGTGTCGTCTCTGCCGCTTTACCTGTCAGCGGTGCCCGGTGGCGTTACTGCCTACACAGTCTTTGACCCGAGCGGCCAGCCACTCGCCTCTGCCGCCAGCGCCGCGGTGAATGTGCCCGCTGATTTAACCGGCCTGTTCGGTATCATAGCAGGGCTTGTGCTCGCCGCGCTCCTGATCATCTTCCTGTACCGCGGCGGGTATCTACGGCGGGCGCCCGTCGAAAAAGAAAAGGCCCTCGTTCCGTCGCCGGCCAAGGAGGTACGACCGATCGTCGTGCCGGTTCCCGTCGCCCGTGTAGCGGAAGCGGCACAACAGGTCAGCGATTGGGACAAGGTTCTCGGCGAGGCCCGCGAAGCGTTTCAGCGTGCTGACGACGAGAACGCTACGAAATCGCTGTTTGAAGCGGCCGTGACGTCACTTGCGGTCGTCGCGCACGTCCCCATTGCCGCGCACATGACACACTCGGAGAAGAGCTGGGCCGTCGCCGCAGCCTTGCGTGACGAAGACACGCGTAACGCGCTCCGGCAGTTGACGATGGCGTACGAACTCGCCAACTTCGGAGACCGCACGCTCACGGAGTCGCAGCGCGAAGCCGCCTTGAGCGCCTTTGCGTCGCTTCGCAGCCACGTCAGCGGCGCTCAGGAGAGCACGTGAAGCCGAGCTACGCGCTCATCGCAGCCGTCGTCATCGTCGCGCTCATCATCAGCGTGCCCGTCCTCAACACGACCAAAGAAGACTTCAGCACGTACAACACGGCGTGGAATGGCGCTTCGGACGCAAAGGCCCTCGCCTCCAGCGACGGCTACACGGCGAGTACCGTCTTTGCGCTCAGCGAGATCGGAAGCTCGGGCGGCGGCGTGCTCTTCATGCTCAACCCGAACAGCTCAGTGGGCTTCTCCGCCAGCGACGCGAGCACCCTTCAGTCCTTCGTCACAAACGGCGGCGTTCTCGTGCTCGCCAACAACTTTGGCAACGGCAACGCCGTGCTCAGCGGGCTCGGGGTTTTGGGCGAAGCGCGCTTCAACGGTTCACTCCTCGAGGACAACGTGAGCAAGGGGGTCGACGCGGCGCTCCCGCTCATCACGGACGTCACTGCATCGGGCCTCACCGCCGGCGTGCACGAGCTCTACTTTAACTACGGGACGGCCCTCGACGTATCGGGCAATAACGTCACGGTGCTCGCGCGAAGCGCGCCGACGAGCTACCTACTGGCCCCCGGAGGTGGCAACGCGACGGTCAACGCGACCACCGGCGCGCACCCGGTCCTTGCCACGCTCGACTACGGCAACGGACGCATCGTCCTGCTTTCCGACCCGAGCGTGTTCAGCAACGACATGCTCGGCCAGGCGGACAACCAGCAGCTCTTGACGAGCATGCTCGCGGACCTCACGGGCGGCAACACCGCCGTGCCGATCATGTTCGACGAGTCACACTTCGCGTCTCCGCCCGTGTTTAGTCTCCTCTACAACCGCATTAACGCAGACGATACTGTGAAATACACCGTTGTCGTTCTCTTTAGTGCGGCCTTTGTGATCGGTATCAATGCGACAGCACTCGTGCGGCGGCGGCAGCGCACAGATATGGACCCCGCGTCGCGCGACGTGCCCGTGAACGAAGAGGCCGTGATCACTGATATCGTCAGGGCCCACCCGGAATGGCGCCGGGCGCGCGTGAAGGGGTTCCTGAAACAACTACAGCAACGGCGGAGGATTCGGCGTGGCAATGGAAAGTGACGTGAGCGGCTTCACAGTGCCGCTCGACATCGGCATGGTCGCCGACACGGCGCAACGCATCAAGGACGAGCTCCATCGTGTGATCGTGGGAAAAGATGGGCTCATAGAGACACTCTTTTCGTGTCTTCTCGCTGAGGGGCACATCCTTGTTGAGGGCAACCCGGGTCTTGCCAAGACGACGATAACGAAGCTGTTCGCGCAGACACTGGGCTGCACCTTCAACCGCCAGCAGTTTACACCCGACCTGCTCCCCGCGGATATCACCGGGAGCTACGTGTTCGACCAGAAGACTGGAGAGTTCTACGTGCGCAAAGGGGGCATCTTCGCTAACATCGTCATGGTCGATGAGCTCAACCGCGCAACGCCGCGCACGCAGTCCGCGCTCCTCGAGGCGATGGAAGAACGCAGCGTCACGATCGAGGGCACAACGTTCCCGCTCGAAAAGCCGTTTATGGTCTTGGCGACGCAAACGATGGTCAATCTCGACGGCACCTTCCCCCTCCCCGAGGTGCAGCTGGACCGTTTCTACGTCAAAATGACGCTCGATTATCCGAGCACTGACGAGGAACTCCAGATCCTGAACGTGAAACTGGCAGAGACACTCGCCATCACCCAGGTCACCGACCGCGAGGCTATCCTTCGCATGATCGACGTCGTCAGGAACGTCTACGTCGATGAGAAGGTGCTCGAATACATCAGGGACATCGTCGTCAGCACCCGCAACCACAAGGATCTCGTGCTCCCGGCAAGCCCACGGGCGTCGATCGCGTTGCTCGGTATGTCGAGGGTGCGCGCGGCGATACGCGGCCGGGACTACGTCATACCCGACGACGTCAAGGCGACCGCCTATGACGTGCTCAATCATCGGATGCTCATCTCCCCCGAGTCGGAAATCGAAGGCGTCACGCTCGAAGAGGTGATCGCCGCGATTCTTATGGAGGCGCGGCCCTCGCGCTGAGTACCAAAGTACCACAATAATCACCGTCACACTCATGAAGACCACCCGTCTGACGCACCTCCTCCTCGCGCTTGCCGCGCTCTTTATCGCGCTAGGTGTGCTCCTCGACGCGTGGTTCTACGCTGGAGCCGGCTTCGCGCTCGCGCTCTATGTCGTCTGGCGCTTCTTTGCGTTCCAGGCGGCGATCGCGGCGATCAACCTTGACGTGGAGCGAACCGCGGACAAGGCCGTGGTGCGCCGCGGCGGAACGGTCATCATGGACGTTGCCGTCTCGTCAGCGACGCCCGTCGAGGGGCGCTTTACCGATACGCTGCCTCGCGGCGCCGAGCTCGTGGACGGAACGAACAGCGCCGACCTCGCACTGGCGGCAGGCCAGACGGCGACGTGGCGGTATACGCTTGTGATGGCAAGCAGGCAGAGCGCACAGATCGAACGCGCCACCCTCACCGTGACCAACGGCCTGTTTTGGCACACGCTCGAGCTGGGTCCCGCCCCCCGCGTGGCGCAGCAGTCTCCCTACGCCGTTAACGTAGAAGGCGGGAGCGGCGGGCCTGGAGGGGCGCCCGGCGTGACGAGCGCGTCGGTCCAGTCGCTGTACCGCACGCGCCGCACCGGCAGTGGAACCGACCTCTCGCACATCCGCCCCTTCGCTGCGGGCGACCCGCTCAAGCGCATTCACTGGAAGGCGTCGGCGAGGCTCAACAAGCTCATGACAAAGGAGTTCCTCGCGGAGGTCGACGAGGCCACAGGAGGAAGCGCGAACGTTAGCCTCATCATCGACCAGGGCGGAACGATGGCCCGTGGGCCCTCCGGCGCTACGGAGCTCGATTTTGCGGTTAACGTCGCGAGCGCCGTCGTGAAGTCGGCGATCGCCAGGGGGAACCGGATCGGCCTCGTCACCTATGATGACCAAGGGGTTGCCACGAGCCTCCGGGCCGACTCATCACTGTCGCACGCGTCGAGCGTCGTCCGGTCACTCAACGAGATGGAGCCGGGCGTTCCGCTGCGCGCCCCGCGCGCGAAGCTCGACGTGACGGGAGCCGACGTGGTGCGCGTCAAGCGGCACTTCGCGGCGACCGCAGACGACGAGACCGACGAGGACGTCAGGCACTTCCGGCACGTCGTCTCCTACATGTACGCGCGCGGCGAAGGGTACATGCACAGCCTGAAGCGCGCTCCGGCTTTTCGCGCGATAGCCGCCTCACTCCTGCGCGCACAAGGCCAATCGAGCATCGTCATCGTTTCTGATCTCGAAAACGACTTTAGCCCGCTTACTGAGGGCGTCCGCCTCGCGACAAGCCGCGGGGCCCGCGTGTACGTCGTCGCGCTCTTTTCGAAGATATTCGAGCAGTTCGCAGATCCGCTGCTCTCGCTTGAGGATGTCTACGCGGCTTACGACGCACACCAGAGGCGGATGCGTAAGCTTGAGCAGATCCCCAACGTGAAGGTCATCGAGGCGAACACCGCTGAAGCGCTGCAGCCCGCACTACAGGAGGCGCGGATAGCGTAATGGCACCAAGTGGCATCACCCGGTCCGTCAAAGCTGCGGGCGCACACCCCGCCGAGGCCGTCTTCCTTATTTCAGTGCTCGCGCTCATCGCCCTCGACCTCGCACACTTCACCATCGGGACGTTAGTGGGGGCTGCCGCTCTCGCTGCTTTTGCGGTAGCATACACAAAGCGGTGGCATACGTCGAGCTTCGGCTTTTACGGGCTGGTAATCGCTGAACTGAGCGCCATCGGTCTGGCGGCGGATCTCACGACCGTCGTGGTGTACCAGACGCTGTGCCTGCTGCTGCTCACGTCGGTCATCGCGCCGTTTCCCCGCCTTGGGAAGCTCCGCACATACGCCATGCCCACGCTCAAGACAGCCTTCGTCGCAGGCGCATCGCTCGTGCCCGGTGTTGCTGCCGCGTACGCCAAGTGGCTCACGGCGGCTCAGGCGGTGGCGCTGTCAGGCGTGATCCTGCTCGGAGCGGCGTTCGCGCTTACACGGCTACGCCGACCGACGCTCGTGCAACCCCCTGTGGAGGCCTGAAATGGAAGCGACCGACGACCTTACCTCATATCGCCTTCGAAAGCGCATTCACGAGCTTGAGGCGGAGAACACGCGCTATCAGAAGAACCAGAACCTCGCGCGAAAGTGGGAATTCCGGATCACCGGCGTGGTCCTCCTTGCGATCGGGGCGGTGATAACACTCGTCGCGTACCCGTCGTACAACGGGTCACCCGGCGCCAGCGCCCTCATGATGGTCGGCATCGGCGCGCTGTTCGTCGGCGCCGTCACGGTGTTTCTCAACACGGAGCGTTTCATCAGTCAGAAGGTCGCTGAAGACCTCAACTTGAGCAGCGTCATCGTCGTTGATGACCTGCTGCGCGATCTTCGGGTGAAGAACCGGGGCGTGTATCTGCCGTCATCGATGACCGGCACGAACGTCAAGGTGTTCATACCGCTCAGAAGGGAGTACGAGGTGCCCGCAAAAGCGCACCTCGCCGAAGACCGGGCGTTTCTGATCGACCTTGCCAACCCCGCTCAGGAGGGCGTGCTGCTTAAGCCGCTTGGCTACCACCTGTTTGCGCATACGAGCCGCGATCTTAAGGTGGACTGGAGAGACGCCGAGACGGAAACGGAGGGCGCGGAGGAACATGAGCAGGACCATGAACCGCAGCACACGCTCGCCGAGAAGCTGCAAGACGTCCTCGTACGAGGCCTGGAACTCGCCGACAAGGTCGTTGTCTCACAAAGCGATGGTGAGCTCAGCGTGCGCCTTCAAAATACTCCGTACATCGGAACGTGTCATTCCGTCAAAGAAGAAGCCCCACAGGTCTGCGAGCAGATCGGCTGTCCGCTTTGTAGCATGATCGCATGCATCTACACAGAATATGTCGACAAAGAAGTCGTGATTGAGGCCGCGAAGTGCGACGATGACGCGATCACTATTATATGCAAAACGCGGTCTGCAGCGCTGCCAGTGTCACCTACGGCGGCGCGAGCGGAACCCCAAGCAGCAAAAGGAACGCCTTGACGCCCTCACCCATGGCAAATGGCGTTGGCAAAACACATTTTTGTGGCGCTTTGAGCGTGGCCCCGTTAGCCAAAAAAGAACAATGAGCTCTCCGGAGTGGAACCGGCGACCTCCGCCGTGTGAAGACGGAGGATTCGGCGCTTAAACTGGCCTTTTCGTGTTTACCTGGACTGCTTTTTGAAGTCGACGAGACAACAACGAGAAACGCAAGCGCCCCATTGTGAACCGTTTGATAGATGCGCGTCGACAGTCCTGCAAGCGCTGAGAACGTATGCGGTAGCCGTATCGTTGGGTAGCTATACTCGGTTTTTGCGCGGTGCAGCGAGATTTTGCTGCGGTGAATCTCGAGAAGCTCGTGGTTTGGCACCATCATAATATAGGTAATGCTCAGCAGCTAGCATAGTAAGTGCAAGCCAGCACTACCATTTAGTCGTTATCCTTCGTCTTCCGTGATTAAGCATAAATTAAAGCCAACGTATCCAATCAGGGTAGAAGCGCTATTGCTTCACTCATTGACGTGGCGGAGCTGGCAAACAGCGAATAAAGCCTTAAATCATTATAACTGAATTAGCTACGTTGTCCACTGTGCTTTGACAGCCGCGAGAGGCTTATCCGCGCCTGTGAGTGTTGGCGCGCCGCTTAACCGATCGATTACGATCTTGGTCGGAGTCTTTTTGCTGTCCTTGACGCGGACAAGGAAGAAGGAGCGAGGTTAGTGGTTCGCTTCTCTTTTGCTTGTCCTAGCAGAAACCTACCCGAAAAATCGTCAGTTTGCAGACCGATATGGGTTAGGCTGCGTGTATATTTTCTTCACCTAATGCGGTTTCACGGAATAATCGATTGGAGAGAGCGTGGGACAAGGCTCGAGTTACCATTCGCAATTCCCGGAAGTAGGCTACCCTGCCAGGAACTCTACCGTCCATGTCTGCAGCAGTGGTGCCCGGACGTGGTGAAAATGCATAGCTTTCGGCATAGTCGAAATCTAATTCGTCGAACAGGCTCATGGACTCAGCAAAGTCTTTCGCTGTTTCGGTTGGGAAGTTTACCATAATCTGAGTCTGAATGAACAGGTCCGGATGTGCCTCTTTCAGTCGTCGGATGCTTTCTTTGACATCAGCAATACTATATCCCCGCTTCATCAGCCTTAAGATCCGGTCGCTTCCGGACTCAACAGGGACCCCGGTAAACCATATCTTTCCTGTCGCAAACGCGGGAACTAACTCGTTAATCATCTGTTTTAGAAAGAGGGGATGGATATTACGCAAGCCAATCTTAAAATCGCCGTTTTCACTTACCATTTTGGTGAGAAGGTCTGCCAGGTCATAGTCATAGCCGAGGTCTCGCCCATATGGTCCCAAGTCCGTTCCCAGTAGGCTGAACTCTTTGAACCCACGGCTGAGCCCGGCCTTGAATTCATCCATGATCTCATCAATGGGCTTGCTTTTGATGTTACCACGGGATTTCTTCACCGCACAATACGAACAGTTTCCTAAACAACCGCTCGCTATCTTGATGTAAAAGATTGAGGGGTCATCGCGTCGATACAGGTAATTACCTGCTGTTAGCCTTAGATACAGCAGATAAAGAAGTTTAATAGGTAAACGGTCGAGTTTACGAAGACGATGCCGTGTGCTTGTGCTGTACACCGGCCGGCAAATTTCGTTGGCAGCTACTTCATTTATCGATGTTGTAGCCTTAATTACTTCGTCCAGCTTGCCGACTTCTCGTTCTCCGAAAGAAAGCTCCTGATGCGTCTGGAAAAGCGTTTCAGGGTCTATTTTGGGCAGGCATCCCCACACGATCAATCGCTGATCATCTTTTATTTGTTTCTTAATGTCCTGAATGAGATGAATCGAGTTTAACTCTAAGGGTTGAGTCAACGCACAGGCATTAAAGAGGATAAGATCAGCATCTGTAACGTTATCTGCTATCTGCCACCCATTTCCCTCTAAATACGTCTTCACACGGCCAGAGTCTAACTGGTTCTCCGGACAGCCATTGGTGAGAACGCATGCGTTCTTCAAAGTATTGCCCCTTAATATTTCCAAATATGCCCTAATCAGAGTGATCGACGATGATTAATTACAAACGCCGACCTGAAACAGGTCGGTTTCACCATTGGCTCATCTTTATCCAGGTGACCATCTATAGATAAGGGTTAGCCACGTATCTCATCCAAACAGGAGTCCCCGCCGACGAGACGCAGATTCACTCCTCAAGGGGCGTAACGAAGCAGGATGCCAGTTTGGTGCTAATGAGTTTCTGTTCGTGGAAAAGGCGCGCTGTGAGGTGGAACATGCCTTCTTCACTCGCGTAGAGCTCGCTTACGAATCGCTTCGTGTCGCCTTTTGCGATGAAGTCGATATCGAGCACGTCCATGAGCGTGTGGGATTTCGAGGGGGGAGTTGCGGCGATCTCGAGCCGTAGATTCCGCACATCGCGGTGCGCGTACACGACCGTCTCCGTCTCGATGGTTTCTTCATACGCCCAGTAGGGCCGGTTCACGAAGAAGGTCTGGATCTCGGCGGGATCTTCTACGAGTCGAACCTCATAATAGGGAGAGTACCAGTTCACGAAAGCACCGTCGCGGTACGCCGTGACGTGCAGATAGACCCATCCTGTGTGGTTCGCAAAGACGTGGAAGTTGAGCGCTGCCATGCCGTTAGGGTGCAACTCTTGCACGAAATGAAACGAGCCACTTGACAAAACGTCGAGATCGTGCGAGTTAAAGGTATACAGCGTCGCGCTCACGTCGACGAGGCGTTCCGTTGATGCGTTCCTCAGCTTGACGGTGATCCAGTGGCGCCCCCGGTCGAGCACCTCGGGCGTAACGGTTGCCTCGAAGGGATGCTTGCGTCGTTCTTCCATGGCGATTCTCTTCTCTTTTTTCTTTTCGTCGGTCATAGTATCATCAAATTGAGTAGCGCACGGAAGGTAATAAGGCATACACAAGGAAAAAACAGATGACGAAGGAGAAACACGCTGCGCTATTATAGCTCGGGCCTACCCGAGAACTGTGACAGGCCCTCTACTCACTTAAGTGAAAACGAAATTGCGACTGAAAAAGCACTCGCAGTAATCTGCTAACAGCATGCGGCTAGAAATTAGGGCCGGAGCCATAAATCTGACCCCGGCAGTTTGCTCCACCACTGCCCGTAAGGAGATGTGTTCGTGGTGTTACGGGAGTAAGGACGCACGAAGCGGTATAATTATTTCGCTCAGCTCGACTTTGCTTAATAAGTAGCAAAACAAGCGGACGTAAACCAAGCCCCTGCGCCTTCGACCCATAACGCATGCAATATCGAAAACGGGCGCTGTCGATTAGACGTGTTGGCTTCGTCCGTGTCGCGCATCTCGGGAGCAAAGCACTTATTGATGATGAGACCAACTAAATAGGTCATTAAGGGGCGCTATCGGGACGCAGTCGTGCACAACTTTTCTGATTTCACCTCCAAAGTGACGTCTGGGCCTGCGTTCCGATACGCGCTTGTCTATACGCAAGCGTGCCAAGGAGGTGAGAAAGAATGAAGGTGAGACCCCAGAAAACAAGGCGAAGTGCATTTGTATGACCTGCCTACGTACGCGCAGAACAGCCTTATGGGTGGTGTGTTTTGCGCCACGGGCAAGAGTGAAAAGGAGGCTGAGATGAAGGGATGTGACTGCCCAGGATGTCAGGTGTATGTTGATTACGACCTCAAAGGAGGGTACTTCTGCGTAAAAGGCGCAGCGGATTAATCCACAGCGCTACATTATTCACTTTTTGCCAAGTCTAGATTTAATCCGTAGCAGCTGAAAAACGCGTGATGACTTTTACACGGCTGAATAGAGCCTAAAGGAGGGCCTCATGGACGCAAAAGACGAGAAAAAGGAAGAGTACTACAAGGGCAAGGAAGTAAAGGGCACGCTCGAAAAAAAGAAGGAAGAGTACTACAAGGGCAAGGAAGTCAAAGGCGAAAAATAGCTGTCTGGGTAGGCGAAGGACGTGGCTAACGACGACAAACCCGGCTGGTACTCGGTCAGTGTCGAGTACAAGCCCATTCCGTCAGAGCTGCGTGCAGGTCGCGGTGAGAGATCAGTCATCTCTTGCCACGTCAGATCGGGTTCGTGAGAGTTGTGCAACTTCTCGTCAGAGTTGTGCAACTTTTTATCCTTATTGTGCTTATTTCTCGTCATAATCCTCGCAAGCGAGAAAGCCTCAATGGACGGCTCCAGTGTGGCCGACTGGTAAAAGAACGATGGGCTCTGCCGGATTCGAACCGGCGACCTCCGCCGTGTGAAAACGGAGGATTCTGAGCTTTTTGAGGTCTTTTCGTTACGCGATATAACAACAAGAAAGGCGAGTACTCCGTTGTGCACTGTTTGAAAGATCCTTGTTGGTAGGCCTGCAAGCATAGAGAACTTATAGGGCCCGAATCGTTGGATAGCGGTAATCTGCTTTTTCGCGATGAAGCGAGATTTTGCTGCGGTGAATCTCCAGCAGCTCGTTTTTTGAAAGTGCAACGTCGGCAAAAAGCTCTGAATAATGTTCAACAGCTAACATAGTGAAAAATGAGGTCGGTGCTGGACTCTTAATCGTTGTGATTAGCCTCGCGTGACTAGGGCACTTCTGCGCACAAAGAATCAGATTGCTCTTCTTCGTATCAGCTGATACAAAGTTCATATATTAAGACACATTATGTTAGTGATTGATAACTAACATAGTGATGGCAACCAAGCGCAAGAACACCGAGATCAGAAGAGAGGAGGCACTCAGTTTAGCCATGAAGATCATCCACGAAGAAGGTATACACAGCCTCACCCTTCGCCGCGTAGCCGAAGGCCTAGAGATATCCGAGGCTGCTCTTTTTCGTCATTTCAAGGACAAGGAAGAGATGATCAACCTCCTAGCTACAAAGGTGTTCGATCATTACATAGTCAGAGAGTCAAATGGGTACGAGGACGTCGAAGCCGGGCTTCTCAAAATAATGAAAAACCAATTCTCATCCTTTCAGGGAACGCCTGAAGCGACGTCCGTGCTGTTCCAGGAGGAGATTTTCCGAGAGTACCCGGCAGTCAAAGCGCGCTTCGACGAGAGACGGCATCAGAGGGCGGACAGAATTGCCAGGATGGTCGGGGATGCAAAGGCCAAGCACCGGGTCGCGAAGGCCGTTGATCCGGACACATTCGCCCTGATCTATATGGGCGCGATGCGCACCGCAGTCCTGGAATGGCGGTCTGAAGGATGCACTTCCGACCTCGTCAGCAAGGCTGACGCCCTCCATTCGCATCTGATTCGCATTTTGCGGGAGGGCTGACCCGTGTCGGCTCTCAACCACCCCCTCCTTGTAGGAGTGGTTTATATTGCGACTGTTTCGCCTTGGTCTTACTCTCTGGCTTATTGAAGAGTTAAATTAGATCCAACGAGGAGAATTAAAAAATGGCAACAAGAGAAAAAATCGACATGTTCTGCTATCAGTGCTCCCAAACAGCTGGGGGAGAGGCCTGTACCATAAAGGGCGTTTGCGGAAAGGAGCCGACAATCGCGCGGCTGCAAGACAACCTGCTCTTCGCTATTAAGGGCATCAGTTCCTACCTGTACCATGCGCGCGAGCTTGGATATACCGACGATGTCGTCGACGCCTTCATCGAACGCGCGTTCTTCTCGACGCTCACGAACGTCAACTTCGACGCCATGGAGTACGTCAAGCTCGCGCTCGAAGCCGGCCAGATGAACATAAGAACCATGCAGCTGCTCAAGAAGGCCCATATCGAACACTACGGCGAACCCGTTCCCACACAAGTGCAGACGGGAACCGTCAAAGGCCACGGCATCCTCGTCACCGGCCACGACTTCAAGGTGCTTGAGGAGCTCTTGAAGCAGGTCGAAGGTACGGACGTAAACGTGTACACGCACTCAGAGATGCTTCCGGCACACGGCTACCCCGGCTTGAAGAAGTACGCCAACCTCGTCGGCAACCTCGGCAAGGCGTGGTACGACCAGCAGCAGCTGTTCCCCCATTACGAAATGGCGATCCTTGGGACTACCAACTGCTTCCTACCGCCTAAGGAGGATATCAAAGATCGCATGTTCTCAACCGGTCCCGTGCGCCTGCCGGGCGTGCAAAACATCGAGGGGTATGACTACACACCGGTCATTGCAAAGGCCCGGTCGCTGCCGGAGCTCCCCGACAAGCCGGGTGATTACGTGCTCACCACCGGTTTTTCGGCGTCAGTAGTGCTGTCGCTCGCCGACACCATCAAACAACTCGTTGAAGAGGGCAAGATACGCCACTTCTTCCTCGTGGGCGGCTGTGACGCCCCTATGAAAAAGGGTGAGTATTATCGCGAATTCGTGCAGAAGCTCCCGAAGGACACCATCGTCCTGACGCTCGCGTGCGGAAAGTTTCGCTTTAACGACCTTGACCTGGGCGACATTGAAGGCGTCCCTCGTTTGATCGACCTCGGTCAGTGCAATGACGCGATTGTCGCCGTCGAGATAGCGCAGGCGCTTGCCAACCTGTTCGGTGTGGGAGTCAACGACCTGCCACTGACGCTTGTGGTGAGCTGGATGGAACAAAAGGCGGTCGCCATTCTCTGGAGCCTACTCGCGCTCGGGTTAAAGGGCATCTACCTCGGTCCGATCCTGCCAGGCTGGGTCAACGACGACATTCTGAAGCTCCTCGTCGATTCCTACGATATCAAGCTGATAAGCACTCCGGAAGAAGATATAGAAAAGATGCTGGCGTAAAGAAACGACAAAGCAGCAATTGCACTAAACGAGATGTGGCCCCCAACAGCTAACGCGCTGCACGCGCGGCGCTTTCGTGAGCTTATCCAAATGCGATATCCGTAGTACTAGAAAGAAGATGAGAGGCTAAGTGATTCTTTGAGATGAGTTTGTGAGGATTATCGCGTCTGCGCTACGTGCCAGATTGACGGGCCTTAGCTCACCATCTCTTTTTTGATTTTGAGGCCTCAGAGCGCTAAGTGCGGCCCCTTCACCGTCAATTTCAAACCGGAGCCTTTATTAACGCCCTACGACTCGTTCACTCGTTAATAAACGTTTGATGTGATATTGATGAACGCAAAAGCTATTGTTACTCCTGTTATGGTTATTCTCCTTATCAGTGTCCTGTTCGCGGGGCTCGCCACGGTTCCTACAGCAGCGCAGACTGCGCCGGGGTGGAACACTACGACCGTTGACAGCAGTGTCGGCGTGCCTACGCTCACGCAGACCTCCATCGCCCTCGACGCAAACGGCAACCCGCACATTAGCTACTTAAATGATAGCGGCAGCGGCAGCCTGAAGTACGCCTCGTTCAACAGCACCGCGTGGAACATTACGACCGTTGACACCAATCTCGGCGAAGCCGGTGGGTATACCTCCCTCGCGCTCGATGCGCAGGGCAACCCGCACATAAGCTATTACGATAATACGAACTCCGGGCTCAGGTACGCCTCATTCAACGGCACCGCGTGGAACACTACGACCGTTGCGCCCATCTTCGGCGTCTGGTATACCTCCCTCGCGCTCGACACGGCGGGCAACCCGCACATAAGCTATTACGCAAACGAGGAGCTCGAGTATGCCTCGTTCAATGGCACCGCGTGGAGCATTACGACCGCTGATAGTACCGGCAGCGGCATGCCCGGCCTTGGCATGTATAACTCCCTCGCCCTCGACGCGAGCGGCAACCCGCACATCAGCTACATTGATGCTGACCATAACCTCCTCAAGTACGCCTCATTCAACGGCACCGCGTGGAACATTACGACCGTTGACACTAACGGCGGTGCGTATACCTCCCTCGCCCTCGATGCGAGCGGCAACCCGCACATCAGCTACTGGGGGAGCGGCGGCCTCAATTACGCCTCATTCAACGGCACCGCGTGGAACATTACGACCGTTGACAACATCGGCTACGGGTCTACCTCCCTCGCGCTCGACACGGCGGGCAACCCGCACATCAGCTACTTCGATGGTGCGAATAACACCCTCAAGTACGCTTCGTTCAACGGCACCGCGTGGAACATTACGGCCGTTGACCCCAACCTCGGCGAGTACGGCGGAGCTACCTCCATCGCTCTCGATGCGAGCGGCAACCCGTACATTAGCTACTTAAATGATAGCGGCAGCGGCAGCCTCAAGTACGCCTCGTTGACGCCTGTATCTACGGCCCTCAACGCGACCGTCAGCCCCACCACCGCCGCCATCAACCAGCCCTTCTGGGTAAACGGCACGCTCAATACCACCGACGGCACCCCCATCGCGAACGCCACTATTACCCTCCAAAACTCCACCGACAACGCCACGTGGAACAACGTCACGACGAACGTGACCGACGCGAGCGGTAATTACCAGTTCAGTAAAAGTGTGCCAGCCGCGGGCACCTATTACTATCGCACCTACTACGACGGCAACGCCCAGTACGGCAACGCCACGAGCAACACGGTGAACGTCACGGTAGCGCCTCTTTCGACGACGTTGAACGCTACCGCCCCCACAACCGCCTATGTCAACCAGAACTTCACGATTAACGGAACGCTTAACGCCACGTCGGGCATCCCGGTCGCAGGCGCTACCATCCAACTCCAAAAGAACGTCAGCGGCACGTGGACGAATGTCACCGGGAAAACCAACACCACAACGTCAATCGGCGCCTATAGCATCAGCACGAGTGAGCCGGCAGCAGGCACCTACCAGTACCGCACGTACTACGCGGGCAACGACACCTTAGCCAACGCGACGAGCAATGTCGTCAAGGTGAGTGTCACCGCGCCCGCAACTACAGGTAACCTCCTCCTCAACACGCACCTCGTCTCGACGACGACGGGCAGTCCACCCAAGATGGTCACCACCTACACTTTCTCAGGTCAACTGATGACAACCAGCTGGACACCGGTCGCCAACGCGGCGATAACCCTCCAGTCCTCCTCGGACAAGGTGCACTGGTCTGCCTTTGCGAGCCCCGTCAAGACGAACGCGCAGGGCGCCTACACGTTTAAGGGCACCCTCAAACCGGGTTCGTACTACTTCCGCACCTTCTTCGCCGGCACGAGCAGTACTGGCCCGACTGCGAGCAGAATCGTCAAGGTTGTACTATCTTCGAACGGCTCTTCATCGGTCAGCACGGTGGTCGCGTGAAAAGGGGGCTACGGTCAGAACGTGCGCAGGGCATCCTCTATCCGCAGGTGCAAAATCTAATACAGGAGCTACAGACGTTGCAGGGGTCGTGAAGGGGTTTTTGTTATCCTCTTCACTGGTTCCTTTTTCTCATTTTCACTTTTAGTACGTTCTGGATTCACCACTTCTTGACTGCCAAGCTTGTTCGACGTTTTTCTGTGACAGATAGCAGTCCTCTAACTCAGTTTCAAATCGAAGCCTTTATCGTATCCCTTGACACGTTCTTGGGCGTCAATGAACGTTTACGACCCAATCAATGCGCGTAAGATTGTGACAAAGCGCTGTTACAAAGCTTTATCGTATCTCCTGAGACGTGCTTATGCGTCAAAGAACGTTTTACGAGGCAATTATGCACGTAAACAAAATCGTCTCATCATCTGTAGTAATTCTTCTGATTGCAGTTCTATTCGCGGGCGCGGTGACCGTTCCGGCAGCAGCACAGACCGACGCGATGCAATACCGCTACAACGCAGCCCACACCGGTGATTACAGCCCAGTGGCAGGGCCCGTAGCATCAAACGGACAGTTGAAGTGGAACTACACGACTGGAAGCTCTGTTGACTCATCCCCCGCCGTCGCCAACGGCATCGTCTACGTAGGGAGCTACGACAACAATGTCTACGCCCTTTACGCCAACAACGGCACCAAGCTCTGGAACTACACGACCGGAGGCCCCGTGTTCTCCTCTCCTGCCGTCGTTAACGGCGTTGTTTACGTGGGGAGCTACGACTACAACCTCTACGCCCTCAACGCCACCACCGGCGCGAAGCTCTGGAACTACACGACCGGAGACTATGTTTGGTCATCCCCTGCCGTCGTCAACGGCGTCGTCTACGCGGGGAGCAATGATAACAACGTCTACGCTCTCTATGCCAACAACGGGACGAAGCTGTGGAACTGCACGACCAAAGGCATCGTGCAATCCTCCCCTGCCGTCGTTAACGGCGTTGTCTACGTGGGGAGCCGTTACCCGGATAACAATGTTTACGCCCTCAACGCGAATAACGGCACCAAGCTCTGGAACTACACGACCGGAGACGAGGTCACCTCCTCCCCTGCCGTCGCCAACGGGGTCGTTTACGTGGGGAGCCTAGACGGCAATGTTTACGCCCTCAATGCCAACAACGGCACCAAGCTCTGGAACTACACGACCGGGTGGTGGGTTTTCTCCTCTCCCGCTGTCGCCAACGGCGTCGTCTACGTAGGGAGCTACGACAACAATACCTACGCCCTTTACGCCAACAACGGCACCAAGCTCTGGAACTACACGACCGGAGGCTACGTGTTCTCCTCCCCTGCCGTCGCCAACGGCGTTGTCTACGTAGGGAGCGGTATTCAGTCTTCTCTGTATCCTTCCAATAGTCACGAGCTCTACGCCCTTTACGCCAACAACGGCACCAAGCTCTGGAACTACACGACCGGGAGCATGGTGGAATCCTCCCCTGCCGTCGTTAACGGCGTTGTCTACGTGGGGAGCGACGATGGTAACCTCTACGCCGTCGGCAACGAATCGGTGAGCACACCGACCACCCTCACTGCCACCGCTCCATCCACAGCATCCGTGAACCAGAACTTCATGATTAATGGAACGCTCAACGCCACCGATGGCGCGCCCATCGCAGGCGCTACTATCCAGCTCCAGAAGAACGTCAGCGGCACGTGGACGAATGTCACCGGGAAAACCAACACCACAACGTCAATCGGCGCCTATAGCATCAGCACGAGTGAGCCGGCAGCAGGC
>Ga0224555_1003030_pt1 | contig 18186 bp, 17 predicted proteins | sample 714S23034metaG_FD_180687 | JGI IMG/M metagenome (GOLD analysis project Ga0224555, IMG submission 180687) | Peat soil microbial communities from Stordalen Mire, Sweden - 717 S2 30-34 | ecosystem: Environmental > Terrestrial > Soil > Wetlands > Peat | place: Sweden: Norrbotten County, Stordalen...
AGCGCGAACAAAAGTCCAGCTTTTTCTCGCGGAAATCGCGGAAATGTTCCGCTCCTTCTGGGTTTGCCTTGCTCCCCGACTGCAAGTCACTGTTAATGAACGACTTTACCCCGGTAGACAATTACCCTCCATCTGTGGGTACGCGATGGAACGGGACAATATTGCTGTAACTAGATGGGGATCTGGAATCAACCGTTTAGCGGTTGGCGGCAAGGGGATCGATCAGCACCAGGCGTCTTCGATTCCCGTTAGCGCTACGGTGTAACACTTTGGAACTACAGGATTCCTGGAGGCATGTGTCGTGGGCCAACCGACTATGTCGGACCTGCGAGTGCCGATTGGCCAGGAATGGGTTGCTCATCAGGTACATGCGATCAGGTCGGCCTCGCCGAGCCAGTTTCCTCTTGTTACTTTGAGGAATTGGGCAGCGTCGCGGCGCGGTCGATTTCAGCGGCAAGTCCGGTCCGCGGGCGAAGCGAAGAGTTGGTCCGGCGTGCGCCTCACGCCGACGACCCGGCAGACAGGGTCGAGTACCGGCGCGGCCAGGAGAAGGTGGCCTCTGGCGTGAGGGAGGTTGCCGTCACTGGAAGGATTTGTCGGCTTCCAATAGCGGAGCCGTGATCTGCGCCAGCCGTTGCCGGTGCGGTAAGGCGGGCGTCGCGGCTAGTCGTTGGTGGTTTTGCCGCACTGCAATTGTATATGATGATTCAGGAATCGCATGTCCTCAAACGCGCTCGACTCGATCACGATCCAGGGGTTCAAGACTATCGCATCGGTGGAACTGGATCTGAAGCCGATCAACGTGGTCATCGGTCCGAACGGCTCTGGAAAGTCGAATTTCATCGGTGTGCTTGCCTTTCTGCGCGCCATCCGCGAGGGACGGCTTAGGGAGTACGTGACGGCGGCTGGTGGCGCGGAGAAGGTGCTGCACTTCGGCTCGAAAACCACGAAGGAGATGCGCCTCCATCTCTCATTTCAAGGTGGAACGAATCGGTACGAGCTGACGCTCGCGCCCACAGCCGATGATGGCCTTTTTCCGTCATCGGAGACCGCTTTCGTTGGGTACGAGACGTACTCCGATCCTCTCCCGCAGCCCCTACACCCAGTGCAGCAGGGACGAGAAGCGGGTATCAGTGATCCGCGCTGGTCAGTGCGAAAATGGGTCCCTCAGCACCTGGAGAGCTGGAGGATTTACCATTTGCACGATACCGGTGCGTCCTCGCCGATGCGCAAGACGGCGCGGGTGGATGACAACGAATTCCTGCGCGCGGACGGGTCGAACCTGGCTGCGTTTCTCTATTTCCTTAGAGAAAAGCACATCGACTCTTACGATCTGATTCAACGCGCCGTGCAGCGGGTCACACCGTTCTTTGACGATTTCCGGCTGCAACCGCTGCGGCTCAAACCGGACGACATCAAGCTGGAATGGCGTCACAAGAGCTCGGACCAATACTTCGATGCTTCGTCGCTCTCGGACGGCACGCTCCGCTTCATTGCATTGACGACACTGTTCCTTCAGCCCGAGCAGTTCCGCCCTTCGGTGATTCTGGTGGATGAGCCTGAGCTAGGGCTGCACCCTGGGCTGCACCCTAACGCTATCGAGATGCTGGCTTCGTTGATTCGGCAAGCCTCGGTAAGTACGCAGGTGATTGTGGCGACTCAGTCGTCTTTGCTGCTGGACCACTTCGCCCCGGAGGACGTTCTGGTTGCGAACCGCGTCGAAGGAGGCACTCAGCTCACGCGTTTGGACTCAGGGCAGTTGGCTGCATGGCTCGAAGACTACAGCCTTGGCCAACTCTGGGAGAAGAACGAATTCGGGGGGAGGCCGGTTCCGGACTGAGCGATGCCGCGCCTGCTAATCCATGTCGAGGGCCAGACGGAAGAGGGCTTCGTCAACGAAGTATTGCGCGATCACCTGGTGGCGAAGGGCTACCATGCCGTCGAAGCGCGGACGCTGGGCAATGCACGACTTCGGCAACGACGCGGCGGAATTCGCGCGTGGTCCGCGGTCAAGATGGACATCGCTCGGCACCTCAAAGAGGACCCTGGTTGTGTCGGCGAATTATGCACTTGACAACGCAGCACCCAAAATGCAAACCGGGCATGGCCGGATTAGCGGCCGGGCGGTTGTGGCGCTTCGCCAGACCGAGGGAAGGCGCCTGATGCTAAAGGCCCCAAAGGGGCTTGACTACAAGGCGTATAATGAAACTGGTGTGCGGCGGGCGGGATTTGCACCCGCACGGGGCTTGTCCTTTGCCAGGGGCCACCACCCGATCCCAATTCGGGCGCGTCTGCTGATTTCGCCACCGCCGCCTATCCTGATGATCCCGCAATTGATTATCGTATTTTTACGATACCACCGTCAAGTGCCGGCGGGCTATTGCATTATCGTATTTTTATGATAGACTCAATGTTGTGGACGGTCTTCGAGTTTCTGGACGCCAGAAACTTCGGCGTGATCCAGATATGGCTCAAAAAGGAGCGCATTCAAAAGAAGGCGCGGATTCTACTGGATCAGAAGATCGATCTGTTGAGGCAATGCGGGCCGGGTCTGCCGCCCGAAATGTTGAGTCCGGGGCCAATTGACGGAGGCCATATCTATAAACTGAAGGTTCGCGGCCCAGTGATGTTGAGGCCATTGCTGTGCAAAGGACCGATATCGATGGATACCGAATACACACTGCTGCGTGGCGCTATTGAGCGCAACAATGTGCTGCCCCAATCTGACATTGTGCAGGCTGAAGCAAACCGGCAGACACTCATCTCAAACCCAGATCGGAGGTGCCTCTATGGCCAACGAAGTAGTTGAGCGTCTCCGCAGGGACTTCCAAGATTCAGACTATCGCCATGTATACGCAAACGGGTTTCTGGATTCTAGTATAGCCACGCAGATCAAAGTTCTGAGGGAAGGGCGGCAATGGACTCAATCAGATCTAGCCCGCGAAGCCAACATGGTCCAATCCAGGATATCGGAGATAGAAGACATAAACTATTCTTCATGGAGTATTCGGACCTTAAGGCGTCTAGCCAAAGCACTTGACCTTAGGCTGAAAGTATCCTTTGAAGAATTTGGCACGCTTCTGACGGATTACAAGAGGCTGAACAGAGCCTCTCTGACAAGGCGAGCGTTTTCGGTCGATCCAGAGTTTTCCCCGCATGAGCACAGTGGTGATGTAGCCGCTTTATCGGCGCTCCTGGAACATCTTGAAGCTATTGAATTGGCAGCGCCAGAAGCCCAAGCGCAAGCTGGTCAACGCCCCGAATACGTGTGCAAGTGGGTGAGGGATCAAGTACCTTCCGTCTCTAGCGCAATTGAGAATGTCGTAATGCGCTTGATACTCGACTTGACTGAGAATGAATCCGTTCCGACTCGTCAGTTTCCAATAAAGGAAATGGGCGCGGCTGAGTCCGCTTCTGGTGGAGGACGCCCGTCTCTGCTTCCGCCACGAGACAGTGTGGTTTCCATAAGAACAGGCCATAGCTTCCGCGCTAACCCGAGACGACGGCGACGCGGTGACGTTCCATTGAAGAGAGTGGCTGGGGCCGCTCGTTAAGCGAGTTTATATATGGATGACCAACCAGACGCAACACCTGATACCCAAATGCCAAGCGCGCAATATCCGCCATTTGAGCGAGATGAGGACTTTGAGTCCGTTTACGCGAATAACATTAATTTTGAAGCTAGCGTATGGGATCTCAAGCTGATCTTCGGATTGCTCGATCAGTCTAATAACAAACAGACTGTCAGGCAACATACAGCGATCTCCATTCCCTGGGTTCAAGCTAAACTCCTTCTTTACTTCCTTGAAGTAAACATTGGAGCCTACGAAGCTGACTATGGGGTTATACGCGTGCCCGCTGCGGTGACGCCGCCGGTACCAATTCAGCCCATAGAAACGCCTGACAACGAATACGTGAGCAGTTTATTCAGCTATTTTGCTGCCAAGCATCGGCTTCTGTTTGGGCCGCACGGCAGTGTAGCGCCACCGCCGCGGGCGGATGCGCCAAAATAGAAAAAGGGGAGACTTTGCCAAGAGCGGGAAACATCCACATACCGCTACAAACCGACGACGCCATTGTTGGTTTGTTGGCAGCGAAGCTGACTGCCGATATGCCGCGTCCAAGGGCCAACCCGACGAAAAAAAAGGCAGCCAAGAAAAAGAAGGCGCGCCCCCGCTGGGGCCACGCGCGAGACTTGTCACGCCGCTCGAGCCTAACCATTCAGGCCGCTGCTTTGTGAAGTGGATAATTCGCTTGTGTTGCGACTACCCTGGTCGATTACTACGGTCTGCCGCAGGGGGAAGGCAGGGCGTGGCCTGGGCGCGCAAAGGCCGCGACTTTGCCGGCGGCAGAGAAGGCCCGGTATGTGGAGGACGCTGTCCTGGCCGATCTGACCGCCGCAATGGGCAGCCGGTTCGACGCCAGACGATTCATCCCGTTTGTCGTGATGCATGAGTTCGAAGGATTGCTGTTCAGCGATTGTGCCGCCTTCAGCCGCGGCATTGGCCGGCCCGATTTGGAGTCCGGTCTGCAGGAGATCCGGGACCAGTTCTCCACGCCGGAAGACATCGACGATTCGCCGGTTACTGCGCCCTCGAAGCGCGTGGAGGCTCTCGTGCCTGGGTACGAGAAGCCGCTGCTTGGAGCGCTTGCCATACTGGAAATTGGGCTGGCGCGTATCCGGGCCGAGTGTCCCCATTTTAATGGCTGGCTGACACGGCTTGAGGCCCACTAATGGCGCCACCCGGGTTAGTCATGGAGCAACTCGCCACCAAGGAAAACTTCGATGAACGCGCCTACCTGGCGGCGAATCCCGATGTCGCGGCGGCCGTACAACGCGGCGATTTGGCATCCGGGCGCAGGCACTTTCAAGTGTACGGGTATAAAGAGGGGCGACGGCTGCGCATGTCCGCCGGCGTGTCTTTCGCGGCCGCAAAGAAGAACAAGCTCGCGCGGGTGCTGCCGTTGCTGCGCAGCGATATGCCATACGCCGGCGGCCACGGCTGCCTGGACTTCCTGACGCCCGAACTCCGCGAGCGATTCGCGATTATCGACAGCGCGGCGGTCTCGGTTAATGAGTATGACGGCTACGCCATGGGCCTCATCGAAAAGCACCGCGATGGATTGGTCCTCGACTGCGGCGCCGGGCAGCGTCCGGTCTATTACCAGAACGTTGTCAATTTCGAAATCGTGGACTACGACACCACCGATGTGCGCGGCGTGGGCGAGGTGCTGCCGTTCGCCGATAACTCATTCGACGCCGTGCTTTCGCTCGCGGTGCTCGAACACGTCAAGGATCCGTTCGCTTGCGCACGAGAAATCGTCCGCGTCCTGAAACCGGGGGGCGACCTGATGTGCTGTGTCCCATTTCTGCAGCCGATGCACGGCTACCCGAACCACTACTACAACATGACCGAGCAGGGTCTTAAGAATCTGTTCCCTCAGGTCGAGGTCGACCGGCATGAAGTCTATGGCAGCGTGCTCCCGATCTGGTCGTTGACCTGGATCGTCAGGAGCTGGGCGGGGGGGTTGACCGGGCGTGCCAAGGAGGAATTCCTGGAGCTGAAGATGTCGGAGCTTTTGGATTCGGGTGACAAATACCTGGGCCGGTCTTTTGTAACGGAACTATCGTTAGAGAAGAATTTTGAGTTAGCGAGTGCAACTGTCCTGTTCGGCCACAAAGCGGATCAGCCGGCGGCGGGCGATTCCAAGAGTTAGAGAGCCGGGAACGTTTATGTCGTCTGCCAGCGCTCCGCGGAGGAGGCAGACCACGAAAGACGATGGTCTGCCCCACCAAAGTGAACAGAGGCGCAGTCGGCATCGCTCTCTCCGGCGAACGTCCGGATCAAGTTGCGCTGATAAGTCATTTGCAGGGCGCGGGTAGCCACGTCCCAGGCGGTCAGGCTTCCCACCGGCGTACACTTCGCCGCGAACTGGTGCAGGACATCGTCCACCGTCGAATTGCCGTCGCATAATTCGAGGAACTCGGCAGTGAGCGGCGATATCGAGATCACCTCGATTTCGTCCTCGGAAACGCGGCGGGTGGCCGTGATCGCCGGGCGGTGGATAGACTCGTCCGCCGGTTGGCGCTCGCGAAGCAATTCCACCACGCGGGTTGCGTCGGAATCGAGGCGCAGGACGTAGACATGCGGATTCAGTCCCAGCCGCATATCGCTCTCGAGGACTTTCAGAGTGGCCGGAGGAGCCTCGCCGGTTTCCTCGCGCAGGACTCGCAGCAGGGCTTCCTCGAACTCCAGGAGAACGGCTTCGAACTCGCCGCGCGCCTGCTCCGGGCGGCTGCGCAGAAACCGGACGAAATCGCGGTCGAAATCCCACGTAGCGTAGTAGCGGCGCATTTCGCAGCCGCGCCGATGCGCAACCAGGTCCCGGCTCCATGCGCGCCATTCGTCAAAGAGGGTCAACAGGTCTCCGCAGCGATCCTGCCAGGCTACCAGCATCCAGCGAAAACGGCAGGTGGTGCGGAGGATGAATTCGCGCAGTTCCTGCAGGTAGCGCCGGTCCAGATGCGGGGTCGGAATGGCGTAGAAATTCTGGAAGACATCCGGAAAGGCGCTGATCAACTGGCGCTCCCGGTCGCCTTGGACCCAGCCGGAATGGGACATATCCGTGTAGATATCCTCGAGAACCAGCCGGTCGCGATATTGCACTTCCAGCGGCGTCCCCGCCAGAGGCGCCAGCAGGTGGAGCTGGGTGACCATCTCCGGTTCGCGCAAGGCTTCGGCAAGGAATCCGACAGTGGCCCGGACGTCGTCTATGGTTTCCTCCGGAAAGCCCATGATCGTGGAAACGGTGGTCCGCATCCCGTGGCGCGTGGTGAGTACCGTGTTGGTGCGAGCCTCGTCCAGATCGAGGCGTTTATCGATGATTTTCTGTATCCGCGGCGATCCGGACTCGATGCCGAAAAAGATGGAGCTGCAGCCGGCGCGCGCCAGGAGCTCGATCAACTCCGGATCTACGCAGTCGGTGCGGGCGCTGCAACCCCAGCGATAACCGCGGCCGCTCTCGATCATGGCCTCGCAGAAAGCCACTACGCGGCGGCGATCGACGGTGAACATGTCGTGCACCAGGTCGAAATACTCGGGCGCATAGCGGGCTGCCAGGATATCCATCTGTTCGATCAATTTGGCGGGAGACTTCAGGCGGAAGCTGCGGCGGAAGAAATCGTTGGTGGAGCAGAAGGTGCAGCCGAACGGGCATCCTCTTCCCAGTTCCAGCGGCAGGCCGCGGGTGGGACAGACCCCCGGATAGAGGTGAAAAGCCGGGAGCGGCAGGGAATCCAGATCGGCCGGCAGGGGCGCGTCGGGGTTGCGGCGGGCCTCTCCGGCGCTGCGATAAGTAATCCCAGGCACCGTCTCCGGCGAAAGGCCGCCGGCCAGCCGCATGGCAAACTCCGGCAGGCTTCGATCCGCCTCGCCGCGCAGGATGAAATCCACGAACGGAAAATGCCGCAGGGTGGGCAGATCCACCACGGAAGCCTGCGGGCCGCCGAACAGAGTAACGGCATGCGGGCGGAGTTCTTTCAGGCGCTGGGCGATCTGGAGGGTAACGGGGTAGCTGTTGCAGATGGTCGAAAAGCCGAACAAATCCGCATCCAGCGACGCCAGGCGCTCGGCGGCATAGCGGCTAAAGGAAGACTGGCGCTGGCGCGCGCTGGAGTGAATGTACTCGACGTACCACGCATTGGAATCGACAATGAGCGGCACAATCCCGATTTCTTCCAAAACCGCCGCGAGCGCCAAGACGCCGAGCGGTACGTCGGCGGACGTCTCGCGAACGCCCTCGTTCTCGAACTGTACCGGATCTTCGAAATCCGTAGCGGTTGGTATGCTGACCAGGCAAACCTTCAGCGAAGCGCGCGTCATTTCCGCGGGGCGCGCGGCGCGTTGGGCTTTTCGCAGATCACATTGTCCTTAAGGCTCAGACGCAGAGCGCTTACCGTCATCTTCAAGGTCTTGGCGACATGGTCCGCCTCTTCCGGTGTCAGGTCCCGCTGGACTTGGAAGCTGATTCCGTATTTCTTGCCTTCCTTGCAGGGATCGTCAGTTGCCATATGGTGCGACTCCTTTCGTTCTAGCAACTGTACCGCAAAACCGGGCAGTCCGGCGAAGTTTATTTTGCTGGCAGCGAACTCATCCAGATGGAGGCCGAATTTTCGGCGAGATTGAGAAAGATACGATTGGAAGTTACGGCGAAAGTCCTTACCGGCTGGGAGACGCTCATGGACGACAGCCGGGAGTTGTGCAAATGCTGTATCGGCCGGAGCGGCCCGGCCGGAGCGCCGGAGGCGGGGTTGAGCGCCCGGCTCCAGATACACCGGTAGCCGTCCGCGTTGGAATAGAAATACAGGCTCTTGCCGTTCGACGACCAGTGCGGCTTGTCGGACCAACCAGGGCGGGGATCCACCTGGCGCCAGCCGCCAGCCCGGCCATAGGGCGCCACATAGATGCTGCGTTCCTGGCCGGGAGCGCGGGCGGAGAAGACGATCCATTGCTCATCCGGGGAGCATTCGGCTTCGTCCAGCAGCAGTCCTTGTTTGGATAGCACAGTGGCAGCCGCGCCAGTCGAAACGTCAATGCGCTGGATTTCGCGGCCCGTCGAGACCAAGACTGCCTTCCCATCCGGCGGCCAGGCGCTCAGATAGCCACACGCCGCGCAGAGGCGGCGGGTCTCCCGCGTGCGCCGATCCATGACGTAGATGGAAACACCCTGGCTCTCCAGGACACTGTAGGCGATTTTGTCTCCCGAGGCGCTCAGCTGGGGATTCGATTTGGTGCCAGGCGTGTCGGTCATCAGGGACTCTTTTCCGGACTGGAGATTGCGAAGCCAGACCTGGCGCACGCCCGTTTCCGACGAAGCCCGGGTGAAAGCCAGCCACTGCTGGTCGTGAGAAACGTTGGGGAACGCGTCGAAGTCGGCGGTATCGGTGACGCGCGCGAGGCTTCGCTCGAGCAGGGGCCCTCCAAGCGCAAGGGACCAGATGCGCAGGCTGCCCTGCTGATCCTGGAAAACGAGGGTACCGTTAGAGGCAATCCAGGGCGCGGTTTCAAACCCAGTGCCGAAGGTCAAGCGCCGCGCTTCGCCGGGCCGCATCAGGTGCCCGAGTTGCAGGCGCGCCCGCCAAAGGTTGACATTGGCCTTCTGGGCGGCGGAGAAAACCAGATAATCTCCGTACCACCAGGCCGCATAGGCGTGCACTTCCAGGCCCTGAGCGCGAAACTGTTTCAGTGCGCCGGTATTCACGGGTTTAGACCCATCGAGCGAAGCAGCCCACCATTCGGCGTCTTCGTCCGGGGGAAGGCTGGGGTCGGGGGAGGCCTGCAACAGAAGGTGCTGCGCATCCGGCGCCCAGACGGGATAGCGCGCATCGGCAAGCTGCGGGCAGAGCTGGCTGGGCGTGCCGCCGGACGCCGGCATGACATAGCTCTTGGCCGACGGCTGGCGCGCATGGACTTCGCCGATCCAGTACGCCAGGTACTTGCCGTCGGGCGAAAATCGCGGGTCTTGTCCCCGCGGCGCCAGCAGGCGCGGCTCGCCGCCAAACGCGGGGATGACATAAATTCCACCTCCATCCTTCTCCGAGCGGAATGCGACTTGATTGCCATCCGGAGAAAAGGCCGGGTTGGATTCGTCGTAGGGACTATGAGTGAGCTGCAGAGAGGCGCCGTCCGGCAAACGCCGGATCCAGATGTCCATTTTTCCCGTGTGCGCCTGATCGGAAGCGTAGGCCAGGAACTTCCCGTCGCCGGAAAGAGTCGGATCTCCACTGAGTGTATCGTCGCTGGTCACACGCACGAGTTGCAACGGCGGCGGGTTTTCAGACCCGTTGCGCATTCTGAGCCAGTAGAACGCGGCGGCAAGCAGGACGACGATAGCCGGCACAGACCAAGCGAGCCGGGAGGAACGCCGCGACGACCAAGGCTTGCTTTCGACCACCTGCTCCAGTGCGAGCGCCATGGCGCCGGCGGACCGGAAGCGTCTTGCCGGATCGGGATCGGTCGCCTTTTCGACCACGGCGATGAAGGCTTCCGGCAGATCGGGGCGGGCATCCAGCAGGTGATTGCGGCGGCCGGCTGCATGAGCTTGCTGAAACGCTGCGGCGTTGGCTGCCGAGACCGGGTATGCCAGTGTCACCAGATAATAGAGAAGCACCCCGGCGGCATAAAGATCGGTTCCCGGCGAGGCGGGCGCTCCCCGAAACAATTCCGGCGCCATATAGGGCAGGGTGCCGGCCACTTCCCCGCTGGCATTGTCGGGGTCGATTTCCTGCCCCAGCCCGAAATCCACGAGAACGATCCGGCCATCCGCCTGGCGCATCACATTGCCGGCCTTGATATCGCGGTGAACCAGGCCCTTGCCATGCACAAACGCCAGCCCGCGGCAAACCTGCAGGCACATGAGAGAGGCGTGCGCGGGATCGAGCCGGCCCCTTTCCTTGGCAAACGTTGCCAGCGTCTGACCCTCAATCAACTCCAATGAGAGCGCCGCGCCGTCCGCATTTTCTTCATAGCTATGCACGGCGACGAGGTTAGGGTGCTGCAGTTTGGCGAGTGTCTTGCCTTCCCGAATGGCTTCGGGGCCATCCAGAATCTTCAGGGCAACGTCGCGATCCAGCCGGTCGCGCGCGTGATAGACATCGCCGAACGCGCCGTGGCCGAGTTTCTCGACGATCTGAAACTGTCCCCACTGCTCTCCCGGCTGCAGCGGCTTCGGGATGGATCGCGGAGGCTTCAGCAAGGCCGTTTTGTCCGTAATCCTCCATCGTGAACTCAACCACGCGATGGTTTCGATGAGGGATCGTTTGGACACTGCGGCGAATCGATTATAGCGGCGGTGTATGCGCTAGCGCAAGCTGCAGTTGCCAGACAGGCGTGCACGACAAGCAAGTGGATACCCCCGCGATTCATCAATGCTCACGCACTCGTGGGGCGGACCTCCAGGACCCGCTGTTTCGCGCAACGGAATCGGCTATATCGCAGTACGAACAGGCCGACGTGGACGTCGGCCGCAGGACTGGAGTCCCGCCCCACGCAAGTACAGCGGATTCGCTGTGGGGCAGGCCATCGTTTTTCGTGGCCTGCCGAGTTCGAGCACGGTGCGCAGACGACAAACAACGATCGTCTGCGCCACGCCGGGCACCCGGACGGTTACTTCGAAGAGTTGGAAAGCAGCGCGGCGCGCTCGATTTCGGCGGCGAGTCCGGAAACCGTAGGCACTTCGAAGAGTTGGTGCGGAGTGAGTGTCACACCGAAAGCCTGGCGCACACGGTCGATCACCAGCGCACCCAGGAGAGGGTTGCCTCCGGCGTGAAAGACGTTGTGGTCGTTGGAGGCGCCCTCGACTTGCAGCAGCGAAGCCATGATCTGGGCCAGCCGCGCCTCCACCGCTGCGCCGGCGAGCGATTCGAGTTCCCGCGGCGGCGCAGGCAGCGCGGCGCGATCCACTTTGCCATGGGGTGTGCGCGGCAGCTCGGCCAGGCTCACGATCGCGGATGGCAGCATGTATTCCGGCAGACGCTCGCGCAGCCAGTTCAGGAGCGCGGCTGGGGATGGATTGGCGTCCGCCGCCGGCACCACGTAGGCCACCAAACTCCGGCCGCCGGCCGCATCTTCGCGGGCGATCGCTACGCTGTTTTCGACTGCCGGATGCGCGCTGAGCGCGCTTTCGATTTCGGCCGGCTCCACGCGGAAGCCGCGGATCGAGATCTGATCGTCGATGCGGCCGATGAATTCGATTTGGCCGTCGGAGTAACGGCGCACCAGGTCTCCGGTCCGGTACAGCCGCGCTTGGGGGTCGGAAGAGGAAGGGTCGGGAACGAATTTGCGCGCGGTCAACGCGGGCTGGTTCACATAGCCGCGCGCGAGGCCCGCTCCGCCGAGGCAGAGTTCGCCTGGTTGGCCGTTGCGCACCGGTTGCATAAATTCGTCGAGAACCGCGACACGCACGTTGTCGATGGGGCGGCCGATAGGCGGATATTCCAAGGGGGTCGATTGCGGCGGCACAGATCCGGAAGTTGCCACCACGGCAGCCTCGGTCGGGCCGTAGTTGTTGACCAGGGTGAAGGGCAGGCCGGCGGGCGGATAATGCCGCAGGACGTCGCCGCCCGTCAGTAGCGTGCGCAGGGCGGTGTGGCCCGGCCATTCGAGCGCGATCAACTGTTCGGCGAGGGCCGTGGGCGCGAAGGCGATGGTGATGTATTCGTCGACCAGCCAGTCGCGCAGCGGCCGGGCCGCGCGTCTGACGGCGGCGTCCGGAAAGTGCAGGTTGGCGCCGGCGGTGAGATAGGGCCAGATCTCCCAGACGGCGGCGTCGAAGCTGGGCGCGGCAATCTGGCTGGCGTTGTCGGCCGCCGTCACATGGAAGGTGCGCTGGTGCCAGCGGATGAGGTTCAACAGGCTGGCGTGGGCGATCTCGACTCCGACGGGACGGCCCGTGGATCCCGACGTATAGCCGATATACGCCAGGTTGTTTGGGCCGGGCGCGGGGAGCGGATCCATAGGCTTGCTGAACAAGAGCGGAGCCTCATCCAAGGGGATGACTTTCCACCTGCCCCTGGGCAGGCGGCCGGTGAGGCCGCGCTCGGCTAGGACGAACGGCGCCTGCACGTCGCGCAGCACGAATTCGAGACGTTCGGCGGGATCGCCCGGATCCAGCGGGACGTAGGCGGCGCCGGCTTTCAGAACCGAAAGTGCGGCCAGAACGCCGGCGGGCGTGCGATCGGCAAAGACGGCGATGGGAACGTCGGGGCCCGCGCCCAGCAATTGCAGCCCTTGGGCCAGGCCTGCGGAGCGCTCATTGAGTTGGCCGTAGCTCAAACGGAAGGAACTGGCGGCCAGCGCGAGGGCTTCACGCGGCTGCGCGGCGATCATGCCGGCGATCGAGGAATCTTGCGAGTCCGAGGTGCGCGTTTCAGTCAGCATATTGGTTCGTTGCTCAGGATTCTAGCATCGCCGGCATAGGTTAGACGAGGCTGAGCGGGTCTAGCGGCGGTACCAGGGGGTCTAGGGAACCGCTTGCTTCGGCGCGCGCTGCGTGCGCGACACAAAAGTGGAGATTCCCGCAACGCGGCTTGCGCTGACGGATTGCAGCACCCTCAGTTTTATCTGCGTTCATCTGCGCCGATGAACGCAGATAAAACGAGCCGTACGGAAGTTGGCTTTAGGCTGCCGATAGTGTACCGAGCGCCCCTTAGACTTAATTGTTGGCCGGCGTCGAGGAGGTCCCAGGCATCATCGTCACTTTGACCACCACGGGCTCCTCTGTCTGGCTGCGCAGTCTTTGGGCGAGACGCTGAAGGAAAGAGTCCATCTCACGGATGCTGTCGCGCAAGTCCTCAAGCGCGGCACTCAGGTCGTCGACATGCGCCGCCGTGGCGGATGCGGCATCCGAGGAGCTGCGTCTCCGGGGGGCACTTGGCTGCACGGTGGCGAGATTCTCCTGCCGCACGCTCAGCAACTCGCGCAGTTCATCGAACCGTTGCGCGAAATCCAGGCTCGTGACCGGTCTCTGTTCCAGATACTGGTTGCCGAGTTCCGAGGGGCGCGGCCCCCTGTCGCTGAGTTCGCCGCGCAGTCTATCGAGCGCCGAGGCAAACGGGCCCTCCCCTTCCGCCGGCTTCAGGGACTGTGCGGCTCCCATCTCGTCCCCGTTTCGCGTCTTACCATCCAGGGCACTCCGCAGATCGGTCAGCACACCAAGGAGCGTCTCTTCGCGCGCGGCCAGAGCGCCGGCCGGCTGCGCCTCCACCGGTTGCATGAGCGGAAGCAAGTGCGTCCGGCAGAAATCGTCGATGGCCAGCAAGAGGCTCTTTTCCTTCTCCACCACCCACGTGAGGGCCACCATCACCACCAGGCTTAGCACCAAGGCCAGCAGAGCTGTATCGAAGGAACCCGCCAGGCTCGAAGTAATTCTGGTGAGCGCGACTCTGATGGCGTCGAGTTGTTGCGGCGCCGGCGATGGGGAGAGCGCCGCCTGCTCGAGTGTCTGGCGGATGCTCATCACAGTGCCGGCCAAACCGAGAATGGGGATGGCGTACAGGAACAGCCGTACCGGTGTGTGACCGGCTTCGAGTTCCGCCAAGTCGGCATCGCCGGCCGTCGCCAGTTCCTCGGCGGCGGCTGCCGCGCTGTCCAAGGACTGAAAGCGCGCGATCGCCTTCTCGATCCGGCGGGCCAGCATGCCGTCACCATGCCGCACAGCCGCCGCGCGCGCTGCGTCCATCACCTCGCGGACACCCTCTGCGCTTCTCAGCGAAGCGGACGGCGGGATAGACGTACCGGCGATCGCGCGCTGGCGGTTCATCCCGTTCCACCAGTCCGCGAATAGGACCACTAGCGACCAGAACGTCAGCAGCAGGCACACGAACAAGGCCCAGCGGCCAATCGCCTGCTCGGGGTATGCGAAACCCGCGGGAAACGGCTTGTGCACCACGATAAGCAGCAGATAGAAAGGGGCCGACAGCAGCACCGCGCCGCCAGCCTGTAGCAACAGCCGCCGCGATCGCCAGCCGCGCGTGGCGCCCTTTGCCACGATTTCAGGGTTATTTTTCACCATTACCTTCCAACTTGTCGGCGATGGAGCTGGCCAAGTCCGGCCGCACCCGAATGCGCAGCTCGACGCGGCGGTTCTCGGGGCCGTAGAGGTCCTGGTGGTTCCGCGGATGCGCATCGCCCCGGCCGGTGGCCGAGAGCAGATCGAGAAAACACGCGCGGTCCTTTTCCAGCATATTCAGGCTCTCCGACACCACCGCCATCGAGCGCTGCTGGCTCAGGACCAGGTTCTCCTGACTGTCGGTGTTTTCGTCGCCAGTGCCGAAGCCTTTCTTATCGGAATGCCCTTCCACGACGATCGTATCGATGTACTTTCTGATGTTGTCCTTGCAGAGCACCGCGGCCAGTTTCGGCATCGTGTCGCGCAGGTAGGCTCTGCCAAGTGGCGACAGGTCAGCGCCGCCGTGTTCGGCCGCCGCTTCCTTGAAACTCATCACTTCCTGCGGAACCGCGACCACAATGACGTCCCCATCCTGGCGCATTTTCTCACCCGCCTTGAAAAGCTGAGCCGCATTCAGACGATGGGCGACGTAGTCGACCGTGCGTCCCGTCCGTTTCGCCTGGTTGTTCAGTTTCGCCACCAGGAGCAGGATGAAGATGACCATCAGCGACGTCATCAGGTCCGTCAGAGAGCTGGAGATGTGGTCGCCGGCCTTGGATTGCTTCATTGCCGCAGCCTCCGGATACCCTTGTTCAAAGTGTCGCTCAGCACTCCCAGACGGTCCGAGAATTGTTCGACGTCGCCGGCCAGCGCGGCCGCCATCCGCGGTACGGACTCGTTGGCGGCCGAGACCAGATTCAGGAACGCGGCGATCCGCGCGTTCATGCTCTCGAGCGACGCGGCCTGGCGGGCCGCCAGGGCCTGGACGTCCAACTGAATGCGCGTGGCGGTGATGGCCGGCATCAGCCGGGAAGCGGCTTCCAGAAGGTCTTCGTAAGCGTTCGACAGCCGTCTCTCGCACCACTTGCGCTCGATGAGCACGAACGCGATGCTGAGCGCCAGACCGATGATGGAGGACACGAACTTGCCCGCCAGTCCCTCAATCAACTCCTTGATCCCGACCACGGTTTCCGTATTGTTGGACAGGTCGACATGCAGGCCGCTGAGAGCCACAAGAATGGAAATGAATGTCACCATGAGTCCCAGACCGGTTAGAATGCCGGGCACGGCCTGGTAAAACGAGCCATGGTAGTAACGTTCGGAAACGCTCTCTTCGCGCAGGACTTCGCGCGGTGATGCCCCGAGATAGCGGCCCTCAACGCCGTCGGGACTGACATAGGTCACGATGTTTTCTTCGAGGTCCAGCCACCAGGTCCGGCAAGGCTCCCGCAAGGCGCTGCAGCGGCCACGCACCTCCTCGAGGAGCGCCGGAGCGAGGCCGCAGCCTCGCTCGGTTCCGCTAGCCGCCGCGAATGAACGCAGCACGGATCCCAGTGTTCCCAGCGCGCGATAAGCACGCGAGGACTGCCGCAGCATGCTGACCAGCAGAACGCAAAACAGGGCCAAGAGGCCCACACACGCCACTATGATCGGTGTTGGGATGGCCATCATGCAATCTTAACCCAGAGGATATATCCTGTCAGTTAGATCACTTTACCATATGACGTGTGTAAGTCGATACATCTCCCGCCCATCACGGCGGCGGTTGCCAGTCGCCGGGCAGGACGCCATCCTGCCTCCCCCAAGTTGGGCGCCGCTGACCCTCGTGCTTGTGGGTGTCCTGGTGCTCGCCGCGTGCGTCGCTACCATGGGATTCGCGCTGCTGAGGGTTCTCCCGCCGACACTCCAGCCAGAGACCTTGCGGCACGTGCCGCCGCCTGTCGCGCGCCAGGAACCCGATCCACAGGTGGAAATGATGGCACAACAGCGCGAACTGGCGTTGCTGGACAAGGAGTTGGACGACGCGCGTCAGAGCATTCAGGAGATCGAGCGGGAGAAGCAGCCGGGTCCCGAACGCATCCTTGCGCTGCAGCGGCAGCAGGATCAACTAACACACCTGATCGAGCAGCGGCGGGCATCGCTGCGGGAGTATGAAGACGCAGCCCGCCGTCAGGCAGCCCAACAGGAGGAGGCGCGGCAGCGGATCGAGCGCCTGCGGGCCGAGGCTGCCGAGTTGGAGCGCCGTATCGCCGCACTAAGAGCGAGCGTCGGGCAGGCGCAGGAGGCGCGGCGCGCGCGAGCCGCCCTGGAAAGCGGTTCGCCTCAAGCCGTGGAGTGTGTGCGGGGCGCCGTGATCCTGCGGCCGCAGAACACCCGGATCCCGGTTGCGGAACTGCGCAGCGGTCGATTCGTCGCCGCCGTGACGGGTAGCGGTGTGAACTTCCTGGTGACTCCGGAGGGCATCGACAGCTTCCTGGCGGCACGTGCCATCGCGCGCTTGGCAGGTCTCACCGTGGGCTACGAACCGGTTCTGGCCGGGAGCAAACCATGAAGCTGCACCGAGTAGCGTCGGCGGAACCTTTGCTGCTGTTTCTCATCGCGCTCATCGGCGGGACTCTGTGGCTGTTGAAGCCGGTTCCGGATGCTGCGGCGCTGGTGCGTCCGCCCGCTCCGCAGGCCGCGGCTGTCCCGCCGCCGGTACCGGCGCCGCGCCCGCAACCCGCACAACCGCGCAGCAGGCCGAACGTGGCGGACGTACGCGCAGAACTGGAAGCCGCCAGGCAAGCGATGCGTGAAGGCGCCGCGGCGCTCGACGCCCAGATCGCCGAGATCGAAATGCTGCAGCGCAGGGTGGATGCGCTGCGTACCGAACTCGCGGCGCTCGAAGCCCAGCGCGCGCCTATGGGGCCGGCGGCCGTCACTTCGGCGGAAGAAAGCCGGACGGAGGATCTGGTGCAAGAGCGCCGGGCGCAGATGTCCCATCTCGAATCCGAACTGGCGAACCTGAAGAGCGCGCTGGCCGCACCGTTGCCCGATGCGCGGAAGGTTCCTCTCGCGGTCCACCCGTCGCAGAAGCTCCCCGTCCTGGTCGATCTGAGTGGCAACCGAATCGCACCGGTGACCGGGGAGTTCTTCCACCTTCCCATGTTCACGTCCTCTTCCGTGGTCGTGGCCACGCGCAAAAGCCCGGGGGAGACCATCGCGGAAGCGCGCGCGCCGAACAGCCAGTTTGCGCGCTTCCTCTCGAAAATCCACTCCGAGAAGCGGTATATCTCGTGCCTGCTGAACAGTGATTCTTTTGAGGCCTTCTATGCGGTGCGGGACATGGCCACCCGCGCGGGTTTCGACATTGCCTGGGAGCCGGCAGACACCCGCAGCGGAAAGATCCCGATCCAGAAAGTGAAGCTGGTGTCGAAACCACGCTCGCCGGACGATGTGGTGCCACTGCCGGATATACTGCGGGAGCATGCCGGGAAACACTGAGCACCCTTAGCTCCTATTTCGCGCGCAGCACTTCCACGCCGCGCGGCGGCAGATCGACGGCCCGATGCGGTCGCGCCATCGTGGAGCACGCGGCGCATGGGGCGCGGCAGCGTAACGCGCTGCGGTGTCTTAGGGTAGCCGGAACAATAATATGGACAAACGTTGCGCGAGGGAGGCTTCAAGTGCGAGGTTCGATGCTGTAGTTCCAGTCAGGATGAGTCTTGTGGGGCCGTACGCGGAGATCTTCCATTTGGG
>Ga0224555_1003031_pt1 | contig 18186 bp, 21 predicted proteins | sample 714S23034metaG_FD_180687 | JGI IMG/M metagenome (GOLD analysis project Ga0224555, IMG submission 180687) | Peat soil microbial communities from Stordalen Mire, Sweden - 717 S2 30-34 | ecosystem: Environmental > Terrestrial > Soil > Wetlands > Peat | place: Sweden: Norrbotten County, Stordalen...
GCGGTCAAGGAACTCGAAGCAATGAATATCCGTGTCATCCTTCTGACCGGTGATTCGCAGGCTGCCGCCGAACAGATAGCGAATCAGATGGGAATCTTTCATTTCCATGCTGAATTGCTTCCCGAACAGAAGGCGGTTGAGGTTGCGACTCACACGAAGAAAGGACACACGGTTGCCATGGTGGGCGACGGCATCAACGATGCTCCGGCGCTAAGCGAAGCGACGGTCGGGGTAGCAATGGGCAGCGGGACCGATGTCGCTCGCGAAAGCGCGGATGTGGTCCTGATCGGGAACGATCTGCAGAAGTTTGTAGAGACGGTTCGAATCGCGCGGCGATGCCGGTCCATCATCTTCCAGAACTTCTACGGCACCCTGATTGTGGATTCCATCGGCATCGGCATGGCCGCCGCTGGATTGCTTAATCCGCTTCTGGCAGCGTTCATCCACGTTGCGTCCGAACTGACATTCATTCTGAATTCGACACGCCTGCTTCCACCAAGAGAGTCGCATCCGATTCGCAATCCCACTATCTGTGCTACGAGTTTGTAAAGAGGAACCCCGCTGCCACGGCAGAGGTCGCGGGTTCGAGCCCCGTCGCCCACACCACACATTCAAACAGACTTAGGAACTTGTTGAAATAGGTACCGTTGTGCGACGGGGAAGGGATGCCATTCGTCTAAGCGGTATGCGTGGAGACGAGCGGGTTCAGGACGGGATGTTCAGCTATGTATCGTTGGAGCAGCGTGGGCCTCAGGATCATCCATTGCGGGCAGTTCGCAAGCTGACGGATGCGGTGTTGGGGACGTTGAGCCCGGCGTTCGATGCGTTGTATGCCGACTCCGGCCGTCCATCGGTTGCGCCGGAGTACATCCTTCGAGCGCTGCTGTTGCAGGTGTTCTACTCGGTGCGTTCGGAGCGGCTGCTGGTCGAGCAGATTGATTACAACCTGCTGTTTCGTTGGTTTGTGGGCCTTGGCATGGACGACGCGGTATGGAACCACGCGGTGTTTTCCAAGAACCGCGACCGCTTGCTGACTTCTGATGTGGCGCAACGGTTCTTTGCCGAAGTGAACAGGCAAGCAAAGAAGTTCATGTCCGACGAACATTTCACGGTGGATGGCACGCTGATTCAGGCGTGGGCCTCGCAGAAGAGCTTTCGTTCGAAAGACGGCTCTGACGGCGGCGATGGAGCGAACTTCCAGGGCCAGAAGCGCTCCAACAAGACGCATGAATCGAGCACCGATGCCGATGCGCGGCTGTACAAGAAGAGTTACGGCAAGGAATCGAAGCTGAGCTATCTGGGTCATGCGCCGGTGGAGAACCGCAACGGTCTGATCGCCGCGGCGATGGTGACGCACGCCGACGGTTATGCCGAACGCGACGCAGCGCTGTTGATGCTTGCCGAAAAGCAAGAGGGCCGCTCGCGCCGCATCACGGTGGGCGCCGACAAGGCTTACGATACGAAGGATTTTGTCAGCACGGTGCGGGAGTTGAACGTGACGCCGCACGTTACCAGAAACGACAAAGGCCGTGCCAGCAACCTGGACCGCAGAACCACGCGCCAGCCCGGCTATGCCATCAGCTTGAGCCGCCGATGGCTGGTCGAGAAGGGCTTCGGGTGGCTGAAGCAAACCGGCCCGCTGCGCCAGGTCAAGTTGCGCGGGCTGGAGAAAGTGGACTGGCTGTTCGTCTTCAGTTGCGCGGCGCACAACTTAATCCGGCTGCCGCGACTGATGGCTCAACCACCGGAACTGCTCCGGCAGAAGTGTGCCTGAGCAACCGTTGCGAGCCTCGGGGAGACTGCCCTGAGGCTCGCAGACCCCTATAAACATCCGCCAAGACCGCATTTCAAACAGATCTCGAACGGAAAGAAACCAAGATCGACAGCAAAGACGCCGCAATCAGACGAATTTCAACGAGTTCTTAGGGGTGATTTGGCGGTGCAAAATCAGGGAAATGGGGTGCAAATGTGGTGCATTTTGCACCCCATTTGCACCCAAAAATGATGATATGTTCGATCACCTGGAATGAGTGGCATCAATATATAGCTAAGGTTGCTGCTTTGCGGCGGCAGAGTTGGGATTCACGGCGTAAACCCCTTGGATTTGGTCAATGAGTACAACGGGTCAGGCAGCTCTTCTTATTTCCTTCACTCCGAGATTGAGCCGCCGTCGCAGAAGGAGACGCAACGTTCCACCGTTCATGTACCCGACTTTTGCGGCAATGTCGTCGACACTTGCCTTGCTGGTCTTCAGGAGATGCACTGCGCGTTCAACACGCAGACTTTGGAAATACGACATCGGAGATTTCCCAAGGACGCTCTGTAGCCGCCGGGTAAGCGTCCTTTTGCTTGCGCCTACGGCTTTCGCAGCACTCTCGAGGGAAAATCGACGTGCGAGCTTGGCACGCGCCCAGCGTTCAAAGAGCTGTACAACCGGGTCGGAGTGCATTAGGTGATCAGTCAGAGCATAAGCAGTCTGAGAAGGCCTGGAATCGACAATGAGATATCTTGCTGTGAGCGATGCGAGCTCGGGGCTGACACCACGTATCAGCCATAAGGCAAGATCCATATGGCCTAAAGCAGCTCCGGCGGTCACAACGTTTCCTGACTTGACCACCATGTCCGATTCGTCCAGCAATACCTCAGGGTATCGTTCGCGAAACATTGGCGCCAGCCACCAAGTGGTGGTTGCGCGCTGCTGATTGAGCAGACCAGACTCTGCCAGCACAAAGGTTCCAGCACAGGCAGCGCTCAACCTTGCTCCGTCGTTTGCCCACTTTCGAAGCGCCTTCGCAGCATCGCGGACATCAGGCCTGGCTAGACCTGCTTTCAGAGTAACGGGTGTCTTGCATGCGATTGCCGGGACAATAACGCATTCAGGCGCTTGTCTTCCAACCAGCTGAATCGGGACCTTCAGGCCGTGGGCGGTTCGGACCGTCTTTCGCATACCTACGATCTTGACTTCGAACTGGGGAACAGCGAGTCCAGTCATCTCAATCAATTCGTTCGCAGTTTGGAATGCATCGAGAATGGCCGACAGCCCCAGATCGAAGACACCATCGAGTGCAAGTACATAAACACGCATGGCACATATGGTACCAAATATGGCAGTTCTGCCAATAGTTAAATCGCCCGCCAGACCCTAGATTGAGAAAGTGCCATTGCTGGCCACAAGAGGAGCGATGAAATGACCACCCTTGGCATTTTCGTCCGTTTGAAGGCGAGAGGCGGCAATCCACCCGAATTCGTTGGCTCGATGCGTATCAAAGCCACAAAACAACACCCGCTTGGCACGAGCCATCACCGCATGTTTCCTCTTGCGATGGTCACCCTGCTGGCAGCTGCCTTTGGATTCATCCCGGCAGTTCGTGCTCAGGATGTTCCAACAACTTCGGGCGTCCAGGGGCAGGTTCAATCGGTCAGAAATAACTCAACAAAGGAGAGTAACTCAATGGAAGCAATCGGATTGTTAGTCACGCTTGAAGCACGTCCAGGCAAAGAAGCCGAGGCCGAAGCTTTTCTAAAGTCAGCCCAGCCCCTCGCACTCGATGAAAACGGGACCCTCAAGTGGTATGCGATCAAGCTTGGACCTGCAAAGTTCGGCATCTTCGACACATTTGCAAATGAGGGCGGTCGCAATGCACACCTGAGCGGCGAGATCGCGAAGGCGTTGGGGGCTCGCGCCAACGAATTGTTCGCGACTCCCCCACAAATCGAAAAGGTGGAGATTCTCGCAACCACGCCTTTGAAGAACTAGGTTTAAGCGGTCCGCATCGCAACGCCTTTGGATTGCGGCATCCGCGCCCGTTCCGCCGTGAGAGTCTTCACGAATCTTTCCTGGCCTCCGCGTGATTTCGCCAGAACTCCATGAATCGCGCGGAGACAACCGTCGGCGTCATCAACGTCACCGCCGGCCAGGGTCATCCGATGCTTGATTGCCGGAACAACAAGGAGATATGAAATGAATCAACATCCGCTACGGAATCTCGCCTACGTCGCTTTGCTGGTCGCACTAATAGCACCACACACGGTCCGGGCCCAGGCGAAAGCCGCTCCTCCGATTGACGGTGTGATCGGGAAGCTGCAGTCATTTGACGGTAAGACGCCGTTCAGACACCTTCGGGCGTTGTCCATGTGATTGTCAAGCAGCCCCTCACTACCTATAAACAGATACCCTCCGATCTGAGCCATGTTGCAGGTGCGCCTTATATCGGCGTCGCGTCGGCCGAGGGCGCGGACGGAAAGCAAGTGGCCAAGCAGATTTTCATATTTCCCGCGGAGCTGCGCGGGGCTGCGGAAGGCAGTGTTCTGACCGATCCTCCAGGGGCAACCTCCCACAGCAGAATGACCAACGGCACAATCGCTCGCCCTTCGCACTCGCGCATGACGAATGGAACAGTCCAGAAGAGCGGTGGTACCACACTCGTGGTCAACTACCAGGACGGTTCTCAAACGATCTCAGTACCTCCGAATGTTCCGGTCACAGTGGTTGCTCCTCAGACGGTTAACTTTAACCCGGGCGATGTTGTCTATGCGACCACTGAGAAGCGTCCGGATGGAACAATTGAGACTGACAAGATCTTTCAGTTCATTCCGGCGCCGGCGGCGAACTAGCAGTACGCGTGAGGTCTGAGAGAGTGAGCTCTGTGCCAGCCCTTGATTACAAACCGAACTCCACGAGCGCGTTATTGGTACAACCATGCGTGCTCGTGGTCATGCGACACCATATTCTGGTGCGCTGGAGTCATTGGCTGAATGTGCCACTCCTTCTCGGTCTCATCATAAGCGGCATCTCCATTTACTGGTCCTCGCCGATCTATCAACACAGGCCAGATCCGGTTACGGGAAACTTCGATGTGGCAGCGGATATCGGAATCTGGATCTGCGCACATATCCCAAGTCAACGCCATTACGCCAGTCCGCCCGACTGGCTTTACAACCATATAAGTCTGGGGCCTGGCATGTTAGCGCCGGCGCTACGTATCCATTGGCTGTGCGCATATCTCTTCATGTTTAACGGCATGGTGTACGTTACGGGGCTGCTCGTGGGAGGCGACTGGCGCGCCTTGTTACCGCGCCGAACGGATCTGGTTGACGCGCTAAGGATGTTTCGATATTACCTTGGCGTTCCCTTCGCTAAACTAACCCGCCGCCAATGGCCGCATCCGCTTTTCAAAACAAAGTACAACGCGCTTCAACGCGCAGCGTACTTTTCTGTCCCGGTCACCGGCTTTCTTTCGGTTGCCACGGGCTGGGCGATTCATAAACCGATGCAACTCCATTGGCTGGCTGCAATCTTTGGAGGTTTTGATGCAGCGCGTGTATGGCATTTCTGGCTCATGTGGCTCTTCTTTTTCTTTATTGTGCCGCATCTGATTCTGGTCCTCGCCGATGGGTGGGATACCTTACGCAGCATGATCGTTGGTTGGTCAACCAAAGTAGACCGGCCGGAGGTCTCCACAAATGAACAATGAGGAGAAAAGGGATTCATTGGAACCGGAGGATATTTCCTCGGCGAATACTGTGTCGAAACAGGAGAAGGGAGCGTTGCCGGAAGCTGACCCCGAAGATGCGACTCCTTCCGTCCCAATCGCCATTCAGAAGCTCGATAGAGTGGAGGCAATAGAACAACAAGACGCTCCAGATGGCTCGCCCTCGTCATCAACAGAGCCTGAGGTGCGAGCTGACGGAGTGGTTCCCCCCATTGCTGTGAAACCTGTCCCCGCAGGGAAGCACCACGGTTTCTTTGAAGAGCGACCTCTTCCGGCAATTGAGATGGTTCCCCGCGTTATTCGCAATCGAACGCGGCGGGAAGTATTGGCTTTTGGAATCGGCGCGGCGGTGGCAACAGGCGCGGGATATCTCTTGCCGCAAAATACGCTCAGCCGTTTGGGAGTGCGTAGAGATCTGAACTCTCGTGGAAAGGAGTGGCTGCTGAACAATGCATTGCGTGTCGACGATGACGTGGCTGAAGCGCTCTACTCCCACAATCGGATGGTACCCACCTACACAAGAGCGGAGGTTACTCCGATCAAGAACAATTACAACGGAGCTACTCCTGAGCCTGGGTATATATTCGGTTGGAATTTAACACTTGATGGACTCGCTTCCGGTTTGACTGTCTCTCTTGGTATTCGGACGCTCATGAGTCGCTTCTCTGTTCATGATCAAATTACCCGGTTTGTCTGTGTGGAAGGCTGGAGTGCGATCGCGTGGTGGGCTGGTCTGAGATTCGATGACCTGCTTCTCGCCTACCCGCCGAAATCGCAGGCAAAATGGGCTCGCGTGGAGTCGTCGGTCAACCTCGACAACTCGGGGAATTCCGATCCGTACTTCGTCTCAGTTGACCTGGCGACGGCACGACATCCGCAGACGCTGCTCGCCACACACCACAGCGGTCAGCCCATCACGGTGGAACATGGGGCACCACTCCGTCTTCTGGTACCGGTAAAGCTTGGACTGAAGAACGTGAAGGCCGTTACCAGAATTACCTATTCCGTGGAAGAGCCAAGAGATTACTGGGCTCCCTATGGATATTCCTCGTACGACGGAATCTAGGCCCGTAGTGTTGGGATTTTATGGGCAACAATGCTCATTCCAACCGCCGAAAGCAGGCTTCGACAGTGAGGTAAAGGTGCGGAGTCCAGATGGTCCAACCCTTCCCTCGAGGTGAGCGCTGGCGACATTGATTTCACAAGGAGCAATAAATGGCAAACACTCAAAAGACGGTAATCGTGACGGGCGCCTCTCAAGGAATCGGCGCTGCGGTCGTAAAAGCGTTCTTGGAACGCGGTTATAACGTACTAGGCACTTCTCGCAGTGCAACGAAGTCGGCTGAGTTGAAGGCTTCCGACAAGCTCGTGTTGGTCGACGGAGACATCGGCCAGGCGGCCACTGCTCAAAAAGTGGTCGACGCCTCAATTCAGAAGTTTGGCTCGATCGACGCGGTTGTCAACAACGCGGGCATCTTCTCGGCGAAGCCCTTCACTGATTACACCGCTGCTGATTTCCGTGCCCTCGTCTCGACGAATCTTGAAGGCTACATCTACATCACCCAGCTCGCGGTCAAGCAGATGCTCGCTCAGAAGTCGGGCGGAAGCGTCGTGGCCATCACGTCATCTCTGGTTGACAATCCCATCGGCGGCTTGCCGGTGTCCCTGCCGATGATCACCAAGGGCGGTCTCGACGCCATCACGCGCAGCTTGGCCTCTGAGTACGCGAAGGAGCACATCCGCTTCAATACGGTCGCGCCCGGAGTCGTTGACACTCCTCTTCACAAAAACAACCCAATGGATTTCCTGAAGACGCTGTCGCCGATGGGCACGATCTCCACTTCGGAGGACATCGCAAGCGCGGTGGTCTTTCTCACCGAATCGCGCCATATCACCGGGGAGGTGCTGCACGTGGACGGCGGTGCGCACAACGGCAAATGGTAATCCCGAAGGGCTCGCAGCCGGCTAGCGCGGAGCGCCGGCTGCAAGACCTCGAGATCGTGCTCCCCAAGGCTCCCCATCCGCTCGGTGCGTACGTCGAATCGGTGCAATCGGGCAATTTTCTGTTCCTAAGCGGAATGCTGCCGGTCAAGGATGGCAAGCTCCAATTCGTTGGGCGACTGGGTAAAGAGCTCGACGAATCTGCCGGCCGGGATGCATTACGAACCGCGACCCTGAATGCTCTTTCTGCTGCGAAGGCGCATGTTGGGTCACTGGACCAGGTGACAAGGGTTGTCAGCGTGAAAGTCTACCTAGCGACACACGGGGATTTTTACAACCAACCGATCGTCGCGGACGCAGCGTCGGAACTTCTCCGCGATGTATTTGGAGAGGAAATGATGTCCGTGCGGTCCGTACTGGGAGTGAGCGCGTTGCCTCTCGGTGCGCCGGTCATGCTTGAGGTAACGTTCGAAGTCTAGAACGAAGGAGGCGGGAGCTGAGCTCCCGCCTCCTTTGTGGAATATAGGGGATTGTTATGGCAAATCTAGTGGGCTCTCAATTGTGGGCGGAAAATCGACTGACCTCGCGTTTGGGACTGCAATACCCAATCATTCAGGGCCCACTCGGAGGCTTGTCCTCGCAGCGGCTTACGGCGGCCGTCTCGAACTACGGGGGGCTCGGATCGTTCGGCGCTCATAGCCTCAAGCCAGAGGCGATCCGCAATGTGATTCGCGAGATCAAGGGCCTCACACCAAAGCCCTTCGCGATGAATTTGTGGGTCTCAATGGAAGATGAAGGAGCCTTCAACTCGACGGAAGAGTCCTTCCATCGCAGTCTTGCTCCGCTGAGAGAACATATTGAAAATGTCGGAGGAGACAAGCCCTCCTACAGTTCGTACGAACCGATTCGTTTCGAAGACCAGGTACAGGTTCTCCTGGACGAAGGGATTTTTGCATTCAGTTTCATTTACGGCATTCCTTCCAATCAGATTCTGGATGAGTTCCGCCGCCGGGGAATCGCACTGATTGGAACGGCAACCACCGTGGACGAAGCGATTGCCTTGGAGCAAGCGGGCGTGGACGTGATTGCGGCCTCAGGGTTTGAGGCAGGCGGACATCGCGGTTCCTTTTTGCAATCGTCTGAAGATTCGCTCACGGGGACTATGGCGCTGGTGCCGCAGGTCGTCGATGCTGTGAAGCTTCCCGTTGTCGCCGCAGGCGGAATTGGAGACGCGCGCGGAATTGTGGCGGCGTTCGCTCTCGGTGCTGAAGGCGTACAAATGGGAACCGCCTTTCTCGCATGCGACGAGTCGGGAGCAAGCACGCTTCATCGTGAGGCGCTCCTCAGCGGTCAAGCTAGGCAGACCGCATTTACTCGCGGATTCACTGGAAGACTTGCTCGCGGCATCAGAAACCGCCTGCTCGACGAATTTAGCCAAAAGGATGTCGAGATCTTGCCTTATCCACTTCAACGGACACTCGTGCGTCACCTATCGATTCCGGCCGAGAAGGCTGGGCGATCCGACTTGCTTCCTCTCTGGGCGGGACAAAGCGCCGACCTATCGCGGTGTACAGATGTATGCGCACTACTCGACAAGCTGGTAAAGGAAGTTTCTCTAATTGGTGGTCCTGTCCAACTTTGGAGCGCACATCGTCAACAAGATTCGACATAAGGGCGATGAAGCAAAAGAAGTATGGAAGCCACAGCTAACAATGATTTGACGACGATTCGAAGTTTGATTTGAAAGTAACCCAACAAGAATGATCAAGACAAAGACATCCATCTCACGCCGAGAGATTCTAATCGGCTGTGCCGCTACGATGGCAGTCGCGGGGCTCCCCCTTCCGGCTGCTTCCGGTCAACCCAAGCCTGCAAGCGCTCACGCGCCGCAGAAACAAGATCAAGGAGAAATTCACATGAGCACGATTACAACGAAGGATGGAACATCGATTTTCTATAAAGACTGGGGCACGGGACCGACGGTCGTCTTTTCCCACGGCTGGCCGTTGAATGCAGACGCGTGGGATGCGCAGATGCTTTTCCTCGGTCAGCAGGGCTATCGCGTGGTTGCACACGACAGGCGTGGACACGGCCGCTCCGGGCAAACGTGGACCGGCAATGACTACGACACCTTCGCAGACGATTTTGCGGAGTTGCTGGAAACGCTCGATCTGAAGGATGTCACGTTGGTAGGCCATTCCATGGGCGGCGGTGAAGTCGCTCGCTATATCGGTCGTCACGGCAATAAGCGCGTCAAGAAAGCGGTGATTATCGGAGGAATTCCGCCGGTGATGTTGAAGAGCGACAAGAACCCTGGCGGTTTATCCATGTCGGTGTTCGATGGTATTCGCGCCGGGCTCGTTGCGGATCGTTCACAGTTTTACAAAGACGTGTCTCTACCGTTTTACGGCTTTAACAAGCCCGATGCGAAAGCTTCGCAGGGTGTTCGGGATGCGTTCTGGCTCTGTGGAATGCAATCCTCGATCGTTGCCTCGTACGAGTGCGTAAAGGCCTTCTCGGAAACGGACTTCACGGAGGATCTGAAGAAGTTCGAGGTGCCTACACTGATCATTCATGGAGACGCGGATCAGATCGTTCCGATCTCCGACTCGGCGGAGCTCTCTTCCAAGATTGTGAAGAATGCGACGTTGAAGGTGATCCCCGGCGCGCCTCATGGCCTGTGCACGACACACGCGGATCAGATCAACGCCTTGTTGCTCGACTTTCTCAAGGCATAGTCGTGCGCTGCGCACGGCGCTGGGCCTGCGAGTGATGTGCCGGCTCCTGCGCAGCAAAGATGGATTGAGATCATTGCAAGCACATCCTCAAGAGGCTGCGTGCGAGGTTCCAGTAACGCCACGAGCCGCATAGCATCGTTGGTCGAAATGACAAGGAAAAGGAGTTTCACATGAAAGATGATATGAAGTTCGAAGTCGCTATTGTTCCCGTCTCGGACGTGGATCGCGCAAAGGCGTTTTACACAAGGCTAGGGTGGCGAGTCGATGACGATATCGTCAACGGCGACGATTTTCGCGCCGTTCAGCTTACGCCGCCGAACTCAGCGGCCTCGATCACGTTTGGCAAAGGAGTAACGGATGCCAAGCCCGGCTCGTTCCGCGGCGGGCTGATCGTCTCCGATATCGTGGCGGCTCACAAACAGATCGTGGCCAGCGGTATCGAGGCCACCGAGGTCTTCCACGGCTCGCCGTTCTCCCCAGAGGCGCGCATCAGCGGTCCCGATCCTGAGCGCAAAAGCTATAGTTCCTACGTTGCATTCCAGGACCCCGATGGCAACGCGTGGATCGTCCAGGAAGTCACGCAGCGGGCGCCGGACCGCGAACTACCGAAGTAAACGGCGGCAGGAAACAACTTTCGCCTCCCTGTCCCATGAAGGTTGGGGAGGTGGCCGTTGAACGGACCGGTAGAACCACCAGAGAGGCACGAAACGATGACGAAATCGATCTTTGAAGTCCTGGCGACCGTCACGGTTGTACTTGCCGCGACCCTGGGCGTTAATGCACAACAAGAGGAGAGATCAATGGAACAGCAAGTGTCCTATCGCACAGTGACGGTCGAAGGCGTCTCCATCTTCTACCGTGAAGCGGGACCAAAGGGAGCTCCCACCATTCTTTTGCTGCACGGTCTTCCGTCGTCATCTCGGATGTTTCAGCCACTGCTGACGCGGCTTGCAGGCAACTACCGCCTGGTTGCACCCGACTATCCGGGGTTCGGACACAGCGATTGGCCTGACCCAAAACAGTTCGCTTACACCTTCGACCATGTGGCTCAATTGATGAACGGCTTCACGCAAACGCTCGGTTTGTCGCACTACACGCTCTATATGCAGGACTACGGTGGGCCGGTCGGCTTTCGCATGGCCCTGGCACATCCGGAGCGGATCGACGCTCTCATCGTCCAGGATGCTGTCGCTCACAACGATGGGCTTGGGGCGAACTGGGCAACGCGCCGTGCATTCTGGACCGACCGTTCCGCCCATGAAGAAGCGTTGCGCAAGAACCTTCTGTCGCTTGCAACCACGAAGACACGCCACATCGGAGATGACCCCAACGTTGAGCTCTATGATCCGGATCTTTGGACCGACGAGTATGCATTTCTGAATGTGCCAGGGCAGGCGCAGATTCAAAGCGATCTCTTCTATGACTACAGAACCAACGTCGACGCCTATACAACATGGCAGGCGTGGATGAGGAGAACGCAGCCAAGGCTCCTCGTAATCTGGGGCAAGCATGATCTCTCCTTTGATCTCGGCGAGCCGGAACGTTACCGCGCCGACGTGCCGAATGCAAAGGTCGTCGTACTCGACGCAGGGCACTTCGCGCTGGATACCAAAGCGGACGAGATTGCGGAGTTGGTACGTGAATTTATGAAGGCGCGGAAGGCTGAGAAACCTGCTTTCACGGCAGAGGTCGCATTCAAAATGTGAAGCTATCTCAACCGAGGGTTCACCCCAAGGTGTTTCAGCCTTAAAAACGGCCATTTGTGAGGGAATCTGGGTGATACCGGTGATACCGTTTCTGCGTAGACTTGGTTCTACAGCAAGGACTTTATGGAAAGCATGGAACGGTATAGAATGTACCCAAGCTGTTGAATAGAGAAAGGATACGGCTTAAGCGGTTCAGTTTCAATAAGTTGATGATGGTCGGGGCGGAGGGATTCGAACCCCCGACCCTCTGCTCCCAAAGCAGATCAAATGGTTTATGGAAACCTGTTGAAATTGAGTGAAAATAAGTGCTTTTGAGTGAGCTGTTTACCGTGTACCCGCCGATCCCTGTAGATCCTTGTGGTTTCTGGGTGCTTTGAGAGTTACAAATTTGACTACAGCGAAACAGGCAATCTCCGTATATCATCGTGGCATGGCGATCGTCTACATCTCGCGTACCGAAGCGGCAAGCGACTTCGATGGCCTCATGGCCCACGCGGCAAATGGCGATGAGATTCACAGCGAATCGAATGCCCGCGTCGTCGCCAAACTGTTGCCAGGCGATGCTCCGCGTCCCCGCCTGCTTTCCGAATCGCTCAAGATACTCAATGAGCGTGGTTCCACCGTGACTCTGGACGGCGCCTTCGGCAGCGACCTCGAAGAGATTATCCGCAGCCATCGTGAGCCGTTGAGTCCTACACTGTAAGCAGCAGCAGAAGGTAGAAACGTGCCAGAACTCGATCTAAATTCCGCGCGGCAGCAAGCCCATTTCCTGCTCGACGCTTTGCCGGACGAAAAGATTTCGGCTGTGCGCGGCCTCCTGGAGGTTATGGTCGAACCGCTTTCCAGCTCCCTGGCAAAGGCTCCGGTCGAAGAAGAAGAACTCACACCTGAAACCGCTGCTGCGCTTGATCGCGCCAGAGCATCGTTGGCGCGCGGCGAGGGCGTATCCCACGAAGAAGTGCTCCGCGAGTTCGATTTGTGAGCGAAGAGAAAAGTCCGCAACGCATTTCTATTGTCTGGTCGGAAGACGCTCGCGCCGATCTGCGTCGCATCGATCGACATATTGCACTCGACATTCTTCACTGTACAGACCGCTACCTTGCAACGCGCAACGGCGATGTGAAGAAACTCAAGCCGCCGCAGTCTGGATACCGGCTCCGCTGCGCCGACTATCGATTGTTCTTTGAAGAATGCGGCGAAAACAAGATTGCAGTCCTCGGCATTCGGCATCGCCGCGAAGCCTATCGGTGAGCGATGTTTCCGAACTGATCCTGTTGCAACGAGTTTATGCTCCGCACGTTGAAGCTTCTGCTCGGCTCGCTGATAAAGCTCCTTTGTTCCCGTCGCAATCTTCTTCTTGAAAACCTCGCTCTCCGACAGCAGCTCGCCGTTCTGGCCCGGAAGGAGCAGCGTCCGCGTCTTACCGCATCCGACAAACTGTTTTGGGTCATCTTGCGCCGATTTTGGAGCGGCTGGCACTCTGCGCTCGCGATTGCGCAGCCGGATACCGTCGTCCGCTGGCATCGGGCAGGATTCAAGCTGTTTTGGAAATGGATCTCGCGGCATCGCGTTCGTCTTGGCAGGAAGCCTGTCAGCAAGGAACTTCGTGAATTGATCTTCCGAATGGCCGCGGAGAACCCGACTTGGGGAGCACCGCGCATTCACGGTGAACTCAAGATGCTCGGCTTCAACATCTCCGAGAGATCCGTGTTGCACTGGATGCGTAAGGCGCCCCGAAGCCCCGAGCCCGCAAAGCGTTGGGCGGCATTTTTGAGCAATCACCGCGAGGCCATCGCTGCAATGGACTTCTTCACTATGCCGACGCTGACATTCGGTGTGTTGTATTGCTTCTTTGTCATCGCGCATGGCCGGCGGCGTGTCCTTCATTTCAACGTGGCCAAGCATCCAACGAGCGACTGGGTGTCTCAGCAACTGCGCGAAGCTTTTCCGTACGATTCCGCGCCGCGCTATCTGATCTTCGACCGGGATGCTACATTCAACGCCGAGGTTGTCGAAACAGCCAAGACTGTCGCTGTGAGGCCCGTCCGTACCGCCTTCAAGAGTCCTTGGTAGAATGGCGTAGCCGAGCGGTTCGTCGGCAACTGCAGGCGCGATCTGCTCGACCATGTGATCGTTCTGAACGAGCGCCACCTGAAACGGCTCATGAACGAGTACGTTCGTTATTACCACGATGACCGGACTCATCTGGGCTTGGCAAAGAAAACTCCAGCGGGCAGGAAAACTGAGATGAGCACATCGGTGGGTGCAAAGGTTGTTTCCATGCCGCGCCTTGGTGGCTTGCATCATCGCTACGATTTTGCCGCGTAAAACTTCGCGATGCATTCATCGCGCTCTCCTATGAAAACGCCGTCAGCAGCATTGTGCTCGCCGAGGTCGTACAGCACCGTTTGCCACGTCCACCTCATTTCTCTGGAGCCGTCCGACAGCTTATTCATCATCTCCGCTCCTCACTTGTCCGAATCTTCCTCCGGTTTTAACCGTTAAGAACCGCCTCTCGTGCCTGCGGATGGAGTTTTTGCGAGGGACAGCTCGCCACGCTACACGACATGCACTTTTACCTAGAGCCTGTTATTAACTTTTCGACCGTAAACCCAATGAAATCAACGCGGATTTTCTCAGATGACCGCAACTCAAATGGAAATCATAAGTGCATATGGAACCAAGCTCATCCAGAATCCGCGTTTTGCCGGAGTTTTCACCATTTCACTCGCTCGCGGCACCCTTCAAAGTTAATAACAGGCTCTAGTCGCCATTACTGACTTGCACATTGCCGATGCTCCCAACCAGGGCTACGCACCTTATGACAGCGGCAAGGCCGGCGATAACTTCGTGCATCGTCCCGATGGCTCCGTTTATATCGGCGCTGAGTGGCCGGGCCGCGCGGTCTTTCCCGACTTCACTCGCGCTCAAACCCGCGCGTGGTGGGGCACGCTCTACAAGCCGTTCATAGCCCTGGGCTTTGACGGCTTCTGGAATGACATGAACGAGCCCTCTGTCTTTGATTCGCCCACCGGCACCATTCCAATCGATGTGCTGCATCGCATCGACGAACCCGGTTTCAGGTCGCGTATTGCAACGCACGCTGAGATTCACAACGTCTACGGAATGGAGAACTCACGCGCCACGTACGATGGCCTGCTCAAAATCAATCCTGACCTGCGCCCCTTCGTTCTCACGCGAGCTAGCTATGCGGGAGGCCAGCGCTATGCCGCCATATGGACTGGAGATAACAGCAGCACATGGAATCATCTGCGCATGACCATCCCCATGCTCAAGAGTCTCGGCCTCAGCGGCTTCTCGTTCTCGGGCTCGGATGTCGGCGGATTTGCCGGAACCGCTACTCCTGATTTGCTCACAAAGTGGATAGAGATTTCGGCGTTCCAGCCCTTCGACCGCGATCACACGAGGAAGGGAACCTGCGATCAGGAGCCGTGGGTCGGCGGCGCCGAGCAGGAAAATATTCGCCGCCGATTTATTGAAGAACGTTACCGCCTGATGCTCTATCTCTACACTCTGGCCGAGGAAACCGCGCGCACCGGTTTGCCCATGATGCGTCCACTGTTTCTCGACTATCCCGATGCAACAAGCGATAAGCACCCCATCGACATTGACTCCGGCGTAGAATCGGAATTTCTTCTCGGCCACGATATGCTCATCGCGCCATCACCGTATCTGGAAGCGTCGGATGCATACACTGTAGAATTTCCATCGGCGGACTGGTATGACTTTTGGACTGGCGTGCGCGTTCCACGCCCAGCGCTCGCATCCGACCCCAATCCTAATGCTTCTCCATCGGTATCACAGCAGGTTGCGCTTTCGGCCAAGGTGAGCCCTACACTCGACGCGCTTCCGGTTTTCGCGCGTGCCGGTGCCATCATTCCCATCGAACCACTCGTAGAGAGCACTGAAGAAACGCCTCGAGGGCCACTCATCCTTCGCGTCTATGCCGGCGACGATTGCGGCGGTGCGCTTTACACCGACGATGGCGAGAGCTTCGCATACCAACATGGCAACTATCTCCGGATGAACTTCTCTTGTCCCGTGACCAGCAGCGGCTTGGAGGTAAAGATCTCCAAGCACGAAGGCACATTCATTCCATGGTGGAAGGACCTTCGCATTGAGATCTGTGGTTGGAAGGCACCCCATGGTGTCGTTCGACAGGACGGCCACGACTCGGCCATTCTGATCGAGCGAGATCAGAACTTCGTAAGCGTAACGGTACCCGACTCGGGAACAGGCACGTCGCTCCATATCGAGTGATACGATTTCTCCGTGATTGGAAACCTGAAAGCGAGATCTGACTTCGGCCGTGCCGGAGCGGCTTTGCGGCTTGGGATCGAGGCAGATTAAGCGCGTGGCTTTTATGGCATGTGCTCTCATTTTTGGTGGCTCCGGACCGGCTGGCTCTGGCACGGGACTCTTTCGCGCTGCGGCCAGAAAGGCCGTGTCCCTTGAAGCGCACTTTGGCGCCTGATCGACCTTTGGCTGCCTGCTGCCCGGAAACATCATCCATTTCCCTTCGCCCCATCGGCGTCATTCTTGATTCATGAATGCCCGGAGACTCGAGTAAGTGAGAGTTTCACCGACACGCTGAAAGCGAATGCGACGCCTAGCCTAAATACCGACGCTGCGCTTCGCTATGATGTAACCCGTTGGTTCCGCATCGATAATTAAGTCATCTCCGGCCCGGTTCATTTTCGCGCCTTCCGAAAGCAATATTTGATCAAAGATGCCGGGTCGTCGAATCATTGTATGTGCCGGACGATTCGAGAAATTCAGAACCGTCAGTATCTCTTCAGCGGTAGTCCTTCGAACGTAGGAAAGTGTCGATACAGGTTGGTCGTTTATCAGCCACCACAACGATCCTTCCGACAGGGTCCGTTCGTTTTGACGCAGGTGGCATAGAGTTTGATACAAACCGAATCTCTTCTTGGCGAGAGGCAAGACAGAGGCGTTCCATTGAACAGACAGCCTACCAAAGATACTCTGTGGAGAGGCGTCGCCGATTTCCTGACCGTTATAGATCATCGGCACGCCGTCAAGAGTGAAATTCATTATTGTCCATACCATTGCAGTTCTCTCGCCATATACAGAATCCGCACGTCCGTAGTCATTGGCTTTGTCATGGTTTTCCACGAAGCGTAACAAACGCGCGCCTGCGGGGAATGCGGTTGCGTTCGCCTCCCAGACTGATTGCAAGGATGAAGCTGGTTTCCCTTTCAACGCAACATGGTATACGGCGTCCCACCATTCGGATGCGTAGTTCATATCGAACGCATAACGCTGATCTTCGACCCGTGACCCCTCCGCAAGCATTACTAGATCCGAGCAAAGGGGCGACAGTTTCGTTCGTGCTTGCTCCCAGAAATCCAGCGGAATGCCATAGGCAACATCACAGCGAAAGCCGTCAACGCCAAACCCCTTTATCCAGTGTGTCAAATTCGCGATCAAATAATCGCGGAGGTTCGGGTTATCGAAGTTGAGAAGTGGAAAATTGTATGAGTTTGTAACAATACTTCCAGTTTCGTCGCGTTTGATGAAGCCGGGCCTCTCCCTCAGAACCGAAGTTGGGCCACAGTGCAGAAACACAACATCCATGAGGACCTTCAAACCCACAGCATGAGCCGTTTCCATGAAATAGCGAAGGTCATCTTCGGTGCCATATTCTGGGTCTAGCCGGTCATAGTCTTTGATCCGATATGGATTTCGCGGATTATTGAAACCACTTGCTTTTTGGCGCGGGCTCCAATAAGCGGTCCGGGGATCATCATCCTGGAGGTTTATAGGACTCAAATACACGATTGTTGCGCCGAGCTCCGCGACATGGGCAAGGTGTTCAGCTGCCGCGCGGAGAGTGCCTTCCGGCGTGAAACCACGCAACGCGATCTGATATACGATCCCACGCCTGACCCAATCCGGAGTGTGCCGCGCCGTACTTGAGAGAGCAGCGCCGAAGGGTAGAGCATTCGCGGTTCCAGCTACCGCCATTGTTGACGTTGAAATCAGAAAGTCTCTACGCGACATCTTTGAAACATTCATAAGTCTCTCTCAACATTCCCTTATTCAACAAACTCTGGTTATGGTCCTTGCGAAATGCGCGCTTTCTCTCGAAACAGCTCGCCGCCTGAAAAAGCAGTGGGGAGGCAACGAAACGAACCACAGGCTAGAGCCTGTTATTAACTTTGTCCCTCTGTTTGCAAAGGGATAGGCATTACGCGGTGGGTGGCAGACGATGATTCCATGGGGAATCGGGATCGGCGCAGTTATCAGACGGATGTGACCGACGAG
>Ga0224555_1003032_pt1 | contig 18176 bp, 15 predicted proteins | sample 714S23034metaG_FD_180687 | JGI IMG/M metagenome (GOLD analysis project Ga0224555, IMG submission 180687) | Peat soil microbial communities from Stordalen Mire, Sweden - 717 S2 30-34 | ecosystem: Environmental > Terrestrial > Soil > Wetlands > Peat | place: Sweden: Norrbotten County, Stordalen...
GTGAAAGCGAAAGCCCCTGGAAGAAGATGATTGGAAAGCCGTATTCGGGAAAACCGAACGTCCGGTTTGATGAGGGGGAGCTGGAGATAGAACCATTTGGCAACTACGCCAGCTCTCTACTCTACTAGGTAAAATGCGCACAACTCACCGGTAAATAAACATTTAACTAAACATTTGCATTGTGCTCACATTGTGGTACAAACTTCCCCCAATAAAATATAGCTTAAGCCGTCAGTGTTTGTTTTCTGCTTTTTGCTTCAAAATTGATATTTTATGCATATTTCTGACTATAAATTATCCTTTGATAAAGATGGTTGCGGAAAAAGCCAAAAAGATCAAAGCACTACATATTGTGGTGTAATTATGGCAATAACACAATTTGTTGTATTTTTTCTTTACAAAGGGGAAATCTTTTGTTAGAATTTTAAAAATTTATACCATTACAATAAAGATGTTTTTATGAATTTAAAAAGATTGGAAATATCCGGTTTTAAGTCGTTTCGCGACAAGGTTATTCTTGATTTCCCTAATGGCATCACAGGGATTGTCGGGCCCAACGGTTGCGGAAAGTCCAATGTCGTTGACGCGATCCGTTGGGTAATGGGTGAGCAACGGGTCAAGGCTCTGCGCGGAAAAAAGATGGATGACGTTGTTTTCAACGGCAGTCAAGACTCCGCGCCGGTAAGTATGGCGGAAGTTACTATGACTTTGGTTGCCAATGGTCAAAACTTTCCGGGTTCTTATTCCGAGTTGAGTGAAGTTTCCATTTCCCGCAGGGTTGTCTGTGAAGGAGATCATGAATACTATCTCAACAGAGTTCCCTGTCGGCTTCTTGATATAAAAGAATTCTTCATGGGTACCGGTATTGGCGCCAGAACCTATTCTCTGGTTGAACAGGGGCATGTGGCGAATCTTGTCGAGGCCAAGCCCGAAGATAGAAGATTGTTTATTGAAGATGCCGCCGGTGTATCCAAATACAAAAGCCGCAAGGATGCCGCAGTTCGTAAAATGGAAGCGACAAAGCAAAATGTGCTGCGGCTCAACGACATCATCAAGGAAGTAAAATCTCAGCTCAATACCATCTCCCGGCAAGCCAAGAGAGCGGAACAATATAAAAACATAAAGCAGCAAAGCAAAGAAGCGGAATTAATGATTGCCCTGCAAAGCTATGTTGAACTTGCCGAAAAAGAATCTTCTTTGCAGGCCGCGCGCGCGGAACTGCAAAATCAGGACGCTGGCATTCACGCAAATCTCGAAGCCAAAGAATCAACTTTGGAAGAGCTGAAAACAAAGCTTTTGGAAAATGAAGAGTTGATAGCCAAAAGCCAGCAGGAACTCTACGAGATTAAAAACGCTATCAGCATTAAAGAGAAAAACATCGAATTCGCCCGTCTGCAAATGGATGATACCTCCGAACGCAAGCAAAAAGATTTAGCGGAAATTCAGATGTTACAGACGAAGAAAACGGATTTGATCGCCGAAATTGAAAATTTGCAAAAAAATGCGACTGAAGCTGAAAATAAAATCGCCGCCCTTAAAATAGAACATGACGAAGTTGGGCAAAAAGTTCAAGAGCTGATCAATGCCGATAAAGAAGCAAATAATCAGTTGGAAGAAAAGAAAATTTTATATATCGATGTCGTAACGGAAAAAGCCAAGCTCAAAAACATGGTCTCTAGTCTGAGCAAAAATATTGAGGATTTGAAAAAACGCGAGGAAAGAGAAACTCATGAACTGGATGAAGACAAAAAGATGTTTGCTGATTTAACAAGCAGGTTGGAATCGGTAAATGAAGGATTAACGAAGGATGAAAAAGAAATCATTCAATTGGAAGAAAAAAGAGCGGCGGCATCAGATGAAGTCGAGAGGTCTAAATCAGATTTACAATTAACCGAAGAGATCATCGCTAAAATTAAGGAAGAAACCAGCGTCAAGTCGTCTCGGTTGACTTCCCTGAAAGAATTTCAAGAAGCATATAAGTGGTGTAATGAAGGTGTTAAGACGATCATTGAAAATAAGGAACACAGTGATAAGTTTTATGGAGTTGTTGCTGACCATATAAATGTTCCCCGCGAATATGAAGCGGCAGTAGAAGCGGTGTTGGGAGAAAAACTGCAATACGTGGTGGTTAAAAGTCAGGAAGACGGCGTGCGCGCGATTGATTATCTGAAAAACTACCAATTGGGCCGGGGCAGCTTTGTATCGGTGGATTTGAGAAACCATGACGCGAAAACTTACAGCGATGAACACCTTCAGGAAGCCCAACCATTACTCCAAAAAGTTAAAGTCCATGAAGATTTTAAACAAATTGCCGATTGCCTGTTAGGCGACGTTTTACTGATACCGACAATTGAAAATGGCATTTCTCTTTGGAAGAAAAATGGCTTCAGGGGAACTTTTGTCACACCGGAGGGTGATATAATCAGCCCGCATGGTGTGTTAACCGGTGGCAGCGGATCAGTGGTGGAAAAAAGTCTTTTGGCGACAAAAAGAGAGATCAGTGAACTGGAAAGTGAAGTAGCCGCGCTCATTTTAGATCTGGAAGAAAAAACAGATCAAAAAAAGAAACTTGTTTCTATGATTGCCCAGTGGGAAGAAGAACTGGCTCAAATAAAAACCACAATCCACTCGCTGGAAATTACTATTAACGGCAGAAAAAAAGATCACGAACGGTTTGGCGACGAGACAAACAGATTAAAGCAGAGAATTGCCGTTTTGGAATTTAACCGGCAAAACATTAAGGCGGAAGAAACCGAAGCCGAAGAAAGATTGCAAAAATTCAGCGCCGATATTTTACACAAAGATGAAGAAGAAAAAGAAATCAATGAAATCATTTTCATCTTTAACGCAAAGAGAGAACAGGTGCGGGTGGAAATTGATGAACAGGAACGCTATTTAACAGGTAAAAAAATAGAGATGGCTTCTTCGGAAGAGAAAAAAGAAGCCGATCTGCGGACAATATCACGACTGCAAAATGATATCAGCGCTATAGAAAATGAGAATAACATTAAAGGTGAGGAAATTGTTTCCTGCGAAAAGCAGATTGTCGAATTAACTCAGACAATCGAAACTGAGCAAACGACGCTCAAGGAACTTTATGATAGTTTTGCGGCGCAGGAAACGCTTTTGGCAGAAAAAAAGGCGGGACAAAATCGCGAAGACGCACAACTGAAAATAAAAGAAAATGAAATCCGGGAAATAAAAAAGAAGCTTGATGAATTACGCCAACAGATAAATGAAATGGAAATTCAGTGTCGGGAAGCGGCCTTAAATGGCGAAAATTTGAAAAAAGTAATCGCCGAAAAGCACGATGTTGACTTGGAGGGCATGGTCTCCGGATTTGCGAAAATTGAGGAAGAAAAACTCACCGAACTCATTGCCTTATTGGAGAAGAATAAACAAACAATAGATGAATTCGGCGAAGTAAATTTGCTCGCGCTTAATGAATATGAAGAACTCGATAAGCGATACACTTTCTTATCGGCGCAAATAGCCGATTTAAATACTTCACTTAATGTTTTGCAAAGAACGATTACACGCATCAATAAAATTTCCCGCACAAGATTTGCTGAAACCTTTGCCGCGGTCAATGCCTGTTTTAAAGAAGTATTCACTCAGATTTTCCCGGGAGGCCGCGGAGAGCTTCTGCTGACCGATGAAAATGATTTACTGGAAACAGGCGTGGATATTGACATTCAAGTTCCCGGCAAAAGAACGCAAAATGTTAATTTGCTTTCCGGCGGTGAAAAATCTTTGGTGGCGGTTGCTCTTATTTTCGCCATTTTGCTGTATCGTCCCACTCCCTTTTTGGTTTTAGACGAAGTTGATGCCGCTTTGGATGACGCTAATACCAACCTCTTTAATCGATTGGTTAAGGATGTTGCCAAGAAGTCTCAGGTTATCATGATTACGCACAACAAGAGCACAATGGAAGTTGCCGAGACCCTCTTTGGCGTGACTATGCAAAAACAGGGGATTTCGTCGCTGGTTTCTGTAAATCTGAACTAATGCATCTCTTTACTTCTGAGCAAAAAATAGTTATTAATACTAATTCGCTTTCTTTGGCTAACTTTGTTGGCTGCGTCGTCGGCTTCCTCAACGTATGTAAAATACGCCTCGTCGCTTCCTTCTTGCCGCCGCGTTATCCTTTGAAAGCGAAATGGTATAATTAGTCATTGTATAAGAAAGGTGTTTCTATGGGAAAGAACAGTTTTTTTGAAAAATTAAAGACAGGACTGGCCAAGACGCGTGATGTTCTGACGATGGATTTGAATGATCTTTTTAGTAAAAAGGTTATAGATAAAGAACTTTTTGACAAGCTCGAAGAACTGCTGATTTCGGCTGATATGGGACCTCAATTTACTTACGATTTAATTGATGATGTCAAGAAGCGGGTCAGCCGTCATGATTTGCAGAATGCCGGGCAAATAAAAAATATTTTGCAGGAGCGAATGATTGCTATTTTGCAAAAAATAGAGAAACCTCTGATCGTTCCCAAGGGGCGGCCTTTTATTATCATGACAATCGGGGTCAATGGCAGTGGCAAAACAACAACCATTGGCAAATTAGCCAGTTCATTGAAAAGTAGCGGCCACGAGGTCTTGCTGGTTGCCGCCGATACTTTTCGGGCGGCGGCAATTGAACAATTGGAAGTCTGGGGCTCGCGGGCAGGCGCGCCGGTTATTAAACAAAAAATGAATGCCGACCCGGCGGCCGTTGTGTTTGATGCTGTGGCAAAAATTAAAGCCGGTTATTCCGGTGTTGTTATTGTGGATACAGCCGGTCGATTGCATACTCGAACAAATTTGATGGAAGAGCTAAAAAAGATAAAAAGAATTATCAATAAGGAACTGCCGGGGGTGGCGCAGGAGATATTGCTGGTTCTCGATGCCACAACCGGCCAGAATGCCGTTGTCCAGGCAAAAATATTTAAAGAAGACATCGGTGCGACCGGTATTGCCTTGACTAAACTGGATGGAACGTCTAAAGGTGGTGTAGTTGTACGAATTGCCAACGAGCTTGCCCTGCCTGTTCGATATATCGGAGTCGGTGAAGGATTGGGCGATTTGCGCGTTTTCGACAGCCGTGATTTCACAAAAGCTCTTTTAGATTAAATTAGTGAAGCCCCCTTGGCAGGAGCCGGAGGCTTCCTGTAATAACGCGACCTCCCGCGGGATACGGCACATTCCTTTCCTGGCAGGAGCGGGGGATTCCAAGTCGCGGGATCAAACAATTTAGGCAATGTTTATGAATAAAGTTTTTGCCATAGGAGATATTCACGGCTGCTTGAGAAAGCTCCAGGCACTGGTCCAGAGCATTGGCGCTGATCCACAAAATGACACATTAATCTTCATCGGCGATTATATTGATCGTGGCAACTCCAGCCGAGAAGTTGTTGATTATGTTATCCAGTTGAAGAAGGAATATAAAAAGGTTGTCTGCCTTTTGGGTAATCATGAATACATGCTTATCCGTTATCTGGAAGGTGTGGATGAAGATATGTATTTGGAAAATGGCGGCATAGCTACTCTTCATTCTTATGGAATTTCCCGTTCGGATGATCCTAAAAAAAGAAAAGCTAAAATCCCGTTGGAGCATCGGCAATTTTTTGAGTCGCTTTTGCCGCATTATGAGACTGAGGATTACATATTTGTTCATGCCGGTCTAAAACCGGGATTACCGCTGCATGAACAGACAATGCATGACTTGTTATGGGTACGGCACGAGTTTATAGATGTAGAGGATGACTTCGGAAAAATGGTTATTTTCGGCCATACTCCTTTGAGTTATCCTTTAATTATGCCGAATAAGATAGGTATAGATACCGGCGCCATTTTGGGGGGCAAGCTTACTTGTGTTGAATTGCCGGCGGTCAAAATTCATCAGGTGTAAAAAATCACGGGTATGAACCACAAAGCAAGCTTTGGGGTATTATATATAGTCCCACTTAGCTTCACACGTGGGATAATTCGACTAACGCTTTAAACTTCACTTCATTCGTTTTCAGCGAGTCTCATTAAATTGGATTTTAAACAATGAAAATCATTGAATGCGTGCCAAATTTCAGTGAAGGATGCGATCGAAAAAAGATTGCGGCAATTGCGCAGGTTTTTAAATCGTTTCCCGGCATACGGCTGGTTGATTTCAGCGGTGATACTGATCATAACCGCAGTGTCTTTACTTTTTTGGGAAAGCCGGAAGATGTGCTGGAAGCCGCGCTTGCTGCTTCGGGCAAAGCTCTGGAGCTTATTGATATGCGCAAACAAGCCGGAGTGCATCCGCGTCTGGGGGCTGTTGATGTTGTTCCCTTTATCCCGCTGGCTAAAGCGAAAATGAAAGACGCAGTTGCTTTAGCGCACCTCTTCGGTCAACAGTTATACGAACGATTCGGCGTTCCTGTATATTTCTATGGTGACGCGGCGCTGATTCCAGGGCGCAATGAACTGGCGGCTGTCCGTCACGGCGGATACGAGGCTCTGGAGAAGAAAATGATTAATCCGGGAGATGCTCCCGATGTGGGTAAACAAAAATTTAACGCGCGTGCCGGAGCTACTGTTGTGGGCGCGCGCGAGCCGTTGGTTGCTTATAACATTAATTTGATATCTGATGATTTACGTCTGGCGCAAAATATTGCTTCGCAAATCAGGGAGAAAGGCGGCGGTTTGGCGCATGTGCGGGCAATCGGTGTAATCTTGAAAAGCCGCGGCATTGCGCAGGTATCGATAAATCTGACTAATTGTAAGGAAACGCCGCTCAAGTCTATTTATGATCTGGTTGATACGCTGGCGACCAAGCGCGACGTTGAAATTTTGGAGTCCGAATTGATCGGTCTTGTGCCGAAATGCGCTTTTGCCGGTACCACTCCCAAATACCTGAAACTCAAAGATTTTGATAAACAGCGTCTGCTGGAAACACATCTGAAAGCCTTCTCCATCTAGGCTGGCTAATGAGTTGCCGCTTCTTCATTTGATTTTCTTTGCTTCTTTTTTCCTGGCTTTTGCCAATGCTTTCAAATATTTTTTATCGGGAATTCCGGCCGCGGCAAGCGGTGGGGAGGGTAAAACTGATGGTTTTGCATCAACATCTGATAATGGCTGTTTTCTTACGCGGCATAGACGAATTTTGCTGGTGATCGCCTCCGCCATCATTTTGCCGAACTGGCCGATAAAACCGGCGATGAGAACAATAACTATCCATTGGAGAACAGACCATGTGCTGATGTAATCCAGAATATTTTTCATCTTCAAAAACCTCTCACACCAGACGTTTCACGCACTTTTTATACAGGAAAAACCCATGACCTGACAAGAGATATTATTTTACATTTAAACAATTGATAATTATGGATACTTATATGGAGTAAATTTTCAACCCTCGTTTAACTGCAACAACTCTTGAGGAGTATCGAAAAGGTAATCCGGTTTGGCCGCGGCCATTTTTTCTTTGCTGTGCCAGCCCCACGTCACACCGACAGTTTTTATTCCGGCCTGCTTTCCTTCCTTGATATCGCCGGTTGTGTCGCCGATGTAATAAATATCGTTTGGCGCGGCTGAATATTTTTTTGCGGCATAAAGTATTTTTTCTTTTTTGCTGAACATAAAATCAGAGCCGAGAATTTCCTTAAATATTCCATTAAAATTATAGAGGCGCAGAGCTTCTTGAATGGTCGGGCTGTCGTTTGAGGAAATAACGATAAGCGGATGATTATTTTTCAGTTCATCAAGAACCGGCAGCATCGCGCTGAAAGGCTTCATTTTGCTGTAATCAACCCCCGCCAGAATATTTACTGACGCTTTCATAAATTCATCTAAATCCACACCTCTTTTTACCAGCGATTCATAAAAATTACCCTCAAATAATTCCAGAAATTCTTCTCTGCCGCGCGTTAACGGCTGTTTTATTTTCTGGAGGCAACCAGTCACTGTCTTTTCATAAACATCCAATGAATCAACAAGGACACCGTCAAAATCAAAAAGAAACAATTTCATGAAAGTTTTTCCCCTTTATGCATACGGGCAATGGAGGCGCGATATGGTTTTGTAAGGATTCCCTTTTCCGTGATAATCGCTGTAATATATTTAGCCGGCGTTATATCAAACGCCGGATTATAAACTTTTGTTCCCGCAGGCGCGCCGCGAATTCCCTTAAAATGAGTTACTTCTTCGTTTTTTCTTTCTTCGATGGGAATGGCGGCGCCGGTTTTTAAAGAAACATCAATTGTGGAAAGCGGAGCGGCCACATAAAATGGAATGCGGTGTGCTTGAGCCAGTACAGCCAAAGAATAGGTACCGATTTTGTTAGCTGTGTCGCCGTTGGCGGCAATTCTATCGGCCCCCACAATAATCTTATCGATCTTTCCCTGCTGCATGAGAAATCCGGCCATATTATCCGTAATCAATGTGAAGGGGATTTTTTCTTTTTTCAATTCCCAGGCGGTAAGTCGTGCACCCTGCAGGACTGGCCTTGTTTCATCCACATAAACATGCAGTTTATTGCCCTGCTCATGGGCTGCGCGAATGACACCCAACGCTGTGCCGTATCCGGCTGTAGCCAATGCGCCCGCATTACAATGAGTCAAAATATTATCGCCATCGGCAAGAAGCGGACTTCCATATTTCCCCATCTGGCGGTTGATTTCTATATCCTCCGAACAAATGTGTTTAGCTTCGTGCACAAGTTTATCTACCAAAGCTCGTTGGCTTAAGTGCTTTGTCTGGTCAAAACATTTTTTCATGCGCTCCAGCGCCCAGAAGAGGTTGCGTGCCGTGGGACGCGCTTGAGCTATTTCGTCGCAGATAGCAAATAATTTTCGCTGAAATATTTTTGGTGATAAAGAAGGAAGGTGCAGTGCTCCCAAGGCCGCAGCCATAGCGGCGGCGACACCGATAGCCGGAGCGCCGCGCACAGTTAAATCTTTAATGGCGGAAATTACTTCTTTATAGGATTTGCAGGCAACATATCTTTCGGCAAGCGGCAGAGCTCTCTGGTCAATTAAAACTACTGTATTATTTTTCCAAATAATTGTTTTAATCATTGTCAGGCAAGCATCTTTTTGAGAAGTTCGTTGACGAGTTGCGGGTTGGCTTTGCCTTTGGTCGCCTTCATCGCCTGACCGACAAAAAAGCCGAAAAGCTTTTCCTTGCCGCCGCGATAATCCGCAAGCTGCCCCGGATTGGCTTCTATGATCGAGGTGATTGTTTTGATCAGCTCGCCTTCATCCGTAATTTGCACCAGACCTTTTTCTTCAATAATCGTCTGCGGCGATTTGCCGGTTTTATACATATCTTCAACTATTTCTTTGGCCATTTTCCCGCTGATCGTGCCCTCTTCAATCAGTCGAATCATGTCCGCCAGAGATTTAGCTGTGATGGGGCATTGGCGGATGTCGCGCTTTTCCTCATTTAAAAATTTTAAAACGTCCCCCATCACCCAGTTGCTGGCGGCCTTTGGCTTGGCGCAAAGCTTCACTACTTCTTCATAATAATTAGCCAGGGCTTTATCGGCCGTCAGTACGCCCGCGTCGTAGGCGGGAATTTGATAATCTTTAATGAATCTTTCTCGTTTGGTCAGAGGCAATTCCGGCAATTCCTTCCTGATTTTTTCCACCCAAGTTTCATCAACTAAAATCGGCACTAAATCGGGATCGGGGAAATAACGGTAGTCATGCGCTTCTTCCTTGCTACGCATGGAATTTGTGGCTCCTTGCGCGTCGTCCCACAGGCGTGTTTCCTGAATAACAGTGCCGCCGTTTTCCACAAGGTATTGCTGCCGCTTGATCTCATATTCCAGCGCACGCTGCACATTGCGGAAGGAATTCATATTTTTCAATTCCGCTCTGGTGCCAAATTCCTTTTGCCCTTTGGGGCGAATGGAAACGTTGGCGTCGCAACGAAAGGATCCTTCCTCCATGTTGCCGTCGCAAATTTCCAGATAAACCAGAATTTCATGCAGGCGCTTGAGATAATCGGCCGCTTCTTCGGAGGAACGCATATCCGGCTCGCTGACAATTTCGATCAGAGGAACGCCGGTGCGGTTGAGGTCGACGTAACTTGAAGGGTTATGCTCGTCGTGCATCAGTTTGCCGGCGTCTTCTTCCATGTGAATTCTGGTGATGCCGATTTTCGTTTGCTCTCCGTTAACATCCAGCAGGATATGGCCATGCTCCGCCAGCGGATATGCGTATTGGGATATCTGATAACCTTTGGGCAGATCCGGATAAAAATAATTCTTCCGGGCAAATTCGCAGGATTTATTGATTTCGCAGTTTGTCGCCAGCGCCATTTTCATGGCGAACTCGACGACTTTTTTATTTAATACCGGTAAAACACCCGGCATACCCAGACAAACGGGGCATGTATGGCTGTTGGGCGCTCCGCCGAATTTGGTGGAACAGCCGCAGAAAATTTTTGTGTCCGTTAACATTTGGGCGTGAACTTCCAGCCCGATGACTGTTTCAAACTCCATTACAGTGTATATCTCCTTTAATCGTCATACCGGTGGAGGCCGGTATCTATTTTTTTATATAAGCCAAGAGAAGACTTGACCCCTTCATTATCTTCTTTTAGTATCCGTTAACATTTGGGCATGGACTTCCAGGCCGATGACTGTTTCAAACTCCATTATAACGCTACTCCTTTGGATCCTTATCGTTCCTTTGTACTTTGCGTCTTTAATCGTCATACAGGCGTAGGCCGGTATCCAGTTCTATTTTTGTAAGATGAGCCAAGAGTAGACTTGACCCCTTCGTTTTTCCCTGCCCGTTGACCTTTGGTTCTGTTATCTTCATGCCGCCCTCCTGAAGAAAAAGGAGACGGTTGTATTTTTATGATCTGGATTCCGTCCTCCGACGGAATGACAAAAGATATCCATTACAGCTTTGGCCTCCTCTTTTCAATTTTGGCGTTTTTCTCATAAGCAGAGGCGATTTGAATTAATTTTCCTTCCTCGAAGTGGCTGGCCAGAAACTGCATCCCTATCGGCAGACCGCCGGAAGTAAATCCGCAGGGAACGGAAATTCCGGGGATTCCCGCTAAATTAGTCGATATGGTGAATATATCGGAAAGATACATTTGCAACGGATCGTCGGTTTTCTCGCCGATTTTAAAAGCCGGTGTCGGCGTGGTGGGAGTTAAGATCACATCACAATTTTTGAATGCTTCTTCAAAGTCCCGCTTGATTAACGCCCGCACCTGGGAAGCTTTTTTATAATAAGCATCGTAGTAACCGGCAGATAAAGCATACGTGCCAATCATGATTCTTCTTTTCACTTCGGCGCCGAATCCCTGCATCCGTGTCTTTTTGTACATGTCCAGAAGGTCGCGAACATCGGTTGCTCTAAGGCCATATCTAACGCCATCATAACGTGCCAGATTGGAGCAGGCTTCCGCCGGGGCGATAATATAATAAACAGCCAGACAGTATTGAGTATGCGGCAATGAAATTTCCACACATTGCCCGCCGCTTTGTTCAATTACCGCAATAGCTTTTTTAATTGCGGCGTTAACTTCGGTATCAATGCCTTCAATAAAATATTCTTTGGGAATGCCTATTTTCCAGCCTTTAATATCCCGTCCGGCAAATTGCCGGTAATCGGGAACTTCCGCCGAAACGGAAGTCGATTCTTTTGGATCATAACCGGCCAGAACATTCATCATAATGGCGCAGTCTTCCACATCTTTAGTAAAAGGACCAATTTGATCCAGTGAGGACGCAAACGCAATCAGACCAAAGCGCGATACGCGGCCATAAGTCGGCTTCATGCCGACAATACCGCAAAGCGCCGCCGGTTGGCGGATGGAGCCACCGGTATCGGAACCAATAGAAGCAATGCATTCCTCAGCGGCAACCGCCGCTGCCGAACCGCCGCTGGAACCACCGGGTATTCGCTCCAAGTCCCAGGGATTGCGGGTAGGGCCGAAATAAGAAGTTTCCGTGGAAGAGCCCATGGCAAATTCATCCATGTTAGTCTTGCCGACAAATACGGCTCCGGCAGCGCGAAGTTTTTCTACAGCGGTAGCATTGTAAGGTGGAACAAAATTATGCAGGATGTGCGAACCGCATGTTGTGGTGATGCCTTTGGTGCAAACAATATCTTTTAGCGCGATGGGAATTCCGGTCAATGGTTTTATGTCGCCCTTTTTTATGGATTCATCGGCTTTTGCGGCGGCAGCCATAGCCTCTTCTTTCAGCAAGCGGATGTAGGCATGCACCCGTTCTTCCACGGTGTCAATTCGCGAAAAAACGGATTGAGTAATCTGCGTTGCCGACACATCGCCGCTTTTAATTTTTTCCTGCAATTCATGAATGGTTAATTGATGTAACTCCATAGCCTTCCTTTTAAAACATCTTCAACAAATCATTATTTATTTTTTTAACGGCTTTGCAAAATACCCTAAAGGGCACTAAGAGCTTCAGATACAAGGCGCGCAAAGCCTGAGGAACGAGGCGTACTTTTTTCGTACGCCGCAATGACGAAGGTTGCAGTGCAACGCAGTAGATGAACTTTTTCCAAGGCCGCTAATCGATGACTTTCGGTACTCGAAAGAACTCGCCCCGCGCATCCGGCGCATTGGCTAATGAATTTTCCGTGCCGATCGAATCTAATATTTTATCTTCGCGAAAAGCGTTGGTTACGGAAATAGCATGGCTCATCGGCTCCACGCCTTTGGTATCCAATTCATTTAACTTGTCTATATAGAGCAGAATATCGTTGAGCTGAGCGGTAAATTTTTCTTTTTCCGCTTCCGTCACTTCCAGGCGCGCTAAATTTGCCACATATTCAACTTCCCGGGAACTTATTTTCAAAGCACATCCTCCTTCTTCAAAACACTTTCCAGTAGGGACGAATTCCGGAAATAACATTATTAATTAAATGACCGGTTTCTTCATCCACCTCTTTTTCAAGAGAAGAGAGTCTTGCTTCCGAAACATGTGTTTCATCCAGCATCTCTTCCAAAACAGCCTTCACCGACCTGGTTAATCCGGCAACATGATAGCCGCCTTCCAGCACGGCGACAAGACGTCCCTGGCAGCAGGCATCGGCAATATTGAGCAATATGCGTGTCATGGCCGCAAATCCTTCCGGTGTTACGCGCATACCGCCTAAAGGATCTTGAAAATAAGTATCGAACCCGGCGGATAATAAAATTAATTCCGGTTGATACTCAAGAGCTACTGGTTCCAAAATTTTGCGGAATATTGTTACAAAGGAAGCATCTCCTGCGCCTTCCCGTAACGGAACATTGATTGTGTAACCTTCACCCGGCCCCCGGCCGATTTCCTGCAAACTTCCCGTTCCCGGATAATAAGGATACTGGTGCGTGGAAAAATATAAAACCTGCGGATCGTTGTAAAAACTATGCTGGGTGCCGTTGCCATGATGTAAATCCCAGTCCACGATCAGTATTCTTTTTAAACCATGTTTTAATATAGCATGCATTGCCCCGATGGCAACATTATTGAAAACACAAAAACCCTTGGCGGTATCTTTTTCCGCGTGGTGTCCTGGAGGCCGGACAAAAGCAAAAGCGTTGTCTACTTTGCCCTCGATAACGCTATCGATGGCATTACAAATGCCTCCAACTGCTAATTTTGCTATTTCATAGGTTTCCGGGCTGGTTGCCGTATCAGGATCGAGATATACACAGCGCTGCCCTGCGGTACTGGCAATAAATTCAATGTAGGAAGGAGAATGGATAGTCTCGATCTCTTTATGAGAGGCTTCACGCGGTTCTATGTGAGTGAATTTCCAGTGCATCAAAGGGTTGTCCAGCATTTCATAAATTGCGGTCAGCCTTTCCGGACTTTCCGGATGGGCAAATCCAGCCGAATGCTGTAAGTATCGAGTGTCTTTGACAATACCTGTTTTTCTGGACAAGTGCACCTTCTTTCATAACTACCATGTCGAAACTATGCATCGTGTATCATAAATGGCTTTAAAGAGCAAAATATTTCCCTTGATCCTGGAATGGAGCCTTAAATTCATCTGTGAATCAGTTTTTTTGCTAATTTTTTGTATTATATCACTACTGCTCCAAATAAGCTATTCGCCTGAGTCTCTCCGGATAATCTTTCTTGGAGTAATAGACATGCAGAGTAATGACCCGGTCGTATTTGAGTTCCGCTACTTTGTCTATCTTTTGCGAATAAAGTCGTTGAAGCTGAAGTTGCTTTTGGCTTGCGTTACAAAATATACGGCTGATGGATTGATCTTATAGAGACGAGCGTAATCCAGCTAACCGCGATCCACAATATAAATAGCTCCGGCAATATCTCCGTTTCTAATCAGTCATAGTTCGATCATACCTTATTCTTTTGGGACCTAACATGAAAATTCACCTGATTATCGCCGTTCCTCATCATATTTCTTTTGCAAACCCTCCGGCGGATTTGCGGGTTTCATAGTTCCGATATTGATAAACACCCCGCCCTGATTTGCCATTGCGGCAAGCTTACCGTTCACCATAAATTCCATATTGGCCATCCAACCAGAAGAGTCGAATTTCTCCATCCAGATACTCCCGTTGACCTGATCATGCATTCGAATCGCGCTTGTACTCTATATGTGTCTGGGTAATGAAGGGCACAATCAATTCCGAAATGAGTTTTTGCAGGTGATCTGCCCCAAATCCTTGTACCACATGTTAAGTTAGGATTCAGGCATTTTTTATTTCTCAATTCAGGTATGCCTCTGGCGCTGGAGGACGGTAATTCAAAGAACTGTGCGGCCTGAACGTGTTGTATTCCATGCGCCATTTTTCAATTAACGTTTTCGCCTCTTTCAAAGTATAAAAGATCTCTGAAATACTTTACACGCCAAAATATTATTGGTTCATTATGTTTTTACGTGCAATAGCGGTAAACATAAATGACGGCGGCGTGTTTCACCCTTAAGCTGAGTTTGCTCGCGGATGGTGGGACTGCCCCGCCGTCCTTTGCCTGATTTATCGATGGGGTGAGAACTGCCCAGATGCAAAGTGTGTTTGCCGAATTTTCGTCCTAATTCATCGGCAACATTGTAGATGTCTCTTATCTTTTCCGCTTGCAGGGGATTATCAAAAAGAGAGTATTGAACGCTGGCATCCGGCTCCAGATTGAGAAGAACAACTCCGGTAGCGCGGTAAATATCTTTTGGACAATAGCAGTAATCAAAAAGATCATGAATGACACCCGAAAATTCAAGCGGGAAAGCACAGGGACGCGAGAGCTTTGCTTCGCTGCCGGTTGTGCCGAAATCATTTTTCTTGAGAAAGACAACGATTTTATTTGGCGCTAATGAATAGCGTCTGGCCTTGATACATGCAGATTCCATATTCCGCATGAGATGAGCAAACAGATATTCAGCGTTGGAAGTCGGCGGCGCGAATGTTTTCGTTTTACTGATCGAGGCATAAGTGCTTTTTTCTTCTGTAGTCACAGGATAAACCGATTCTCCGCGCAACTCCTGCCAGATTTCCACTCCGGGCTTGGTAAATTTTTCTCTCACTTTTTTCTCCGGTAATTGGGCAAACTCCAAAGCGTAACGAATGCCCATTTTTGCCAGATAGTTGGTTGTAGCATTGCCGATACCCCATATTTTTTCCACAGGAAGGTTGCGGAGATAGTCGGCAATATCTCTTCCCTTGATTATTGTTACGCCGGATGGTTTCTGATGTTTGGAAGCGACTTTGGCCAGCACTTTGGTAATGCTCAAGCCTACCGAAACAGTGATGCCCAGTTCTCTTTCGATTTCCTTTTTCATATTCAGGATAATTTCTTCATAAGATGAATGCAGTGCACGGCGCATGCCGGTAATATCGGCAAAAGCTTCATCAATAGAATATTCTTCCACATCGGGTGTAAAGCGCCGCATGATGCTGAACATCCGCCGTGAAAATAAACTATAGGTTTCATAATCGGAAGGAAGAACAATTAATCCGGGACAAATTTTCCGCGCTTCATGAAGGGGGACGCCGCGCTTGATGCCTAATTTTTTGGCCGGATAGCTGGCACAGGCGACAATACCGCGCTCGCCTCCGGTAATCAGCGCCTTACCTTTAAGCTCGGGATGAATTGCTTCTTCGCAGGAAGTGAAAAAAGCGTCGCCATCGATATGAACAATTGCTTGCGGCCAGGAATAAAGAGAGAATAATTGCTGAGACATAAAATATTTTAAAAATGTAAATTAAAAAGGTGAAAAAATTTGGAAATTTTCAATTACCGATGGTCTTTGACGGTATCAGCCATTAATGACTGGCATCACCGGCGCGCGTCAGCGCGTCCGTGTGCATGCCTTTGTTCGCTTTGATTTTCATCATGAAACTCACCTTGACGAAGGCTCTAACGAAGTATGTTGCTTGGGTACAGTTTCTTTGCTGAACATCTTAATGATAAGAGATTTGCCTTTTCTGGCTTCTAACCAGAAGGAACCGGAAACAAGGATGATACCGAAAAGAAGCATTCCTAAGGGTGATAAGTGCTCCTGGTAACGGCTCAAACGGCCTATTAGCCATTGCCCCTATGAGAAATCCCAGTAATCCCGTAAAAACTCCGGCAAACCATATCAACATAAAGGCTGCTGCAAATCTATGGAGCCTCATCGTAACTTTGATAAGGGTTCCAGAAGTTGAAGGGTTGAATGTACCTTCAATAACTGGCAGAAACGAATTTCTATACCAGATAACCCGCATTATTTTAAATCCAGAAATCGAATATTCTCCTGTGAATCTCTTGCCACTGGACCGCCACCTGAACCATTTCTGATCAATTTCGGTATCAAGCACTGCAAGGATTTCTTCAGTAGACATTGGCGATTGAATTTCAAAATTATCATGTGGATATATTTTCATTCAAATCCCTTGTTGTATTATTAAGCGAACATTGTTTATACAGTCTGTATAATTCTGTAAACACAGACTGTTTCTTTCTGTATAAATCGTTTTTCTATGGTTGGAACATTACCAGTATCATTAAATAAAATCAATCCTTTAAAGCATAATTTAAACTTTTTCGATTCCGATTTCTTTATTACTACAAAACCTCATTTGTGGTATTTCCTCACTACCGCCGTAATCACTCCGGCAATGCGTAATTCTTCCTGTGGACTGATTGGCGGATACTTCGGGTTGGCCGCTTCTAACGTTACCTTTTTCCCTTTTTTGCGAAAATACTTCATTGTCCAGTTGCCATCTACTTCCGCCAGAATTATATCCCCGTTTTTTGGTTCCCGGCCTCGCTCCACAATAACTAAATCTTTTTCCTTTATTCCTTCACCAATCATGGAATCACCGGTAACGGAAAGAACAAATGATGATGCCGGATGATTGATAAGGTATTCATCAAAAGATATTGTGTCTCTCAGTTCTTCTTCCGCGGGGGAGGGGAATCCGGCCACTACACTGCCCATGATGGGAAGGTTGAAAGATAAACGCGCGGGTTTTAGAAACCCTTTTGCGTCTTTTTCCAAAGCGCCTTTATCCAGCAATTTCTTTATCCAATACTCGGCGGCGCTTTTAGCTTTAACTCCTAAAAGAGGAAGCATTTCAGAATAGGTGGGCATTCGTCTGTGTTCTCGAAAAAACGAGGCAAACTTTTGCTCAACAGCGTTAATGTTTATTCTTTTCTTCATGGGAATTAATATATAGGACGATTGTCCTATTGTCAAGATAAATTAATGAGACTCGCTGAAAACGAACGAAGTGAAGTTTGAAACGTAAGTCGAATTATCCCGCAAAGCGGAGGGTATAATACCCAGCAGCTTGCTGCGAAACATTTCCAAAGCTTGCTTTGGGTTCATACCCGTGATTAATTTTCTTTAAAATCCCGGAATTCTTAAGCGGTTTGTCGGGAAATCTGATATAATTCTAACAAACTGGATTTACCCTAAAGGGCACACGACCCAGTCGAGCTGGGTAATGACAAAGAAGAAGTCGTAATCTTGGGATAAGGATATGTGTGGAAGATTTGTACTGATAAGCGATTTGAAGAATATCCAAAAGAATTTCAATATTGAGGATATATCATGTGAACACCAACCCAGTTGGAATATAGTGCCCAACCAATCAGTGCCTGCTGTAATTCGTCATAACGGAATCAATCAATTAGTCTGTTTCAGGTGGGGGCTCATTCCATCATGGTCAAAGGACCCTTCAATTGCCAGCAAGCTGATTAACGCCCGCGCGGAAACAGTCGATAAGAAA
>Ga0224555_1003034_pt1 | contig 18159 bp, 18 predicted proteins | sample 714S23034metaG_FD_180687 | JGI IMG/M metagenome (GOLD analysis project Ga0224555, IMG submission 180687) | Peat soil microbial communities from Stordalen Mire, Sweden - 717 S2 30-34 | ecosystem: Environmental > Terrestrial > Soil > Wetlands > Peat | place: Sweden: Norrbotten County, Stordalen...
AATGTCTGTCGCGTTCTCGCAATTCTATTAGGGATATCGGCGCGGTCGGAGCAGCACAGCAGGTCGTAGCTGCAGAGTGCTTGAGGACGGGATTCAGCCGCCATAAACGCTAACTTTAGCCGCTTGCTGGTAGTCGAATCCGATCGGAATTGCGGCTGCCGGCGCGCGTCCAAAATCTGTCACCCAACTCACGCCGCTGGACGCGCCTGCGACGCCAACGAACGCGCCAGTTCCTCTGCATCGAAAATCGGCGGCTGGCATGCGAACCCCGAGCACACCACCGCAAACGATCGTCCGTCAAATGCCCGTCCCCCGCCGAACTGGGGAAGATTCGGAATCGTTTCCGCCAAAGCCGGTGGCAGGTTCTGCGCAACCGCCTTATCCGCATCCAATCGCAGAACCGCCGTGCTCAAGCCAAGCGGCCGCACGGCAGCCCGATACAGTTCCGCAGCCGCGTCATCTTTCCCAACCACCACCACTTGCGTGTGCGGCTGGATGAAGTGGACCACCGCCAGCCCGTACGTCGCAGCAAAAATGCCGTGTTGTCCCGCGACCCCGGCGTAGACTTCCAGCGTCTGCTCGGCCTTCTCGCGATACGAAGCGCCGTCATTCGACACGTCGTTCGCGTAACCATGCAGACGCAGCAGCGCGATCGCCGCCGCCGAATTTCCCGCCGGAGTCGGCGAATCCTGAAACGGCTTCCGCCTCGTCCCCAGAATGCCGAGTGCAGTTTGTTCACTCGACCCACCGCGCGTATCAAAAAATCCCCCCGCCACGGGATCGAAGAACCCCGCCACCATTGCTTCCCCGATCGACCGCGCAAATCGGAAGTAGCTCAGGTCCGCCGTCGCCTCATAAGCGTCAAGACAAGCAATCACCGCGAAAGCATAGTCATCGAGCCCGCCAGGAATTTCGCGCCGCTCCGCCTTCGGATCCGAGTAAGCAATCACATGCTTCATGCAGTGTTCCGCATTCCATCCCTCGGAGAGCAGCCGATCGAGCGAGCGCAAAGCAAAGTGGCGCGCTTCCGCCAGGTCGAGCACCTTGGCCGCTTCCAGATAAGCCGAAACGCACATCGCGTTCCAGCCCGCGTAAACCGTCTTGTCCACATACGGCGTTGGACGCAGCAAACGCGCCGCATACATCCTCTTCTTCGCCGCGACAAGCAGCGCGCGCGCCCGCTCTTCCGGAATGTTCAACCGCCGCGCAATTTCCTCCACCGAACTCCGAATGTAAAGCACATTCTTCGCCGGATTGTGATGCATGTCCCCGGCTTCCTGAATGTCGTAGTAGAGCGTCGCCACCGCAGCTTCATCCGCCGTCAGCGCTGCCTTCGTTTCCTCCAGCGTCCAGGTGAAATAATCGCCGTCATCGTCCATCGAGTAGTCAGCATCCTGCGAAGCGTAGAAGCCGCCGTGCGCGCGGTCGCTGAGCCATTCGTCCATCCAGCGAATAATGTCGCGCGCCACCGCCGCGAAGAACTCATCCCCCGTCGCCTGATAAGCGTGCACATAGTTCTTCAGCAGCTCCGAGTTGTCGTAGCACATCTTCTCGAAGTGCGGCACGATCCAACGCTCGTCGACCGAGTAGCGATGGAAACCGCCCGCCAACTGGTCATAGACGCCGCCGCGCGCCATTTTCTCCAGCGTATGGACGAAAATCGTGCGCAGTTCTTCATTTTTCGTTCGGACGTACTGATCCATCACCAGATCGAGCGCCGCCGGATGCGGAAACTTGGGCGCGCTTCCAAATCCGCCGTTGACCTCGTCAAACATCTTCCGCGCCGATTCCAAAATCGCGTCAATCACCGTCGCGGATACCTTCCCTCCGCCCGCAGAAAAAGATTCCGTCCGCGAGATCGCGCTCTCGACCATCTGCGCCTGCTCCAGTACCTCGCCATGTTTGTCGCGATATGCCTGAGCAATCGAAAGCAGCACGCGCTTGAAACTGGGCCGCCCGTAAGCGTCCGCCGGAGGAAAGTAGGTCCCGCCATAAAACGGTTTGCCATCGGGAGTAAGAAACGCCGTAAGCGGCCATCCACCCTGCCCAGTGAGCGCACTCACTGCCACCTGATACCGGCTGTCAATATCGGGACGCTCGTCCCGATCCACCTTCACTGCGATGTAATGCTCGTTAACGATCGCCGCCACCTCGGCATCGTCATAAGACTCGCGATCCATCACGTGACACCAATGACACCAGACCGCTCCAATATCCAAAAGCACGGGCTTGTTCGCCAGTCGAGCCGCCGCAAAAGCCTCCTCCCCAAACTCATGCCACTGAATAGGCTGATGCATAGCCGAACGCAGATAAGAGGAAGAAGCGCGAGCGAGGGAATTATGCGAACCGGTGTCCATCAGGAGAGTCTATCGCGAGAGTGGGCAAGAATGGGATCTCTGCGACGTAAACCCAAGCCAAAAGCCGGGCGCTAGCAGGCAATAGCTAAGAGCTGAGTTTCTTCGCCATCGCAAAATAAATGTCCACCGCTTCCAATAACTGCGCTTTCTCTACGAACTCGCCCTCGGTGTGCGCGACGTGAATCGAGCCCGGCCCCAGCAGCAGCGGCTCGCCCCAACTCGTAAGCGACGGGACATCGGTTGTAAACGCCGCGACCATCGTCGGCAGACCATCCAGCGTCCGCAGCCGCAGGAACGGAGTCTCGCGGGTGAAGCGAACCTCGGCGAGTTCGCCGACGGCCTCGGTAATCTCGCGGCGCAATGCCTCCGTCGGACCCACGAGTCGATAGAAAAGATCAGCCCTGGCAAAATCGGAAATCACATTCGGCGCGCGTCCACCCTGAATCGATCCGACGTTCTTCGTGCAAGGGCCTACCTCGGCATCTTCAGGAAGTTTCATGGCGTGCAAACGGTGCAGCGCTTCCACCAGCTTGTCGATTGCCGACTCGCCCAGTTCTGGATAGGCGGAGTGCGCCATCTTTCCGCGCGCCACCAGTTCCACGTGCAGTGCCCCCTTGCTCGCCAGCGCCAGCTTATTCTCCGTCGGCTCGCCGTTAATCATGAAGCGCGCTCCGATCGGCTGCTGGTTCGCCACTTTCGCGCCAATCGAGTCCCGCTCCTCACCCACCAGAAACAGCAGCCCGACGAAAACGCCCGCCCCGCGCAGCTTCTCCGCCGCCAGAATCTCGGCCGCAATAATTCCCTTCGCGTCGCACGCTCCGCGCCCGTAAATGCGCCCGGCATCTTCAGACGATGCAATGAACGGCGGCACCGTATCCATGTGGGTGGAGAAAACAATCTCCGGCTGAGCATGCCCCGGCCACGTAGCCACCACGTTCGCGCGCGCACCTTCAACCGGCATTTTCCGAGCTTCGAGCCCGCGCCGCCGCAGTTCGTCGCAAAGAAAATCTCCCACCGCACTTTCATTCGGAGTGATGGATTCAATATCGATAAGCCGGCGGGTGAGGGCAAACAGGTCCATGCAGGAAAAGAGTAACAGTCGCCGGTCGCTGGTCGCTAGTCGCTGGCAGGCGGATTCTCTGCAATACTAACGACGAACGACCAACGACTAACGACAGCCCGTGCCCCCGGAAACTTCCAGCATCCACTCGCTCTTCCTCACCGGTCCCGCCGGACGCCTGGAAGCTCTCCTCAACGCCGGATCGCCCAACACAACGCATGCCGCCGTGGTTTGCCATCCGCATCCGCTCTACGGTGGAACGCTGCACAACAAAGTGGTATTCCACACCATGAAAGCGCTCAACAGCTTCGGATTTCCCGTGCTCCGTTTCAACTTCCGCGGCACCGGCCTGAGCGAAGGCGAGCATGCCAGCGGCATCGGCGAAGTCGATGACGTGCGCGCCGCCCTCGATTGGCTCGAACGCGAGTTCACCCTGCCCGTCATCTTCGCCGGCTTTTCTTTCGGAGCCGCTGTCGGATTGCGCGCCGCGTTTTGCGACGACCACGTTAGCGCGCTCATCGCCCTCGGCCTGCCCGCCGTCGCCATCGCCACTCCCAGAGAAGACCGCGTCTACGATTTCGAATTCCTGCGCGAGTGCACGAAGCCCAAACTTTTCGTCAGCGGGTCGCGCGATCAGTTCGCTCCCGCCGGGAAACTCGAAGCCCTCGTCAACACCTTCGCCGACCCCAAGAAGCTGGTCCGCATCGAAGCCGGAGATCACTTCTTCGAAGGTCGTTTGCGCGAGATGCGAGAGGCGATTGAAACGTGGGTGAAAGAGACTACAAATTTGTAATTGGCAATTTGTAATTTGTAATTTTGAAGCTCACGATTGGGAAATTGCAAATCGCAAATTACCAATTACAAATTCTTCCCATTCTTCTTCTTGCCCCAAAGCGCTTGGCCGTCCTCTCGGCTCAGGTCGCGCTCCCCCAATTCCGCAAACCGCTGGAAACTCGCTTTCACGATTCCTCCCAGTTCCGCGAACAGCGATTCCTCGGCCTTTTTGAAATTCCAGCACGTCTTGCCCTGCATGCGCTTTTTCAGTTCCGGAGAAATTCCTTTCAGCAGATCCGGAAACATGTACACCGGAAAGAGATGAAACGCCACGTAGCTTTTGCTCGTGATAGCTGCGAACATCATCGGTTTTCCCTGATAACGAATCGACTTCGACTCGCTCATGTAACCGCCCGGGCCGTCTTTGAGCACCCGCAGTTTCGCGTCGTAGGGCTTCAGAATTTTCCGCAGACCCTGAAAGGCAAGCTCGAACTCCCGCTTCTTGTCGGCGACTTTAGTTTTCGGTGGCATGGCGCACGATTATATTGCTGTTCTCTATAATCGTTCAACATGGCGGAGATCGCTCCAGACCGCTCGCAGCAGTTTGCTCGCATGCGCGAAACGGCGCGCGAAATTTTCGCCGCCGCGCTCAAGAACGCCTCCATCGAAAGCGCTTTCGCCCGCAACGTGCACTGCGAGCGCCGCGTCCTGCGCATCGGCCACGATCTGCACGATCTCGATTCCTACCATCGCGTCTTCGTCGTCTCCATCGGAAAAGCCGCGCACACCATGGCCGCCGCCCTCGAAGCCCAACTCGGCAGCAGCAGTTTCGAAGCAGGCATCGTCGCATCGTCGGTCGAGCCAGCCAGCCAGGTGCACGGTTTCCGCTATTTTCGTGGCGGACATCCCACCCCCACCGCCGAATCAATCCTCGCCGCCAGTGCCATCCTCAACTCGCTGACCGCTCTCGACTCCACTGCGCTCGCCATCTTTATGATCTCCGGCGGCGGCTCCTCCATCGTCGAAAAGCCCGTCATGACTTTGAAAGACGCCGAAATTTCCCTGCCCGATCTCGCCGCCACCTACCGCGCGCTTGTGAACTCGGGCGCGCCTATCGCCGAGATCAACGCCATTCGCAAACATCTCTCCGCCGTCAAGGGCGGACGCCTCGCCCAGGCAGCTTATCCCGCCCAGCAGGTTTCGATTCTTGTCTCCGACGTGCCCGACGATACGCCCGACGCGCTCGCCTCCGGCCCCACCATGCCCGATTCCACGTCCATCCATGACTGCGAGCGCATCGCCGCCCAATACAACCTCGTCGATCAATTCCCTGCCTCCGTTGCCAATCTCTTCCAACAGCACGCCCTCGACGAGACGCCCAAATCCGACGACCCCGCTTTCGTCCGCGCTCGCTGGTGGACCGTGCTCTCCAACAAAGTGGCCATCGATGAAGCCGCCATAGCCGCCACCCGCGCCGGTTTCGCCGTCGAAGTCGATAACTCCTGCGACGACTGGCCCTACGACAAAGCCGCTGGCTACTTGCTCAACCGCCTGCACGAACTGCGCCGCACCGTATCGCGCGTCTGCCTGATCTCCGGCGGCGAGGTGACCGTGACCGTCCGCAACGGCGGCATCGGCGGACGCAATCAGCAGTTCGCCCTCGCCTGCGCCGAACCAATATCGGGACAGGACATCACCGTGCTGAGCGCCGGCACCGACGGCATCGACGGCAACAGTCCTGCCGCCGGCGCCGTAGTCGATGGCAGCACCATCGATCGAACAAAAGATCGAGCAAAAGCCCGCGCCGGTGGCCTCGAGGCCGTGCGGCGCGCGCTCTCCGGCTTCAATGCCTATCCTCTTTTCGACGCGCTAGGCGACGCCATCACCACCGGACCCACCGGAAATAATCTTCGCGACCTGCGCATCCTGCTGGCTTACTGATCCGCCCGCAAGCTCTCGACTAAGTCAAGAATATTCGCCCAACATTCGCCCCTATATGCAGGCACGCATTTTCGTGAATCGAACTTAGCGTTCCGATAACACGCGATAGTCCATGGTCTTCCGGCCACCGTAAATTCTTGTAAATCTACCTTCCACCCGGCAGCGTCGCACCTCCAGCCTGCATCTAACTCTTCTAACTATCTATTCCATTGGAGGTTTCGATTGAAACAGACATTGCGTATTGCCGTCCTTTTGACGTTTGCCTGTGCCGCCCTGGCGGCGTTTTCGAATTCCGCGCAGGCCCAGAAAGTCGACTTGGCTTTCGGCGTCAGCACGCTGACAGCGCCCTCGGCCAACTTGACGGGCCCGTCGCTCACCGGCGGCGCCTATCCCGGTTTTAGCGGCGACGTGATCTTCTGGCACCATGTTGGTATCGGGACCGAAGTCTACTGGAGAGCATCCCAAAGCGATAATTACCTCGGCTCCGGCTACAATTATCGTCCGCTTCTGTATGACTTCAATGCCGTCTACTCGCCCAAGCTCGCAAGCCACACCTACCTGGAGCTGGTCGGCGGCATCGGCGCGCTGAGCACCCGCTTCTACACGGGAACCACCTGCGGGCCCTACAGTTGCTCCAATTACCAGTCCAGTAACCACTTCGACGGGGACTTCGGCGCCGGCATCAAGTTTTATCCCAAGGGCGGCTTCTTCGTTCGCCCCGAGGCGCGCGTTTACCTGATTAACAACAACACGGACTACAGTTCCTGGTATGTTACCCGCTTCGGCGCCTCTATCGGCTACACCTTCGGAGGAAGATAGCCACTTAGTTGGATTTGTCATCCTGTCTAAATTTGCCATCCTGAGAGCGTGTGACTTTTTGTGCCCCAGGTTCGCGCCCGTTTTTTGGGCGCTAACCTGGGCGGCGGTGGTCGCCGTCGCCAAGCGAAGCCATTGTCATCCTGAGCGAAGCGAAGGACCTGCTGTTTGCCGGTTGCGGCAAGCCGCAGGTCCTTTATTCACGCGCTTCCACTTTGTAGATTTTTCGTCCCGTCCCAACTGCGCGAGTTTCCCGTTTCCCACGTCCCGCATTATGATAGGGCTATGAATTTTGGCTTCTCCGGCGAGATGATCTTCCTGTTTCTTCTGGTGCTGATCCTTTTCGGCCCCAAGAAAATGCCGGAGATTGGCCGCCAAGTCGCGCGCTTCCTCAACGAGTTCCGGCGCGCTTCGAACGAATTCCGCTCGCAGATCGAGTCTGAAATCAACTCGCTGGATCCGAGCGGCAACGCCAGCAGTGGCCGCCCACGGCAGCAGATCCTGCCGCCACTTCAGGCCCCGCTCGGATCGCTAGCCAACCGCATCTTCAATCCCCCACCCGCCGAAAAGCTCGAAGTTGCCGAAGCTGCTGCCGAACATGCTGCTGCCGAAAATGCCACCGTAGAGACGGGGCTTGCCCCGTCTCCCGAGCCTGCTCCCGCTCCGGGGGTTGAAGCTCCGAGGATTGAAGCTCCGAAGGTTGCGCCCGATGCCTGAGCTGTCCGCCTCCTCACCCGTGAACGAATCCGCCAAGGATAAGGATAAGGAGCAAATGCCCACCATGGGCTTCCTCGATCACCTCGAGGAACTCCGCAAGCGACTCGTCTATTCCATCATCGCCATCGTGGTCGGCTTCTTCGCCTGTTGGGGATATGCCGCGAATATCTACGCCATCATGCAGCGTCCGATCATGGAGGCGCTCCAACGCAATGGCCTCTCGGCCAAGCTCGTTTACGTCAACCCCATCGAGCCTTTCAACCTGTACCTGAAAGTCGGGATGATGGCCGGCTTGTTCGTCGCCTCGCCCTTCGTGCTCTACCAGATCTGGTGCTTCATTTCGCCCGGTCTTTACCGCAACGAAAAGCGCTATGTCATGCCGTTCATGGCTTCGACCATAGCTCTGTTCCTCTCCGGCGGCTACTTCGGCTACAAAGTAGTTCTCCCGCAGGCGCTCGTGTTCCTGATCGGCTACGGCAAAGACTTTCAGCCGATGATCACGCTCAGTGAGTACAGCTCTCTATTCCTGACCATCATCGTCGGCCTGGGCGCAATTTTCGAAATGCCGATCCTGGTATTCTTCCTGGCGCTCATGGGCATCGTCAGCGCTGGCTGGATGTGGCGCAATATCCGCTATTCCATCCTGGGCATCTTCGTAGTCGCGGCCATCATCACGCCCACCCCCGACATCCTGAATATGTGCATCTTCGCCGCGCCCATGGTGGCCTTGTACATCCTGAGCACCGGCATCGCCTGGCTGGTGCATCCCAACCAGCGCAAAAAACGCGCGGAGAAGAAAAAGTCCGGCTAATCCATAAGAAGAGTCAGCCCCGGAGGGGCGGACGAGCTTAGCCCAGCGCTTCAGCGCTGGGAAGAATGCAAGAAATGATTCAAGTCCCGGAGGGACGACCCAGTTCTGACGTACGGAGGATCACAGCGAAAAATAATGAAACGACAGACAAACACACTCGAAGTCTTCCCCTGTGCCCCCCTGTGCCCCCGGTGGTTAAAGATTTGTCTGGTGCTGCCACTGACCATCGCCCTAGCGAACTCCGTAGCCTGCACTAAAGGAACCTCCGCCGGCGCCACCGCCAGCGCCGCCTCAAAATCCGAATCCACCGCGGCGACGCCAGTTCCGCCCGAAGCCGCGCCAGCCGACAACGCCCCACTCCCGCACATCGATGCCAAACGCGCCTTCCGGTACACCCGCGAAGTCACCGCCTTCGGCCCGCGCTACATAGGCAGCGAGAATCACAAGAAACTAGAGCGCTACATCGTCGACCATCTCAAAGGCGACCAGGTCGAAGACGACGCCTTTACCGCCGACACCGTGGAAGGAAAATTCCCAGTCCGCAACATCATCGCTAAGTTTCCCGGAACAAAAGACGGCATCATCGTCATCCTCGGCCACTACGACACCGTCTATCCACTGCGCAACTCCGGGTTCGTCGGCGCCAACGACGGCGGATCTTCCACCGCTATCCTGCTCGAATTCGCCAACCAGTTGCGCGGCGGGTTGCACGATAAAAAGCCCGATGGCTACAGCGTCTGGCTCGTCTGGACCGACGGCGAAGAAGCCGTTAAGACCTGGTCTGACACTGACAGTCTTTACGGCACCCGTCATCTCGCGGAAAAATGGGAGAAAGACGGCACGCTCAAGAAGATTAAAGCGCTAATGGTAATGGACATGATCGGGGATGCCGACCTCAACATCGACCGCGACACTTACTCCACTCCCTGGTTGCTCGACCTCATCTACACCGCCGCCGAGCGCGGAGGCTACCAGTCCCACTTCTACGCCCGCGAGACCGCCATCGAAGACGACCACCTTCCCTTCGTAAAACGCGGCGTTCCCAGTGCCGACGTCATCGACTTGGATTACGGCTACAACAACGTCTTCCATCACACCCCGCAAGACACCATGGACAAGCTAAGCCCCAAGAGCCTGGAAATCGTAGGCAATACCATTCTCGAAACCATCCACCTGCTCGACCAACGCTAGAAGCTCAATAAATCGTGTACCCCGGCGCCGGATTCCGCACATCGGGCTTTGACGCCATCAGCAGCAGCGCCCCGACACGCTTGAAGGCGCGCATATCGTCCAGAGTGTGGAACGAAGTCGTCTGATAGTTTTCGGGCGTGGGCGTGTCGTCGGGAATCTGCGCATACTCCACGTTTTCGAAAGCGTGCTTCTTCAGCAGTTCGACGTACTCCGCCGCCGAACGAACATGCACCGGCACTTTCAGCTTTGGCACCCATTGCAATGAATATGGATTGTCTTTATAGAGATTAATGAGAATGAACAGCCGCCCATGCGGCGCCATGACGCGAAAAAGCTCGGACAGCGCGCGTTCCTGATCCGGGTAGTAATAAAACGACTCGACTGAAAGCACCTTGTCAAAAAAGTTTTCTTCCCACGGAATCTGCGCCGCCGATCCGACGACGAACATCACGTTGTCGAATTCTTTCGAAGCGGCTCGCGCCTGCCGAACCATCTCGTCGGAAATGTCGACACCGACCACCTGCCCAGAACCTTGTGGCCCTTCGCCAACCATGCGCGCCAGCAAACGCGTGGCCCACCCCGATCCGCAACCGAGATCGAGAACCCGCTCGCCCGAACCGAGATCCATTCGGCGCATCGTTTTCTCGGTGATGTCGAGGTGATGGCGCTCCATCTTCGCGCCCTCGCCGTCGTCGGCCCAGCGGTTGAATTCATGCTGCAGGCGTTCGTCGGGGGATTGGGACTTGCCATTCGACATTGAATCTCCTCCAATAAAGTCGCTGGTCGCTCGTCGTCAGTCGTTGGCAAACATCGCTAACAACCAACGACCAACGACTATCGACCAGCGACCGTTTCCAATTCTTCGAAGAACGTCGGATACGACACTCCCGCCGCATCCGCGCCGAGAATCGTCGTCTCGCCTTCCGCTCGCAACGCGGCCACGGCGAACGCCATCGCAATGCGGTGATCGCCGAACGAATCGAGTTCCGCGCCATGCAGATGCTGGCCGCCGGGAATCCGCATGCCATCGGGGCGCTCTTCGACCTCCGCTCCCATTCTCCGCAGATCGGCAGCGACGGCCGCAATGCGGTCCGACTCTTTCACGCGCAACTCCTTGGCATCGCGCACTTCGAGGCCGCCATCGGAGTACGGCGCAACCGCTGCCAGCACCGGAATCTCGTCAATCAACGCAGCGGTATCAGCGCCGGCGATCACGGCTCCCTTCCACGCCGCTCCACGTGCCTCAATCGTGCCTACCAACTCGCCCTGATGTTCTTCGAGATGCGCGATCGAAATCTTCAACCCCATCTGCACCAGGATATCGAGCAGCCGCGCCCGCGTCGGATTCAGCAGAATTACGGGCAGGGTGATCTGCGATCCGGGAAACAGCGCCGCCGCGCAAAGAAAGAACGCGGCACTCGAGAGATCGCCGGGCACATGCGCCTCAATCGCGCGCAGCCGCTGTCCGCCGACGATCCGCGCTGCATTGCCCGTCCGCTCGACTTCCGCTCCAAAAGCCCGGAGCGCAATTTCGCCATGATCGCGCGTGCGGATCGGCTCCTCGACCACCGTCTCGCCTTCGGCAAACAGCCCGGCAAACAGCACGCACGATTTCACCTGCGCACTGGCCACTTCCGGCCGGTAGTGAATCGCCTTCAGAGAACCACCGTGAATTCTCAGTGGAGGGCGTCCGCCTTCCGCGGCCTCGATCTTCGCTCCCATCTCCGAAAGCGGCGTCATAATGCGCGCCATCGGCCGCCGCGACAACGACTCATCCCCGCATAACTCGCTGGCAAATGGTTGGCCGGCGAGAATTCCGCTCAGCATACGCATGGTCGAGCCGGAGTTTCCGCAATCCAGCGCCTCGGCCGGAACGCTCAGCCGCGGCCCCACGCCACAGACTTCAATCGCTCCGTCTTCGTCGTTGTCTTTGTCTTTGTCTCCCAGGCGCTTCCACTCGCAGCCGAGTTTCGCCACGCAAGCGAGCGTGCTCGCGCAATCGCGCGCCGCTGAAAAATTATGGAACCTGCTCGTGCCCTCCGCAATCGCCGCCAGCATGGCGTAACGGTGCGAGATCGACTTGTCTCCGGGGATGCGGACGACCCCGCGCACCGCACGCGCCGGACGGACGACGACATTCGAACCATCAGGCATGGATTAAATATAACGGAGATTTTGTGGGAGGGCAGAGGTAAGAGGCAGATTGCAGAAGTAAGAAGTCAGAATGCAGAAGTAAGACCGCTGATTTTCACTTCTGCAATCTGACTTCTTACTTCTGCAATCTGCCTCTGAAATTTCTACGACGTGCGCACCCGCCCGGCCGCTTCGGCGAGGAGTTCCTGCGGGACTTCCCGCAGCGTGACGTGGAATTCGAACATGGGTGTTTCCGTCCCGCGCCCCCACCGGCCCACTTCCCAATGCGCGCGGACAAACTTCATCTCTGGCCGCGCCGCCAGATTGAGCAGCAGCGGAATTTCTTCGCGATAAAACTTCTGCGGAAAAGCCGCGACCGGCTTCGGATCCCACGCAGCGCCATCCGCTGATCCGTGGATGCTGACCTCGAGCGATTCCTGCTCGATGATATTGGTGATGGCGAGCGTCAGCAGAAAAATCCGGCCCTCCGCCCCACTCACATCGAGCGCCGGTCCGTCTCCTTTGGCGTTGACCACGGTTTTTTCAGGAACAAGAAAGGCTTCCATCATGACGCGGAGATTCTAGCAGAGTGACCATGCCGCAGGCTGTGACGCGACATCGCCCCGCGCGGTCTGCACGATGTCAAGAAAGAAACTTCCGGCCAGCGGGTGCGCAGCCGCACCAGCTGCAGCACTTCGCATATCATCGAAACGTCAGGCCGTGGGGGTTTCAGTTTCTCTTGGCGAGACTAGACAAGGCGACCGTTGCGACCATGCTGGCCGGCATGTGTACGTTTCTCAACGTTTACAGCACCCAGCCCTTGCTGCCGCTCTTGCGCGAGACTTTTCATGCCTCCGAGCTCGAGGTCAGTCTCACCGTGAGTGCGACGATTTTTGCCACCGCCCTCACCGCCCCTTTCATCGGCATGATTGCCGAGCGGCGCGGGCGCAAAAAAGTCATCGTACCCTCGCTCTTCCTGCTGACCATTCCTACCGCCCTGGCCGCGACTTCCACCAGCCTCGGCGCGCTCATCTTCTGGCGTTTTGCCCAGGGCCTTTTCGTGCCCGGCGTCATCGCCGTCATGCTCGCCTACGTCAATGAGGAATGGGCCGGACGCGGCGTGGGCCGCGCCATGTCTTCGTATGTGACAGGAACCGTGATCGGCGGATTTCTCGGGCGCTTCCTCTCCGGCATCATCGCCACGCACTGGCATTGGCGCGCCACCTTCCTGGTCATCGCCACCCTCAACTTGATCGGTGCGGTTCTGGTCCGCGCCTGGCTTCCTCTGGCGAAGAATTTTGTGCGCGCCGAACACCTGCGGCAGGTTCTGGACCACGCCCAACAACATCTGCGCAATCCGCGGCTCTTGGCCAACTTTGGCATGGGCGCTACCGCGCTCTTCGCGCTGGTGGGGTGCTTTACCTATGCGAACTTCTACCTCGCCGCCGCGCCTTTCCATCTGAACTCGGCACAACTGGGCAGCATCTTTCTGGTCTATCTGCTCGGAGTCGTCATCACACCCCAGTCCGGACGGTTCCTCGATCGCTTCGGCTTTCGCCACACCACGATTCTTTATTGCGCCATGATGATCGCCGGACTGCTCCTCACCCTGGTCAAATCGCTGCCGATCGTCATCGCCGGCCTCGCCATTTTTTCTTCCGGAGTCTTCGTGGCGCAGGCCGCTGCCACGGTGCAGACGGGCGCCATCGCTGGGCGCGCCCGCTCCTCTGCCGCCGGACTCTACGTGGCGTTCTACTATCTGGGAGGAAGCGTGGGCGCCACCCTGACCGACGTGTTCTGGCGTTGGAAAGGATGGCCCGGCTGCGTCGCCATGTTGGGAGGAGTTTCGCTCGTGAGTTTGTGGCTTGCCCGAATCAGCAGCCGCCCCTTCCACCAACTTGACGCTGCGGAAATCGAACTGGTCGGCGATTGAAACCCTTTATTTTAGTGGAGAGCCGGGCGTCCCCGCCCGGCCACCGGACTGCCGGACGGGCGAGACGCCCGTGTCCCTCCACTGTCACGGCACTAAGTCAACGCAACGTCATCCAGAAACTGCCGCAGCACTTTGCCGACCGCTTCCGGTTGCTCCCACGGCGAATAATGTCCCGCTTTCGGAATCACCTTAAGCTGGCTGCCTGCAATGTTCTGCCGCATGAGTTCTCCGTCGGCTACGGTCGAGAGCACATCTTCTTCTCCGATCGCAATCAGCGTGGGCACGTTGATGGTCTTCAGATCAGCGACCGAGTCGGGCCGCTCCGCCATGCCTTGCAGCACCTGGCTGATGTCCTCAGCCGACATTTTGCGCATCATGGCGCGCGCTCCATCGACCACATCCGGACGCGTAGTCACCGTCGTGCGCCCCATCAGCTTCGGAATCATGCTCTCGATGAACGGTTCAGTTCCCTGCTCGAGGACCGTAGCCGCGGTTTTCAACCTATTTGCGCGCGCCTCGGCGGTATCAGGCTGAGGCCTCGTATCGCAGAGCGCGAGCGAGGTCACGCGCGCGCGAAAGCGGCGCCAGAATTCAAACAGGATGTATCCGCCGATCGAACAACCGACAAACGCGGCCTGGCCAATGCCAGCCCCATCGAGCACGCGGGCCATGTCGCTCGCGTGCTTCTTCATGAGCGCAGGCCCTTCGCCAATTTCGGAATCGCCGTGCCCGCGCAGATCGGGAAGAATCAGCCGATAGCGCGAATCGAGTGCCGCTGCCACCGGATGCCAGAATTCGTGATGACAAGGAAAAGGATGGAGAAGAACGACCGGCGGGCCGTTCCCGCGAATTTCAAAGAAGATCTCGGCGTCGTCGCTCTGCAAGCGTTCCATAGCCCGAGATTATATGCCGAGTGTGATGGAGCGCCGGGCGTCCCCGCCCGGCCGGTGGGCTGCTGGATGGGCGAGGCGCCCGTCTCTCCACCGTATCAGCTCGTCACCGGCTGTTGCGACGTCGCAACTGGCAATAGTAACGGCTCTTCCGGAATGATGATCCATCCGAGCACGTATGCCACGATGCCCGGAAAGATTCCGCAGGCGAGCGTGATGAAGAACCAGAGGATGCGGACCAGTGATATGTCAAGGTCGAGATACTGAGCCAGCCCGGAACAAACGCCCCCGATCTTCCTGTCCGCGCGCGAGCGCATCAGCTTCTTCGGCGTGGGCGGAATCCCCACCACGTTACCGCAGTGGGAGCAAAAGCGCCCGTCCTCAGCGATGCTCTGGCCGCAAGCGTTGCAGTACATATTGTGTCTCCCTGTTTGATAATACGGCGATAGCGGGGAAAAGGTTCCAGAACCCGCTTTTCGCTGTTCGCTCTTGGCTAGAAGCTAAGAGCTAAGAGCGAACGGCGAACAGCTAACAGCGAACAGCCTCCTCACTCCCGGTACGCGTCTTTCATTCTCTTGCGGGCCTTGTCCGCCTCAGCATTGCCCGAATTTAAGGCCACCACCGCCTCGTATTTCTTCACCGCCAGGTCCCGCTTCTGGAGCTGGTCATACATCTCGCCGGCTCCCAGATTCGCTTTCTGCAGCAACTCCGGATCGGCGCCCGCAACCTCACTCACCAGCTCATAAGCCGCAGCCGCAGCCTGATATTTTTTCTCACCGCGCAGCAGGTCGCCCAGTCCCAGCGCCGCGATTTCGTAATGCAGACTGCCGTACTTCCCCTCACGCCCGTTCTGCCAGACGCGGCGATACTCCTCTTCGGCTTGGGCTTCGCCATTCTTGCCGGACGCCCGCAGCAGGTTCGCATCTTCCAGCGGCAGAAGATAGTTGCGCGGAAACCGCGGACCCAGCGCGCCGGTGATCTGCAAAGCCTCGGCGTAGCGGTGTTCGCGGCGCAAGAACACCATGAGAACAACGCCCGCGTCCACGCTGGTTTCGCCATTGCCGCGGTAGGCATCGTTCAGATACCGAAGTCCCTTGTCTTTGTCTCCGCTCAATCCGACGAGCGCGACGGCGATCTTTACCGTCAGCGGCAGGTTTCCCATGACGTAGTTATGCGCCCCTACTACCAGCTTGGCGTCGGTATAGCGCGGATCCAGCTCAAGAACCCGCTCATGATCGCGGCGCGCTCCCACCGCATTGCGCAGAGCGGAAAACCAGGCGCGCTCGATCAGCGCGGTGTAAAGCGCAAACTGTCCGCGCGTAACCCCGCGGGCATAGAGCATATCCACGTTGTTCGGATCGCGCGCCAGTTCGTCGTTTTCCAGCTTCTCGGCCTGCTGCACCAGTTGCTTGATGCGTTCTTTCTGCGCCGGATCGGCGGGTCGGTGCGCTTGTCCGATGAAATTGTCGTTCGAGTAATCCCCAGTATTCATCGCGCCCATACGATACAGTTCCCGCATCTGAATCGCCGAGAGCAGGTGATTCACGGCAAACGGATCGTTCGGATGACGCGCCAGTATCTTCTCGAAATCCTGAACCGCCGCGTCGTGGTCGAGGTTGTAGTAGTGTTCGAAAGCGGCGGGGTTCAACGGATCGGGAGGACGGAGAGGAGTCGAAACCGCGGGGTCCGCTGCCAGACAAAAGTTGGCCAGCAACACCGGGGCAAGAACCAGCAGCATGATGGCTGTCAAAGCGGGGCGATGCCGGGAGAGGAGTAAGACCACGCTCATTCAGTTTAACTGATTGGAGCTTTTCGCGAGGATCCGTTTGGGCACATCCGAAACTGGCTTTCAGCCGTCAGCTCTCGGGCATCAGTCGGTCAGAACACCCATAGGGTTTACTGAGAGCTGAAAGCTAACAGCCGCCGGGAACCAAACCAGGTACGTCCGCAGTCCGGCCGAGTAGTGCAATATGGGAAATTCAGGGCTGGATAGCGTAATTCTTGCCCTCCGAAGCGGCCGCCCTCCCCCTTGGCCAGCTCGTAACTGTTCGTCTTTGCAATAATTTGCTTTGGTGATTCGCTTGCGATCCGGAAAGGGTCGGAAGAAGAGCTCCTTATGGCAGAAGCAGCCGATCAGACTCGGCAAGAATTTTGGCGCCCTCCCATGTCGGCGTCCGCGGCTGTCGCCAGCCGGGGAAGAGGCGACGAACGAAGCGCAACCTGCGGTTGCGGAACCGAGTTCATCGTCAGTTCCCTCTACTGTCATGCCTGCGGCGCCAGCCGTCCCGATCTGGGCGCTGGCGTGCGCACGCTGAAAATCCCTGGCCTGGCTGAGCTCGTCGCGCTCGGTGAGCGGCTCGGGCTCACGACGCCTGCCCTCATCGCTTTTCTCGTTGGCGTGCTCTGCGTGGTGGGAGCGCTGGCGGTCAGCGTGTTCTTTAGCGCTCGCACCGTACTCGACTGGCAGGCCATCCAACTGTGGCGGATCGAGTGGCTGCTCGCAGCGGTCGCAGCCTTTGTCGCCGGCTGCCTGCTGAAAAAATAGTTCTCAGCTTTTGGTCCTTAACCCTTAGCCTTTGGCTTCCCACCGGGTTACAATCGCCCTAGCAGCTTGCGGAAAAACTCCGGTTTCGTATCAGGGCATCGCTTTAGCGATGCCGTAAGTCCTTCGAAATCATACGCCCCTTTAGGGGCTGGGCATTCGCCTCTCGACTTTCCCGCAGCCTCCTGGAATTCTCAAAGTTTGCGCATGGAAGAACTGGTCAATGCTGTAACGCACGGGGTGGGGCTGGCGCTCAGCCTGATGGGTGCCGTGCTCCTGATTGTGGCTGCGGCCTTGAGCCGGAATGCGTGGGTGATGGTGAGTTGCTGCGTCTATGCCGTCACCCTGGTGAGCCTCTATGCGGCATCGACGGCGCTGCACAGTGTTTCGTCTCCCCGCTGGGCGCGCCCCCTGCAGACCATTGACCACTGCTGCATCTATCTCCTGATTGCCGGATCGTACACGCCGGTCACGCTAGTCAGCCTGCGCGGAGCATGGGGCTGGACGCTTTTCGGCCTCGTCTGGGGACTCTGTTTTCTGGGCGTGCTCATGAAGGTGCGCTGGTTCGAGCATGTGCGGAAAATCTCGACTCCGCTCTACATCGCCATGGGACTGCTGGTGCTCATCGCTTTCAAGCCATTGCTGTCGGCGGTACGCATCCCCGGAGTGCTTTGGCTGCTGGCCGGCGGAGCCGCATACATCGCCGGCGTTGGATTCTACGCGTGGCGGCGGCTGCCTTATAGCCACGGAATCTGGCACCTGTTCGTGCTCGCGGGCAGTATCTGCCATTATCTTGCGATCTACTACTATGTAGTACCCCGACAAGCGTAGAAGCTGGGAAAACCGGTCCAAGACTCACAAGACCAGGACTAGGAGTCTGTCGGGAATAGATTCTCCAGGGGCACCAAACATCATAGTTTTTCCAGAGGGTACTTCGGCTTAAGATGCGGCTATGGGAAAGTGTTTTCGGTCCGACGATCTGAATCAGGCGTTG
>Ga0224555_1003035_pt1 | contig 18153 bp, 16 predicted proteins | sample 714S23034metaG_FD_180687 | JGI IMG/M metagenome (GOLD analysis project Ga0224555, IMG submission 180687) | Peat soil microbial communities from Stordalen Mire, Sweden - 717 S2 30-34 | ecosystem: Environmental > Terrestrial > Soil > Wetlands > Peat | place: Sweden: Norrbotten County, Stordalen...
GTTGGTGATCCTGCCAATTCGCCGAGACAAGGCATTCCGGCATTACGACGAACGACTCGACCATCTCGCAAATACACCGTTCAGCCGCGCGGCCTACATCTTTTCGATCGTCTGCTGGATTGTGTTGATCGCGGTCGTCGTTTTCGAGGTTCATGAAGTCAAGTAAAAGCAGCTCAATCGAAGCAATCGGTTCCGCGTGGAATCTCGATCCTCGCTATTTGGCAGCCATCGAGCGAGGACGTATCGTGAGAGAACGAATCAAACGTTGGCGGGGCGGCGGAATTTCTGTCGCTGAGGCAGGACAGTTGCTGTGGATTTCGCGTTCGGCAGTGCGGAGACGTTGGCGGGCCGGGATGCTGGTTGGTTGGAACGAGGGGAGGAGGATCGTGCTGGCCCGGTGGCAATTCCGCGGCAGAAAAGTGCTCCCCGCTATTGAGGAGGTCTTACGCATCTTTGACAGTCGTGACCGATGGCGTGTCATGCTCTACTTCTTCGCGCCACGCTTGTCCCTACGCAAGAAGCGTCCGTTGGATTTGCTCCGTCGTGGGGAAACACAGATTGTCTTGGACCACGCGAAGTCGCATGCCGAAGACAACACATGGTGAAACCTTCCGCATGAAACAAGACTACGGTGACATAATAAGCAAACTCGGACAGGCCGGTCTTGGGGCGTTTGGTAACGACTCATGGCAACAGGACGGCGACGATTCTCCGCGCATCCTTCCGCTCTTTCATGGCTGAAAGTTCGCGCTCGGTGATAAGACCGCGCCGCCGCGCTTCGACCGCGATGGGGCGGAGGTCGGCGGCGGCATCAGGGTTTGCGTTGGCCAGGTCGCACAGCGCCCGCAACGGGCGGCATACCGTCAGGCCGCGCAGTTGCGTGACCTCATCGGGTGCCAGCGTCGCACGGTGCAGCACGACCGCTTTGGGAGTGGGGCTGTTGCGACGGAATGTTTTCGGCACGCTCATGTGAACTTTGGCCGGGTTGAAATCGCCCAACTCGAACAGGCCGAGGGCGGTTTGGTGCGACATCGCGGCCACTGGCTTTTCATCACGCCCCCGCGACCAGAGCAGACAGGCCATCATTTCCCCGTCCTCTGGCGGCGGAAAATGCGCCATCCTGTAGACACCCCGGTACACTCGCTCCCAATTCCTTGCATGGACGTGATAAGGGTGCGTGCTGTCCGCGTAACCGGCCTCAATCGCCTGCTTGGTGGTAAAGTAACCTTGCTGGTCTTGTGCCACCGTCATCAGAGCGGCAAAAGGACCGTTTTTCTTCATGCACATATCCTCAACTTATTTGAGGAATTGTGCAAGCGCGGAATTGCACACCCTCAAAATGCCCAGTGCTCCTGCCGGGGGGTCTCCCTTCGGATGCGGCAACAACCACCTGCTCGCGTCTCCTCAAGACCGACCGCCGCCTCACCCCCCCGGAATCGCGGCGACTGCGGCCCGTAGATAGCCTGGCGATCATCGCCGACAATATCCAAAGCAATAGTCCGAGGGAAGCAGTTCTCACATTCTTACCAGTGAGCGACACCACCTCGCCCGAATACTACTTCGTTCATTCCAAACACGCGTGCGTCGCGTGGCTAACCCTTTCTCAAACCCTCTCTGGCTGACGCCGAAAAAGATCAAACATCTGTCAACCCTAATGCTTAAAGTCGCAATTGTCGAAAATTGAGCAAACGAAATTGCAAAATGAATACCCGCTCATATGAACAGGGCGTTTTGGGTGAGAGCTTAGTCAGCGAAACCCTTGCGGAATTTCGTCCTCCATACTGGCACGCCGACAATTTGATAGTTCCCTTCGGCGCACGCAACGCCAAAACCACCCAGATCGACCACATCCTCGCGTCGCCGTTTGGAATTTTTGTCCTCGAAACGAAGAAGTTTCGAGGGGCCATTGCGGGTGTGGCCGATGATAAACTATGGTTTGAAATCCTGGGCCGTCGAATCTTTCCTTTTCCCAACCCAATTCATCAGAACCGACACCATGTTTCTGTTCTTTCCCGTCGTTTGTCGCTGCCGGAGGCACTGTTCCAGTCGGTGATCGTTTTCGTCGGTGTTTCCAAATTCCTCCTCCCCGGGCTGCCCGGCAACGTTATCAGCACGATCGCGCCGGGGGTTCCGAAGTTGCGACGCTACATCCAGCAATTCACCACAGTCCTCTTGACCGAGGAGCAATTGTCCTCTGCAGTTGCAAATTTGCTCCGCATCAAGAGGAACGGCCTCACCCTCGACGACCATCTCCGATCGCTGCGTCACGCAGCCACGGTGCAGATCCTGCCATCTTGGGAAATGAGTACGGCGCCCGCGTTTCGGGCTGCTGGGTTCACTTCCTTGGTTTGGTCGTAGGGTTGAAACGATTTCACCGCTTCTTCGTATTTCCGGCCAGGCTTGAGGAGAAACCGCGCGGCCACCAAGCCGGGGTTGGTCCGGCTGCCGGGGAGCGCCATTTGCTCATGCACGGGAGACATTTCCGTCCAGGAGTTAAAGACATGCGTGACGTGGTGGCGGGCCAGGCAGTCGAAGTATTCAGGTTCCCGTTTCCACGCCCTACAGAGAAGTGAGGAAACGGAGGCTATGAGTTGCCAGCGAGCACGTAGTCGCGCCCGTTCTTTTTCAGCCAACCCGCCGCAAAGCCTTTCTTGGCCAACTTAGAAACTTGTCCCTTCGAAAGGCCTAACTCGGCGGCAATGTCGCTGGCCCTATTCAACCCATCTTCGATGCACTGGAGGAGCCTTGGCATCATCGACAACGGCTGTGAAGTTACGGTTGCGTGCGTTTCACCTTGACGCGGTTCAATTGGGCGTCAGCTTCGGCGGCTTCATTCAGTTCTCGAACCCATTTTTCGCGGTCCTCCTCTTTCATATTACGGTTCATTTTTCGCCTTCCCGATGTGAGCGAAGACTTTACTGAGAAGGCATTTTGCGCGGAATGGTTTGCTCAAATAATCTGCTGCCCCAATCTTCAACGCCCGAGCCTCATTCCCTTCAGCCAGCCGCCCGGACATGAGGATGACTGGGATTGCCTGCAATTTGGGGTTCTGCTTGAGACGGTGGCAAATCTCGAAGCCGTCCATATCGGGCAAATCAATATCGGAAAGAATGAGGTCGTAGTTCTGTTCTTCGGTGAGTCTCATGGCGTCGCCTCCGGTCGCCGCAATACAAACGTCAAATCCCCGGTCTTTGAGAACGAGCAATAAAACACGCGACACGGCGGGTTCGTCGTCGATCACCAATATTTTCGGTTTCTTTTCAACATGGGGAATTTGTTCAATCTGTGCCTTCATTTGTGTCTTCTTTTGAAGCGAAAACCAAGTCACGGAAATAAAAGGCAACTATTCAGGTGGAAGGGGAAGTTCCGCCGGCGAGACGCCGACGGATGCGGTCGAGACGACCGCGCTCCCCAAGAAGCTGAATAGTTACAATAAAAGAGGCGCGAACTCGACGCACCCCCACTCAAGGCACCGCGAAGCGCCCATCCAGAGAGCGACGCCGAGCCGCGCCCAATTGGGCGCGTGCTCGGGCCGGGTCTCTGGATTAAAAATTCGCGGTTTTTGAGTGAGACCGTAACCGAAGTTACGCTAAAATTTTGAATTATTTCACATAGCTAAAATCAAACAAAAGTTTACTCTCAACCTTTTGGGAAGACCAGAAATTCCTTCAAAGCTCGATTGTTTGGGCGGGCGCCTGGGAGGGTTATGTTGACTCGACATTTCACGGAGATTTCTTTGGGAGACTTTGAAGCAAGCGTTGCGCAGGCCGGAAATTTGGCTGAATGCTGAGTGATTGATTTGCCGCCTCTCGCGCTTCTTCGTAACGTTTTGAGCGAAGCAAAATGTTGGCGCGCGCATAAGGAATCTGGGGGTCTTGCGGAGCCAAAGCGGATGCGTGGTCCAACGCCACCAAGGATTCATCGATTTGGCCTGATGCGCTCAAGGCCAAGCCGAGGTTGTACCATCCCTGAATGTGTTCCGCATCCAATTGCACGACGCGCTTGAACGTCCCGACGGCTCCCTCAAGCTGGCGCGCCTGAGCCAATGCCAAGCCAAGTTTGAATTGAAAATCGGTGGAATTTGGCTGCTGCTGGCAGAGTGTTTGAATCTCGTGTAGGGCTTCGTTCGTTTTGCCCAATTGAGAAAGCACGTCCGCCGTTTCCAACCTGATGGGTGGAGAAAATGGGTCCCATGTTTCGGCGGTGCGAAGATGGGTTAATGCCTTCTCCGGCTCTCCGCGGTCGAGGTTAAACATGGCCTTGTGATATTGGCCAGCGGGTTGATCGGCGTTAAAATCCAGCATTCCATTCAGTTCCTTCCCGGCGGTGCTGTTGGTTGCGAGGCTGGAGCGGAGGGCCCAGGCTGCGGCAACTCGCACATTTCGGACAGGATCGTTCAGCATTGGTTTCAGCGCGGTGGCAATCTGGCCGCTGACATCATTCACCTGTGATTCAAGGGATTTAATCGCCTGTTCGCGGACCAGCGGATGATCGTCTTGGAGCGACCGCAAAAGAGCGGCCTTCACTCCTTGGTCATCTATCCACTGCCAGAGGAGGTTGGCGGCCACTGCTCGCCAAAAGGGACTCTGCGCACCGCCGACAAGCATTCCTACCAAAGGGCTTTGACTCCTCTTGTCGCCTCTTTGGGCGGCGGCAATCCAGCGCGCCCTGTCGCGCGTTGGTCGGTTCATTTTTTGGCCGTACCATTGGTCTGTGGAAGTGATGGCCCATTCGACGCTTTTGTCCGCATGGCAGCGGGTGCAGGCATTGGGAATATTCAGTTCCTTGGTCAATTGGGGGTCGGGAATCGTCAAGCCGTGATCGTGCCGAGCGTGGCGCTGCATATACACGGTCACTGGCATGTGGCAACCAACACAAAGATTACCGTCATTCGTGGCGAGGTGATGGGAATGCTCGACGGGGTTAATAATCGGTGCGTTGGTGAACGCTCCGATGTGGCATCTCATGCACAAATCGTTGCCGGGAAGAAGCACCTTCGCGGAATGGGGATTATGACAATCCAGGCATGTCACGCCCCGCTCGTGCATCTTGCTGCCCATAAACGAAGCGAACTCGTAATCCTCACTGTGAACCTGTCCATCGGCATACCAGTCCTCGCTGTCGCCGGGAATTTGTAGTTGATAATGGTCAAAAAATGAATCTCCTGGCGCGAAGGTCCCAGTGATGTTTTCCCGCCGCGCATGGCAAGAACCGCAATAACCGGTCACTCGCGCTGGGGGTGGCGGAGACAAAGTCGGGTCTTTCGCCTTGCTGCCCCTGTGGGCCGTTTGCCATGTGACATGCTCCTCCATGCCGGCATGGCACGCGTCGCAACTCACTGCCATTTCGTCCATCGTGGTATGGTAGGATTCGGTTGCCTCGTCGTAATTCTTGCGCAACCGAGTATTGTGGCATTCGGCGCACATTGAGTTCCAATTCATCCCACGTCCGGTCCAGTAACCCCATTCTCCTGGGTGCCGGTCCTCGTCCCCATACACGTCAAACCACTGATTGGCTTTGGGGTCGTACGAAATCTCCTGTGTTTGCCAGCGTCCGCCTGGGGCGGCGGTGAGAAATTGCTGCACTGGCTCAACTCCGATCACACGCTCCGCCGCGTAAGCCTCGACATTGCTTTTGAATCCAAGTGTGACGATTTGGCACTGGCCGTCTCTGATTTGAGTCACATTGGTTTGTGAACCGAACTTAAAAGTGCGGGCTGGGTCGAATGAGGGGCGATCTATTTGCGCCGATATGTCCCGCTCTGCCAGACTGTGATGAGACGTAGCCCATAGACGATATTCGTCTTTATGGCATCCCTCACAGTCCCTCGAACCAATTTGTCCGCTTAGCGCCTGTGTGACAACGAGGCTAGTAAATAAGGCCACAACAGATAATAAGGGATGGCGCGACAGACACGGGGTGTGCTGCAATGATTGAACTATTACAAGGCTCATTATGGCACTAACACTGCCCTATAAAACTGGTTGCTACTGCTTACCGCTGAACCGTCCACAAATGGGGTTGTTCCGGTCGTATTGGTCAGTGCGGTAAGCAGTTTCCAAGAAGCCAAATTCGTTGATGATTCGATAGTATAAACGCTCCCGGCATCGCTGTTGAATAAAGCCCGGAATCCTTGGCTTGACCAAGATGGTTGCGAGAAGAAGGAAGGCCCGGATACAATAACCGAAATACCGGAAAAGGTCGATTCTAACGGGTCAGCATTCGTCGAGGCTATTTCACCAAATACTGGCGTGTCCCCAAGGCTAATAGCTGTTGTCGTGTTCGTCACCCCGACCGCTGTAAAAACAATACTGACAAGGGGATTATTACCGGCGGAATAAGAGTCTCCAATTGACAAAGTTATAAAGCCCAAGTATCCGTTGCTGGCCAGGTTCGTGTTTGCTACGATGAATGCATCCAGAGTGTTCGTGAAGCTCTTATATTCTAGTTGGTTGCGGTCAAAAATAAGGCTGAATCCAACGCCGACTTCGTCTCCCGCTGCATCAAGATAAACAGTTGCAGTGCCATCTTGCCCTCGCACATAGTTTCCGCTGTCGATAAACACGGTGCGAGGTCCCACACCAGGTACACGCGGCGTAAATATGACATTTGTCGGCCCACCGACCGCATCTAGCGGGTCCAATCCGACGGCGTATCGAATTGCCTGAACAACGTCTATTGTGGAAATTATGTCATCGCCCAGCGACGAACGAGGCGCGCAATCAGCCGCCGCAAACTGACAAGGATCAAATGGGGTATCAAGCCCTGCCGCGAAGTTTGCGATTTGCACCCAATCCCAATATTGAACATCACCGTCTCCCTCTACAGGTCCGTCAGCGGTCCAAGGCACAACGCCAGCTTCAACCACACCATTATTTGAGCAATCGAACTGCGCCATGACGCCTAAGGCAAAGTTGATGCTGAGAAAACCAACTGACCATGCCGCAAAGTTTTTCATAAATGCCTTTCTCATGCCGCTAGTTGCAATCTTTCAAATTGATATTACCTAGCTTAGGTAATGTTTTCTGTTGTGTTGAGTTAATGTCCGATTACCATTTAATCTGGCGATTTCATCAAGTTCAACAATTCTTCCAGTGAATCAAGATATATGCGCTGTCCATTATCTTTTCCATCCCTGCCACCATGCCAGCCTGGAATTTGTCCTTCGAGCGTTTTTTCAGCGACATTTCGAATTGCGTCGAGCGTCCTTACTGCGGCGTTCTTTTCCATTGAATCAAAAGCCAGCAGCCCAAAAGCCTGAGCCTTGTCCATGATGGACTTCAACTCCGTGTCATGAGGAGCCATTAAAGTGACATCGGTCGCAATTTGGCGAAACACCCAATTGGCTTTGAACCACTCTGATCGATTGCGAAAACGTATTATGACCATACTCAGAAGCCTATCTTAATTATTTTAGCCTGTAACTCCGCTGGTAAACTATTGATGTAGTTTGCAATAGTGCTAATTTGAGAGCCGGTAAATCCTGTCAGATCCACGACTGTGAAGTCATTCGCCTTGAGCAAATGTGAATCTAGCGAATCCAAAAACTGCTCTTCGTTCCAGTATTGCGATGCAGCGGGGCTGCCCATAGCATCGTAGGTTTGACCGTTTTGATCAACGAAATCTGCACCGACGTCCTCACTTTCGTTGAGAGTAAGATCGGGTTGAGCCTGTAGAAGTCGCGATGCAGTTGCTTGCTCCACTGCCGATAGACGCGTTGCATTAGGGATCGCGCTGGGGCAATTCATAGACGGGTTCCCTGCTTGGCTTCCATCCAAGGCAGCAGCTGCGAATTCTTGGGCTGGGTCAGGCGTTGCTGCCGCCTCGGGCGCCGGCGAAGGTGTCGGCTCCGGCGCTGGCGAAGGTGTTGGCCTAGGAGAAATTGCTGAGTCCACCATGTTAACAATGCTACCCGTGGCGACATTTGCCAATCCGCCGATAGCTCCATTGGCCAGGATTTCCGACACTGATGCGGGAGGATATGTCGCGTCGTTCGGTCCGGGTGCGTTTGCGTTGTACGGCGTCATCACGGCGGACCATGCTGCGCCCACCAAAAATAAGACGAGGAGAGGGTTTCTTCCGTTTGAGTCAACATAAGCCAACGGAGAATTGTAATTAAAACGGTATAGATTGAAGTCGAATCTTTCTTGCAACGGGTCGTGGTTCAGCCATCTTTGCAAAACCGGATCGTAATAGCGCGAACCGTAGTAATAGAGTCCGGTTACCGCGTCGTATTGCTTGCTTGAAAACCGATACACGTTGGCAGCGGCGTTTGTCCCCCACATCCCGATCAACCTTCCATAGGCGTCATACTCATAGCGGGCAACGATGTTTTGATTTCCGTCAATCAAGGCGGTGATGTTGCCGTTGCCGTCGCAGTGATAATAGGTCGTGCCGTTGGTGTCCGTTCTTGCGAGCAAGCCTCCAATACCTCCTGCACCTTGTAATGTGCCGCTCAGGTCCATACCATGCGTGTAAGTGACCAAGACGTTATTGTTGGTGTCACGCTCCTGGATAACCAATTGACCATCATAGATGTAACGGGTCGCATTGGTTACTACCCAAGCGCTGCTTTGCCAGGAATAATTTGTCATGGTGGACCGCCTGCCCAATCCGTCATAGAGGAACACGGCTTTATAGTGTCCGGCTGACGTCACGTTAGTTAGGCGATTTTCCGCATCGAAATAAAATGACCGTGTGCCGTCATTGGTAAGGTTGCCGTTGGCGTCGTATTGGAGGGTCACAGTCGCGGGCAAATTGATTGAAAGCGTGTTGGTCTTGTTTGTGCCATAAACATTCTCTGCGATGATGGTAAAGGTGTTGGTGCCGTTGGTCAGTGTATTGTTCGTGCTCGCAAAGGTGAAGTCGCCGTTGGTTTGCGCGTTGGTTCCGTTGACTGTGACGCTGATGGGGGGCGCTGGCAATGCGCCGCTGATAGTCAATGTTCCAGTGCGAGTGACGTTGCTGAGTTGGTTCAACGAATCAACGGTGAACGTTTGCACCAAGGCGTTGTTGGTGCGCAAATGAACATTGTTCGCGGCGTCGTAAGCGTAACTGAGTTGCTCGTTCTGGCGTGCAGTTCCGTTGGCTTCCTTGGCTGTCCAACTGGTCACTTCCGCTATCGGGTCGTAACTAATGGATACGGTGTTGGTCGTTAATCCCAGTTGACGCGTGATGTTCGTGGGCAAACCAAGTGCATCTAATCCATAAATGTAGCCGTCTAATGTATGGTCCCAATAATTCACAAGCGCCGTGCTCGTTAATCGGCTCAGAGTATCGTGCTGGTTGGTGATGAATGCTCCATTGGGCAAAATGATTCCACTTACGACATACTGATTGGCCCCACTCGAATACTGATAAATGAATGTTCCGGCAGGCGAGGTGATGCTGGTCATGCGCCATGCGGCATCATAGTTATAAGTCTGCGACCAAACGGGGCCGGATGGTTGTGAGAAACTGAGGGTGTTGCGGTGGCCTTGGCTGTAACCGTAGCTGACAGTGTCGGGGAGCCAAGGGCTTGTCGCGCTGGCTAACTGTCTGTTCGAGGTCCACGTAAAGGAGCTTGTGCCGCTTGGATCAATCATGTTGGTTAGCTCTTTGATGGCGTCGAATTTGTAAATATTGGTGAAAGCGGGGTAAATAATGCTGCTAAGGTTGCCGACGGCGTCGAATTGGTATTGGGTGTTGGTGCCCATCATCCAACGGTTGGCCACACGTCCGTTAGGGTCATACGTATAGTTGATGGAGTTCGTCCCCAACGCATTCGTTTTGCTCGTCAGCCAGCCGTATTGATTGAAGCTCCATGTGGTCGGACGGCTTAGACCGTCAACCAGGCTGCTCCACTCGTCCAAAGGATTCCAACCAAGTGCATTTGTTTGTACAGCGTTCGCCACTCCGATCACCCGACTTGCAGCGTCTCGGGTAAAATGGGTCCATTGGCTGTCCTGATTCGTGTAGGCGATCAATCCGTTGGTGGCGTAACCAAAGTATTCGTTTGCCCCGTTTGGCCACGACCGGCTGAGAAGATGGTTGATCAAGTCGAAACTATTATTTACGCTAACACCGTTGGCATTAGTGACTGAAAGCGGCCTTCCTGCCGCATCAAAATAGTATCCCAATAGCTGGCCGTAGAGGTTATTCACGGCGATGGTCTTGTTCTGGTTGTTGTAAACGAATTGTTGTGAATTATTGAGGCCGTCGAATCGGTTGGTCATCCGCCCAGACAGATCATACTGCCAGTTCAGGCTGGAATTATCGGGGAAGGTGACGTTGGTCAACAATTCCTGATTGTTGCGGTTCAGGTAAGTTATATGGCCCAGTGCGTTGCTGATGCTGGTCAGGGAACCGCACTCGCACCATGTGAACTGAGTAACGTTGCTCAAGGCGTCAGTAATGGAGACCAAATGCTGCAAGTCGTCGTGACTGTATTGGGTCCAATTACCGACGCGATCCTTTCGCGCCCCTAGGTCTAAGTAGGTGTAAATGTTGGATATGGTCGTGCCATCTTGGAAGGACGTGCCGGTCAGTCGGTTTAAGGCATCCCACGTATTGGTGGTCCAAAGATCGGGCACACCGATTCCTGTCACATGAGCTATATGCGGCATGGAGTTGGTGTAATCGGTGATGCTAATGACGCGGTTTTCCGGTTGGATCGTCACTTGATTAATAAGGGAATTGGTATCGTAAATGGTCCCCGACGTTGCCCCCGAGTAATAGCTGATGTTAACTGTCTGCCCATTGTAGTTACCTACGGCTGTTATATTAAAGGTCACAGGATCATAACCAAAATGCATTACCTGATACAAAGAATTTGTAACAGCAAGAACCTGGTGATTTGTAGTAAATCCCAAATTAACGAATTGCCCAGCTGAATTGCTAACACTTAATAAATCAACACTGTTGGACGCATAGCTAAACCAATTCGTCAAAATGCTTATTCCTGGGCTCGTGCTTGTGTAGCTGGACATTGAATTCGACGGTTTACCCCCGCCGTACGAGGAACCAGGTGGATTGTAGTTGTATTGAACATATTGACTTGAATTGTCAGGCAAAAGCCGAGCAACACATCCGACCAAAAGATTTCCCTGAATTTCGGGAGACGGTTTGCCGGTATAGTTATACCATGTCCGCAATCCTTGTATCTGCCCTTGTGCATCTGGTGACGGATCGCGTTCGCTCGAAATGGACTGACTGACGGTTCCCTCGTCTGCTCCGAGCAGCCAGTGATTCAAGTGCGCCTTGGTGTAGTCTGCGGTAACGAGGTTACTGAGAGCGCCCGTCAAATTCGTCGTGATGGTGGAGATCACGCTGCTCGACAAGTTGGGGAACTGGCTGCGTCCCCAATGAAAAGTGTTGCGATAGTAAAGCGGATAGTGGGGGGTTAGATTGGTTTGTGAAACCCCGTCGTCGAAAGTTTCTCCCGGCACACTGGGTGGCATTGCGGTGCCGTTCACAAAGCTGCTACCTTGATGAAGGTAATAGTAAAGTTGTTGGGCGCTCTGCGGCTCGTTGACATAGATGGCGCGCTGAGAATAGCCATTGGTTAAACTAGGGTCTGGCGCATAGAAATAGTTGAACGTCGTGGTACCGTAGGGAGTTGTGAGACTGCTAATCCAAACATTGGTGCTGGCGTTGGTCTGATAAGTAAACGAATTTGAGTGTCCGACAGCGTCGGTGATAGACGTTAACTGTCCGCTTGAGTTGTACCCAAGATTGACCTGCTGGTCATAAGGGGAGACCACCTCCGCCAGTTGGTTGATATATACTTGTGAGTTCGTTACGTAGTTAAATGTGTTTGTGCGTCCATCCGGATCAACAACATATTTCAAGCGAAAACGGTCACCAAAGTCAAAGTAGGCCCATTCGTATCCTAAGAGAGTTGCTCTTCCTTGAGGGTCGATTCTTTCTGTCAAATTAGCAGTAACGGTGCTCCACAGGGGATATTCTCCGTATTGGTAATTGAGGCTGAATACGTCAATGCTGCCATCAGGATAATGAAGTTGGAAGCCATTAGTGTACGGCACTCCCCAGTAAATGCCATTTGCGTCGCTTTCTGGAAATTCTGTCCACCAACTCTCTGGCGGATATGTATTAGTGCCCCCAAGCGCCAAAGTAACTTGGCTTTGAGGATCCTGCATTTGATTTGGGTACGTAATTGAGTTTGAAAACGTGCATGATTCAGGGCAGTTGGTACTGAAATACCACATGCCGCCCTCTGCCCGAAGTGCGAGCGCTTCAAAGCCGCAGGTGAATAACTGGTCCGGGAAGATCTGTTCGTATGGGCCAGCGTACTGTTCTCCTTTTGAATCCCAGTAGACTATTTCCGTCATCCAGTTGTGGGACCAGGATGAGTTTGGAGTGCCGTATGTTCTGGCAGCATATGTAGGGTCAATCGGTAGTCGGTTAATGAGTCCCGAACCGTAAGCGTTCGTGTAGTACCCATAGTAAGTGGTCCACAAGTCCGGGCACGCAGCCTGGTCTGGAACTTCGAAATCCTGTTGGTATGTCCACCGAAACATCATCTTCTGTCCTGATGATGTCTTATAGCTCATTGGCTCATCGGCCATCCAAAGATTAATGTCCGGTTCGTCAACCCACCAGCGCGGCATACCGTTACAGCCTTGGCATTCGCTCTGGTTTCCGCTTGGCGGCAGGTGACAACCTAAACTTGCCCAAGGTGTGAAGCGGGCGCATGTGCAGGCGCCGGTCGCGACGGCCTGTTCGGGGATTATGAGCCACAGTACCGCCATGAGCAATATGCACTTGGTTGATGGATAGCGGAGATGACGTAAAAAGAGTAGAATTGTATTCTTCATTCTCGCGTGGTTGTTGGTTGCGTTACGGGATTCCAGAGATTCCAGCGGGGTTGGCTACCCACACCGCGAAGCCTTGTGAGACTTGTGGATTGGTGCCGTAAAGATACTCCTGGAGATTGGAAAGGCCATCTTCATCCGGGTCTTCGTTGGCGAGATTTGGATCGTTTGGGTTCAGCCCGTTCAGGACGCACCAGGCATCTGGTATGATTGCGTCCGTCCAAGGGTCAAGTGGATTGGTCTTGCTGACGAGGAGTTGATAAGCATCTGTGAGTCCGCAATTCTCAGAGTCCTGGGGTGTTCCGAGAAGCAGGAAGACATCGCTGTTGGTCAGGCCGGGTATGGTGTAGGTGACGCACGGATAGCCTTGTCCCATCCAGGTCCAAATCCCGTTGGTCAAGGGTTTTGCCAGAGCCGGGGTGGCGAATACATCGTATGGCCAGCCGTTGCTTCCCCCCATGATTTCAAAGGTCAGGTTAATGGCCCCGTTGCTCACCGAAGCCGTTACGTTGGTGATCCAGACATTGGTGCTGTTGGTGCAGCTGCTCGTGTTGGTGCTGACGGCCAACAGATAGCCCGGCCCGCTGATGACGTCATACGTGGGGCTGGCGACGGGTGTAGAGGGTGCCTGCGTGATATCTGGCGTTGCATCGCTGCCAAAGTAGAATACACCATTCAACACCCATTCCGCGTCCACCGTCGGCGCGCTTAGTTGGTAGTTATACGCCGTCAGATGGTTCATGGCGCCGTGCATCTGCAACAAACCCGTAGCCGCGTCGCTACCAATGGCAAAACCGTTTGAGATAACTTCCAGGCTTGGCAGTACGCTAATTCCCGGCCCGTTTGTTATTTGCGCTCCATTGAGAAAAAATGCCGTGTTGGTGCTTGACCACGTCAGCGCGATCAAATTCCAGTTGCCCGCCGTAAGCGTCACGGGAGCATAGATATAAACGCCTTCGTGATTCGAGGCATCTTGCGTAAAAAAATAGAAATTGGTTCCGGCGCTGTTGAATCCACAACTCCACCAACCATAAGTTGCATTTGAAGTGTAGGCTCCAAGGTCGATCACCGCGCTCCACAAGCCGCCAGGCCCGGAGCCACCACCGGTGACACTTGACCAGTCAGGATTTAACCAAAACATTAAACTTCCAACGCCTGTCACATTCAAATTTGTCGTTCCATCGCTGTTCCAAGTGCCGAACAGCAATTGGCTTTCGTTGGTGGTGTCAATGAGAAGCGAATTGCCCGGCCCGTTGCTCGTCAGTATGCCGAGATTCGTAAACGAGATTGGGTAGTAACCAAGATCGCTCGTCCAATATTTAATATCGGAGAACGACCACGAATCCAGCCACGGGTTTGAGCCTGAGCCGCCGGGAGCGGGTTGCGCCGCGAGATGCACGGATAAAAACAGGATTGGAACAAAAACGGCCCAAATGCCGTTTCGGCACCGCGACGGGGTGATGTCTTTGGATCGCTGCCGTAGTTTTAGGGGGTCAGATGAACCACTGCTTTTAGTCGCGATTGCCGTCTGGCTCGCCGCCAAGTTTCTGTTGGGAGTGGAGATTTTCATTTCAGTATTGGTCGTTCATTTGAGGGGTTGTTCTTGTGAGATTTCTCAAAAGGCATTGCAGATTGGCGCGTACAAGCGGGAGTTTGTCCCAAAAAAACCTCGAAGCGTTCGACAGGAGACGCACTGCCAATTAGACGCAACACGCTTTTCCGCCAAGTTTCCGCGTTGGTGGTGCAGGCATAAATGCACTCCCAGCAATGTTGCTTGAGCGCCTGTCGGCTGATAATGTTGGCTGTTCCGTTGTTCATAATTGTGTTGGGACTGGGAGCCTGGCAAAATGATGGAGCGGATGAAATATCGCGCGACGGACATGCTTTGCGCGCGCGGTCATTTCTACAGCTTGCCGATACCCCAGCAACTCTCCTTGGCCGATTTTTATAAACGCCCATAAAACCTACTTACCGAATTCCCAAAGCCGGTATTGACCGCAGCTTGCGCTATTTAAATGTGTGAGGCCAGTCTCAGACAACACATTTATTGTGAATTTGTGTGTGGAAATTGCCCTTGTTCCTGGGCTAATACAGGGCGAACGGCTTAACACATCCGCATCCGCCCCCGTAAAAGTCCTGATTTTCATCTTTGGAGCCGATTATTAACGGAATGTTTGCGGGGTGTCAACAGAGGAGCGTATCAATTCCATTATGCGCCGTGACGGACCAACAGATCCTGCGGCTCATCGGCCAGCGCATCCGCGAGGCGCGGTTGCGTGAAAACCTGACGCAAGAGTGTCTGGCGGAATTGGTTGGCGTTCATTGGAAAACTGTCGGACATATCGAGCGAGGCAGCTACCCGATTGCGCTTACCACGTTCGCCCGTCTGGCGCAATTCTTGGAAATCAGCCCGAATCGACTGCTTGATGGCCTTTGTCCACCTGACCCGGAACGAACAGCACGCATCAAAAAGGCGTTGGCCCGCAAACGCGCCCCCCGGAAGATCAGGTAGGGTTCTTCGGGCATTCAAACCACTTGGACGTCGGGACACTGGTTCGAGACAAATCCGCCATTGGGCCTTTCTGCGTGATTTGCCGTATTGCGAATGATTCCTCAATGAAACCAGAGTTCGGGCTTCCTGCGGGTGAGTGGATCGGCGCGTTGGAGCAGGCCATTAGAGTCGGAAATGACGAATTCGAAGAAGATGTCGGCGAGCCGCAACAGCCGATTCAGAGCGGTTCAGTCGTCCGGCAAGCTCCTTGTCTGGCGCAGTGCCCAGCAAGCGGTCTGCTTCCGGTTTCCAGGCCGGTGGCCGGAGGCCCGCACTCGAGATGCCCAATTTAAGCCGTCGAAGGCAAACTCCATCTTCAGTCCGCCCAATCCTAGCAGCCTGTCGGACTTATTGTGTAAGTTGTTGATTTACAACGCTGAGACATTTTGACGCTAAAAAATAAGTGGTTGATTATGAACGACTTGCAACTCGTCAATGGCCTAAGTCCGACAAGCTCCTAGCCGCGACGGCTTTGTCGCTGTCAGTGCCCAAGAGGGCATCCTCCATCGGGGTCCAAAACTTAACTTTGGCTTTAACGATGTCGATCTCCAGCTTGTAGCTCTGGACTCGGATGGAGCCAAGCGGATGTCGGAGAGGCAGGAGGCGTTTCCACTCGCGCTCCGATTTTGCCGCCGCATCTTGCCAGGCGGCATGGGCCAAGGCTTTGAAAGCGTGACTTGCCATAAATGCCTCAAGGAAAATGAAACTTAGGAAAAAAGACTTCCGCCGACGGTCAATTCTTTTTGACTTTGTTCAAGATTTGTGTAGCGTTCCGCGCTTTTTCCGTGAACTTTTTCCGTTTGGTTTCGTGGTGAAACGGGAAGCAATGGCGAGATGTTGAGTGGTAATGTTGTCAATTTGGGCCGTGGACATTTTTCTGAATTGGGCCGCGGACATTTTTGGAGTTTAAGTCCGTGGAGTTTTATCGCAGTCCGGCCTTGATTTGGCGCAGGCATTCCACAGCTCGTTGGCGGCCTCGTAGCTGGTCCGCTGGGGACAACGACGGCGGGGACGGCGGAGCGGGCTGGGAGGGCGGTGGCGGGCGCAAGCGCACACGGCTGATTTGCAGGTCTTCTTCGAAGCGATCGGGTTGGAGGAGGTTGGAGAGTTTGAGGGCGCCGACGTTGCGGCGTTGCGCCCGGATTTCCCGCTGTAGATAGAGGATGACCGCGCGCAGGTCTTGGAGCGAGTAGCCCAGGCGCAGCAGTTCATACCACATCCGTTCCCGGTCGAAGGCCAAACGCAAGCTCTGCCCGGTCAGTTGGCAATAGAGTTGGTGGGCTTGGCCGATGGCGTCGGCATTGACCGGGCAGGAAGCTGGCGGAGCCGGCTGGGACATAACCCTCGGTTCAATCCGTCGTTGGAGCGTTGGAAGACGGAAGCATTCCGGCCGCGCCGGGCACCCGTTCGATGGCCGCTTGCACATGAGGAGGCTGGATGATTTGATCCCCGGCGCTGGCCGCTTCGATCCAGGCCGCGCGACAGAGCAAACAGAGGCTGCGGGCCAGCCCGCTGCTGGCGCTGGTCAGCAGGTTCAGAGCGGCGGGCTCGATGGCCTGACGGGTCACGCCCACCGCCGCCAGGCTCTGTTGAACATATTGACTGACCAACGGAGCCGTCCAAGGGCTCAGACTCCAGTGGCAGGCGATGCGCGAGAAGAGGGAGCGGTGCTGGCGCAAGCGCAAGGCGCCCAGGAGGTATTCGTCGCCGACGAGCACCAGGCCAAAAGCGGGCGGGTCGGCCAGGTTGAGGCCCAGCAAAAGACGCACTTCTTCCAGGCTGCCATAGGCCAGGCCTTGGGCTTCATCCAGAACGATGAGGGGAACGACTTTGCCCAGTTCGGCCAGGGCGGCCTCGATCAGGGCCAGATTGGCTTCGCGGCGGAAGGTCGCCGGTTGGCCCAGCTTGGCGGCCAGGGCCGAGAGCAGGCCAGAGCCGCTCAAGCTGGCGTGAGTCAACAATAGCGGGAAGAACAGCCGCCGATCCAGGCGATTTAACCAGCGGCTGACCAGGGCGGACTTGCCCACACCGTTGGGGCCGGCCAGGAGCATCACGCTGCGCAGCGTGGCCGTTTGCTCCAGCAAGGCCAGGGCGCGCTGGCTTGGCGGCGTCTCCAGCCAGGCTTCCGAAGAGAGTTCGCCAAAGGGCACGGCACTGGCTCCCCACTGGCGGGCCAGGAGCGAGAGTTCGAGATTAGGCGCGTTTTTCATAAGCACTGCCTCCTTGGATTTGACTGTTGAGTTGGGCGTTGACCGGCTTGGCCAGACCAAAGGCGGTGCCCCGATAGGTGACTTCGATACGGTCGAGATGGAAGGGATCAAAACGCAATTGCACCGTCAGGGTGCGCAGGCTCAAGTCCACTTCGTAGAGTTGGTTCTCCAGCCGGACGGTGCCATCGCGGCGGACGGTCCGGGTCAATTGGTGATAAAAGAGCTGGTCCAAATCCAGATGCGGATCCAGGGATTTAACCAGGTGGGCGCCGCGCTGGTAGCGCTCGGTGGGGGTCATGCCGGTGCTGGAGTGGACGCGGGCGTGATAGACGCTCTGTAACCAGAGGGAGAACTTGGCGTTGAGTTCCGCGAGGTTGCCGGCTCCCTGGCCCGGCAAGCGCAAACCGGCTTCAAAATCTTGCTGTATAGTGAATAGTACTCTTTCCGCCTTCCCCTTACTCAAGGGTGCGCACTGCACCCCATGCCCACCAATCGAAGCAATGCTTCACGATAACTCATCCGTTTCATCCGCGTCGCGGCCAGTCCTTCGAATTGATTGATTGTCAGCGGCGCTGGGGGC
>Ga0224555_1003037_pt1 | contig 18150 bp, 15 predicted proteins | sample 714S23034metaG_FD_180687 | JGI IMG/M metagenome (GOLD analysis project Ga0224555, IMG submission 180687) | Peat soil microbial communities from Stordalen Mire, Sweden - 717 S2 30-34 | ecosystem: Environmental > Terrestrial > Soil > Wetlands > Peat | place: Sweden: Norrbotten County, Stordalen...
CTTCACCGCCCGCGTCTCATACCCAGATTCCTCGCGCACCTCGCGCACCGTGGCTTCCGCCGCGGACTCGCCCACATCCGCCCATCCGCCAGGCAGCGTCCAACCCCCGTCTGCACGCTCCAAAACCAGCAGAATCCTGTCGTCGCGGAACACCGCGCCGCGCACGTCCACCTTGGGCGTGGCGTGGCCAGCCTGCCCCGCAAAGAGATCGCGGATCGGTGCGACCGCGCTCCCCGATCCATCCGCCATCATCTCGGCGGCGATTTCGCGCACCGCCTCGTAGCGCTCCAGATCGTACTGGCTGGGCGAATAGGCGAGACCGCTTTGCGCGATGGCCTGCAAACGCCGCGCCCAATCCAGCCACACCGGTTCCATCAATACTCCTTCCAGAACAATTCCGCGTCGGACCGGCGCACGTAGTTCGCATCGATGCCGGTCGGGTCGGCCCCTTCCCCCGCGCGCCATCGCTCGTACCCAATGCGCCCCACCGCCGCAGCCAGCGCGCGCGGCGCAGTGGTCACGGCCGCTCCAGCAAAGCGCGTGCCCTTGAGCGCCGCCGCGAACGGGCTGAAATCCGTCGATACAAACTCGATTTCGCCCTCCGGCAACGTCCCCAGCCATGCCGTAAACGTCGTCACCGTCTCACCCGCCACCACCGCGCCGCACCCGTCGTACACCGCGCCATAAACCTCGCCGCGCCGCGCATCCAGCACCACGGCGCGCAGCGCAGCCGAGCCAAACCGGGCCATCGCCGCCAGGTTCGACACCGCCACCGCGGGCTTGCCGGTGGCCTCCGCCAGTCCCTTCACCGCGGCCAGCCCAATGCGCACGCCGGTGAACGATCCCGGGCCGGACGCCGCCGCGAAGCAATCCACGTCCGCGGGCTTCGAACCATGCCGCGCCATCAGTTCTCCCAGGCGGCCGAACAGAATCTGGCCGAACCCTTCGGGCGAATGCAGCAACACCTCCTCCAACACCTCCGGACCGCGCAACAGCGCCAGACTGCCGAACTCGTGCGTCGTATCTACCGCCAGAATCAGTTCCGTCACTTTTCGAGTTGGTAGGTCTTGTCCACGCTATAGACTTTACCGTTGGCGTTCATGCCGTAGAGGCGCAGGTCCATCACCGCCGGATAATTCACGGCCATGTGCGGGGGGAAACCGACCGTCCCTTTTTGCCCCGTCCCGAGCACGCGGTATCCCTCGCCATCCACCGTAGCCTCGCCGGTCCAGAGCCACATCATGCTGCGCGTGGCGCGCGTTTCCTTCTTGAATTTGGCCTCGAACCAGGGTAGCTTCGTCTCCGAAATCGCCGTGTCCGCGGGCTGCGCGATCTCGAAAGGCACCTTCTGAACGCTCTGCTCCACCGCCTGCATATCGATGCGCCGCGACTCGAACTTGTAAGACTTCAGCATGCCCGCCTTGTGACCTTCCCGCGAAACGTGCAGCACCCAATCGTGCGAGCTGTCGGGCGGATGGCCGGTGAAATGCTCGCCGTGATAGCCCTTCTTCTCCTTGATTTCATCGCCGTCGATCGGGTTGATCCAGGTGACCTCATAAGTATGGTTCTCCACCCGCAATTCCACGGGTCCCGGATTCTCCACGTAGACGATATATTCGACCGCCGAGATGACGTCTTCATCACCCAGCGCGCCTTCCGCGATCGGCACCCTGGCTTCTGGGACCGCCACCGCGCGGCCGCCGTCCACGTCGAAATACGGCTCCAACTCCCAGTGGCGGCTGCCGGCGAAGAGGCTAAACCAAACGGTCATGGCCTTGGCGCCGGGCGAGTCCAGGTACCGCGCGTCTACCGGAATGTTGCCGGCGCCCGCGGTGCCGCTATTGAAGTAAGTCGGGTAATCGCCGTCCATGACCGCGTTCCAGAGGCGATGGCGGAAAGCGTTCGAATCCACGTCGTCCGGCTGCGACTTGCCCGCGCCGCTGTCCTCGCCCGCGAATTTCAGATCGACGAACGGCGTGGGGAAAAGTTGATGCTCGATGGCGCAGACCTGGTCGTCGCCCGTGTGATGCGCCACGAAATCCATCCAACCGTCGTCCAGCAACCCGCCCGAAGTCGCCAGATTGCCGCTCGTGCGCGGATGCTGGTAAGGGTCCGTCTGCTTCAGCAGCCCGCCGATCTCCTTCATCAGAGCGCGCCCGGTCGCGTAGGTCTCGAACGCCTGCACGCCTTGCCAGGTGACATTCATGCCCGCATAACGCGCCACGATATAGCCGATGTAGCGCTGCCGCTGTTGCCAGTTGGGAAACAGGCGCGTGAGCTGGTCCTGCGGTCCCGCCAGGATGAGGTCGGCCACGATGCCCTTCTGATTCATGTAGCGGACCGCCTGCTCGAGGCGCTGAAAATGAGCCACGTCGGGCCGGTCGGGCGTTGGGAAAACTCGGGCGGCTTGTTCCGGCGTGCCCAGCACCAGGCCGCGGATGTGGTTGAACTTCTGCGCGGCCCGGGCATCCACGATGCGCTGAAACAGAACCTGGTCGAGGGATGCCAGCGGGTACACGGTGTCGCCCATCCAGAGGTGCGGCTGGTGGCCCAGTCCCGCGGTCCAGGCCCAATGATGCACGTTGGCGGCGCGCACGAATCCTGGCGCATCGGATTCCGCCGCGGTGAATGCGCCCGTCTGGCCCTCCCACCGCTGGATATTGCTGCTGAAGCGCCACAGCCATTCGCCCGCTTCCGTGGGTGTGAAGCGGATCACCAGCCGCTGGCCTCCATCCCAAAACGCAGGCAGCTTGAAAGTGTGGAAATGCGGCGAGCGAAATTCGGCGGACAACTCGACATCCACGTACGGGTTCGGGTGCGCGGCGGCTTCCTGCGGATTCAAGTCGAAAACGAACTCGCACGGCGTGAAAGCAGGCGTACTATTGCAGGGCGCTTGGGCATATAGCGACAGCCCAACGCCGGCGAAAAGCATCAACCGCAACACAGGCATCCCTCCAGTGTAGATCGTGGGGCAGGCCCGTGGCCTGCGCGGGACTCTCAGTCCCGCCCGCTGGAACGTAGTACACTCAACCTAATCGGAATGCTTGTCAACAAAATAGGAGTCGTTCTCTTTCAACTCGGCGGACCGGATTCGCTCGAAGCCATCGAACCGTTTCTCTACAATCTCTTCTCCGATCCCGACATCATCGACTTTCCCTTCGCGCGCATTGCGCGGCAGCCGCTGGCGCGCCTGATTTCGACCACCCGCGCACGGCACGTGCGGCATCACTATGCCAAGATCGGCGGCCGCTCGCCCATCCTGGAGTTTACCCGGCGGCAGGCGCGGGCGCTCGAAGCCGAGTTGCGCCACGATTGCGACGCGCGCGTGGTCGTGGCCATGCGCTACTGGCATCCGTTTACCGCCGAAGCCATCCGCGAGTTGGAGGCGCACGCGCCGGACGACGTGGTGCTATTGCCGCTCTATCCGCAGTATTCCCGCACCACCACCGGCAGTAGCCTGAACGAATGGAAACGCCGCTTCCAGCCCAACGGCTGGAATCCGCGCGTGCATGCCGTGACCGGGTTTTACGAAGATGCCGGCTACCTCGACGCACTGGTCGAATCGATCCATCGATCGCTGGCCGCGTTCGACAATCCGGCCGAAGTGGATATGGTGTTCAGCGCGCACAGCGTGCCGATGGCGGTAATCGACGCGGGCGATCCGTACCAGCGGCAGATCGAGCGCACCGTCGAGTCCGTCTGGAGCCTGGGGCGTTGGCCGGGGCGGCGGCACCTCTGCTATCAGAGCAAGGTCGGCGCATCGAAATGGCTGCAACCCTCCATGCACGCCACCATCAAGCGGTTGGCTGGCCAGGGCAGTCGGCGCGTGCTGGTGATTCCGGTCTCCTTTGTGTCCGACCACGTGGAAACCCTGCACGAAATCGACATCGAACATCGCGCCCAGGCTCTCGGCTTGGGCATTCAGGATTACCGCATGGTGCCCGGGCTGAACGATGCGCCGCGCTTCATCGCGGCGTTGGGAGGACTGGTGCGGGCATCTGTCACCCAGTCTGCCGTGGTGGCGCTCGGAGACTGAAATAGTACCGTAATTTCCGATATTTTCGGATTTTATTTGGAGAAATTCGGAAATAATGTGTACCGCGTGCTAACATCTAATCATTCCAGATAAAACTGCTTCGATATCGAGGGCATCAGCCCAAGGAGACGAGCCCATGAATAGTGAAGACACGCGAGCCGTTTCCCAGAAGGTTGTCCAAGTGCTGTTGATTAGCCCGTTTGACGAGGATCATCAACACCTGCGCGACATTCTGAAACATTCCAACTGGCAACAGCACGGCGCACGCTCGCAGAGCGAATCGTTCGACTTCTTGCGGGAAAACGTCACACCGGTGGTGATCTGCGAGAGCGAACTGCCGGACGGCAACTGGCAGGATGTCCTGGCTCAGCTTGGCCAAATGCGGCATCCTCCGTTGCTGGTGGTCACTTCCCGAATGGCCGACGACCGCCTGTGGTCCGAGGCGCTGAACCTGGGCGCCTACAATGTCCTGGCCAAGCCGCTGAACATGAAGGAAGTCTTTCACGTGGTCGGCCTCGCCTGGCTCTCCTGGAAGCGGCGGTGGGAACGTCCCCAGTTTCTCGCGCGCACCGCCTGAAAACTGTGGGACAGGCTCTCAGCCTGCGACGGCCTCTCAGGCCGTCTCTGACCGTTTTACCCACCGCGCGCCGCATGTCGCGCCAGCTTGATCACTTCTCCATAACCTTCTTTATCGAACGGAGGGCATCCCGTCGGGAACTGTCCCAGCGGATGATTCTTCTGCCGCATCAGGTAAGTGCAATACGTCAGCGTCTTGCAGCAGCGGCGCTCATCCAGTTCGCCTTTCTCCAGCGCATCGCGCGCGAAATCCGGATAAGCCAGCGCACCCCGCCCAACCCCCACGAAACCAATGTCGCCGGCCGCGATGTTGTGCGCCCCGGCGTTGATGGCATACTTCTGCAGCCAGCTATAGCCCGTTCCCACCATCGGCAGGTCCGGAAACGCGCGCTGCAGTTCGCCGGCGATGCGGAAGTGCCGGTCGACTCCGAGCAGCGGGTGCTCGGGTTGCTCGTAATTGCCCTCGTCGGGTTTCTCGAACGGACGGCCGATGTGCGGATTGTAGTACGGCGAGCCCAACGACACATTCAGCAGATCGACGCCCCATTCGCGGAAGCAGGCGATGGCCTGCTTCACTTCGCGCAGATCCTCGCGCAGCGGATCGGCGGCGTCTACGCCCCAACCATATGGATACGGCGTTTCGAAGTCGCAGCCGAACGGCACACCATCGAACGCATTCATGCGCATCGCGATCATGAGCCGGTTGCCAAACGCCGCGCGCAGTTTGCCGATCACATTCCGCATGAACCGCAGGCGGTTTTCGAGCGCGCCGCCATAACGGCCGTCCCGCGTCTTGGCGCCCAGCAACTCGCTCAGCAGGTAGCCGTGTACGGCCTTGATGTCTACCGCCTGGAACCCGGCTTCGAGCGCCAGCCCGGCGGCGCTCACGTAGTCGTCTTCCAGGCGCTCCAGTTCGTCGTCGGCGATCACGGGATAATCGGGCGGCGTGCCGGTCTTCCGGTCGATATGCGGATTGTGATACGCGATGATCCGGCGCGGCACGCTGTAACGCCCGGAATGCGTGAGCTGCATGGGCACCAGGAGTTGCTCCGCGCCGCCGCAATATTCGTCATGCAACTGGCGGATGCGTGCGAGCAGACACGCGAAGTCCGCCACGTTGCGCCGCGTGATCCAGAGCTGGCGCGTGTTGGCGCGCCCGTCTTCCCGCACGGCGGTAGCTTCAAACCAGATGAGCTTGGCGCCGCCCCGCGCGAAGCGTTCGTAGCGGCGCCAGGTCAGCTCGCCCGGACTCCCATCGAGCGCGCCATCGCAGCCCTCCATGGGTTGGATGGCGATGGAGTTGCCCACCGTGAGCGCACCCACCCGCACGGGCCGCGCCAGAACTTGGCGCACTTCCGCCGGGCTGGCCGTAAACCGGACGTGCGCCGCGCCGGCCTCCTCAGCCGCGCGCCGCAATTCGTCCAGAGTCTTGTAAACGAAGTGTCTCATCCTGTGCCTGATGGCGCGGCAGCAGCAAGATGGCCAGCGCGCCGATCACCGAGACCGCGAACACCGCTCCCAGGGCCATCGCATAGCTGCCGAAGCGCTCCCGCAGAATCGAAACGAAGTACGGAAACCAGGTCTGCCCGATAGTGTTGACCGGCAGAATAATCGCCATGGCGCGCGCCAGCGTGTTGACGCCGAACTGCTCCGCGGCCATCAGGGGAATCAGCATGTAATCCGCGCCCATGCCGAATCCGAACAACACCGCGAAGGCCACCGGCGAGCGCGCCGGACTGACCGTCAGCAGCATGGGAATCGTGGCGGCCACCAGAAAGTAGGTGACGGTCATGACCCATTTCTTCGAGAAGCGGTCCGCCAGGCCGCCGATAGCCAGCCGTCCGGCGATGCTGGTGGCCAGGATGGTCATGGACGCGACCCGCCAGGTGGAATTCAGCAGCGCCACTCCTTCCTTGGTGCGGTCCGTGAAGCCTTGGTCCAGAAAGACGAACTTCATGTGGAAGTTTACCGCTCCGATCGCGCCGATCGAGCAGAAGCTGCCGATCAATAACAGCCAGAACGAATACTGCCGCAGCAGATAGCCGAAGCTCAGCGAGGCCATTTGATTTTCGGCGGGCGGCTGGCTGTCGCCATCCGGATGCAGGCCCATGTCCCCTGCGCGGTCGCGGATCGCGAAGAGGGCCAGCGGCCACGCCAGAAGCACCAGCGCGCCCCACACCATCAGGGCGCTGTGGAAATTGGTTCCCTCCGTCAGCGGCTTCACCAGGTACGAGCCCAGGAACCCGATCAGGCCCACGCCCACGTACAAAATCCCCATCGCCTTGCCGCGATTGCGCCGGAACCAGTGCGAGACGATGAGTTGGTGCGGAATCGGCCCGGAGAGGATGTAGCCCACCGTGTAGAGGAACCACAGTCCGTAGTAGACCCATAGCGAGCCGTGCATCGTGCCGAAGCCCAGGAATGCCGCGCAGGTCAGCGCCGTCCCCACCAGGATGAGCTTGCGCGGGCTGAAGCGCGGCACCAGCACCGGGCCGATCCACAGGGTCAGCAGCGCCGCCAGCGGAAAGCCGAACGTGATCTGCCCCTTGGTCCAATGGAACTCGCGCTGGAAGTAATCGTAGAAAAACGGCATGTTGTAGTAAGGCAGGCCGACGGCGATGCCGAATGTCAGGAAGGCCGCCAGCGTTACCCACCAGCCGTAGAATGTTTTGCGCATGGTGCGACAGCCTCCAGTATACCCGTGGAGGGCGGGCTTTAGCCCGCGCGGGGCTTAAGCCCCGCCGCAGGCCGCCCCATTTTTATTGTTTAATACCCGATTCCCTGTTTTTTTCCGCCGCGCCGCACTATAATCTAGTTGCGACAATCTAGTTGCGACCTGAAAGGAGGTTCTCGTGTTAGCCATATTGAGCTTCGCGGTTCTCTTCGCGCCAGTGGTGGTAACCGGCGACCTGGATACCGCATATCAGAAACTGAAAGATGCCACGGCAGCCAAAGACGTCGTCCAGGTGAAGATCCTGGCGGCGCAGACGTGCGCGCTGGCGCGCGAGGCGATTTCGGCGCCCGCACCCGCCGACGACGACGAAAAGCAACAATGGAAGAATCACGTAGCCTATGCCCACGATGTAGAGGTCTACACCGAGTACGCCCTGTTTGCCACCTCCGTCGGGGCGGAGCCGGCCACCACGCTGGACTTGCTGGCTACCCTCGAGCAGCAGAACCCCAAAAGCAAGTACCTCTTCGATGCCTACGGCCTTTACTACTTCCCCGCCTTGCAGCAGACCGGCGCGGCGGCTAAGATCCCGGCCGTCGCCGAGAAAGCCCTGGCGAACTTTCCGGAGAACGACGACGCCCTCGCGGTGCTGGCCGAGGCGGCCTACGCCAAGAAGCAGACCGATCGTGCGCTGGGCTACGCCAAGCGTCTGCCGGCCGCCGTCAACAGGCACGCCAGGCCTGAGGGCATACCCGCCGCCGACTGGGAGCGCAAGCGTAGCGTGAAACTGGCCAGCGGCTACTGGATCGCCGGCGTCGTCGAAGCCGAGAAGCAGGCGTACTATGATGCCGACAAAAACCTGCGCGCCGCGCTTCCCCTGCTGGCCGGCAGCGACGCCCGGAAAGGCTACGCGCTGTTCTATCTTGGCTTGGCCAATTATCAGCTCGGCAAGATGACCTTGAAGAAATCGCAAGTGCTGGAAGCGGCCCAATTCAGCAAAGACGCGGCCGCGTTCCAGGGGTCCTGGACGCACCAGGCGTGGGTCAACGCGCAGGTGATGAAGGACGAAGCCGCGAGAATGCGCTAACAGTAGTGGGGCAGGCCCTCGGCCGGGGTGCCCTCTGGGCCGGGGCTCTCAGCCCCGCTCTTGGCGCGCAAAGCGCGCGCCCCACGGTCGCTGAGTCCTGACCGTCACAGTCAGCATCAGTAGTACAAGGAGATTCTCAATGAGTTCTACGCCCGCGGTGGTTCCCCCCGCCGCCACCTACATGATTGAGCCCGCTCACTCGAGCGCGCATTTCAAAGTCCGCCACCTGATGATCGCCAATGTGCGGGGCGAGTTCAGCAAAATCAGCGGCACGGTGAAGATCGACCCGTCCAATCCGGCCGCAACCAGTATCACCGCCGAGATCCCTGTCGATTCGATTAACACCCGCGAACCCGACCGGGACAAACACCTGAAGAGCGCCGACTTCTTCGACGCCGCCAACCATCCCACCATGAAGTTCGAATCGAAGAAGGTCGAAACGGATGGCCCCGAGGGTTTCAAGGTCACTGGCGATTTGACTATTCGCGGCGTGGCCCACGAGGTGGTCCTGAACGTGATCGGTCCCACGCCGGAAATCAAAGATCCGTGGGGCTACACCCGTCGCGGCGCCGAAGGTACAGCCAAGATCAGCCGCAAGGACTTCGGCCTGTCCTACAATCAAGCGCTCGAGACGGGCGGCGTGGTGATAGGCGACGCCATCGAGATCTCCCTCGAAGTCGAGTTGGTGAAGACGGCGTAAAGCAGGTATCCCGATCCCGCCATCGCCTATAATGGTTCTATGGAAAAGGTGGTCCGGATCTTCGCCAGCCATGCCGAAGCCGACCAAGCCGAGGCACTCTCGGACACGCAACTAAGCCCGGATGAGCGCATTCGCATTGTCGTCGAACTAAGGGACCGTCGCCACCCAGATGCCGCTCAGCAAGGACTTGCAAGAGTTTGTCGGATTGTTGAACTCGAACGGAGTTGATTACCTGATTTCAGACGTTAGCTTCGATCATGCGTGGGATAGCCGCACCCAAGGCATGCCTTTACAGATTGGCGGGTGCGGCCAAGACGCCATATCCGCGCCGGCTGACAACTGAGCACGACGTTTGTGGGGCGGGCAATCCTGCCCGCAGCCGGCTTTTAGCCGGCCTCTGCGGACCGTGACGAGGCGTCGTGAAAGCAGGAGCCGCCTGAAAGGCGGCTGCGGCCATGATTGGCCGCCCCACAGTAAATACCCGCCCCTATTGTTCCGATTCCGGACTCTTCTTGCGCTCGTACGGCTTCTTCAAATACTTGGCGGCTTCTTCCTGCGCATCCTGGGTATTGTCCTTGGTGCGCACCGCCAGGTTGTATTCGTTCGCCGCCCGGTCGCGCTGGCCGGTAATGTCGAAGATCATCCCCAGGTGGATGCGCGCCCACACCTCCACCCATTTGGGCTCCAGGTCGCCGTTTAGCGTCTCGCGGAACTCGTTGGCGGCCGATTGGTAGTTGTTCTGCGTGAAAAACACTTCGGCGATGCGGTAGTGCGCCAGCGAACTGTTGCGGTTGTTCTCCAGCGCTTTTTGATACTCCTTCAGCGCATCGGAGAATTCGCTCACTTCCATGAACTGCTCGCCGCGGCGGATGGCCACTGCCGTACGCACCTGGTTGTTGAAGCGCAGCACACGCCGGTCCGGGTCGATGATCACGTTCTTGGGCTTGCCGAAGGTATCCACGCTGAATTCCGAAGAAGTGCCCACCACTTCCACGCGCTTTTCTTCGGGATTGCCCTCGGTTTCAATCTTCAGATCCACCGGCATCCGGAACGTATCCATGTCCTGCGCCACTTTGCCCATCACGCGGAAGCCTTTCTGCGTGCGGAAAATGGTGTACTCCAGCTTGAATTCCGGCGCGCCCGAGGATTCGATCCACTGGATGAAGAAGTAGCCCAGATCCTGCTTGGACACATCCTGCGCCACCGTCTTGAAGTTCTCGGTGGATGCCGATTTCCAACTGTATCGCTTGGCGAATTCCTTCAACGTTTCGACGAAGGCCTGATCGCCGATGACGAAGCGCAGCATGTGCAGAACGGCCGCGCCCTTGCTTCCTGTGAGAGCCCACAGCTCCGGAGAATAGTCCTCCATGCGCCCCGCTTGGATCACGGGAACGTTGTCCACCGTGAGGGCCTCCACGGCGGCGTCGCGGAATTGCGATTCCACGGCGCCCGGCCCGGCCGTGTGCTCCGTCCAGAGGATCTCCGAATAGGCGGCCAAGCCGTTGGTGAGCCAGAGATGATTCCGCGTGCTAGGCGACACCAACACTTCCCACCACTGCCTGGAGATTTGGTTGGCCAACAGTTTGGCCCCCACCTGCTTGCCGATGGCGTGCGGATTCAGGAAGATCAAACCGGGCGCGGCGTAGCCGTTGGGCGCGCCACTTTCCGTCTCCACCACGGTGAGATTCGCAAAGGGCGGCAGACCGAACTCGCCGGTAAAGTAGCTCATCATCTGGCCGACTTGCTCGCCATACTGCTGCGCCATCCCCTTCTCGTCGCCGCGGAAGTAAAGCGTGGTGGTGACGCCCTCGGAGGAAACCTTGGCGCCGGGCTCCCGCACCACCGCGATGCTTCCCGGAAAGGACGGGTGATCGAAATGAAAGCTGTAGACCACCTTGCCGCCGGCTTCCTGGTGCGTGTCGATCCCGCTGCCCACCACCTGGTAGCCGGACGGAACGGTGATGTGCATGTCCGCCGTAAAGCGGTCGGTGGTGTAACCGCTGACCGGGAACCAGCGCGCCGGATACAGCAGGAAGGCATAGTCGGGATGTATGGCGGCGAACTTGATGCCGTAGACCGGGGAGTCTTCCGTGCCGCTCAGGCGTCCTTCATAAGTGAACTTCACGGTCGCCGGCTGGCCTTTTGCGAGAGCCGGATCGAAGCTCAGCCGCACGGTGGAATCCTGCTGGTTGCGCGTGTCGGCGATCTGGGCGCCCTTGCCATCGGTCACGCGCGACACCGTCAGCGCATTGTTCAGCTCGAAGGCGGCCGAGCTGGCGTTGTTGTCCAGCGGAACGAAGCGCACTGCGGCGGTGGCGATGAGGGCCTGGGTGGCCGGCTGCACTTCGGCGTCGATGGTGTAATTCTCGACTCGAATGCGCGTCTTGCGTTCCTGCGCCTGGGCGCCCGCGGCGAGCGATACCAGCGCCAGGGAGGCGAATACGGCAGGGCGGAGGCCTGTTCTAGGGCTACGAAACATGAGCGAGTTGTCCTTCCATGAGATCTTGGATTATGGCGGAGGCGCGGGCCATGGGCCCCGCTTGCGGGGATGACCGGCCGGGGCCTGACAGCTTGGCGGCCACCTCGGCAAGGTCCGCGCGCATTTGGGCGCGTGCGCCATCGTCGCGCAGCAGCCGCTGGGCTTCGGCGGCCAGGCGTTCGCCGGTCATTTGCGATTGCATCAGTTCGGGGACCACGGCGCGCCCCGCGATTAAGTTCACCATCGAATAATAAGGCACCCGCACCAGCATGCGGCCCAACAGCCAGCTCGCGGTTGTGACCTTGTAAAACGTTACCATCGGTGTGCCAAGCAGGGCCGCTTCCACCGTTACCGTTCCGCTGGCCGCCAGCGCCAGGTCGGCATGCGCGATGGCGTCCCAATTTTCCCCGTCGATCACCTGGATAGGAGCCCCGCCGATCCGTTCCCTAAAGAAGCCTACGCCGGCCGTCGCCGATGCGGGCAGAATAAAACTGGCGGCCTGGTCGCGATAGAGACGTCCCACTGCGTCCAGCAGAGCCGGCAAATGCCGGGCAGCTTCCCCCCGGCGGCTTCCAGGCAGCACCGATACTAATGGACGGCCCGGAGGAAGCCTGTGTTTCCGAAAAAATTCCCCCCGCGAGAGACTCGGCTTAACCATCCCCGCCAGCGGATGGCCGATGTAGGTCGCCGGCAAGCCATGGCTGCGGAAGAACTCCTCTTCGAACGGAAAGATGCAAAGCACGTGGCGGAGCGTGCGGCGCATGCCTCGCAAGCGGCCCTTGCGCCAGGCCCACACTTGCGGCGCCACCAGGTACACCACGGGAACGCCCTGGCGGTGCAGCTTGCGCGCCAGGCGCAGGTGGAAATCGGGCGAATCCGTCAGGATGGCGAGGTCCGGCCGGCGGCCTCGCGCGGCTGCCTGCAGCTTGCGGTATTCGCCGTAGATTCGGGGAATGTGGGAGACCACTTCCACCAGCCCGACCACCGCCAGGCTGGCGGCGTCCACCACGGTCTCGACGCCCGCGCGGCGCATGCGCGGACCGGTGCAACCGAAGAGGTGCGCGTCCGGCCAGATGCGGCGCAGCTCATCCACCAACAGGGCGGCGTAGAGATCGCCGGACGCTTCGCCGGCCGATATCAGAATGTCGCGGATCACCTAAGGCCAGTCTAGCGCGTGAGTAACTCGTGGGGCAGGCTCTCAGCCTGCGGCGGCCTCTCAGGCCGCCTCCGGCCCGCCTACTCCCCGAAAATCTCCTTGGTCAAATCTTCCTGCTTCTTGGGACGCTGCTCATCCCACATCCCCACCACCAGCGACGCCGCCGCCAGCGTGAACGCCACAATGGCAATGCCGTCCAGTCCGCGATGCCACAAAATCGCCCCTTCCGCGATCGCCGTCCGGAGCAGCCAGCCGTACATACTGCGCGCGCCCTGGCCGCGCCGCATCCGGACCATCGAGCGCCCCAGGAAATGCGCGAAGAACAGGCACAGCAGCCCCAATACGACGCGCAGAACGTCCAGCGGTATGGGCATGCTCTCAATTTGCCCCAACTCCGCCCCGTTTGCAAGCGCCCGTTTGCAAGCGCCCCCGCGCCTTGACACAATGAGCCTCATGGGACTGATGCAGGAGATCCGCGAGTTCCCCGTGTCGCGCAACACGGTGGCCATCTGGTGGCTCGGCCAGAACGGATTCATTTTCAAAACCCCCGAAGGCACGCTGCTCTCGACCGACCTTTACCTGACCAATTCCTGCCACGAAGCCTACGCCGATTCCGGCATCAACCTCGATCGCCAGGTGCCCATCCTGATCCCGCCCGAGGATCTGAATATCGACCTGTTCACCTGCACGCACAACCACCAGGACCATACCGACCCGCCGACCATCGAGCGCCTCCGCCACAAAGACACCACCCAGTTCATCGGCCCGCACCCCAGTTGCGAAGTATTTCAAGCGCAAGGCGTCGAGAGCGGGCGCATCGTGCCGGCCTGGCCTTCCTGCCAGCTCGAGTTCCGCGATGTCGTCATCCACGGAACCTTCGCCCTGCCCACCGACTCGACCGACCTCAATCACATGGGCTTCGTCTTCCAGTTCGGCAAGGGTCCCCGCGTCTACGTGACCGGCGACACGGACTACAGCGAGCTGCTCGCCTCGGCCGCCAAACACCGGCCCGACCTCATGATCACCTGCATCAACGGCGGCTTCAACAATCTCTCGCATTACGAGGCCGCGCAACTGGCCGCCCAGATCCAGCCCAAAGGCGCCATCCCCTGCCACTACGATATGTTCCCGGACAACTCCGTCGACCCCGGCCAGTTCCGCGCCTCGCTGGCCATGCGCGCGCCGGAAGTGCGCTACCTGCGCCTGGAACATGGCAAGCCATTCGTGTTTGGAGTCTAGTGCAGTGTCCAAATTACAACTGTTCAGAATCTTCGCAGCCTGCGCGGATTCTTCGTGGGGCAGGCCCTCGGCCTGCGGCGGCCTCTCAGGCCGCCTCTTTTGGTTGCGGCTAGGCTGTGGGGCAGGCCATCGTTTCTCGCGGCCTGCCGAGTTCGAGCACAGCGCGCAGACGACAAGCAACGATCGTCTGCGCCACTACCCTAGCGCCCGAGGCCGGCGGCGGTCCGCGCGGACCTTCTGAAACCATGCAAGGCCAGTATCCCCAGCAACCACAGGCCAAAGCCATTGATGCACACCTGCGCCACGACCCACGCCGCATTGTCTTCGATCAGCAGCACATAAGGAATGGGGACCGACAGCAGCAGGGCCGCAAATCGCAACGCCTGGGGACCCGGCAGACGCAGACCGAGCGCGCAGGCAGGCAGCAGCAGCACGGCATCGTACACGTAAGCATGATGGCTCACCATCAAGCCGGCCAGGACCGCCGCCGTGGCTCCTACGGTGAGCGTGGATCGCCGCGAAACGATCCACACCGCCGCCAGCGCCAGCACAGCCAGCCCGGCCTCGAGGCCGCCTCCATAAGGCAGCCAGTGCGTGATCCCCGCCAGATTCGGCATCTTCCAAGGCGACGGGCTGAAATCGGAAATCGAAGAAAGCTGTAGCAGCCGTGCCGGCCATTCCCGCCCTTCCGCGGCAAACGAAATCGCCAACTGGACCAGCCCGCCCGCCAGTCCGCCGGCCAAAGCGCCCCACCTGCGCCGCGCCAGGAGAAAGATGGGAATCCCGAGGGCCAGATGGAACTTGGCCGCGCACAGCGAGAAAACCAGCCCGGCCAGGAAATCCCGCTTGGATTGCAAAAGCCGCAATCCCACCGTCACCGAGAATAGGAACAGTCCCGTATCCTGCCCCGTGGAGAGCAGGATGGCCGCCGGGACCGACCAGCACACCATGGCGATCGCATCCTGGCGCCGCCGCACCTGCCACAGAAACGCAAACCCGATCAGGGCGCCCAGGTTCACCAGCAGCCAAGCCACTCGCGCGGCGTTGTAGCTCAGCGCCGTCAGCGGCTTGAGCAGCACTGCGTAAACTGGGAGGCGCCCGAAAGGGATGGGATGCTCTCCATTGCGCAGTTCCAGTTCCTGCATGCGGCCCCAATCGTACAAGTGACCGGTGCCGGCCAGTTTTGCCGCCGAATAGAACTGGTTAAAATCGCTGCCGCGCTCGAATAGGCTGAAGCCGATCCAAAGGCAGACGCAGGCCCCGATCAGGCAGGTAACGCGCCACACAGCACCATTATCCCGGCGCCCGCAACGGTCCGGTATACTCTCCTTCGTTAACCCGGCCGAGTGCCGGCACGCCTGCTTGCACCACCGCCCGTTGCAATCGCGATTCGAGAATGACGGATGCCGCCGCCGATCCCAGCAGCAGGCTCCAGATCAACGCGCCTCTCCCCGCGAGTGGCGGCGAAGGCAGCCGCAGATAGGTCAGCCACGCCAGCACCGCCAGCGCGCCGGTTCCCACGCACGCGATTCGCCCGGTATTCCGCCACGGGACGCCCGACGCAGCCAACCCTTGCGCCAGCAGCGCGAATGGCACAGCCACGAACAGGTCCACCAGGTAATGCTCGCCGAATCCCAGCGTCGCCAGTGCCGTGATCGCCAGCAGGGCGCCGGCCAGCACGCGCCACACTCCCGGCCACGGGCGCGAGTTCCACAGGATCAGCAACGCCATGGCGATGTGTACCGAAGGCATCGCATTGCGCGGCGCATCTCCCACCGCCACCAGCCGGAAAGGAGGCAAACCTGCCGCCGGCGGCGAGTACGGAAACTGCGCTCCGAAGACGTGTACCGGCCCAACCGCAGGATAGAGGTTGTACAACAGGAATCCGCCGGCGGCCGCCACGGCGAAGGCCGGCATGATGCTCGATAGATGCCCGCGCGGTCTGCTCCGCTCCATGGCAAAAGCGACCGCCATCGCCAAAGGCAGCGCCTCATAGCCGACGTAGCACATCTGACGGAGTGCGCCGAATCGGGCGAAAAGCTGCCCCGCGAGGAAGCTCGGCTGCCCGCCCAACTGCTCATCAAACGCATACAGAAACAAATCGTATGTCATTGGATGCGCGACACTTGTAACTGCCAAGGAAAACCCGGACAGAATCAGGAAAAGAGGAAACATGGACGCCGTCAGGCAAGTGTCCAGGCTGGTTTGCCGTTGGCTTGGACCCGACCACACGGCGGCCAAACCCAGGCTTCCCAAGCTGCCCAAACCGAGGAATGCGGGGTAAGCGCCTACCCCCGGCACGCTATGGACAACACCGTAAATCGCCCCAAAGGCCGCGCTCAGTAGCAGCGTACGCGCCAGGCTGCGCACACTCGGCCTGGTCCAAAGATAAATCGCCAGCGAACCTGTAAATGCCGATTCTAGATATGCATACGCGGCAAGATGAAAGTGGAGCATCAGCCCCACGAGGAACGCTAGGATAGCAAGGGAGACGATCACCCTGCCGAGGAACCGAATGGCCACTTACACCACATCGGCATCCGCCGCGGAGAACCTTACCGATCCGCGACAGCACCTACCTGACGGTCAAAAAACTCGAAGAAGCCAGCAGCATGCCCGCTACCAGAAGGGTGTCGACAATGATGCGCGTCCAGGGGATCGCTTTCAGAAACAGCATCGCCTTTCCACTCTTTCTTTCCATCTCGATGTCGGGTCGACCGTATGCGACCGCGCACTCGGCCGTACTTCCATCACGCATGGCGTTATCCTCCTCCCACAATCGGGACCAACTTGACATCCGTATTACGCAGCGTGGCTCCGGCGCGCAAAGGCGCCACGCACATCCGGGCACTGCCCGGTTCGCACAGGTCGATGTTGTACAACGGCAGATCCCGCGCCTTCACCACATACCCGCCCGTCTGGATGCTCCAGGATTCGGCGTAGTCCGAAATCACGAACGGGTTCTCCCGGTCCGCGCGCACGCGGAACTGCGCCGTCGAGGGCTCGTAGTTGGCATAGCTGAAACATCGGCCCACGCAAATGCGGTCCACCGCGTGGGCCAAAGCCCAGATGCGGTTCTCCGGGGCGGTCAGCACGCTCACCACCCGCTGCCCCGGCGGCAGTTGCGCCACCAGCCGCTCCATCTGCGTTTCCGCCTGGTTGACGGCGCGCTCGTCGGCGTACGATAGCCCGAAGAACAGGACCGCAACGGCCGCCATGGCGCCTACCAGCGGCTTTGGCAGCCGCACCGAAGCCACCAGCGCGCAGAACAACACCGCGCCCGCCAGGGACATGCGCTCCGCCATCATGTTAAGCCCGGAGCGGAACGCGGGCAGCAGTACCCGGCCGGGCAGCAGCACCACTGCAGCCGCGCTCAGCGCGCACAGTTGGAAACGGACATCCAGCACCGTGCGCTCAGCCCCGCGCACGGTCAGCACCCGCTGGAACCATAACGTCCAGACTGCCAGCAGGGCCACCGCCAGCGCGATGTACTCCCTTCCGTAAATCCAAACCTGGTCCACCCCGGTCATGGCCATTAACTGGTTCATTCCCCAACGCGTCGGAAACATCGCACGCAAAAGGAACCCTGCCAGCGCCATCGCGGCCAGCGAGCCGATCATCAGCAGCGCCCTGCGCCGCGGCCGAAGGGATTCGGCTACCCGGCCGTAAACGAATATACCCGCCGCCCAAGCCACCGGCATGGGATGCGCTACGTAGGCGATCGCGGCCAGCGCCGCCGCGGCCGCCAGCGCCCACCGCTCCCTGCGCCGCGCCAGCGCCAGAGCTCCGAAACACAGGCCCAGCGAGATGTAGAAGTTGAACAACCCCATGCGAAAAACCCAGCCATACGCCAATAGCGCCAGGCAGGGCGCCAGTTGCCACGGCGCCTGGCTGGGCCGCGTGCGCGAACTGGACCACACAAACGCAAACGCTCCCCAGAAGAACACCAGCACCGCCAGCGATACAGCAATCCGCTGGGCCGCCGCCGCGCTGAAAACGCGCAGCAATCCGCTCAACATCAAATCGAACAGAACGTTATTGGATTGCCGGACCAGCGTCAGGCCCGGCGCTTGTCCGCGCTCGATCAATTGTGCGAGCCAGGCATTGTACAGGTGGCTGGAAAGATCGCCGGCCTGTATCCGCACCTGCCAGAAACAAGGCACCAGCAACAGCACCGACAAGCCAATTCCCTGTAGGGCGGGCGTC
>Ga0224555_1003038_pt1 | contig 18144 bp, 15 predicted proteins | sample 714S23034metaG_FD_180687 | JGI IMG/M metagenome (GOLD analysis project Ga0224555, IMG submission 180687) | Peat soil microbial communities from Stordalen Mire, Sweden - 717 S2 30-34 | ecosystem: Environmental > Terrestrial > Soil > Wetlands > Peat | place: Sweden: Norrbotten County, Stordalen...
ATAGCTGGACTGGCGGTAGTTTGATGAACCTAAGATTGCGGCCCGGCGATACTGTGTTCGTTCCCGAGAAAATTGTTGGCGGCTCAGCAGTATGGCAAAACATATTAGGTATGGCGCAGATCATGTCGACGGCCGCACTTCCTATCGCCATGGTCGGAGCCTTTTGATGCAGCATAGGGTACTCACCAGGCAGCTCGAACGCTCCGGCAAAATACGCGAGCATTCACTTACAAAGCAGCAAGCTGGCGCAATAACGATGAGATATTTCTTGGCTAGTTTGTAAGTGCCATAAATTATCTGGTTGACAGCCGGCGAATTCAGCACTGCGTAGCATCCCAGAAAGCGACTCTCTAATGGACGATCCTCAAAGCGCAACACGTGGTCTGGAACCTTGGACCCAGGCAAATGACGTAGAATCAGCCAGCGACGAAGAAATAGGCGAAGCTCTGAGTTTACGAATCACTCGTTTACTAAGGCTGTTCTGGGTGAGACGCAAGACAGTTCTTTGTATTCTTGCCGCCGGTATTCTGCTCTCATTTCTATATGCCATTTCCCGTCCGACTATGTATACATCGACGACAACTCTAATGTCTCCCGATAACTCCTCCTCCAGTCCCAACCTGATGAGCCTGCTTTCATCTGCTGGTCCCGCAGCTGGCATGGGCAGTGCGGCGCTGGGAATGAAAACCCCGGGCGCTATATTCATCGGGATACTGGGGAGTCGGAGTGTGCAGGAGGGTATGGTTGCTCGCTTTGACCTTGTTCACTACTACAATGCAAAGTATATCGAGGATGCCTGCAAGCAATTGGCTGCCGCGACTGCGATCCACGAAGACCCGAAGAACGGAATCATTACCATAAGTATCACAGCTACTGACCCCGTATTCGCTTCTAAGATAGCACAAGGGTATGTTGAAGAACTTGATCACGTTGTAACCCGTAACAGCACTTCCGCCGCTCGACGTGAGCGAATATTTCTGGAAGCGCGCCTTAAAGAAATCAAGCAAGACCTGGATGATTCGGCTAAGGCTCTTAGCCAGTTTTCTACGAAAAACAAAACCTTCGATTTAGCTGTCCAAGGTAAGGCCATGGTGGACTCCGGAACTAGAATCCAGGACCAGATGATCATCGCCCGTTCCGAACTTGCCGCTCTTCAGCAGACATACTCCGAAGACAATATCAGGGTGCGCGCCGCTCGTGCACGCATCGCGGAGTTACAGTCGCAAATGGGCAACGTGCTGGGGGCGACGGAGGGGGATAAGAACGATGTGAGTGGCTCCTCATATCCCTCTATCCGTGAATTACCTGCCTTGGGAGTTACTTATAGTGATTTGGCGAGGAGAGTGCGTGTTGAAGAAGCACTATGGGAAGCCTTAACCAGGCAATATGAAACAGCTAGGGTTCAAGAGGAAAGGGAGATTCCGACGGTTCGCGTCCTGGACGCGGCCAACGTGCCACAGCACAAGTCCTCTCCTATCAGAAGGCAGATTGTGATTATAGGCGCGATGCTATCTCTCCTTGTGGCATGCATTTATGTGCTTGCTGCCTCTTTCTGGCAGGGAATGGATGAACTGGATGAACGGAAGAAACTGGTGACCGAGATTGTCAGCAGCACGCTGAACCCTGAAAAGTGGCGCAGAATATTTTCGCGGAAGTGAACTTGCGGGCGAATAAAGTTAATAGCAAGTTTTATGTTAAGGAATGAATTTCATGCAGAATAAATCTGTCCAAATTACTGGGCCGGCGCACTCGACACTCGCGGATCGCATTGTGGGGAGCGGCGAACTGAATTTGGCTTACCTGATTGTTGCGCATAAGAATTTCGAGCAAGTAAAACGGCTGATTTGTCGTCTTGACAATGAAAGGTCGTATTTTGTCCTGTTAATCGACGCGAAAACGCCAAGAGCCGACTTTGAAAGGCTCCGTGCTTCCATAAATTCCGTACGCAACGTACGATTCGCCGAAAGAATCCGCGTAAGCTGGGGAACAATCTCTACGGTAAAGGCAGCTCTTGCGTGCATTCGTGAATTGCTGAACTGGAATGTTCCCTTCGACTATGCCTTTCTGCTGACCGGTCAGGATTACCCTCTGGTTTCCCGGTATAGGATCGAGCGTGAGCTTTTGAATGCCGGCGGGCGATCCTTTATCCATTTTGACCCCTTTCCGCGGGAATGCTGGCGGAACGGCGGTTTTGACCGTATCGATTGTTGGCACTTTCTCATTGGAAACAGGCGATTCCAAATGCCCCGAATGGAAGCGACTATGCGCAGAGCCGAGAAACCGGTATATGCAGTTCTGAATCGATTGGTTCCGCGACGCGGCGATCTGCCTGGCGGCCTCAGGCTTTTTGGCGGTTCAGCTAGCTGGATTCTGTCGTGTGCCGCTCTAAGGTATATAGATCATTTTATCCTTGGTAATCCCACTTTCCTGCGGCGCTTTCGGTTCACTGCCATTGCGGATGAATTTTTCTTTCAAACAATTCTTGCGAATTCGCCACTCCGGTCTGAATTGATCAACGATAACGGGTGGTTTATCCAATGGACGGAGGGCGCTGCTCATCCGGCAGTTTTGACCGTAGCGGAACTGCCAGCATTATTGCGCTGCGGCAAGCTGTTTGCCCGGAAATTCGATGTTACGGTCGACACCTCTGTACTGGATCAGCTTGATCTCGCATGCCCCGAAGATGTCCCGCGCGTTGGCAGTTCTAATGCGCCAGATACTGTTTGCCATGGCGGAAGTCTTTCTCCATATAATAGTCATGGCTCCGCAACACGTTGAAGCTCTCATTTTCGGTCTTCCAAAGGTCGCGCATAGGCCACGATCACGGTGGCAGGGATGGCGACTGCCAGCATGAACCGCCAGTCGATGGCGACCGTTACGGCGCGCATCCGAAGATACAGAACAGGCCTTAGACCTCACATGAATCGATTACCGCCGTGGACACGAATCGCGTTACTTCAACAAGTGGAAGGCTCCGTCATGCGCAAGATCCACACACCCGTTAATTAGGATAATCATCAAGATGATCAAGCCATTTGATAAACCGATCACTGCAGCTCGCCCCGCGCTGCCATCATTAGAGGAGTTCCGGATTGGACTCGAAGGAATCTGGGACCGCGGTTGGCTGACCAACAATGGACCGCTAGTGGAACAGTTCCGCGACAAACTAACGGAGTTCTGCGGAACTAAGAACCTGTCTCTCTTTGTTAACGGGACGATTGCGCTTCAGATTGCACTTCAGGGGATGGGAATAACGGGCGATGTCATCACGACGCCGTATACATTTGTGGCGACCACCCACGTCCTATTCTGGAATAAGCTCCGGCCCGTATTTGTGGACATCGAACCGGAATACTACTCCCTCGATCCCGCTCAGGTGGAAGCTGCCATCACGCCCTGGACGAGTGCAATTCTGGCGGTTCACGTCTACGGTCAGCCCTGCCGTCTGAAGGAACTGGAGCAGATCGCCCGGAAGCATGGATTGAAGCTGCTCTACGATGCAGCGCACGCGTTCGGTGTCAAGGTAGACGGCACGTCGATAGCCCAGTTCGGCGACTTGAGCATGTTCAGCTTTCATGCCACCAAGGTTTTCCATTCCATAGAAGGTGGAATGTTGACTTTCCGAGACCCAAAATACCTGCCGATGTTTGATTATCTGAAGAACTTTGGCTTCAAGAATGAGACGGAAGTTGTCCTGCCCGGAACAAACGGGAAGATGAACGAATTCCAAGCCTTGATGGGGCTGCTTCTACTTAAGCCGCTCGACAAGATGATCGAGCAGCGCAAGGCTATCAACGTCCGCTACCGTGAGAGACTTGCTTCGATTCCTGGTATTCGATTGGTTGCACAGCCCGCCGATACAGTTCATTATAACTATGCGTACATGCCAGTGGAAGTGGACGAAAGAGAATTAGGTTGGACGCGTGATGAATTGTACACGAAGCTTCGTGAGTACAACGTCCTTGCACGGCGGTACTTCTATCCGCTGGTTCCAGACTTCGCTTGTTATCGCGGATTGGTGCCCAGCGCGGAGCTGCCGGTTGCACGGCGGGTAGCGTCCCGGATTTTGACGCTTCCTCTTTACAGCGATCTTGCCATTGACGATGTGGACCGAATCTGCGACATTATCGCGCACATTGCATCTGGATCTGGCAGGGGGACAGCGGCGGTTACCCATTCTAAAAACGCGGAGTTGGAATTGGTGCATAAGGTGGCTCAATCTTGACAGAGAACTTAGGCCACGCCGCTTCTCTAAAGTCCAGATCGATGGCAGCCCTGGGGTGGAGCGCGATCGACGTTGCCGGTCGGCAAGGGATCCAGTTTGTGGTGACGCTGGTACTTGCTCGCTTGCTCTCTCCAGCCGAGTTCGGGATAATCGGCATGTTATCGCTGTTTATCGCACTGGCTGGCTCCTTTGTCGACAGTGGATTTGGCTCGGCACTGATCCAGCGCAAACAGATCACGGAAGCGGACAAGTCCTCTGTATTCTACTTCAACGCTGCAGTGGGTGTTTTGATGGCGTTGGCGCTCTTCGCCGCAGCGCCGTGGATTTCAGAATTTTATCGGGAACCAATTCTGGCGCCGCTGACACGATGGATGGCCCTGAACCTGTTTATCAATTCCCTGGGCGTGGTTCAGATGGCGCTCCTGACACGCAGCCTCAACTTCCGAACGTCGTGCAAGGCCGGCATTCTGGCCTCGATCCTATCTGGCGCGGTAGCGGTGTGGATGGCATGGAGAGGATACGGAGTTTGGAGCCTGGTAGCGCAGACGCTGATCTCCAACGCTATTTTCACTGGTCTTATTTGGAGTTGGTGCCCTTGGAAGCCCATCTTGCAATTTCGCGCTGAATCCCTGCGGTCATTGTTTGGTTTTGGTTCGCGCTTGTTAGCTTCCGGACTCCTCAACACCTTCTTCGATAGAATTCAGTTGACGGTGATCGGTAAGGCTTTCTCCGCAGTGGAGTTGGGCTACTACACACGCGCATTCAGTACGCAGCAGTTTCCCGTCGGCTTGCTGTCCGCGGTTGTCAATCGGGTGACATTCCCCGTATTCTCACAAGCTTCTCACGACACTGCTATGCTCCGGAGAGGGGTTCAGAGAGCTCTGGTCAGCCTCATGATCCCGACATTGCCAATGATGCTTGGTCTGGCAGTGGTGGCCAGGCCGTTCGTTCTCGTCATGTTCGGGGCAAAATGGCTTCCATGTGTCCCCTATCTTCAGATTCTGTCTATCACGGGCGCTCTGTGGCCGATTCACATTGTCAACCTGAACGTGATTACGGCCATAGGCAGATCAGACCTTTTTCTGCGGCTGGAGGTAGTGAAGAAGGTTCTCGTCGCCCTTGGGATACTCTGCACCTTCCGGATCAGTGTCCTAGCGATGGTGTGGGCCGTCTTGGTTGTCAACGTGGTTTGCGTGGTCGTGAACTCGTACTATACCAAGTCTTTGATCGGCTATGGCTTTCTAAACCAACTGGTTGATTTGGCCCCATTTGCTGCGATTTCGGTGTTCACGAGCGCTCTAGCCTGGGCGGCTGGCATACCCTTCTCCCATTTTCCGCCCCTCCAGTTGTTCACGTCTGTCATGGTTGGGATTGCGACTTATGCCGCCATTTGTCATCTGCTTCGGCTTGAAGCTTACAGAATCACATTGACAGCTGTAATTGGAGTGCTTTCGTCAGCCGGAAGAACTGAAGTTTCTCCGTGCACGTGCACGCCGCGCCCGTTATGAGCACCTACAAAATGTCCCCAAACAAGTTCGGTTCGAGGCCCACGGGCGGCCACGATTGTCCCTGCGCCGTTTCGGCGGGATAAGCAAAGTCTCAATCAGTTCCCACTGTTCGTCGGTCAAGAGCTTCTGTCGCTTTTTCATAGAAGAAGTTCAGAATTGACGGAAGAGGAAACTTGGCGGGTCATTGAAAGTCTGGAGAGATAATGGTGAAACTCGCTATTATGCAGCCATATTTCTTGCCGTATCTTGGATATTGGCAACTTATAAAGGCCGTCGACAAATATGTTGTCTACGATAACGTTACCTACATTAAAGGAGGCTGGATTAATCGAAACAATCTCCTAGTTTCTGGGGAAAAAAAGATGTTCACTATCTCGCTGAAGGGGGCGAGTTCTTTTCGTTTAATAAACGAAATCGAAATAGGAGACGGTTTCGACAAACTACTTAAAATGGTGCAGACCAATTACGCTAAGGCTCCTTATTTCAATGAGGTCAAGAAGTTACTAAAGGACATGGTTTCATTCGAATCTCGCGTTCTGTCAGGTTTCATTACAAACAGTCTTCGGATAATTTTGAAATATCTGAATATCGATACCGAGATACTCATCTCCTCAGAATTATCATTACATACGGAATTGAAGGGAAAAGATAAAGTGATTAAGATATGTGAGCATCTCGGTGCCGATACATATTACAATGCGATCGGCGGCCAAGAGTTATACAGCAAGGCGGAATTTGTTGCGCACGGCATTGAGTTGAGGTTCCTGAAGACGAATTTGAGGCCTTATACGCAACAGAAGTGCGACTTTGTTCCTGGCTTGTCTATCCTTGATTTACTGATGTTCAATTCGCCCGAAAGTGTCAATCAAATGCTTGACGATTATGAGCTGGTGTAGGGGAAGTGTATGTTTGACGCAATTGGCGGGTACTTCGAGCTGGAGCTTCTTGCATGGAGGGGGCAATACCATGAAAAAGCAGAGAGGTTGAACACAGCTAGAAATTGTCTGGAGTATATCGTCCTAGCAAGATCGCCCAAGAGAATCTATGTGCCTTATTATACCTGCGATGTCGTTATGGATGTTCTGAGCCGACACTCACTAGAGATTATCCATTACCATATCGATGAGGCATTTGAGCCAGTGAGACAATATGAGCTGAAAGATGGTGATTTGTTTTTATATATAAACTATTTTGGATTAAAGGCGAAAACGGCGGCGGCTCTTGCATCCGCATATAAAACTAAGCTAGTTGTGGATAATTCACAGGCATTTTATTGCGCGCCGATTGTAGGTGTCGATACCTTTTATTCGGCGAGGAAGTTTTTTGGTGTGGCAGATGGGGCGTATCTTTATACTAGTAAGAAACTAGATATGGAGCTAGAGCAGGATGTCTCCTATTTGCGTATGGCGCACTTGCTGAAGAGGATCGACGTCTCGGCAGAAGCCGGTTATATGGATTTTTCTGAAAATGAGGATCTCTTGAAGGGTGAAAGACTTAAAAGAATGTCGAAACTGACTGAGCGAATTTTAGGGTCAGTCAATTACGAGCGTGCCAGAGAAAAACGGACTGAGAATTTCTCCTTTTTGGATTCCCAGTTGTCCGGCAGCAACGGATTTCATTTGGCCAGAGCGGATGACGATGTGCCGATGGTTTATCCCTATCTCTGCAGCAGAAAGCCGGATAGAGAAAAACTATCACAAGCGCGAATTTATACTTGCCAATATTGGCGATCCGTGGTAGAAATGAGTGGGGCTAGTGATCTTGAAAAGAATATCGTCGAAAACACTATATTCTGTCCTATCGACCAGAGGTATGATGAGTCACAGCTCCACAATGTCGCATCTGAGGTGAGAAATTTATGAAGAAGAAAATCATTCTTTTTGGGGCAACCGGAAACACTGGATCATATTTGCTGAAATATGCTCTGGATTTTTTCGATAAGGACGAATACGAGATCATTGCTTCTGGACGGCGCGAAACCCGCTTTTTCGAAGAAATGGGGGTAGAGTACTATGCAGTTGACATTACTAAAGAAGAGGAGTTTGCGAAGCTCCCTACGGAAAATGTTTATGCCGTCATGCTGCTGTCGGCTCAGATACCGTCGTATATGTCCACGTATGAGCCCAAGAAGTATGTCGATTCAATAGTAATCGGTGGGTATAATGTTCTGGAATATTGCCGGAAGGCCCATGTCGATCGCATTATTTATACGCAAACCGTATTCGACATTTCTCTGTATGATCATGACACAGTTCTCATGCCTGATATGAAACCGAATTTTAGCTACAAGGGCGATCATGCTGTGTATGTGATTTCAAAGAACACTGCGCTAGAGTTCTTGGAACATTACCACCAGGAATATGGCATAAAAAAATTCATATTCAGGCTGCCGACGATCTACAGTTTCAGTCCATATCAATACTATTTTCCGAACGGCAAAAGAACGATGCGTCCCTTGTACCAGATGATCAACAAGGCGCTAAATGGCGAAACGATGGATGTGTGGGGTGATCCCTCGTATGCGAAAGATATGGTTCACGTGTACGACTTTAGCCAAATGCTGTGTCGATCTGTGCTGGTAAAGAGGGACAGCGGTTTCTACAACGTCGGGACCGGAATGCCGGTTACATTGCTCGATCAGGTCAAAACGATAATCGACGTATTCTCTCCGAAGGACAAGCGTTCAGAGATCGTGTTCCGCCCAGATAAGCCAAGCACAGGCGGATTCCTAATGGATATATCTAACGCCAGGGAAGAATTGGGCTATGTTCCGCAGTATGATTGTCGGAAGTTGTTTGAAGATTATCGGGAGGAGATGAAGGTTAATCGATTCCTTGAATTGCGCCAAATGTCAATATAAGGAGCCTCTGAAAAACTCTTTGCTTTTTACGAATTCTGGGCGAGCTATTTTAGGGGGCGGATCGCGGATACATTATTGAGTGACCTGCCCCGTTCTTTTCATCCAGACATAACTGGAGTTTTCTGATTTTGTTTTGCAAGTAAGTATAGCCCGTCGTAGCCGTAGTCGGGGCTGTGGAGATCGTCGAGAACGGCATCGGCGAAACTCTGAGATACTACAGCATGCCGCCGGAACACTAGAGCTGGTTGAGGACCTGACCTGCCCCCATTTTCCGCACGGTGATTTTACAATTTAACCAGCCGCCGCCGAAGCTGTGGGAAAGTGGGAATCTTGTTGTCAAAATGTCATGGAGGAGTATTTACAATGGCGGCAAAGCCTCTCGTAAGTATTTTTTGTATTACCTACAATCATAGGCCTTATATACAGCAGTGCCTCGATAGTCTGTTGGCGCAAAAAACGGACTTTCCTTTTGAGATCATCGTCCACGATGACGCCTCCACCGACGGAACGACTGAAGTCATCAAGGAATATGAATTGCGCTATCCCGAAATTGTTGTGCCAATTTACCAGAAGGAGAACCAATATTCGAAAGGGAATCGGAGGATAATGGCATCTTTTATGATCTGTGTGGCCCGAGGGGAATACATCGCCTTTTGTGAGGGTGACGATTTCTGGCATCGGCCAGATAAGCTTCAACTCCAAATTGACCACTTTCGCGCAGACGATTCACTAGTCTGTGTTAGCTCTGGAGTACGAATTGTCTCCCCAGACGGCGAGGTCGTCGACAAGTTGCAACATTTTGGCAACGATGCCAAGGCAAACGATGTTGAATATCGGCATCTTATCTACGGAATAGCAGGGCACCCGACATGTGCTGTAGTAGCGCGTACCTGCGCGGTGAGGCGTGCTTATAGCGGCAACAGCCTGTGTAACGATCGCTCAATGCCTATGGGAGACTTGCCTCTTTGGCTGGAGATGAGCCAGCTCGGACGGATGATACATCTGCCTGATGTACTGGCGAGCTATCGGCTATCTGCCAATTCCGCAACAAGGCAAAGCGATCCGCTGTGGTCCATGCACTTTGAGATGTGTGCTCTCGAAATTCAGTATCGGGCGTTGGAAAAATACCCCCTTCCTGGGGACGAAAGGCAAACCTCACAGGCCAAACTCGAATTTGCCCGAAGACTTTTACGTGGAGCTGCGAGGATTGGCGATTGCGCCGTGGCGCGATGCCAATGGAGACGTTTAACTGGCCTCGGCTCGCGAGCAACATTGAGTGACGTGGCCTGCATGGCGTTTGCGCTTACTCCGCTTCCACGTCGATCTCTGGCCGTCACAGCGCGGAAACTTAGCGGCTATTTGAAGGAGCGTGGATGCAAACGAAACGGATTCTTAGGATACCTGTGGCACAGGCTTCTCGCCTTTTTTTACATGGATTTCCATTCTGATCCGCGACCATGAAACCTTGGGTGGCCGCCATCGTCAATGTTTATGAGGGGGCGAGTGCGATCCAGGCGGCTCGCTGATCAGTGCCCAACGGGTGAGATACAAAAACGAACCTTTCAGCGCTCCTTCAACGCTTCTTTTAGGGTCGATTTTCAAGGGGCCCGTGTCACAAGAGAAACCCAATAACATGCCTTCTCTAGTATCCGTGATTATCCCGGCATACAATTCTGCTCAGTATTTGGCAGATGCTGTTGAAAGCGTATTCGCGCAGACTTACTCTGCGGTCGAGTGCATCGTAGTTGACGACGGTTCCACCGATCATACCCAGGAACTTCTCAAAGAACTGTTGAAAGTGCATCCGGGTTTCAAGATAGCGAGAAAGAAGAACGGTGGGCTGTCGTCGGCACGGAACATGGGGCTGCGGGAATGTACTGGGGATTTCGTATCGTTTCTTGACGCTGACGATGTTCTTCTTTCCGATAAGATTGAGCGGCAAGTCACATTTCTTAATGCCCATCCGGATGTAGGCATCGTTTATGGTGATTGTCTGATTGCAACAGAGACACTTCGGCCCGTGGAGATGTACACGGCTGAAATGCCGCGAGAACTTGAGCCGATAGACGCTCTTTGCTATAGGAACTGGTTTGGTGTGATGATTCCATTAGTTCGGCGGACTGTCACAGATCGCGTGGGGGAGTTCGATGAAGAACTCGCATCGGCCGAAGACTGGGACTATTGGATTCGCTGCGCCAAAGTTACCCGGATATCGTACTTGGCTGGCGCCGTTTCTCTTTATCGGCAACATACTGGCCAAATGCACCACGATTACTTTCGTATAAGGCGCGCCTGCATCCAGGTTGCAACAAAACAGTTCGGCGACTATCCCGGCAGGCTTCGGGGAGCCATGGCCTCGATTCAATGGACTCACGCGAGGTACCTGTGGTCGCGACGCGAAAGGATTGCTACCGCTTTGGCGGTCGCGAAGTTTGCGGTTGTGGGCGGTTTTGGGTTTCATGTCCGGTATATAGCGGGGTCACTAGAGAAAATTGTGAAGTCCCAGATGAAGCCGGTTTAATCAGTTAGGATGAAGGTGTGCTTTTTTGGAGAGGGCCTTTGGATATTGAACAGGTGAGATGTGTCGAAGATGAGTCCGCAAACAGCGACTGCAACGCACGAGATAAGGGGCAAAACATTGCGAATTGTATTAGCCTGCGGGAGCTTTAATATTGGAGGTATCAGCACGCAGGCATTGACGCTGGCGACCGAGTTCAGGAACCTTGGACACCACACCATTGCCCTGATCCTTGACCCCTTTGGGGAACTATATGAGTCTTTTCAAGACACGTTCGATCAAGTCGTCGTATTGCGGCGTGGCTGGGAAGGGCGCGAGACATTCCTCAGAAGAGTTCTTCTGGTCATCGAAAAACTAAGTCCCGATGCAATCCTTGGAAGTGCGGTCCCATCCGTACAGGCGATTTATCCATACCTGGATCCATCCATCGTTCGGATAACGACGATTCACAGCATAGCCGAGGATGAGCTTCGGGATGGAACAGCTAATGATACAAGCACCGATTGGGTCGTTGCGGTCGCAAACAACATTGCCACTAAATTGCAAACGAGACCACTTGCATGTCAAGTAGCCGTTATCCCGGTTGGGGTGTCTATCAGCGCGCATCGACGCCCCGAGATACACTCAACTGAATTGAGGCTTGCCTACGTAGGAAGGCTTTCAAGAGCTGCGAAAAACCTCGGGCAACTAACAGCGATCTGCGAGGCTCTCCACGCAGACGGCGTGCCATTCTCGTTGACGATTATAGGCTCAGGAGAAGAGCAAACGAGTCTCATGAGAGATTTCTCAAGGACTGCGGCGGCAGCCAACGTCAACTTCGTGGGGCAACTAACACCTGCAGAGGTCCGCCAGCGTCTGTTGGATATCGATGTTCTGCTTCTCGTATCAACCTATGAGAGCACACCGCACGCGGTGCTTGAAGCAATGGAGGCGGGCGTAGTCCCTGTTGCCTCCCGTATTCCTGGTGCAACTGAAGATATTATTGAGGACGGCGTATCGGGTTTTCTTTGTGATACTAATGATAGTTTACAGTACGTAGCTGCGCTGACAAACTTAAATACGGACCGGCAGTTGCTGAGACGAATGTCACTGGCGGCGCGCACTGTAATTGCATCAAGATTCGGGGCACCCAGAATGGCTAGGCAGTACCTTGACCTGATAAAGAAGACACTCGCGTCCAACTCGCTTTCTCGAAAGAAGTTGGAGGAAGCAACCCATATTAGATGTTGCCCTGAGCTCAGGCACAGTTGTTACGGTTTTGCGCGGCAAGTTCGGCGGAGAGCAGGTGATCTATATAGAGCTTTGGCGCACGGAATCCGGCCGTGCTGTTTGCCAACCTCTACAGGAGAATCGAAATTCTCATAAAGAATCCCAAAGTCAGTAGTGTCTGGCCGATCCTATGGCTCGCTCTTCTTGGTGTGGTCCTGGGCATGGCGCTATTGGGGCCAACGATTGGATCGCGCTTGGCCTTTGCCGTTATCCTGTTTTGCCTCTCCCTGTGGGCCGTGATATTTGCGCCGCTTGAATACGCGGCTGCGGCCGCTGTCCTATGCATACCTGTGCATGAGTATCTTAATATCTCGATTGGATTAAGCGAGCGGCTTTTTTCAGGGTTGAATGTCGGCACGATTTGGACCGGCTTGATGTTGCTCGTATTTCTGGGACGATATCGAATCGCACCCCTGGACAATCGGGAGCGCGAATTGCTTTATATCTATTTAACGCTAATTGGGTTCTTGGTGTTCGCCAATATTAGAGGTACCGAAATTGGCCTCAATGAATATTTGATTATTTTGTCCGGATCCGCTCGGGTCCTTTGTGTTGTCATCTGGCTGCGGCACGCCGCGCGGGTGCTTCCGTGGACTCGTTCGCGCTGGGCCTGCGCTGCGCTCGGAATCGGTCCAATCATCGTCGGCTGTTCAATGTTCGGTAATGCAGTCATAATTGCAACAACATCGTCCGCACAGTTATTAGCGATGGCGCGCAACTCTGGGTTGAATGATCCTAGCTATTCTGCTATCGCGGCGGTTATGGCTCTGCTGTTTCTGTGCGGTAGCGATGTGCTAGCCTGGAAGCGAATGAAGCCAGGCCTTCTACTTTTACCCGCGGCCTTCATTGTTCCTCTGCTGTCCGGTTCGCGTACAGGCTTTATTGCCGTGCTCGTTGGATCCGTTGTCCTGCTCTACGGCAGACACAACGCACTGCTCCTGTCAGGCGCGCTTGCACTGGGTGGCGCTTTCTCAGCCTTGAAAGGATTTGCACCGGCGCTGTATGACCGGTTTACGCAGTTGGAAACAGGTCCCGGCTCCGGCGCGGGCTCGGGCATGTTGGAGGTCCGGTCTGAGGCCTATGGGAACGCCTGGAGCGCGTTCCTGCAACATCCGCTGCTAGGCAGTGGCAAAGACACATACTGGAGATTAACCCAGCAGCCAGTGGCTCACAATACCATCCTCGGGTTTCTTGCAGAGAGCGGAATATTCTATGGTCTTGCCTTTATATTTCTTATATGGCGGCTTCTGGTGCTCACATCTGTATGCGACCGGAGGTGGCCTGTCGCGGGCCGCGCCGGAATGGCTGTCCTTGCTGCCTATGTTGTCGGCAGTTGCGGAGTGCTCTTTAGTATCGTCGACTATAATTCTACCCTCTTAGCCGGATATATTGCCTATTTGCTAGGCGGACTTCGGCGGAGCAGCGTTCCTGCAATACGTTCGAATCCCATGATCCATTCTAAATCGTTACGGAACCAAGCCGTCGTAGTCAGCGAAAGGCAGAAGTCAGATGCGCGCTAAGGGACTCGGCATTCCTCCAAGACCGGGGCTTGCCATAAGGTTGCGACGAGCGGCGATAAGCACCATGGTCAGCTTTCAGGAACAACCGCAACGTGTCCAGAACTACTTTCAGAATGAGGATGTGAGCTATGCCGCCGCGTAGCAACCTTTCAAGGCCGAAACAAGAACAGGTGCAAGTATGAGAGTATGCGTTCTGTCCCATCACCGCGCTCCCTACCGTGATCCGGTATTCACCGAGGTACACCGTCGAAGAAACATTGAGTTATGCGTACTTACAATGTTTCCAACTGACACCAATCATCCCTATAGAGTCGAGCCGGACGGTGGCTATCCGAACACTCAACTAAGGAAAGGCTTTAGAATTCTGTCCCGCTCATGGCTGCATCCCGGTATAGTGACGGCTCTAGTCCGCGGGAAGTTCGACGCCGTTGTAGTTCCCGGCTATTTCGACGTAACTTTGATTCTAGCGATGCTATATTGCTGGGCGAGCGGAACGCCGCTTATCTACTCGGGGGACACGATTGAATATCCAAACAAGCCGGCTCGAAAGTGGCTGCTTCGCGCGATTCTTAAACGGGCCGCCGCCGTATGGGTTCCTGGCTCGGCTTCGCGGGCGCTTATCGAAAAGTGTGGAATGAAGAACGACCGGATATTCGAGGGTGCGTACTGCCTCGACTATACATATCTGAAACATTCCCTCGACGATCGGCGGCTTAAACGGAATGAATTTCGAAGATCGCTGGATATTGCCCTTGAAGACTTCGCCTTCTTATTTGTTGGCCGGATGATTCCAGAGCGGGGGCTTACACATCTTGTTAATGCCTTCGCTGGAGTCTGCGCCGCGGATGCACACGCTTGCCTTGTGCTGGTCGGGGACGGACCGGACTGCGACGAAGTGAAGAGACTCGTGAGCGCACAAGGCCTCAGTCGAGTGCGGTTTGTTTCGCCTACGGATTTTGAAACATTATACGATTTCTACGCCGCGGCAGATGCGTATGTTATGCCTGCCATCAAGGAACCGTATTCCTTGGCGCTTGCAGAGGCTGCGATTGCAGGTCTTCCGATTGTGACGACAGACAGCGTCGGTGCGGTTGCTGACTACGTTCGAAGAGGAACCGGGATCATTGTGCCCGCCGGAGATCCAATGGCGCTTAAGAACGCCATGCTTGAGTTATCGCGTGACGAGAGTGCCGCACAGGCCATGGGCAGGTTGGGTCAGGAACAGGCAAGCTTACGGACCGCTAAATGGGCAGCAGACCAATTGGAGCGAGCCGTATTCGCCGCCGTATCAAGTTCAGCTCCTGGGAGATCTGTCTAAGCGCAGATGCCAGCTCTCGACCCGCTTCTTGACGCTGAATTCATCGAAATTCGGTCCGACGAACCTCGCGGACCTTGACGTACTTAACGATGAAAGTCCTTATGAGATGCGAACGAATTCTTTACCTGAGCTACTATTACCCGCTAGATGTTGTCAAATCTCGCGGGCTTCCTGGTAATATCGCAAGTAATAATAGGGTGAAACGTATCGCAGGCGCCTTGGTGAGCGCCCAGCATATTGTGCAGGTTGCTACGCCGGGCATTTGCGCAAGATGCGGATTCACTTCCAAGTTGTTTCATGGGACTTACAGTACTCTTGACAATGGAATCGGTGTCACTGTTGCCCCGGCGGTGGTTATTCCTTTCGTGGGAGCGCTGCTGGAGCCACTTCTGTTCCCAATCTGGATGCTTTTGTTCCTGCGCAGGTCTCGCTTCGATGGAGCTATAATCTACAATTACTCTCCCTCCTTCGCGTTGATATCGATACTTCTAAGGTGCCTCGGTATACCGTTTGTCGCGCAAGTTGAAGATATAACGCAACCAAAGTTTTCCGATTGGAGGATAGGGAATGAATCACGCCCTGTTCAGCAGCTCGTGCTTTGGTTCTGTATGAAGACTGTTGCGGGACTGTCTTCGGGCTTGATTGTTCCCTCAAAGCGATTTCAGTTCTTTCTCCCTGAGAAGAAGCCCTGTCTCGTCTTGGGAGGCTGCGTGACCGATTCTGAGTGGGGCGAAGATCGCCCTATCCGTCTTCAAATACCCATCCGTGTATTATTCGCTGGGAGATACCTGACGGATGACGGTTTGGATCTTCTTATCGCCGCAATCAAACTTCTGCGGTCAGAAAAACAGTATGCTGAGCACTTTGTCTTCGACTGTTGTGGGACTAAGGATTATCCTAATGAGCTTCGCTTGTTGAGCACGGCTAAGGAAGATCCAGTCATCCGGCTCCACGGGCTACTATCAGATGACGAGTACCGAAGCCTCCTGGCAGAGACGGATGTGGCGCTGGTTCTTCAAAAGGTACAGGGGAGACACGCAAACCTCAGATCGCCATCGAAGGCGTATGAATTCCTCGCGGGCGGAAAGCTAGTAATTACGACTGATGTAGGCGATTTTGCATTACTCAGCGGCGAGTGTCTGATCATGCTCCAGCACGAATCGGCTGAGGAGTTGGTGAGAATCCTTGTGGATATAACCGAAAATCCAAAGAAGTACGAGAAGATTGCGATAGCAGCGCGCACCTTCAGCCGGAGAGAGTCGTCCTCTAGGGCGGTCGGAAAGAAGCTGATCGCTTTCCTGACACAGGTATTCAGTAAGAGCCAATCAAGTTCTCATGGTTGAAAGCACCGTGTAAATATGAAAGTCATCAGGTGAATTTGCTCAGCCCCCCTCCAATGATTTACCGAAATCGACTAAGTTATTGCAACCGCATAGGGCGAGTTCTTTGGGCGGTCGTATGGGTCACTCTGTACCGTCCCTCCCCGCTCCCGTTCTTTTGCTGGCGTCGCTTACTGCTTCGCTGTTTCGGGGCTTGTATCGGGACTAAGGCGAACCCATATCCTAGCTGTCGCATATGGGCGCCCTGGAACTTGACGATGGGTGCATACAGCTGTATGGCAAACGATGTCGATTGTTATTCCGTCGATTCAATCGTTCTTGGCGAGTTTGCCACGGTATCACAGCAGGCCATGCTATGTACTGCGACTCACGATTACAATGACCCAGACTTTAGACTCGTCACAAAGCCGATCATGATCGGCCCTCGTGCATGGATCGGCGCAAGGGCATTTGTGGGGCCAGGCGTCAAAGTGGGCGAGGGCGCCGTGGTTGGGGCTGCTTCGGCTGTCTTTCACGATGTTGCAGATTGGACAGTCGTCAGAGGAAATCCGGCAACGCAGGTAAAACAGCGCCTTATGCGGGAGAAGGATTCGCAGATGGAGTTTAGAGGAAAATAGCCATGTCACCAAAGAACCAACAGCGAATGGGAGAGCAATCGAGAGGCTGCCGTCTGCCTGTCACCGTTATTGTTGCCACAAAGAATGAAGAGACAAACATTGCGACCTGCCTTTTGTCACTCGTACAAGCGCATCGCGTGCTGGTAGTAGATTCGTTCAGCACGGACCATACTCAGGATATTGCGAGACAGCACGGTGCAGAAATCATCAATTACGTTTATGCCGGAGGGTATCCAAAAAAGCGACAGTGGGCGCTCAACAATTTGGATATCTCCACGCCGTGGACTATGCTTATTGACGCCGACGAACAGGTTCCCGCCGCACTATGGAGCGAAATCGACAGAACGTTGAGTTCTTCTGCGGCTTGCGCTGCATATCTGGTTCGCAAGCAGTTTCACTTTCTTGGCAAGAGATTTCAATTTGGCGGCTTCTCCTTCTCGGCGATTGTACTATTCCGTACCGGACACGCAAGATTTGAAGAGACAGCCGGCAACAGCCCGAACGGGCAGGATATGGAGGTTCATGAACGCCTGATTGTCGATGGAAAGATCGGACGCCTCCGCATCCCTCTGATCCACGACGATTGCAAGGGGCTTTCTCCATATATTGATCGACACAATAAATACTCCTCATGGGAAGCTGGCATTCGGGCGCATTACTTGAAGACCGGATCGTGGGGAAAACATAGCATAAAGGCATCCATGTTTGGCGATGTACAGAGCTTTCGAAGATTTATAAAGCCTCTAGCGCTGAGGCTGCCGTGTGAACCGTTACTCTGGTTTTTATATCACTATGTTGTTTGCGGGGCTGTATTCGAGGGGCGGCGCGGTTACATTGCGTCCTCTTTGCGGCGGGCCTACATCGAGCAGGTGCATGCTAAACTATATGAGCTGCAGCTACTTGAGCAGTCCACATCGTCTCCTCCGAGCGAGTCTAATGCGAGCTAACTCAATGGTCATACTCCGCTCA
>Ga0224555_1003041_pt1 | contig 18132 bp, 18 predicted proteins | sample 714S23034metaG_FD_180687 | JGI IMG/M metagenome (GOLD analysis project Ga0224555, IMG submission 180687) | Peat soil microbial communities from Stordalen Mire, Sweden - 717 S2 30-34 | ecosystem: Environmental > Terrestrial > Soil > Wetlands > Peat | place: Sweden: Norrbotten County, Stordalen...
ACGAACTCCTGGAACATCCAGCTCCCGGCGGTTACCTTGAGTACCTACGCCTCAAGCTGCGCAGTGTCATCGACAACCCCGGTCCGGCCAAAGTCCAAAAAACTACGCTTTCGGATGATCGCTAACAACTGCTGACACATGCAGCCGGAAAGATGGTGGTCCCGAAACGCGCCGCAGTTTTCGCAGCGACACCCCGCGTGTTCGCCCCCGGTGCGGCCGCAGTCCGGCCATTGACAGTCTTCGGCATGCCCGCCCCGCCGATGACACCTTGGACACTCGCACTCAGATGCGTGATTGCCGCCAAACTTGTAGTCCAGCTAAGAACCTGTGCCCCCTTCATTTTAGGCCTATCAGGGTATCCGGGCGCGCAAATCTGATAATGTCTTAGGTTAACTGTTGGCGCAGACGGCGGCACGGGTATGGTCTGTTACGGATTCAAGGGCGGCATCGGCACCAGTTCGCGCAAGGCGGACGGTTACACGGTGGGCGTGCTGGTGCAGTGCAACTGCGGACGGCGCGCGCAGCTTCGCATTGCGGGCGTGCCGGTGGGGCAGGAGATCACGGGGAACGAGCCTTACGCGAGCAACTTCCGGCGGGCGGGCGAGGACGTCGGCTCGATCATCATTGTGGTGGCCACCGACGCGCCGCTGCTGCCGCACCAACTGAAGCGCCTGGCGCGGCGCGCTTCGCTGGGACTGGCGCGTACCGGATCGAGTTCTGGCAATGGATCGGGCGATATTTTCATCGCGTTTTCGACGGCGAATGCCGATGCGGGCCGCACCTCCGGCCTGGTGAATCTGACCATGGTGCCCAACGATGAAATGAACCGGCTGTTCGAGGCCACCGTGCAGGCCACCGAGGAGGCTATCGTCAACGCCATGGTGGGGGCCGAAACGATGACCGGCTTCGAGGGGCACACGGTGATCGCGCTGCCGCACGACCGGCTGCAGGAGGCTTTGAAGAGATACAACCGGCTGGGACAGTGACTCGCCTGAACAATCAAAGCCCAAGCGATTGGTTCTAAGAGACGGTGCTGGGTTATGGTTGGTGGTGCGAGCTTTGCGTGGAGGCCGGACCCGCTAGAGAGCGGGTCCGCGGGCTGAATAGCCCGCCCCGCAGTGTGCACATAATCGTCGATCTGCGCGACGCACTACACTAGGGAGGGTGATGAGACGGTAAATAGGTTCGGCTGGCGAGGGATGCGGGCCCGGGATTTATTTTCGAAATGTGTCACCGTGTACCGGGAGCGGATGAGACGAGACGAGCATCTAACAAGACTCTTGGAGGCCATTCCCCTCTTGTAAAGAAATGAAGGAGGTTAGCTCCGGGTCCCGTTTCAGCCGAATCCGCGTGAGTTCTTCCAGCAACCGGATGGCGCGGACGAGCGTAGTACGGCGGCATTTGAGCGTCAGTAGCTTCGCCTCCCGCGGAGAGCGGCAGCACTGAAGCGATTGTGTTTTCAATGGAATAGCTCCTTAGAGCTGCTAGGATTAGCTCTTTTAGTTGGACTTTTTAGAGGTGAGCTTAACTGCTCGCACTAATGTAAACACTGGGAGTCGTCGAGAGTTGCATCGATCTGAGTATTCCTGGAACGGGCGGCACGACAGAGTTCGCCGCAAGGCCGAGCGCACGGAAACGTGGTCAATCACGATGGAAGCGGCCATCACAAGAGCCACGCCATCGGAGACTGGACCTACGTTCTCGACCTAGTGTAGTGCGTCCGAAATCCCGGAGAGTATTCAGACCCCCGTGTGGGACGGCCAATCCTGGCCTGGGGTCCCCTCTGGGGACGCCTTTTCAGGCGGCTGGACCCGCTAGAGAGCGGGTCCGCGGGCTGAATAGCCCGCCCCACAAATTTGACCGGCTCTCCCAAGAGACTCCCGGCCTTTACGCAGTTCTTGCGTTCGAGTGCCGGCCAGGTTGCTTACGACTCCCCTCCGAAGCCGCACTCCTTCCAGCGCGTGCCCCACTCCCACATTCCGAACATGGCTTGCTTCGGCAGTGGATGGCCCAACTGGCGCGCCAGGGCGCAGATTTGCCCGCGATGGTGCGCGTCGTGCGAGATCAGGTAGCTGAACATCCCCACCACGTCCGGACGGAAGCCTTTGACTTTGCCCTCGGGGTGGTCGAGCGATTCGGCCAGAAGCTGGGCGCAGCACTTCGCGCTTGCGGCTAGCGCGTGCATGGCTTCCTTCTTGGTGACCGTCGCGCGGTCGAGTTTATCGGGCAGTGGTTTGCCCTTGGCGGCGGCCACCAGCCACATGTGCCGCACGTTGTGCATGTGCGCGGCGATGGCGGCGATGGTGCGGCCTTTGCCGCCGGATGGTTCGGCATTCCAGGCGGCGTCAGACAGGTTTTCGAGGAGGTATTGGTTGATGCGCTCATTGACCGCGTAAGATTCGAGGAGGGACTGCTTCAGGTCGAGCATTGGATTAATCTAGCACCGGCGGGGGCCGGGGGAAAGGCCGATTAACAATCGGCCTGCAGGTTGGCAACCTGCCCCACACTTACCGCAAGGTTGGTTAGCTCGCCGATTTCGGGGATGCGGATGGTGACGACGTCGCCGGGGGCTAGCGCGGCGTCTTCCGGCACGATGATGCCGGTGCCGGTGAGCAGCACGGTTCCGGCGGGCGTTTGGTTGGCGCGGCGCAGATATTCGATCAGGGTTTCGAATTTGCGGTGCAGCTTCGCCGTGGACACGCTGCCGGAGAAGCGCGGCTGGCCGTCGCGCGTGACGGTGCAGGTCATTTCCAGGTTGTAGGGATCGGGCAGATCGTCCGCCGTCACGATCACCGGACCCAGCGCGCAGCACGCCGTATAGAACTTCGATTGCGGCAGGTAGAGGGCGTTTTCGCGCTCGATATCCCACGCCGAGACGTCGTTCGCCAGCGTATATCCGACGATGTCGCCCTTGCTGCCGAGCACCAGGGCCAGTTCAGGCTCGGGCGCGGTGAAGTGCGAATCCGCGCGGATGCCGATGGCCTGTCCGGGACCCACGCACACGCGCGCCGTCCCTTTGAAGAAGATCTCGGGACGCGGCTCACGGTAGACGTAAGCGTACATGCCTTCGCGCGCGCCGTGCTCGGCATCGCGGAACGACGCGCTCCTTTCATAGGTGCAGCCGCAGGCCCACACTTCCGGTGGCACGATGGGCAGCGCAGGCACGTGCTCGGCCGCGTGATGGCTGGCGAGGCGCGCCGCAGTCTTGGCGAGCGAGACCCCTTCGGCTTCCGACCGGTGGATCAGGTCGGCGACGGTGTAGCCCGGGACCGTGCGGGCCAGGTCCCCTTCGAATACGACGGCGAGATAGCCGCCTTCGGCTTTGATTTGTCCGAGACGCATCAGTATTTCAAATAGACGGTTTTGTAGTCGCTGTAAAAGTCGAGCGCCGCCGGTCCCTGTTCCTTGGGACCGAAGCTGGACTCCTTGGTCCCGCCGAAGGGCAACTGATACTCGACGCCGGCGCTGGGAAGGTTCACGGTCAGCAGGCCCGCTTCCATCCGGTACACGAACTCGAAGACGCGCGAGAGGTTGGTGGTTTGGATGGAAGCCGAAAGCCCGAACGGAATATCGTTGGCGACGCGCATGGCATCCTCGAAATCGCGGGCGCGCATTACGGCCAGCACGGGTCCGAAGATTTCTTCGCGGGCGATGGTCATCTCCGGGGTCACATCGGCGAACACGGTGGGCTCGACGAAGAATCCTTTGGCGAGATCGCCGTCCGTGAGCCGGTGGCCGCCGATTTTGGGCGCGCCCGCCTCCGCGCGGCCGATTTCGATATAGCGCAGCACTGTATCCATTTGCGCTTCATCCACGCACGGGCCGATATCGATGCCTGGTTGCATGCCGTCGCCGATCTTCAGCTTGCGGGTGCGCTCGACCACCGCATCCAGGAAGCGGTCGTAGATGGCATCCTCCACGATGGCGCGGCTGGTGGCGGTGCATTTCTGGCCGGTGGAGAAGAACGCGGCATTCACGGTGTTCTCGACGGCGGCGTTGAAGTCGGCGTCGGCCAGCACGATGGTGGGATTCTTGCCGCCCATTTCCAGTTGAATGCGCAAGCGGCGTTTGGAGGCTTCGGCATGCAGCCAGTTGCCGATCTGGCAGGAGCCGGTGAAGGAGATGGCCTTGAGCGGCGGAGCTTCCACCAGCGCCTGGCCGAGTTCGCCGCCGGAGCCTGCCACGAAATTGACCACGCCCTTCGGCAGGCCGGCTTCGTGGAGGGCTTCCACCAGACGCCAGGCGCTGAGCGGCGCAGCGCTGGCGGGCTTGAGCACCACCGTATTGCCGCAGATCAGCGCCGGCGCGAGCTTCCACGCCGGGATGGCGCTGGGGAAATTCCACGGCGTGACCAGGCCCACCACGCCGATCGGCTTGCGAATGGCGAACATGTGGACGCGGTCGCGCTCGGAAGGCACCAGCAGGCCATTCAGCCGCGATCCCTCGCCGCCGAAATAACGGAGAATGTTGATCGCGCGGCGGACTTCGCCTTTGGCCTCCGGGAGGGTTTTGCCTTCCTCGCGGGTCATATCTGCCGCAACCTGGTCGAAGCGGCGATCCAGGATTTCGGCGGTTTTGTATAGGATGGCGCCGCGGGCCGGAGCATTCAGGTTCGACCAGGCGGGCAGGGCTTGGGCGGCGGCCGCGGCGGCGGCCTGGATATCGCCGGCCGTGCCTTTCACGAACAGGCCCACAACGTGGTCCGTATCGGCCGGATTGCGGTTTTCGAAGTGCGAACCGCTATCGATCCACTGGCCATCGATGTAGTTGGGAAAAACCGGCATGTCCATAAATAAAGTTAGATCGCGGGCGTTTGGAAATAGGCGTCGATCTTGCCGAGGCGCGCTAGGGAAGCTACGATGTTGTTCGGGAACACGTCGATGCCCGCATTGTAGTGCTCCACGGCTTCGTTGTACCTGCGGCGGGCCACCGCGACTTGATAGTCGGCGCCCTTCAGCGCCTCCAGCAGGTCGCTGTATTTCCCGCTGCTTTCGAGCTTGGGGTAGTTCTCCACCAGCAACATCAGGCGCGCCAGGGCCTCGTCGAGCCGCGCATTAGCCTGGATCTTGGCGTGCTGGCCTCGCGCGGCAGTCAGCGCGTTGCGCGCGTCATTGACGGCGGGGATGGCGGCCGCGCGGATGGCGCCGGCATCGGCGGGCGCTTCCGCCTGGACTGTGCCGGTCAACTCCGGGACAATACTGGCGCGATGCGCGAGAGCGGCGTCCACCTGCGCCCAATCGGCATCGATGGCTTGACGCTCCGAAACCAGGTCCTTGCGGACGGTCATGCACTTGACTCCAACGACCAGAGCCACGGCGACCAAAACCAGCACCAGGTATTTCATGGCTCAGCACACCAGATCTTCGCGGCCGATCTTGAATCCGTCCAGATTGCCGAGGATGGTGAGGGCAATCTGTTTCGGGTCGAAGAACGCCTGTGCGATACGCTGGACGTCGCCGGCGCCGACCTGCTCAATGCTCTCCACCAGCTCATCGAGGGTGAAGAAACGGCCGAAGTACATTTCCTGGCGCGCCAGGTTGGACATGCGGCTGGACGTGGATTCCAGACTGAGCATCAGCGAACCCTTGAGGTGATCCTTGGCGCGCCGCAACTCCTCGGCGCTGACGCCATCCTGCTTGAGCTCGCGGAACTCCTTGACGATGGACTCCACCACTTTGCCGGCGGATTCGATGGATGTGCCGGCGTAGATCGAGAGGCAGCCCGTATCGCGGTAGGGACTCAGCTCCGAGAAGACGGCATAGGCCAGCCCTTGCCGTTCGCGGATGTTCTGAAAGAGACGCGAACTCATGCCGCCGCCCAGCAGGGTGTTCAGCACGTAACAGGCGAAGCGCTCCTGGTGCCCCAGCGGGTACGAAGGCACGCCCAGGCACAGATGCACCTGTTCCAGCGATTTCTTATTGCGCAAGGCGATGCGGGCATGCGTGGCGGGAACCTGGTCCGCGGGCGGCGCGCCATTGGGCGCCAGCGACGCGAAATTCTGGCGCACCAGGGTGACCAGCGCGTCGTGCGTCAGGTGGCCTGCCGCGGTAATCAGCAGGTTGGAGGGCGCGTAGACGGCGCGGTAATAGTCGCCGATCGTCTGCCGGTCGAAGCGCTTCACGGTTTCGCGCGTGCCCAGGATGGGCTTGCCCAGCGGGTGGTCCTTCCAGAAGTTGGAGGAGAAGATTTCGTGGACCAGGTAGTCGGGGCTGTCCTCCTCCATTTTGATTTCTTCGAGGATGACGCCTTTTTCCTTGTCGATGTCTTCGTCGCGAAACGCGGGATTGAGCACCAGGTCGGCGAGCACATCGAAGGCCAGCGGCAGGTGCTGGTCGAGCACCTTGGTGTTGAAGCAGACCAGTTCCTTGGCGGTGAAGGCGTCCAGATTGCCGCCCACCGAATCCACCGAGCGGGCGATATCTTCGGCGGAGCGGTGGGTGGTGCCCTTGAACAGCATGTGCTCGATGAAGTGGGAGATGCCGTTCTGCTCGGAGTTTTCGCGGCGCGAGCCGGTGCCGATCCAGATGCCCACGGAGATGGAGCGCACGTGCGGCATGGCCTCGGTGATCACCCGCACGCCGTTGGGCAGTGTGGTCATTTCAATATCGCGCACAGGGGCGGCGGTGGTGGCCATGGTGGATGGGGGCTAAGTGGTCGTTGCTCCTCTATCCAGGATACAACTTGGGGGATGGGGCTGCGTGGCGGGTCAGGAACCGCTCCCTGATGCATGTCCGCGGGGCACACACGTGATACGTTGGGAGCCATGAAGCAAAGAGAGATTCTGGCTCAAATCACCGGGATCGGAATCGTGCCGGTGGTGCGCACTTCGAGCGCCGAGACCGCCATCCTGGCGATCGAAGCCATCTACCGCGGCGGCGTGCGCGCGGCCGAAATCACCATGACTGTTCCAGGCGCGGTGCGCGCGCTGGAAAAGATCGCGGACCAGTTTGGCGATAAGATCGTGCTGGGCGCGGGTACGGTGCTGGACCCGGAGACCGCCCGCATCTGCATGCTGGCGGGGGCCGAGTTCTTCGTCACGCCGAACTTGAAGCTCGCCACCATCGAAGTCGTCAAGCGCTATGGGAAGGTGGTCTGCCCGGGTGCGCTGACGCCCACCGAAGTGCTCACCGCATGGGAGTGCGGCGCAGACGTGGTCAAGATCTTTCCATGCGGCAATGTGGGCGGCCCGAAGTACATCAAGGCACTGAAAGGGCCGTTCCCGCAGATCGAGATGATTCCGACCGGCGGCGTGAACCTGGAGACCGCCGGCGAATTTCTGAAAGCCGGGGCCTGCGCGGTTGCTGTGGGCGGCGAACTGGTGGACGCCAAGCTCATCCGGGACGGGCGGTACGATTTGATCGAGGAGAAGGCGCGGCAGTATTTGGCGGTTATCGCCAAGGCGCGCGCGGAGATGCAGGCGGCCTGAGAGGCCGCCGCAGGCTGAGAGCCTGCCCCACAGCCTTATTTCAGTTCGGTCATGATTCCCGGGAGGCTCCACTGCGCTTGCATGGTGCCGGCGCCCCAACCGAACTCAGCCGCCATCACCTTGCCGACTTCCTCCTGACTCTTGCCCTCGTGGATCAGACCCGCCGCGCGATTGCGCAGTTTCTCGACGTTGTTCCGGTATTCCAGCAGCCCCGCCTTGGTGGTCACCGGACCGTGCCCCGGGATGACCGTATCGAAATCGAGCTGTAGCGCGCCGTCGAGAGTCTCGGTCCACGCCTTCAGGCTGCCGCCGCCCGCGTAGTCGATCAGCGGCGTCTTGCCGGCCATCAAGTCGCCGGTGTGGATGGTGCGCAGCGCGGGAAAGTAGACGACGGCGTCGCCGTTGGTGTGGCCGCGGCCGAAGTAGCGCGCGCGCACTTCCTTGCCGCCCAGAAACACGGAACACTCCTCGGTGAATACGACCCGCGCCGGGGTCATATTCGCTGGAGCGTTGGGCTGCTTGTGCTCCACGATGTTGGCGCGCGCATTGGCCGTCGAGATGATCTCGGCCGTGGAGATGAACCTGACGTTGCCGCCGCTGTGATCGGAATGATGGTGCGTGCTCACCACGTACTTCACCGGCTGATCGGTGACGCTCTTCACCTTCGCCATGATGTTCTCGTAGTCCTGCTCGAATTTGTCGTCCACCAGGATGACGCCTTCGCCGGTCACGTACACGGCGACGTTGCCGCCGTCGCCTTCGATTTCGTAAAGACCGTCTTTGACTTTGTTGAGGGTTAACGCCGGGGCCTTGCCCTGGTTCTGGGTGTAAGCGACCCAGCAACCGGCGAGGAGCAGTGCGCCCGCGGAGATCCGCGCGATCGGTGTTCGGCTCATGCCGCACACTATAGCAGGTGGCTGGTGGTTGGTGGCTGGTGGCTGGTGGCCGATCCTTCCGATAGAGATTGCACATGGGGTGTCCTTCCGGTAGACGATGCAGCGCCCGCCCGATTTGCCGGCGTTGATCGGATCGGCTGTGGGGCAGGCCATCGTTTTTCGTGGCCTGCCGAGTTCGAGCACGGTGCGCAGACGACAAACAACGATCGTCTGCGCCACGCCGGGCAGCTAGGAATTGCGGAACAGAGCGCGAAAACCCTCTTGCTCAAAATGCCGGTCGTTGGTGAGAACTTCGGTTAGCCGTTCCTTACGCATCGTCTGCATCGAAATGCAGTCCGCCAGACTGTAACCCTTGTCGGGGCGGGCGGCGTAGAGGTCGAGTTCGGACAGAAACGATTCATGGCTCTGTGGAATGACATGCACGGCTGGGTCGGAAAGAATTTCGCGCACGGTTTCCACGGCACGGATTCTCAGCCGGCTATCTGCAAGCGAAAAATGTCAGGACTTCGGCCAGAACCTCTTCCGTCGTGTAAACGCAATCCAGTAAAATGTGTCGGCAAAAACAGGGTTCACTGCGCTCTCTTGGGAACACCGTAGCTGTAATGATCGTGCTGGTCGGCCCCGTCGGCCGGCAACTTGGCGCGGACTTCCTCAGGCATGTCGGCCCAGATCTCGCGGATTCTAGCGGGAAGGGGCCTCCTGGCCTCTGGGGATGAAAGCGCCTGCCGGAGAAGCTGTAGGGCGCATTGCTCGGCCGACAAGCCTTCGGCGCCGGCTTTCGCGTTGAGGAGCGTAACTTCCTCTTCCGGCAAATCGATGGTCAGCGTCATAGACTTCCCCTCATTTCATCCTAGCAGAGCCGATTTCACGCGAGTTCGCGTTCGCGTTTGTCAAGCTAGGCTGGCCTGCATGCCAACCGCCGCCTACTTCGCCGGGTCCTGTTTCTTCTCGTCCTTCTTATCGTCGGGCGGACGCCGCGGCTTACGCGGGACCGGCTTGGCGCTGGCCATCTCGACGTAGGTCCGGATAATGCGTTCCTTCTGCTCCGGATCGAGAACCAAGGCGCGCCGATTGCCGCTGCCGGAAGGTTTGAAGTAGCCGTCGTTGGGGTGCGCCGCGTAAAGCATCGCCGCCATCGCCCATGACGGCGCATCATATGGCATCGGCTGGTAGGCGCGGTAGGCGTCGGCGATGGGGTGGGCGCCGGAATATGCGAAATCCTTCGCGATGCTTTCTCCTGGAAACGGCAGCGCCTCGCCGATCTCCCGCCCAACCGTAACGATCGGCGTGGGCCACCCGGCGAACACCTTCTCGGCGGCGGCGGGGTCCGCCTGCATGCCGGTTTGGGTCGCGCAAAGCAGCCTGACTTTGCGGGCGATCCAATCCTTCACGCCGTACATATCCAGCAAGCGCGCGAGATCGGTGGCCGGCCCGCTCAGCACCACGGCCGCATTCTGATCGTATTGGGCCATCAGCGCGTTGCGGATCAGCGTGGCGGGGTCGGCGGTGTCGTTGATGCTCTTGATGCCAGTTGCGCCTGCCGGCTTGCTGAACATAAGCGACTCGCCAGCCGGTTTGCCGTCGGCCAGCCCGATCGGCGCAAAGTGCATGAACATGGCCGCCTGACCGGTTGTCGCGCTCGCGTAGAAACGGTTCACCGCATCGCAGAACTGCGCGGCCCGCAGATCCCCGCTGCTGACCGCGATGGCCGCGATGCGCGCCTGGTCCTTGCCCTCGAAACCGTGCAGCATCGCCAGCGCCAGCACATCGTCGATCCTGGCCATGGCGGAATCGAACACGATGCCGACGGGCGGTTTGGCCGATCCCGGAAACTGCATGTCAGGTAAGATCCAGCGCGTCCAGGCGTCCCGTGGAATCGCCGAAATGCTCGACGTGCACGCCCATGCGGTCCATCATCGCCAGATACAAATTGCACATGGGCGTCTCTTTGCGGTAAACAATCCGCCGCCCGGATTTGAAGTGGCTGCCGCCGCGCCCGGCGATCAGGGTGGGCAGGTCTTCGTGCAGGTGACGGTTGCCGTCGGAAAGCCCTGCGCCGTACACGATCATGCAATTGTCGAGCAGCGAGCCATCGCCCTCGCCGATCGACCGCATCTTCGCGATCCAGGCGGCGAACTGCCGCACGTGATAGCTGTTGATCTGCGTCACCTTCTCGATCAGGTCCGGCTGGTTGCGGTGATGCGTCAACGGGTGGTGGCCATCGGGGATGTCGATCTCGCGGTAGGGGCGCGACGTGCCTTCGTGCGTGACCAGGAACGTAACCACGCGCGTCAGGTCCGACTGGAAGGCCACCGTCATCATGTCGGTCATCAGCTTGAAGTGCTCCGCGAAATCGGCCGGGACGCCGTACGGCTTCTCCATGTGCGGATCGATTTGCGCGTTGTCCTTCTCGGCTTTTTCGATCTGGCGCTCGATCTCGCGGATCGAAGAAAGATATTCGTCGAGCTTGCGCCGGTCGGTGGGGCCGAGGCCGGTCTCGAGTTTGCGCGTGTCGTCGCTGACGAAATCGAGGATGCTGCGGCGATACAGATTCTCGCGCGCGCGGGCCGCGGGCGTGAGCGCCGTCCCGTTGCCGAACAGCCGCTCGAAAAGCGCGCGCGGGTCGAGCACCGGCGGCAGCGGCTGCGTCTCACTCTTCCACGCCAGGTTGTTGGTGTAAGCGCACGAATAACCCGAATCGCAATCGCCTGCCTGCCGCGCATCTTCCATGCCCAACTCGAGCGAGGGGAAGCGGGTCTGCTTGCCCACCTGGTTGGCCACGATCTGGTCGAACGAGACGCCAGCCTTGATGTCGATCACGGTCTTGCGCGGCTGCACGCCGGTGAGGTACGAAGCACAGCAGCGGCCGTGATCTCCCGCGCCGTCGAGCAAAGCGCGCCCGGTGTTGTGGGTCAGATTGCCGAACAGCGTGATGTCCTGGCGGTACGGCTCGAGCGGCTTCAGAATGCGCGGCAGTTCACCGAGCGGCCCTTCGTAATCCGGATTCCAGCCGTCCATGATGATGCCGTTGGGGACGTACACGAAGGCCATGCGCACCGGCGGAGTGGAGCGCGTGGCGGCCAGCGCCGGGACCATGGCGTCCAGGAACGGAAGCGCGACGGCTGTGCCCATGCCGCGCAGGAAGGTGCGGCGGGGGAGGGATTTCTTGGTTATCATCGTTGAGCTAGCTCCTTGTTGGAGCGGGTCTGGAGGCCCGCTGCAGGCGTGGACGCCCGCCCCACATCGGCACGGCCCATTTGGAACGGGGCGCTGTGCACTATGTCGAAAATCAGCGATTGAAAATGGTAGCCGGATGCCGCCATGTCGCGGTTGATGCCGTTCACCGTGGGGCGATCGTAAGGATGCAGCCCGCGCCCCAGCGCATACGTGAGCATCTTTTCCGTCAGGCACCGCGAGAACTGCGGCAGGCCCGCCATCAGCAGGGCGCGCATCTCGTCCGGCGTCTTGAACGTCTTGCCGTTGGGCAGCGCGCCGCTCGAATCCACGGGAAACTTGCCGTCTTCGGTGCGCCATTTTCCGATGGCGTTGTAGTTCTCCAGGCCGAACCCCAGCGGGTCCATCTTGTTGTGGCACGACGCGCACATGGGGTCGGCGCGGTGCTTCTCCATCTGCTGGCGCAGCGACATCAGCGTGCCCACGGCGCTTTCATCGAGCGGCGGCACGTCGGGCGGCGGAGGCGGAATCTCGGAGCCCAGGATGTTGTTCAGCACATACTTGCCGCGCAGCACCACGGAGGTGCGCGTGGGATAACTGGAAACCGTCAACACGCTGGCCTGGCTGAGAAGGCCGCCGCGCTGGCCGGTGGTCAATTCCACGCGGCGGAAATCCGGCCCGGCGACGCCCGGGATGCCGTAGAACTTTGCCAGCCGCGCGTTCAGGAAAGTGTATTTGGCGTCGATGAAATCGGAAAGCGGCCGATCCTCGCGCAGCACATACTCGAAAAACATGCGCGTCTCGGTCTTCATCGCGTCGCGCAATTCCGGCCCCCACTCGGGAAACTTGTCGGGGTCCGGTTTCACCACGTCCAGATTGCGGATCTCCAGCCACTGGCCGGCGAAGTTGGCGGCGAACGCAGCCGCGCGCCGGTCCGCCATCATGCGCTTCACCTGCGCGTCAAGCACGGCCGGTTCGTGCAGTTTGCCCGTCTCGGCCAAGCCCAGCAGTTCGTCGTCCGGCATGGAACTCCACAGAAAATAGCTGAGCCGCGACGCCAACTCGACGTCCGAAATCCGGTGTACGTCCTGCGCGTCGGTGGGGTTCGGATCGCGCTCGATGCGGAACAGGAACTGCGGCGTCACCAGCATGGCCTGGATGGCCAGTTGGATGCCTTGCTCCGTCGTTTCACCGCGCGACCGGGCCAGCGCGACGAACTTCAGCAACGACGCCACCTCGGCGTGCGTCGCGGGCCGCCGGTAAGCGCGATGCGCCAGGGCGGAGACAATTTTCTCCACGCACGCCTGCCCGGACTTGGGATCGCAAATCAGAATCTTCTTGCGGCTGGCGCGTTCGACGTCGGTCGGGAATGGCCCCACAAACACCATCGAATCCAGAAACTTGTTCTTCTTCTTGTTGTAGGCGTCCTTCTCGGAGAGCGTCTTGACGAAATCGTCGTCGATGAAGCCGGCGCGGAAGACGTGGTCGCCGGAGGGCAAATACATGCGCACTTCGGCCTCGGAATACGGGTCGAAGTAGACCAGCTTCGACGGCTTGGTTTCGACCGGCAGCGTCTTCAACAGCACGCCGTCCATCCAGAAGCCGAGCGTCACTGGCTTGGCGTCCGCGGCGCGCTCGCCGGGCATCCCGAAGCGGACGATGTAATCGCCATCCCACTCCACGCGATGCGAGGCTTCGATGGTGCTCAGGTCCACGCGCCGGATGGTTTTGTCTTTCGTGTGGTACTGCACTTCGAGCGGCTTGCTGGGCAGCGGATCGGCGCCCATGGCGCGCGACGCGATGGTCTCGGCCGCATCCATGTAGCGTTCCATCAGCACGGGCGAAATCGTGAGGACGTCCGCGATGTTGTCGAAGCCGAAGCCCGAGTCGTCGGTGGGGAAATCTTTTTCGGCGCGGAAATCCACAGCCAGCAGATCGCGAATGGTGTTGGAATACTCGCTGCGGTTGAGGCGCCGCGCCGTGACGTGCCCGGGATCCGGTTTGGCGTTGCGGTCGGCCTTCTCGAATTCGCCTTCCACGTAGTGGACGAGGGCCTGCATCTGCGCTTCGGGCGGGCGGGGAATGCCTTTGGGCGGCATTTCGCCGGCGCGCAGCTTTTCCAGGATCGTTTCCCAACCGTCGCGATAGGTCGCGATCGAATCCGGCACCAGGAGCAGTTTGACGTTGAGGCCGCCGGACGACAGCTTGTCGTTATGGCATAGGGCGCAGGTCTTGGACAGCACCGGCTTCACGGCCGAGTCGAAATCGGCCGGCGGGGCGTCGGCGGCGCACAAAGGGCCGGCTATAGATACAGCGATTGCGATTGTCCACAGATTGATGCGCACCACATCCGGCTCCGAATGGCTTCTTGTTCCATAATACATCTCAAAATGGATACCGAGCCGCGACTGTTACCGAGCCGCGACCGTCAGGGAGCGGTGTTCTGCCTCACCACCCCACCATGTTAAAATCGGAAAAGTGGCAAAACAAAAGCAACCCAAGGAGCCCATGCCGCCCCTGAGTGTCTGGGCAGGACCGGTCGCGCTAGGCTGGCTGGTGCCTGGCGGCGGGCATTTTCTCCTCAAGCGCAATGGCCGTGCCGTGTTGTTACTGGTTTCCATCACCCTGATGTATCTATGCGGTTTGATGATGCGGGGCGCCATGTTTCAGCCGCAAAGCGGCGACCTGCTGACCATCCTGATCAATTGGGGCGGTTTCATCGGCAACCTGGCATCCGGGATTTTGTATCTGCTCACGGTTTGGCTGGGCTACAATCAGCCCGACGTGGCCGGAGCGGTGCATGACTACGGCACAAAATTCCTGGTCACCGCGGGCCTGCTCAACATCCTGGCCATGGTGGATGTTTTCGAAATCGCGGCGGGGAGGAAACGCTAATGCCCAAGATGACCCTCTCCCACTTGGAAGCGTCCCTGCTATTTGCCCTATTCACCTCCATCGTGATGGGCGTGGTCACCAAGCGCGACGACCGCGAACGCCTCCGCTACGGCCTCTACGTGTTTGGCTGTTTCGCCGCCGCGCTCGTCGGCATCGGCTGGGTGATGCACTTCGGCCACGGATAGACGCGGTCAATCGTAGAAATTGCGGTCCCAGGCGTGCCGCCGGAGCGTCGCCAACGTCTCTGGCGGCAACGGCCCCTTGCCGGGCACCGCGCAATTGGCTTCCGCATTGCGCAGGCTGCGCATCCCGGGTATCACCGTAGACACCGCCGGATGCGAAAGGCAGAAGCGCAGCGCGATTTCGGGCAGGCTCGCGGCGTCCACGCCGAGATCCCCAACCAGGCGGTCCACGCGTTCCCTCACTTGCTTCTTGCGATCACCCTTGAAATAGCTCGCGCGGAAGTCTCCCGGCGCGAAGCGCGTGTTTTCATCGATCTTACCGGTCAAGCTGCCTTCATCCAGCGGCACGCGCGCGATCACGCCAATATCGCGCTTTATCGCCAGCGGAAACAGCTTGCGCTCCGGGCCCTGATCGAAGACGTTGTAGATCACCTGCACCGTGTCGATCAAGCCCGTCTCGACGATCTCAAGCGCCGAATCCGGCTGATGGTCGTTGATCGAAATTCCCACCGCCCGCGCCTTGCCGGAACGCTTCAGCTCTTCGAAGCCGCGCCGCCACTCGTCGCGCGCAATCCACTCCGGATTCCATACGTGCAGTTGCTGCAGATCGATGGTTTCCACTCCCAGGTTCTTGAGGCTGCGTTCGGTCGACCGCAGGATGTAATCGTACGGAAACACCTGGTCGATGCCGATGCCGGGCCGCGCCGGCCACAATTGGTTCTTGGGCGGAACCTTGGTGGCCACGTAGATTCTGCCGCCGGCCTCGCGCACCACCTGTCCCACCAGTTGTTCGCTATGCCCCGCGCCATACGCCAGCGCCGTATCGATAAAGTTCAAGCCCAGGTCGATGGCGCGCCGCAGCGCCGCGAGCGATTCGCCGTCGCTCCCACCGAGCCACTGGGTTCCCCCGATGCCCCAGGCGCCGTAGCCCATCTCGCTGATTTCGAAGTTGGTCCTGCCCAGTTTGCGATATTTCATGAAACCTCATTATAAGCAATGGAGGGCGGGCTTAGGCCCGCGCGGGGCTTCAGCCCCGCTCCTCGGCGTAGCGCTAAACTAGTCGATACAGCATATGCGGCGGGCACTCATCGCGCTGTTCGTTCTGGCTCTGGCGGCCTTCGCCGCCAACATCAAGCTTTACCTGAAAGACGGCGGCTTTCACCTGGTGCGCGAATACCGCGTGGAGACCGATCACGTCCGCTACTACAGCGTGGAGCGGAGTGAGTGGGAAGAGATGCCGCTCGACTTGGTGGACCTGAAGCGCACCGAATCCGAAGTGGCCGAGCACCAGACCCAACTCGCGGAGGAGAGCAAGGTGGTTGCCGAGGAGGAGAAAGCCGTACACGAGGCGCGGGCCGAAGTCGCCAAAATCCCGAGCGACCCCGGCGTGTATTATGTGGAAGACAATACCGTCAAGCCCATCAAAGTGGCCGAATCCAAGGTGCACAACAACAAGGGCCGTACCGTCCTCCAGGTACTGTCGCCGATCCCGGCGGTGAGCGGAAAGGCCACCCTCGAGCTGGACGGACTGCATTCGAAGAATATCCTTGGCAATCCCGAGCAGGAATTCTATATCCAGCTCTCGGCCGAGGAGCGTTTTGGAATCGTCAAGCTGACACCGGAGCACGGCATCCGCATCGTAGAGAAGATCACCATCGTTCCGATCACCAAGGAAGTCATCGAGGAACCGATCGAGGTGCAGGTCTTCCGCAAGCAGATGACGCAGGACGGCCTGTATAAGCTTTGGCCGATGAAGCCCATGGAACCCGGCGAGTACGCGGTGGTCCAGTTCACGACAGGCAAGACCAATATGCAGGTGTGGGACTTCGCCATCAAGCCGACGGGCAAGAGTTAGGTGGGACAGGCCTTCTGGCCTGTCCTCATGCCATGCCAAACGCGCCCGGCCACCGGAAGCCGAACATCTGACTGAATACACGGACCTTGCGCAAGACGCAGCCGTGCAACCGGCACGATTCTATGTGCTTTGCCGGAGCGCCCAGTCGATCCGGTAGCACAGCGCAGCCCGAACACCCGCCCCTAAAGCCCTGTTCCGCCTCACCATCCCGCATTTGACCGCGTGTGGTGCGCGGATTACACTGAAGACAAACGCGGATATAGCGAGTACCAACAGCCATGAAAACCTACCACTTTAAAGTCGTCGTGGAGCCGGACGAGGATGCCCAGGGCAACCCGGCGTGGTTTGCGCACATACCGGCGCTCGAAAGCATCGGTGCCGCAACCTCGGGACGCACGAGAGAGGAAGCGTTGCGCCGCATCAACGAAGTTGTCCGCATGATCGTCCAGGAATCCATCGAAGACGGCAAACCGCTGCCCGAAGGGCCGCAGGGTTCGGTGGAGGTCGAAGAGGTTTCCCAGCAGGAACCTCGCATCGCCGTCACCGTCTAGGCCATGGGTATCGACTACAGCCGCATCCGGTCGATCACAGCCCGAGAAATAATCGCTGCTCTCACCCGCGACGGATTCTATTTCATCCGTCAAAAAGGATCTCATCAACGCTACGGACACGCCGATGGACGGCGCGTCACGGTTGCGCCGCATGGAGGAGGGGACACCTTCACCATCAAAACCTGAAGACGATGATCGAAGTGCAAGCCCTCTGGACCGAGGGCGATCTCATCCGGTTTGGGATTGCAAAGAAATAGGCTCGACCGGCGCCGAATGCGCCCACAGCGTCCTCCGCCGACCGCTCCGGGCAGCGCCGACGCTGTTCCAGCAATAAGGTACGTTATCCAAAGCTAACCTTGACCAAACCTCATGCCGTCAATAATGTAGGAGACATGCCACTACCACTGGTTGCTCTTGCATTCGGCGCTCTCGCAGGCAGAGCCACGGCGAAGAAACCAAAGAAGAAAGCCGTCTCTGGCTACAGAACCAAAAAAGGAACGAAAGTCAAGGCATATCTCAAGAACGACGATTGACATTTTCGCCTGAAGAAATATGCCACCGCCAATCCACATCACAGGTGCGCCTTTCGTTGACTGGATCATTTTCATTGTCGGGGCGGTCGTTTGTCTTTACTGGCTTAGAGCACTTCGCCTTGCTCGCGAAGGCGCACGGCTCTTTCTGCGAAGTCTTCTAAAGGCTGTTGTCGTCTTCTGTATTTCAATGGTGATCCTGGCCGCTTTGCGCTTCCACTCGCATTTGCTGCCACCCCAGGAACAGATCTTTTCCGCAATCGTGGCATTCATGTTCTTTGGCAGATGGCGATGGCAATACAAACACAAACGATCACGGCACATTCCAAAAGCGGTACGACTGGCGGTCATCGAGCGGGATCTGAGAGGCGAAAGGCTCGATCCTCAAAGGCATCACATTGACCATGTATGGCCGTATGCAAAGGGCGGGAGCCATACCCCCGACAATCTGCGGGTAATCGAGAAACGAAGGAACTTGCAAAAAGGTGCAAGACGGCCCCGTATGAAAGAAATGGTATTTGTTTGCCGCGTCGCAAAGAGGATGACAACACAGGGACTCGATTGCAGCGGCAGGTCGAGCGATTATCGGGGCTTGACAGGAATGATTGGATCCGGGGTCCGAG
>Ga0224555_1003042_pt1 | contig 18131 bp, 13 predicted proteins | sample 714S23034metaG_FD_180687 | JGI IMG/M metagenome (GOLD analysis project Ga0224555, IMG submission 180687) | Peat soil microbial communities from Stordalen Mire, Sweden - 717 S2 30-34 | ecosystem: Environmental > Terrestrial > Soil > Wetlands > Peat | place: Sweden: Norrbotten County, Stordalen...
GGCTTCGGCGCCGCGGACCCCGCTCGGCTGAGAAGCAAGTGGTGGAGCCGGCCGGCGGCACGGTCACGGCTGACCCTGGCTCCTGGGATGCCACACCGACGCGCCATTCACAAACATCTGCTCTCGGGGCGTCGCCCGTCTTGGGATCGCCCTTGGCGACCAGCGGAGAGCCTCCCAAGCTGCTCACCTGCATCCTTGTCGCCGCCGCGTGCGGAGCGATCGCGATGGTGGTGCTGCCGCCGTCCTGGGCGCCCTCGATCGCCGGCGCGACCGCGGTCCTCGCCATCGCCGGCCTCCGGTGGTCCCGTGCACGCTCGGTTCTCAGTCTTTCGGCTGTCGGATGTATCGGCGCCGCAGGCGCGGTGACGGTCTTCGATCAAGTCCGCCATCACTACCCGCCGGGTAGCGCGTGGCCGCACAACTTCGAGACCGCGGGAGTGCTCGCGTTCGTCGGTGTCGTTGCGCTTGCGACCGACATGGCGGTCGAGCTCGCCCGGCGTCACCGACTTCCTGGCAACCGAGACAGCCCTAGCCGGCACTCCTCAGAGAGCAGTTGATGCAGAAAAAGCATGTGACATGAGGATCGACTCGCCGGACCACAGGTCCTTGGCGCTGTGGCCCGTGCACTACCGCCCCTGCACGCGCCGGCGGCCCCACGAAAGCTGGCACACGACCTCAATGGCCCAGAGACCGGACCTCCGCGCGCGGAGACCTGCTCCGCGCGTCGGCCACAAGGGCCGCCAAGGTCCCACGCGCCGTCGCCTCCCAGGTGAGCGGGGCGACACGCGCTGCCGCCGCGCGGCCAAGTCGGCGGCGGAGCAGCGGATCAGCGAGCAACGTCTCGAGCTGCTGTTCCAGCTCATCGTCCCGATCGGCCAACATCCCGGTGATCCCATGGTCAATCACATCGATGTGCCCGGGGATTCGCGTGGCAACCGCCGGTGTCCCGCACGCCGCGGCCTCGCTGACGGTCATGCCCCAACCTTCTCGCACCGACGTCGATGCGACTACCCACGCCCGGCGGTACAAGTGCACGAGCTCGTCCGAGCTCACCCGGCCGGGGAGCGATACATAGCCGTCCGCGCCGAGCTCGCGGAGCCTCGCTTGGAGGCTTGACCGCTCCATTCCCTCACCGACGATGATCGTCTCGAGATCAGGGACCTTCTCGTGCACCCGAGCAAGGACCCCGATCAGCCTGGAGAAGTTCTTGACGGGCACGAGGCGGCCGACCGCGACCACGAGCGGCCGGTCCGCGCGCTGGCCTCCCGGCGAGTAGCAGGCGCTTATCCCCGGGGGCACGACGCTGACACGGCCCGCCCGCACGCCGGGCAGAGCCACGATCTCTCGGCGGCACGACTCCGAAAGGGTCACTATCTGTGATCTGCGGTAGAAGGGCGGGGCAAGACGTGACTCGAGCAAGTTGCCCGCCTCGGCTAGCGGCGAGGGCAGCGCCATCGACCACATCTCGCCGTGCACGTGGTGCAGGAACACGACCCTGGGCAACCGCGACCAGAGCGGGCTCAGCCACGGCATTCCGTTCCAGATCTCGACCAGCCCGTCCAGTGGACCGAGCCGACTCGCCGCGAGATCCATCGGGCCTGTCACGAACACGGCGTAACGACCGGAGCGGCGGACGACCCGATAGCCCCCGCGTTCGACCAGGACTGCTCGACCGGCGACCGAAGACGTCCTCAACACGACGTCGATGCCCGCCGCGGCCCATCGGGTGGCGACTTCGTGCGCGTGCAGCTCGGACCCGCCCGCCTCCGCGTCGTCGATGTCCCGCCATGCGAGCAAGCCCACGCGTCGTAGGCCGGCCTCACGAGCGAGCTCGGCAAGCTCGGCTATCGCGGGGGCACTAGCCGCGCCAAGCGCGCCTGGCCCATCGCCGGGCATCGCCGCGCTCGCAGCCTCCGGTCGGGAGGCCGATCCCAAGGGCGGATCGGGGTCACGACCCCTCATCAGCTGCCGCTCATGATCCGACCGGCGTGGGCACAGCTCGACCGGCGCCGCGCGACGGCGACACACTGGACTGCCTTCCGACCTGTTCCTCGTGGTAGTCCGATTCCACGTTCACAGCCCAAGTGTCGAAAGGTTCCCCGTAGAGGCCCTCGACCGTCAGCATCGCAGTCAGCATCGAGTGATCCTGGTTGTTGTAGCGATGCATGCCGTTACGGCCAATCGGATGGACATTGGGCGTCTCGGCTTCCAGCCACTCCCGGATTACCTGCACCTTCAAGTGATAGCCCGCGTCATAGACCGGGTAGGCCTTCGGCATCCTGACCACGAAGCCCTTCTCGACGTCGTCGGGCTGCACCAGGCCGAGCGTCGCCAGCTCCCCGATGCCGAGGGCCACGAGGTCGTCGTCTGCCATCGACCAGAGGGCGTCACCCTCGAAGACGAAGTACTCGAGCCCGAGGCAAGTTCGGCCTTGTTTCACCAGATCGGGCGACCACGAGCCGAAGTTCTGGACGCGCCCCACACGTACCTTCTCCGAATGGACGTAGATCCAGTTGTCCGGAAACCCGCGTTCGGCAGGCAACACCAACGCGACGGTGAGGAAGTCGCGATAGCGCAGGGCGCGGGCCGCCTGTTGTACCTCCTCAGGTGCCGGCGGATCCATGACCTGAACAAGCTCGGCGAGCGGCATCGAGGAGATCAAGTGGTCAAAGGGCCAGCATGCGGTGGCGGTCGCCTCACCCGCGTCTCCGGCCACCGCACGCGCGGCGCCGGCGTCGTGCGGCGCGACCGATCGCGTGACCGCTGTCACCGCGCGACCGCCGGAACGGCGGACCGACTCGAGCCGGGTGCCCAGCAACACCTTGGAGCCCTGGTCCTCCACGAGCTTTTGGGCACTCTCCCACATCATTCCCGGGCCCAGACGCGGGTAGTGGAACTCCTCTATGAGCGAGGTGATGTGCGCCTTGTTGTGGTTCGGGGAGAACGCGTTCTTGACCACGTTCCCGAGCGTCAGGCTCTTGATCCTCTGGGCAGCCCAGTCTGCCTTGATCTCGTCTGCCGGAATCCCCCACACCTTCTCGGTATATGTCTTGAAGAACTTCCGGTAAAGACGCCACCCGAAGGCCCTCGCCGTCCAGCCCTCGAAGGTGTCGAGGTCCTTCGGAGGACGCACCCGCACCCACAAGAACGAAAGGCCGCACCTCATCGACTCGACCGGTCCGAGACCCCGCAGAGCGTTTCCCAGCCGGATCGGGTAGTCGTAGTAAGTCCCCTCGTAGTAGATCCGGCTCAGCCTGCGCCTCAGCAGGAAGTCCTCCGGTCCGAGGATCTCTCGCCACAGGTTCTCGACCTCGGGCACCTTTGTGAAGAAACGGTGCCCCCCGATGTCGAACCTCCATCCCTCCCGTTCCACAGTGCGAGAGATCCCGCCTACCACGCTGTCCATCTCGAAGACCGTGCAAGTCGCGCCCCGTCTTGCCAGCTCGTACGCGGCAGTCAAGCCCGCCGGGCCGGCGCCGACCACGACGACTCGACCGGGCCGACTGACATCTTCCGAGCCGTCGGCGCTCGAATCGTCCGCCCCGGTCATGGTCGCGCCATCATCGCACGGGGCACTCCGGACCGGCTCGTCTGTCCCCTCACCACGCCGCGCGTCAGGGCACATACTTACCGAGAAAAGCCAGCATCGCGTAGGCGAGGAGCAGTGAGCCCGAGAGCCCTATCACCACTCGATAGGTCTTGCGGCCTTTCGTGAGCATCGCAGCGGCGATGACGAAGGGGAAGCAGCCGAGCCCGTAACGCTCGAGGGATTCCAGGTTGGAAGCGGTCAACACCACTGCGAGCACGGCGACGGTGTACCAGCCATAGCCGGCTGGGAGCCTCGCGATGATGAACGCCGCGAGCAGCACAAGCAGCACCGCCCAAAAAGCGTGCTCCGCGGTACCGAGATGGGTGCCGTGCAACAGATCACGCGCGTCGCGGGCAAAGGTCACGAACGGATCGGTGACCGTTCCCTGGCGCGATCGTGAGAGCTGCTCGCGCAATGGCAGCAGGAAGCTCCCGACAACCTCCTGGGTCCAGCCGAGATACGCCGCCGCGCCGGCCGGGGCCGCGAACACCACGCCGACGCCGATTATGCGCTCACGAACCGGTAGCGAGCGCCAGCTCGCGGACACTTCGATCGCCGCCGGGATGATCAAGAGCATTCCGAGGGGCCGGCAGAGCCCGGCGGCAAACGCTGCGCAGATCGCAAGGTCATAGCGGCGCTGTCGCAAGCCCAGGAAGGCCACCAGCGAGGTCAGGAGCAGCAGCGACTCCGCGTAGCCCATCACGAGAACGAAGGCCGGCGGCGCGAGAGCGAGCAACCACACAGCCCGGCGTGCGCACGCCTCGTCGCCGAGCTCGAACACGACGAGGCGGTAGAGCACGACGAAGGCCGCCAAGGACGCGACGTTTGCAACGATGATCACCGACAGCCCGGCCGTCATCCCGGGCACCGCCCGGAACGACCTCGCCAACACAGGCAGCAACGGGAAGAACCGCAACGCCCCGTTCCCTAGACCCCCGTAACCGTGGGCGGCGATCCTCTCGTACCAACGAGCATCCCAAGCGAGCAGGCCGGAACGACTGGGGCCGCGTGCGACCGCACCCAATTTGAAATGGCTCACGGAGAACCGGGCGGCACCGAGAGCGGCGAGCACGATCACTCTCGAGGCGAGGAACGGGAGCACGGACGCACGCAGTCCAGGCAGCGCGACCTCCCACTGCGCCCTGGCAGTGCGGCGGCTGATCGTCCTGCCGCTCACGACGGCGCGTAACGATAGAGGCTCTCGCCCTCGAATATCTCGAACGGCGTGTCGGAGGCTCTTTCACTCACCACTTCGTGCTGGGGCCGTATCGCGGCGAGGTCGCTGGCGATCACCTGACAATCGCTCCCGAAATTGAGGTAGCCCGGCGCCCAGACGTACCAAATGACGCTTCTCGGCCCCGCTCGTGACAGGACAAGCTTCGCGAACGTGCTCGTGCTCGCGTGCTCGACGGTCGCGCCGTAGTCGACCCAGTTCACGATCTCCGGGGCGTCCGCGCGCGGGAACGCCATTTCGTCGAAGCGGTCGTCCAGCTCACGGCTCACGGCTGGGCCGAGCTGATCCGGGCAGTAGGCCACCACGTCCCCACGATGAGCGCGGGCGAGCACCGCGGACGCAACCTGCGCGGCCTGCGTCCTTGTGAGGAAGGCGTTCGGGATCGATGCCGCCAGACCGAGCACGACCGCGACGGCGACGACCCCTTGGCGCACGCGGCGATCCGTCAATGCCGTCACGCCGTAAGCGACCACCAACAGGCACGGCGTCAAGATGACGGCGGAATAGCGGTCCGCGAACGTGCTCCCGGTGAGCTTGCCCGCGATAACAGCCATCAGGAGCGTCCCGCCCGACAGCAACGCCAGCCCGCGAACTCCCGGTCTCGTCCGCAGGTCGAGCACGACCCGCCGGCTGTCCAAGGCACTGCCGAAAATCGCGAGCAGCGCCAGGAACGCGAGCACGAGAGCAAGCGCCCGGCCCGCGTCTGAGTCTCCACCGGCGAACTGAGTGAAGGTGTAAACGAGCGCCGTGAAGTCCGCCGGCGTAGCCCAAGGCGTGCCCGTGTGCTGCAGCTGGAAAAGGAAAGTCGGGGCCCACGGCCCGAAAGCACACGTTCCGGCCACCAACCCGACAAGTGCGGTGCGGCAGCTGTGCGCGTGAGGGCCGGATCTGGCGAAGAAAGCGGTGCCGATGGCGGTGGCGGCCACAAGGAAGAAAGCCCAGTAGTGGCTGTACTCCAAGCCGCAGGTCACAGCGGCCAGGGCCGCCACATTCCAGATCGTGGGCCTGCGAAGAACTGCGATGAAGGCCAGCACGCCCAGTGCCGACAGCAAGATGGCGAGCGAGTACATGCGGGCCTCGGTGTCGTAGTACACGGCAAATGGCGAAGTGGCGACGAGCAGCGTCGTCGTCCACGCAACGAGCCGACCTGCCCTCTCACGCGCCGCGTTCTCAGAGTTACCGCCCTCAGGGGCGATCCCGGCGGCACCGAGATCGGAGAGGTCGGCCACTCGCCAGGACTGAGCGCCGACCCTATAACCGGCTGCCCACGCCACAGGGAGGGTGAGAATCCCGATGACCCCCGAGAGCGAGCGCGCTCCGAGGTCGCTCGTGCCGAACACCTCCATCCAGAAGTGGAGGAGCACGTAGTACAAAGGCGGCGCCCCGTCGTCCCGAAGCAGTTGGGGAATCAGGTGCAAAGGCGCTTTGGCGATGTTGACGGTGAGCGCCTCATCGAGCCACATGGGCGACGGCGTCCAGAAGCGCAATACCACCGTGACGACCAGCACGGCCCCGCCCGCAGCCGCGACAAGGGTCTGCTCGAAGGTTCTAGCCGGAGTGGTGCCGCGCGTCTCGGTCCTCTCTGAAGGCGGCGTCGGCACCTCGGGTGACCGCACCGGCGCGTTCACCGGGTGCATCGACCGCATGGTAGCCGCGGCCTTCCGTCCTCAACAGGTTGGCATGACGCCTCCGCGACACCCTCCCCGGCGGAGTTACCCGCCGAGCCGAACGGTGCGGGACTCCCTAATCCGTTGGTGGCTCGTCGGACGGGGCCGCCGTGACCTCAGGCTCGGCTGACACCTCGAGGCCGGCGACTACCTCGGCTTCGCCGGTCTCCTCGGCTTCGCCGGTCTCCTCGGCTTCGCCGGTCTCCTTCGGTTCGCCGGTCTCCTCCGGTTCGCCGGTCTCCTCCGGTTCGCCGGTCTCCTCCGGCAGTGATTCGTCGGTCACTTCCGGCGAATCCCCGCCGGCAAGCGGCGCTTCGCCAGTGCTCTCTTCGGCCTGCTCGGCTCCTACGGTGTCGCCGGCTCCCTCTGGGCCCGCGATCGGTTCCTCGGCTAGCGGTGCGCTGGCAGCTCGCTCAGACGCTGTCGCGATTGCGGCCTCGTTGGCAGCGAGGAGGTCGGCCCATGCCGCCTGGCTTTCGGTCTCCGGAGTGAAGTCGGTTGCCGAGTAGTCGAAGCCGATGTAGTTGCCCTCCGCGTCGTAAGCATGCTCGCCAAAGGCCTCGCGGTACTCCTCGGCGACCTCCCCGCCTTCGGCGGCCTGCTTGATCGAAAGGCTGATCCTGCGGCGTTGAAGGTCGATGTCGATGATCTTCACCCAGAGCTCCTCACCGGGTGTGACGACCTGCTCGGGTAGGTCGACGTGGTGCGCCGCCATCTCCGAGATATGCACAAGGCCCTCGATGCCGTCGCCCACCTGGACGAACGCGCCGAAGGGCACGAGCTTGGTGATCCTGCCGTAGACGAGCTCGCCGATCCGGTGGTTCGTGGCGAATTCCTGCCACGGGTCGACCTGGGTCGCCTTCAGCGACAGGCTGATCCTCTCCTTGTCGAGGTCGACGTCGAGCACCTGGACGTTCACCTCGTCGCCTACCGCGACGACCGAGGAAGGATGGTCGACGTGTTTCCAGGACAGCTCCGAGACGTGCACGAGCCCGTCCATGCCCCCGAGGTCCACGAATGCGCCGAAGTTCACGACCGACGACACAACGCCCTTGCGTACCTCGCCCGGCTTCAGGTTCACGAGGAACTCACCGCGCTGCTCGCGTTGGGTCTCCTCGAGCCACGCGCGGCGTGACAGCACGACGTTGTTGCGGTTCTTGTCGAGCTCGATGATCTTGGCCTCGAGCGACTTGCCGATGTACGGCTGGAGATCGCGCACCCGCCGAAGCTCGACGAGAGACGCCGGAAGGAACCCTCGCAGACCGATGTCGACTATGAGCCCACCCTTCACGACCTCGATGACGAGGCCCTTGACGACGCCACCGGACTCCTTGACCCTTTCGATCGTGCCCCACGCGCGCTCGTACTGGGCACGCTTTTTCGAGAGGATCAGGCGACCCTCCTTGTCCTCCTTCTGGAGCACGAGCGCTTCGATCTCCTCCCCGACCGAGACGACGTCGTGAGGATCGAGGTCATGGCGGATGGAGAGCTCACGTGCTGGGATCACGCCCTCGGACTTGAAACCGATGTCCAGGAGCACCTCGTCCTTGTCGACCTTCACCACCTTGCCCGTGACAACGTCTCCGTCTTCGAAGGCAACGATGGTCTGGTCGATCGCGTCCTCGAAGGACAAGTCGCCGAGGTCGTCCTCGACGATCTTGCGAGGAACGTAAACCCCGTCCGCGTCAAAGGTTCCATGACGCTCCTGATCTGCGGAGAAATCGGCTGCGGTGGTGCTCGTAGTGTCGGACATTGGAGGTAGGTCGCTCTCTTTTCGGACAGGTCATACCAGCGGCGGGACGCGCTGGGCCACCGCTGATGATTGGGATTGGACTCGGAATTCTGCGCTCGCTGGTGCGCTGCCGACCAGAACTTGGTTGCCGCCGTAATGGTCGCGCAACAATGGTACCCGCCAGCTCGGCCAAGCCCACAATGTCACATCGCCGGCTCGCCCTGTTCGAGAGGATCGGCCGCGTCGAAGTCGGCTCCCGAGTCCATCGCAGGCTCTTTTCCAGCCGCCCAGCTGTCTCCGATCGCCACGTGCACTGCCATGGGAACCCGCAGTTCGAAGGCATGCTCCATGGTCTCGACCGTCAGTGCAAGGGCCTCGTCGCGCTCGCCGGCGACCGCCTCGACGAGGATCTCGTCATGGACTTGGAGCACGATCCGGCTGGAGAGCCCGCGCCTTTCCAGCGCCTGGTCGAGGCGCACCAGCGCTACTTTGAAAATGTCCGCCGCCAGGCCCTGGATGCCTGCGTTCATCGCTTGGCGCTCGGCCGCCTGGCGTACGCGGAAGTTGCTCGAGTCGAGCTCGGGCAGATAGCGACGCCGACCGAGCAGGGTCTCGGTGTAACCGCGCCCGCGGGCTTCGGCCACCGAGCGCTCCATGTACTGCTTCACGTTCGGGAACGCCGCGAAGTACTGCGCAAGAATCGCGGCTGCCTCCTCGACCCCGACGCCAAGGCGCTGGGAGAGCCCGTACGCCTCCATGCCGTACGCGAGGCCGTAGGAGATCATCTTCGCCTTCGAACGCATCGCCAGGGTCACCTCAAGAGGTTCGACTCCATAGACCCTCGCCGCCGTGGTGTTGTGGATGTCGAGCCCGGAGCGAAACGCTTCGACCAGGCCGGGATCGTCGGCCAGGTGGGCTATGACACGCAACTCGATCTGGTCGTAGTCCGCGACCAACAGCTCGCAGCCGGTGCTCGGCACGAAAGCTTCGCGGAAGCGGCGACCGACGAGGCTGCGCACCGGGATGTTGTGCAGGTTCGGCTGGTCCGACGAGAGCCGTCCAGTGCGGGCGACGGTCTGGTTGAACGAGGCGTGAATGCGCCCGTCGGGGGCGACCTCAGCGAGCAGGCCCTCTCCGTAGGTGGAACGCAGTTTCTCGACCTCCCGGTACCGAAGGAGGGTGTCCACGAGCGGGTGGGCGTCGCGCAGACGCAGCAGGCTCTGAGCGTCGGTGGAGTACCCGGTCTTCGTACGCTTCTGTGGAACGAGCTCGAGCTTTTCGAACAGGATGCGCCGCAGCTGGGGAGTGGAGTTGACATTGAACTCCTCGCCGGCCAGCTGCTGGACCTCGGCCTCCAGCCTTCGTGCCTCCGAGGTCAGCTCGTCGCCGATGGCGCGCAGCTTGTCGATGTCGACCGCGATCCCCGCGAGCTCCATCTTTGCGAGCACGCGGACCAGCGGACGCTCGACATCCTCGTAGAGGCGAGTTGCCCCGGTCTCCTCCAGGGCTAGGCGGATCCCGGGAGCGAGCCGGCCAAGCATGGCCACCTGTTCCGCCGCCTGTGCCGCGCCCGCCGGTGTGGCATCGGCCTCCCCCACCTGGTCGCCAGCCGGGCGTTCATCCCCGAGGTCGAACCCGAGCTGCTCGGAGACATGCCCGCGTTGCTCGCGGCCTGCACCGGAGCCGAGCGTTGGCACGAGACTGGCCAGCCCCGAAAGCGAGGCTTGGCCCTCCCGTGCATCGAGGAGGTAGGCAGCGACCGCGGTGTCGAGATCGAGACCGGTGAAACCGACTCCTAGTGGTTCGAGCGCGCGCATGAGCTCCTTCGCGCGGTGAGCGACGATGCGCCGAGTGCCGTCCTCCCGTGCGCCGAGCACCATTTGGAGAGCTTCGACGATGCCCGGCTCGGCGATCTGGCGACCGTCCAGCCAGCCCACGACAAGCGGCTGGTCGTCCGGCACAGCTCGATCATCGGGCCCGGCCTCATCGCCGCGGGGCGCGCCCGTCTCCTCGAGCGCCGCAAAAGCGAGACCTTCTACAGCCGATCGACCTGCAGCGCCCGCCCACACCGCCTCTATGGCAATCGGGCCGGGCGATGCCGCCAGCAACATGAGCCATGTGCGGGCATCCTCGAGGTCTTCGAGCGGCTCGATCCGAACAGGTCGTGAGGCCGTTTCGGGAGAACGCGCGGAAGTGGCACCTGAGTCGCTGGAGGCGTCGACACCAGCACCCGACGACCCCGTGGCCAGCGGCTCCAGGCGATCGAGTTGCTTGAAGATCCGATCGCGGGGGCCCCGGATCTCGAGCAGCTCGAACAGGCTGCGCATCTCCTCGCGATTGGAACGGCCGAGGACGAGGTCGTCGGCCACACACATGAGAGGCACGTCGCGAACCAACGGGGTCATCTGCAGATTGAGCCGCACCTGCGCTTCGTGTTCGGCAAGGGAGGCTTTGAGCTTCGGCGTTTGATCGTCCAGGTGCGCGTAGAGCGTGTCAACGTCGCCGTAGGTGTTGACGAGCTTGGCAGCGGTCTTCTCCCCCACCCCCGGAACACCCGGAAGGTTGTCGGAGGGATCACCGCGCAACGAAGCCAGGAACGGGTACAGTCCCGGCCGCACGCCGGTCCTCTCTTCGATCCCGGCTTCGTCGTAGAGCACGTAGTCGGTCACGCCGCGGCGGTTGTACAGAACCTTCACGAGGGGATCGCGCACGAGCTGGTACGCGTCTCGGTCACCGGTCACGATCACGATCTCGTGGCCCTCGGCAGCCAGACTCGTGGCAAGCGTTGCGATCACGTCATCGGCCTCGTATCCCTCGGCATCGACGGCGGGAACCCCAAGGGTCTCGACCAGCCTGCGTATGAGCTCGATCTGCTCGAGAAGGGGTTCAGGTGTCACTGGCCGGCCCGCCTTGTAGGTCGCAGCGAGGGCATCACGGAACGTCGGTCCGCGCCGGTCGAACGCAACCGCCATCCCGGTGGGCGACTGGTCCTCGAGCAGCTTCGCGAGCATCGAGACGAAGCCGTAGACGGCCTGGGTCTCCTGGCCGGACGCAGTGGACAACTGCGCCTCCTGGAGGGCGAACCACGCCCTGTACGCAAGGGAGTGGCCGTCGAGAAGAAGGTCGCGCGCCACTACGTGCATGCTAAGCCGGGCGCAGCCGGCCGTGACGGGTCAGGGGACGATCTCGCCCTCGACGATCTTCTCCGATATGTCGCGCATCGTCGTCCGTTGGTTCATGGCGGTCTGTTGAACGAACGTGAACGCCTCCGCCTCCCGCATCCCGTGGTCGTCCATGAGCTTGCCTTTGGCCCGGTCGACCCAACGACGCGTCGCCAGCTGCTGCTCGAGATTGCGCTTGTCGTCGGCCAGCGCGGCGTTCTCCGCCTCGAGCGCCTGCATCTCGTTGAACCGGGCGAGAGCGACCTCGATGGCCGGCAGCAACTCGTCCTGCTGGAACGGCTTCACCAGATAGGCGAGTGCTCCGGCGTCACGCGCCTGCTCGATCAGGTTGCGCTGGCTGAACGCCGTGAGGATGAGCACGGCCGAAGCCCGGTCGACATTGATCTCGCTGGCCGCCGACAACCCGTCGAGCCCCGGCATCTTGATGTCGAGGATCACGAGGTCGGGCCGATGCTGTCTCGCGAGCTCGACGGCCTCGTCGCCACGTCCAGTCTCGCCGACGACGTCGAAGCCCTGCTCTTCGAGTATTTCGCGCAGGTCGAGGCGAACGATCGCCTCATCCTCAGCGATCACGACGGTTCTGGCCAACGGGTCCGCTCCTTTATTGACTCACGCCTCTTGCTTCGTCCGATTGCCCTTCACACTACGAGCTTGGCAAGCAGCTCGTCCTGCGCACGCTCCAGCTCGGCTACTCGGGCACCGGCACTGTCACGGCCACGGATCATCACCTCAGCGTGTCGTTGAGCATCCTGCCAGTCGCGGTCGGCCAGCGGTGTCTCGGAAACAAGCGCCCGAATACGGGCCTCGTCCGCGGTCTCGAGGAAAACGTCGAGCTGCTCTTCGGCGACCGCCAGCTCTTGCCGGGCGCGCACGAGACGAGCGTGGACCTCCAAGAGGCGCCGTTCCACCTCGTCGCGCTTCACGTGACAAGTCTACGACCGGGCTCTCGCGTGGATTCACCGTTCGACCTAGACCGGAGACTCGGCGACCGGCCGGAACGGTGCCGCCGCCCGGGCCCTCAGCGAAGAACGGCCATGGCAGCGACCGCCATTGCACTTATCACCAAGGCGAGCGCGTCAACCCGTGCGAACGGGTGGGTCTCAGGAGCAACGGTCGGCACACCGCCTCTCGCCTCGATCGCCTCGGCGATCTCCCGTGCCCGTCTGATCGCGTTGGCGAGAGCCCCGAAAACGACTTCGACGGACTCGTCGCCAAGTTCCTTGAACGACCGAGGGCTGGCCGGCCGGCGAGCCCTGCGAGCTGCCCGCAGCACCCGCGCCTCTTCGAGCAGCAACGGCAGGCATCTGATGGAGAGCGCTATCGCACCGACAAGCTCGTCGACGGGCACGCGGAAGTGGCGCAACGGGCCGAGCAGCCTCCCCAGAGCGGGCGACAGGTCGGCCAAAGGCGTCGTCCAACCGAGCAGCGCGGCACTCGCGAGCACGTCGACCCCCACCATCGAAAAGCGCATGAAGTTGCCAAGACCTCCAAGGCCGAGCCTGAGCGAACCGAGGTGGGCTTCCGGCCGGCCGCCGGATACGAGGGCGAGGACTGCCCCGGCCGCCACGACACCGCCCAGCCACCACGGGAGCCTCGGGCTGATTCCCCGCGGCAGACGCGCCGCCAGGAACGCGACGAGCACCAGCGCGCCCACGATGCCGATCGATTTCCATGACGGCCAGACAAGCAGAGCAATCGAGAGCAGCCCGAGCGCGACGAGCTTGGTCCCCGCCCACATGCGGTGGAGCGGGCTTGTCCCGGGCACGAACCGCACGACGTGGATCTCGTTGAGCTGCAAGTTGCGGGCGCGCCTGCGTGAGCCCTCCCCCGCGGTCTCGAGAAGTCCTCCTACCCGCCCTGGCCCGGTCGTCGTCACGCCCCGCTCCAAGCGCTCCGCTCGCCCGCCACACGCCCGGCCTCGAGGGTGACCAACCGATCACCGAGCAGCTCCGCGTTGTCGAGGTCGTGCGAGACGACCACTGTGGCCATCTCCCGCTCGTCGCGCAGCCGGGCGAGAATAGCAGCGAGCCCGGCTCTCGCCTCGTCGTCCAGTCCTGCATAGGGCTCGTCGAGCACGAGGAGCACGGGATCGCGCACGAGCAGTCCGGCAAGCGCGACGCGACGCTGCTCGCCGCCGGAAAGCTCATCGACCCGCCTCGGCCCCATCGTCAAGGGATCAAGACCGACTGATCGCAGGGCAGCGGTTGCCCGGTCCTTGTCGGCGCCGTACGAGACGTCGGACAACACGGTCGGGCGGATGAGCTGGAGGCGCGCGTGCTGAAAGGAGATGCCAACCGCACCGGTGCCGGCGACGACGGGCTGACCTTCGATCAGCACCTCACCCTCGGTTGGGACGAGGAGGCCTGCCAGGATCCAGGCAAGCGTCGATTTGCCCGACCCGTTGTCGCCGGTGACCACGATGCCCTCGCCCCGGCGGAGATCGAGATCGATGCCCTCCAGCGCGCGACGGGCCCATGGGGTTCCGTTCGCATACACGTAGCCCAGCTCCCGTACCCGTAGAAACGACCGCCGGGGCCGGTGGGACCACTCGGGCTCGTCCGGTCGCGTGCCTGCGGCCGAGGGTTCTTCACGTCCCGGCCGCAAGCCGGCGCGGGGGGTTGGCGCGCCCTGTCGCTCCGTAGGCGGCGAAGGTACCAGCCGCCCCGCAAGCATGAGGATCGCCGAGTCAGCCTTGGCGGCCTCGGCTTCGCGGTGAGTGACATGAATGACGGTGATCCCAGCGGCGGCCAGCGATTCGAGCAACGCCACGACCTCGGCCCGCCCGGGCCCGTCGATCATCGCCGTCGCCTCGTCGGAGATGAGCAGACGCGGTTCGCGTGCCAGGCAAGCGGCGATCGCGAGCCTCTGGAGCTCTCCGCCGGAGAGCCCGGCCGTCTCGCGCTCCTCGAAACCTGCGAGCCCGACCCGGGCGAGCAAGGCTCCCACATCCGGCCGCGGCGTCGGCGGCAGTCCCCAGACCACGTCGTCGCGTGCACGAACCCCCAGCACCTGGCTCTCCGGCCTCTGGAAGATCATGGATGTGCCCCCCGGTACACCGAGCCCGGGATCTCCTGGCCGCCGCACCGTGCCCAGCGTCGGAGACAGGCGGCCGGCCACCAGGCGTACGAGTGTCGACTTGCCCGAGCCATTTGGGCCGACAACAGCAAGAAACGACCTGGGCCGGACGCTCAGCGAGACCTGCGCGACCGCCCAGGCATTGCTGCCCGGATACTGGTACGAGACGCGGTCGAGCTCGACGGGCACTGGCGCCAGAGCGGCAATTCCCGCCACCGCTCCGGAGCGGACGACCAGGTCCGAGCTCGGCCAAGGTGAGGCTTCCACAGGGGCTGGCGAGTCGTGCTCGAGACGTGCCAGGAGCGGCCAGAGGTAGCGGGCGCAGAGCGCCGCCGCCAACACGATGGCGACGAGCTCGAACAAAGGCACCGTCAACCACCAGTGGTTGATTACCCATCGAAGCGTCTCGTCACCCGACGACGCGAGCGAGCCGGCGCCGCCGAGCCTGAGCCCGGCGCGAGCGTCTCGCCACAAGATCTCCACCTGCGCGAAGGCCAGGCGTCGAAGCCCCGGCGACAGCGCCTCTCCCACGAGCGAGATCACCGCAACCGGGATCCCGGTCGTGACAGTGGCGATGAGCACAGCTGTGGCCGGGTTCCAGCGGCGCCGGTAGGCAGTGCCGACAGCTAGCCCGAGCGAACCGGCGATCGCGGTCTGAACGACGATCCCGACTCCCCCGACGAGAAACGAGACCGAGCTGGCGGCGAACATCGCGACCAGCGCTGTCCGTGCTCGCTGCCGGGCCGCGAGCGCCGCGAACGGAACGATTGCCAGGCCCTGAAAGGCCGCGCCGACGAGGGGCACGAACCACCCAAGCACCTCGAGGACGAGCGCCAGGTCACCAAGAACGGCGGCCTCTGCGAGCTCAGACGGACGCAGGGCGCCTCGTAACTCGTGACGAGCAGCGTGAGCAGATGTCGTCGTGCCACCTCGATCGGCGCTTCCACCGGGCGCCCCAGTTGACCCGGCGCCCACCGCGACCTCGAAAGATGCGGGTCCTGGGTACCGGGACGCATCGTCGGCCGTGACCTCTCCCATCACCTTCAGGTTTGCAGGTCCAAGGGGTGACCGGTGCGCACCGGGCCAGCTACGCTCGCCCTACGGGCCCGGATGGCGGAATGGCAGACGCGGCGGCCTCAAAAGCCGTTGTCCGAAAGGGCGTGCGGGTTCAAGTCCCGCTCCGGGCACGCCGTTCCCGACACAAAATCGCAGCTCACGGGCTTACGGACAACGTTGCGAGGGGTCAAATACGGCCCGTTGATCACAGTTTGATCACAAGGCCTCGTCGACCATTGCCGCGACTGCCGCGGCCGCCTCCGAGTCGGCATCCTCGAAGAGGTGGCCGTAACGGTCCTGCGTGAAGGCTGCCGAAGCGTGACCGAGCCGCTTCGCTATCTTGAGCGGTTGCTGCTTGGCCGCGATCAGGTGAGCGACGTGCGTGTGGCGGAGGTCATGGAACCTAAGCCGCTTGAGCCCGAGCCGGGCGACCCGGCGGTCGAACACCTTGGCGACGGACTCTGGATCGAGCGGGTGGCCGGCGGGGTCCGTGAACACCAGGTCGTGATCGTTCGACCAGCCCGCGCCGACGAGTAAACGTTGCTCCGCTTGGCGCTTCCGTTGGGTCCGCAAGACGGCGACCGTCGCCCGATCGATGTCGACCGATCGTCGCCCGTGGTCGGTCTTGGTGCGCGCAGAAAAGACGAGACCGCCGTCAGGTGCACCGGGTGAGCGGACCACGTTCAGCTGTTGACGGACTTCGATACGCGCGACATCAAGGTCGACGTCGGACCAGCGCAGCCCGCAAACCTCGCCCCTTCGCATGCCTGTCATCGCTGCCACCCGAAACAGCGGCCCAAGCGGCTCCTCCGCTGTGGAGCGGAGGAACGTACGCAGTTCGGCCGGCGTCCACCAGGATGCCTCCGGCGGCCGCGTGGACTTCGCGGACGGGGCGGAGGCGTCATCTGCCACATTCCGGGCGAGGATGCCCTTCTTGACGGCGTCCGACAGAGCTCGATGCAGAACGGAATGGATGTAGAAGACGGTCCTCTTCGAGAGAGGCCCGGGCTTTTGCCGGCGTCCCGAGACGAGCAGTTGGGAATAGAGCCGGTCCAGGTCGAGCGGCGTGATGGTTTCGAGACGGCGGCCGCCCAAGACGGAGATCACGTAGTCCATGTTTCGCCGGTAGCCGTCAATCGTTGACGGACGCAGTCCCGTCACCGGCAGGCGGGCCACCCACTGCTCGAGGTACTCCTTTACGGTCAGTCTGGCTGGAGCAATGTAACTGTTCGTGCGGCTCTGGCCCCGCACGATCTCGAGCTCCTCCTGAGCCTTCTTTTTTGTGGCAAACCCGCGGCGCAGCACCTGGCGGCGATTCCCGTCGGCGCCGGCGCCGACATCGACGACGAAGAACCATGTCCCGGTCTTCGGGTCTTTCCGGGGTGCTGCGGCTGAGTTGCGGCTCATGGGCGTGCGTCCTTCTTTTTGGCCGGTTTCTGAGCCTGCTCGTAAGCGGCAACGCTCTCCTTGGTGAACTGTTCGTGGGCTTCAACGATCCTGTTGCCTTTGGCGACGTCGGCTCGCATGGCTTCGATCCGGCGAATGTGTTCCTCTCTGAACCCGTTCCGCAAAAGCCGCTCCTAGTCAGGTTTACGGCGGGGCGTAAACTCCTGTTGCGGGTAGATGGCCTCGCCACGGGCGAGCATCGCAACGAATTGCTCGATGCGGCGCCGTCGTGTGTCAGCCTGCTTCGCCGTCGTCACCCGGTAGAGGATCGCATACCGGTTGGACGCGTTCAGCTTGTCGAACATGGCGCTCGCCACAGGATCGGCAGCAAGCGCCGCGGCCAGATCAGCGGGAATCTCGATCGTCGCCTGACCCTCGTAAGCAGTGTGCCACGTGCCATCAGTCTTGGCTCTCGACACTGCTGCGAGCCCGGACGGTCGCATGCGACCTTCCTCGACGAGCTTGGTGGCGATGGCAACATTGCGCTTCGACCAGGCGCTCCCCGGCCTTCGAGGTGTGAACTTCCGGCGATAGGTTCCGTCGTCACCGGCGCCGAGCTGCCCGTCGATCCATCCGCGGCACAGCGCCTCGGCCAGTGCATCGTCGTAGGTCAAGGAGGTGGGTTCAGTCGTTCCCTTCCTGGCCAACGTCAGCCAGATACCGTCGCGCTGCCCCTCATGCTCCTCGAGCCAGCGTCCCCACGCCGCAACGTCCGGCACGGTGACTACGGGAATGTCAACGGCCATCCCTGGCAGTCTCGCACCTCGTTGAAACCGTCAGAGCATCCCTCGATGCCGGCTGGGGCGGCGACGGAGACGATCGCCGCCGGCGAAACGTGCTGCATCGCGTTCCGATCGATCGATCTGTGGCATCCGAGACTTGGCGGTCCCGAATTCAGCGGCCGCCCAGATCGGTTCTCGCAGCTCGACGCCAGCTCGACGACGAAAATCCTCAAGTCCCGGAGGCGGTGCGTCCCATTTCGCCGTCCGGTGACCAGTAGGCGGTGGTCTCCAGAGCGTCCGAAGCGCTCACCTCTGGGTGCCTCTGCATCTGAAGTCTCGAAAGATTTCCGAGCGGTCCTTGAATCGCAAGCACGCCATCGTAGAGTTGGCGAGCCACGCGCCCCGCTCGACTCGATGCAAGGAGGGCG
>Ga0224555_1003044_pt1:0-5000 | contig 18121 bp, 9 predicted proteins | sample 714S23034metaG_FD_180687 | JGI IMG/M metagenome (GOLD analysis project Ga0224555, IMG submission 180687) | Peat soil microbial communities from Stordalen Mire, Sweden - 717 S2 30-34 | ecosystem: Environmental > Terrestrial > Soil > Wetlands > Peat | place: Sweden: Norrbotten County...
GAGCCTTTGTCAGAGAACTTAGTGCTTCAGGTTACCCTTTACACCTCCCTCTAGCTACATGGGTGAACTACCGAACTCCCCTGATCGGACTTTAACCGACTAGTCATACGTTTTACACGGCATACCCAACAAGTCCTCAATCCCGCGTCTTGGAATCCCCCGGCTCCTGCCTGATTGGAAATACGCTATAACCCGCGGGAGGTCGCGTTATCCTCTGTTTTGCGTGATAATTCGGCGAGTCTCAAATCCCGCGTCGCTTCGCTCCTGGGATAATTCGACTTGTGCTTCAAACTTCACAAAGCTGGTTTTCAGCGAGTCTCATTACCTTTACTGGAACGTCGCACGGAAACGCATCATGGCGCCTATGAATAACACGGTCCCGATGGCTGCCATAGCAAGGAGCTGCGGCCAGACGACATCTATTCCTGCACCCCTGATGAGTACACGGGAGCAAAATTCCATATAGTGCGTGGTTGGGGCGAACTGCATTATTATCTGGAGGAATCTGGGCATAGACTCAAAAGGGCTTGTTCCACCGCTGAGCATGGCAATAGGCACGATGATGGGCATGCTCAAAAGGCCTGCCTGGGGTTGATTCTTAGCGATGGTGGCAAGGAAAACACCGAGTTCTGTCGTCGCATAGAGAAAGACAGTCGTCCCTAAAAAGAAGACTAGCATGGAACCATGGATAGGGGTACCGATGACCAACTTGATCGAAAAAAGGAGTGCGAACACGACACCTATCAACACGATAAAGCTGTTGGCCCAGACCTTGGCAATGGTGATTTCCAGAGGGACTAAGGGCATGACAAGCAGATGCTCCACTGTCCCACGCTCCTTTTCTTTAATGAGGGCCGCAGCGGGAAGGATAATGGAAAGGAGCGTGATCATGTGGTTAAGTAATACAATGCTCATGAACCAGGAGTTTTCGTTGTTTGGGTTATACATTACGCGGGTGTTCACCTGAATGGGAGGATCGGCAGGCTTATGGGATCCCAACAAAAATGTGTTTATCTCCTGGTTTATGATCTTGCTCAGGTAGGTCACCCCGAGTTTGGCGTGGCCAATGGCCGTGGCATCGACGTCGATGCTGATTTCAGGAGCCTTCCTGGCAAGCAGGTCTTTCTGGAAACCCGATGGTATGTGAATAACAAATATATATTCACCCCTATCAAGGACCTGATTGATGTCGTGGTATATGATGGCCTTGGGTTTTTGGAAAAAGGGCTGTTGAACAGAGTCGATTATCCTTTGAGACAACAAGGACTGGTCTTCATCGACGTATGCTACGGATGAATTGCGCACCTGCACGCCAGTACCTTTTGATGGTACTATGATCATGACCGTGAAGGAATAGATGACCATAATCACCAGAACATAGTCATAACGGAAGCTGATGAGTTCTTTCAAACCAAGCCGGTAGATGTGCCAGAGTTTCCTGATCATACTATTTCTCCTGTTTTTTCAGCAAGAAGACTGTCATGATCTGAATGGTCATATAGATCATGATCAGGAAGACAAAGTTCCACACCAACTCCGGGAAACCGATTCCCTTGGTGAAGGTGCCGACACTGATGTTCAGAAAATAGCGGGCGGGAAAGACCAATGACATGAACTTTGCCCCGCCGGTAAGGGTAGAGGCTGGGGTGGTAAGACCTGAAAAATCAAAACAAGGTACCATGGTAATGACGAAGGCAGCCACTAGGGAGGCAATCTGGGTCTTGGTAAAGGTGGAAATTAAGAGACCAATACCGGTGCTTATAATAATATAAAGCATCGCCCCGGTAACCAGGGCCGGGAAACTGCCCTTAAAGGGGATGTTGAACAGGAATCTGATCACTCCGAGAAGGATAATGAAGGTTATAGTCGTAATCACAATGTATGGTATCTGTTTGCCCCACAGAAATTCAAGCCTGGTCATGGGGCTTGAGTAGAAATTGGTAATAGAACCCAGTTCTTTTTCCCTCACCACACCGATGGCCGTGAGCATGGCGGGAACAAGCATGAGCACAGTGGCCAGCAGGCCAGGCACAATGGAATATTTGCTTTTTATCAGTGGGTTATACCAGTACCGGGGCTGAACATGGGTGGATGAAGAAGCCACAGGTATGGGGGAGCGATCGACGAGGTCTGCAAGATAGGACAGGTGCACGGCCTCTGCATAGTTCTTGGTGGTCTCGGCCCTGAATGGCATGGTGCCATCTATCCAGAGCCCGACTGAAGGGCTCTTGCCTCTCTTGATGTCTTTTTCGAAACCAGGAGGGATCTCGACGACCATATTAAACTTGCCGCTCTGAAAGCCCTTGTCAAGCTCGGCGTGGGAGTGTATGGATTTCTGTTCGCTGAAGTACCGTGAACTGGAGAAATTCCCCAGGTATTCGCGGCTATAAAGCTTCTGATCGTTGTCGATGGTACTGTATTTGATGTTTTCGATATCTGTTGATATGCCGAAGCCGAAGACAATGAGGAGGAATGGCGAGATGATGAATGCGGTGATTAGTCTGATTGGGTCTCGGAACAATTCGATGGACTCTCTTCTAGCCAGGGCTGCCAGCCGGTAAATGTCAAAGAGGCGGACATGTTTTATGACACGTTCAGATTTAAGCATAAACGGAACGGTCTGTTTTTTATCATCCGTCTCGGCAATGGTATGTCTGGCAATATCATCCTTCATATAGGCAATAAAGGCCTCTTCTAGGGTGCGGCAGCCACGTATACGGACAAGCTCTTCAGGTGCGTCGCAGGCAAGGACGCGGCCCATACTCATCAGGGCGACCCTGTCGCAGCGGTAGGCCTCATTCATATAATGGGTGGTCACGAATATGGTGACGCCATCTTCCCTGGAGAGGTTTATGAGGAGTTCCCAGAAGTGGTCCCTGGCCACAGGATCAACGCCTGATGTAGGTTCATCGAGAATCAAGATTTCGGGCTTATGAATGGCGGCGACGGCCAGGGAGAGACGCTGGCGGATGCCCATGGGAAGGCTTTCAGTCTGGTCGTCCATGACGTCGTTCAGTCCGAACTTCTCAGCCATTTCCTTCACCCTTGAAGGGACATCCTCTTTCGGCAAATCGAAGAGATGTGCATGCATATCCAGGTTCTGTCGCACGGTAAGCTCACCATACAGCGAAAAGCTCTGCGACATGTATCCGATACGCTTTTTCAGCTTGATGCTCCCGGTTTCCACAGACCTGCCGAAGATGTAGGCCTGGCCGTGAGTAGGATGCAAAAGCCCGGTGAGCATCTTCATGGTGGTGGTCTTTCCGCAGCCGTTCGATCCGACAAAACCGAAGATCTCGCCCCTTGGTATGGTAAAGGAGACATCATCAACCGCAGTAAAGTCACCGAATTTTTTGGTAAGGTGGTTTGCCTCAATGGCGGAGCCGTCATTCGATACTATCCTTGGCGGTGTCGTAAAGACCCTGTGCCCATAGCGCATCTCTTCGGGCAGCATGGCGATGTATGCGTCTTCTATGGTCGTCTTGCCGGTCTTTTTCTTTAACTCCTCGGGCGTTCCTGAAGCAAGGATACGACCGCCTTCCATCATGACGAGCCAATCAAGGTGTTCAGCCTCATCCATGTAGGCAGTTGCAATAATGATGCTCATTCCTGCATGGTGGGTGCTCATGTCCTTGATGAGTTCCCAGAACTGGCGCCGTGAAAGGGGATCGACACCGGTAGTGGGTTCGTCCATGATGAGCACTTCAGGGTTGTGAATCAGGGCGCAGCACAGCCCCAGTTTCTGCTTCATGCCGCCTGAAAGCTGGCCTGCCGGCCGGTGGGCAAAAGGTGCAAGGTCTGTGGCCTTCAGGAGCCGCTCAATGCGCTCGTTTCTCTCGGTGCGGGTGAATCCGAAGAGGCGTCCGAAAAAATCCACATTCTCATAGACTGAAAGCGTGGCATAGAGATTCTGCCCAAGGCCCTGGGGAATATAGGCAATTTCCGAACAGACATCATGGCGGTGGATACCTGAACGCATGGTATTGCCCAAGACATGAATGTCACCGGTCTGTATCTTTTTCTGGCCGGCAATAAGGCCGAGCAGGGTTGATTTGCCCACGCCGTCTGGCCCGATGAAGCCGACCTGGCATCCGGCGGGTATATGAAGATCAATTGAATCAAGGGCGATCTTCTTGCCGTAGCGATGTTTCACCCCTTCAATATGTGCGATGGTATCATGACCGTTCATGCGGGCATTCACTTAAAGAGCTCCGTCCATTTCGTGGACGGATTCAAACGGATGTATGCAACACCAGGCATGCCTGGCTTCAACCGGGGGTCATTAAATTCCTGAAAGCTGATTTTCGCGCGGAAAACAAGCTTCTGGCGCTCCTCCGTTGCCTCAACCTCTTTGGGGGTGAACTGTGCCTTTTCAGAGACATAAGCCACCCGTGCAAGAAATTGTCTGTCCGGTATGGCATCGAGCACAACCTTGGCTTCACCGCCTAAGGGAATGACGCCGGCATATTTCTCGGACAGATACACATTCATGTAAATATCCGTGGGATCAATAATGGTCAGTACCTTGCCACCATTGGGTAGAACCTCGCCTGGTTCTGCAAGACGGGACAATACCAGTCCCTTGATGGGGCTCTTCAGCAGACATTCATTGATCTCTGTTTTCAACCTCTCCGTCTGGGCAACTGCGGATTCAATGGCGTTTTCGGCCTCGACGATTGATGATTTTGCCGCTGCATATTCTGCATCATAGGTCTGCTTGACTGTCTGATCACGGTCGAGTTGCTGTTGCGTAAAGATGCCCTTTGCAAAGAGCTTATTGGACCGATCAAGCTCTTTTACCGCAAGCTCCATCTTTAAGCGAATGCCTTCAACCCTGGACAGGGCGGTTTCGCGCGCTTGTTTTGCCCGTTTAACTTCGGCCTCGGCCTGCTTCAATAGGGCCTGGAGCGTGCTCGTGTCTATCTTGGCCACGATCTGGTTTTTATCAACTAAGTCCCCCTCTTTCGCGAGGACTTCTGTGAGACGCCCTGCAAGCTTTG
>Ga0224555_1003044_pt1:12500-18121 | contig 18121 bp, 9 predicted proteins | sample 714S23034metaG_FD_180687 | JGI IMG/M metagenome (GOLD analysis project Ga0224555, IMG submission 180687) | Peat soil microbial communities from Stordalen Mire, Sweden - 717 S2 30-34 | ecosystem: Environmental > Terrestrial > Soil > Wetlands > Peat | place: Sweden: Norrbotten County...
GCCTTTTGACAACCATCGCCTGGGGTGTAAATAATAAAGTGGAATATGCTTTGGAAGGTAGCATTTTTATTGCCGGTGCCGCAATTCAATGGCTGCGCGACGGTCTTAAAATTATCTATGATTCAAAAGATAGCGAGTATTTTGCCACAAAGGTCGACGACTCTCTCGGTGTTTACGTCGTTCCCGCTTTTGTCGGCCTTGGCGCTCCTTATTGGGACATGTATGCACGCGGCGCTATCCTGGGGCTGACCCGAGGGACAACAAGAAACCACATCATCCGTGCCACACTGGAATCTATTGCCTACCAGACCCGGGATGTTCTGGAACTGATGCGTAACGAATGCGGCATTGATCTATACGAGCTACGCGTGGACGGCGGGGCCTGCGCTAATAATTTCCTGATGCAATTCCAGGCTGACATTCTTGGTGTTCCAGTCGAACGGCCGGAGATTATTGAAACGACGGCTTTGGGGGCGGCCTATCTGGCCGGCCTGGCGGTCGGTTTCTGGAGGGATCAATCCATGATTGCCGAGCGAAGGAAGGTCAATCGTAAGTTTACACCAGGCATGAACGAAGATAAACGGAAGGAACTCTATAGTAACTGGAAGAAGGCCGTAAAGCGCGCCATGCACTGGGAGGAAGAAAAATAATAACATTTCTAAATTAAAGATGATATTGAGGCGGCTAGGCGGCATATAACCTAAAGGTCATGCGTTGTACATACGTTGAGGAGCCGACAGCGACACCAACAAAAAAATGGCTCTTTGATTTAGAATTGGGATAAAATAGCATGATTAAAACTGATGTTATTATTATAGGTGGTGGAGCCACCGGCTGCGGTATTGCCAGAGATCTGGCGCTGCGCGGTATTCCTCACTGTCTCGTCGAAAAAGGTGATTTCGCTGCAGGAGCCACTGGCGCCTGCCATGGCCTGCTGCATAGCGGCGGCAGGTATGTCGTTACCGACCCGACATCCGCCCAAGAGTGTTACAATGAAAACTTGATCCTAAGAAGAATCGGCGAAAAATGCGTCGAGCAAACGGGAGGATTGTTCGTCCGCCTGCCTGGTGATTCCAAACGTTTCCGGGAATTATTTCTCAGGGGCTGTGAAGAAGCAGCCATCCCTGCTGAAGTCATTTCCTCGACCAAGGCCATTGATCTGGTTCCCAACCTGAATCCCGAAATCGAAGAAGCGGTCAAAGTTCCCGATTGTTCCATTGATCCGTTCCGTCTGTGCATGCTTAATATTCGGACTTCGCAGTTGCGGGAAGGACTTATCTTCACACGGCACAAAGTTACGGAAATTGTCAAATCACACGGCCGCTGTATCGGTATTAAAGCCACCGATCAGGCAACCGGCGAAGTGAGGGAAATTCGCGGTAACATTATTGTTAACGCTACCGGCGCATGGGCAAATATGATCGCCTCACTTGCCGATTCTGAAGTACCCATGACCCTGGCCAAGGGCTCTTTGGTCATTACCAATCACCGCCTGACCAATATGGTAATCAACAGATTGAGACCGCCATCCGATGGTGACATAATAGTACCCAATGAGGCCGTATGTTTGGCCGGAACAACATCGCTGGCGGTGGAAAACCCAGATAAGATAAACATTGAATCCACAGAGGTGGATACCATTATCAGCGAGGCGGGACGGATGCTTCCTCATTTTAACAACACCCGCATTATTCGCGCTTTTTCGGGTGTACGGCCGCTGCTCAAATCCAAGAAAATGGACAGCCATGAAATTTCCCGTGGTTTTCAGATTATCGACCACCAAAACGGTATGTACAGTATCGTGGGAGGTAAACTTACAACATTCCGTTTGATGGCGGAAAAGATGGTCGATACCATAATGGCTTCTTTTAAACTCAAAAAGTCCTGTGAAACAGCGGAAATCCCGCTGGACGGGCAGGAAGAATTGAGTGGTTATCCACTTTCTAAGCGGCTGGCGGATATGAAAAATATCGTCTGCGAATGTGAACTGGTCAGCAGAAATGAAGTTCAGCGGATTATCAACCAGACCGGCACACGAAACGTCGGCGATATCCAGCATCGGACACGCTTGGGCATGGGGCCATGCCAAGGCGGCTTCTGCACCTTTCGCGCACTCGGGATAATGAACGATATGAGTGTCATATCGCCCGAACAGTCCATGGAGATGTTGCGAGGATTTCTCCAGCGCCGGTTCAGAGGAATAAAGTACGCTCTCTGGGGTGATCAACTCCGGGAAGAACAACTCGTGGAATATATCTATCTGGGCATCCTGGCCATGGAGAAACCAGAATGAGCGTTACCGAATACGACGTCATTATCATCGGAGCGGGAGTAGCGGGCCTGACAGCGGGATCTTTTCTTGCCGGACGCGGTTTTAAAGTCGCCCTCGTCACCACCGGGGAACCGACTGCTTGTCTTTCCACCGGCTGTATTGATGTTTGTTCTCGCGATCATAATCCTCTTACCGGCATTAAGGAACTGCCACCTGCGCACCCCTATCATCTTGTTCCCGAGAAAACGATCACTGAGGCGTTTAATAATTTCCAGGCGGCCATGTTGGATATGGGAATTCCGTATGTCGGAGTTCCCGAAGAAAATCGCCTTGTTCTTTCCGCTCTGGGCACATTTAAGACTTCCTGCCTAGTTCCTTCAACAATGGAAGCAGCGCCGCAGGATGCTAAAGACAGTATCCATATTATCTCCTTTGCCGGACTCAAAGATTTTTATCCCAGCTATATTATCTCCCGGCGCAAGAATACTAAAGTTTCAGTATATAATGCTGGTGTTTCCAGCACCATGGGCATCGCGTCACATTTCGAGGGAAAAGAATTTCTCGAAAAATTTATCATCTGGTTGGAGAAGATAGACATTCAAGAAGATAAGATCGCCTTTCCTGCCGTTCTCGGTCTGGAATCGGCAGCTGAAATTGTTAATACTATATCAATCCTTATGGGAAAGCCCATATTCGAAATCCCGACTATTCCGCCATCCATGCCCGGCAGAAGATTGTTCAACGCGCTGAAAGACTATTTCCGGAAAAAGGGCGGTGATATCTACTGGAGCTGGCCGGTTATCGGCGTGGAAAAATCGGGAAAGATCATTGAAGCTGTCATAACGACATCCATAGGAAGGCCAAACAGTCTTAATGGAAAGGCCTTCATTCTGGCTACCGGATCATTCGTCGGCGGCGGCCTTACCGCCACACGCGAAGCCATTATTGAAAATGTATTCAATCTGCCGGTACACGTTCCCGGCACGCGCGAAAATTGGTTCGATGATGATTATTTTTCTTTCAACCACGGCATTGGCCGAGCTGGAATCATGGCGGATTCATCCCTGCGGCCATCGGGAACGCCTCTGGAAAATATTTTTGTGTGCGGCGGCATCCTGGCGGACACAGAAATATTAAAAAATGGCTGCGGTCACGGATTGGCACTGGCAACAGCCCATGTGGCGGCGAAATCCTGCATGGAGTATATTCGATGAATTTCGAACACTGCATCCGCTGTACAATTTGTGTGGAAAACTGTCCCGTATTCCGGGTCAACCCGGATTTTCCCGGGCCCAAGCAGGCGGGACCTGACGCCCAGAGATTCCGGTCGGACAGAGAAAAAGCAGAGGACGAGTGGGTACTTCTATGCAGCCAGTGCAAACGCTGTGAAATGTCCTGCCCCTGCGGCGTAGAGCCAGCCCAGATCATACTCAGGGCGCAGCAGAGATATGGATTGGAACATCCTCACTCCCTCGCGCACCTGCTGTTTGCCAATAACTATTATTTGAGCACACTGGGCTCTTTAACCGCCCCCATCGCCAACATGATTGCCGCAACTGAAATGGGAAAGAAAGCGTTTCGGGCAATGGGAATATCAACTCACATTCCCTTCCCGAAGTTTCGTTTCCGAAAACTGCACAACGAAAAGAAAAACCTGAACAGAGGAAGAAGGAAAGTTGCCTTTTTCTACGGATGTTTCATCAATTTTTACCGCCCTGATATCGGTAGAAAAATTATTCGTTTATTATCATCATTGAACGTGGACGTTGTCCTGCCAACCCAGTGGTGCTGTGGACTTCCCGCACTGGGTAATGGTAATCTGGAACTGGCCAGATCTTTCGCAAAAAAAAATACTACTTCTTTATCCAACTACATCGACGCGGGGTATGAAGTTATATATACGTGCACATCCTGCGGCCTGTGCCTTTTGCATGATTATCCGGGCATTCTGGAAATCCCGCAGGGGAAAAAAATCGCCGAGAACAGTTACGATATCCATGAGTATATCATTAAGCTAATCAACGAAGGATACATCAAACCGGTCTTCGGCGAGGTGCGGCGCAAGATTGCCTATCACATCCCTTGTCACCTCAGGGCGCTGGATATCGGTTACCCGGCGGCAAAGCTTATGTCTTTGATACCCGGTCTGGAATATGAAATTCTTGATGACGCCTGCTGCGGGCTCAACGGCAGTTATGGTTTCAAGAAGAGCAACGAGTCCACGGCAGTCCAGTTGGGCAATCGGGCTGTCTCGCTCATCAGAAAAACCGGAGCTGAACATATTGTCGCGGATTGTGGCTCCTGCCGTATGCAGTTGGGCGGGCTTTCCGGCATGACCGCTCTGGATCCAGCGGAAATACTCTGTGAATCACTGGGAATTACCGGTAAAAAATCACGAATATGAACAGACACCACTAAAGCAAGCTTTGGAAAAAGATCCAGCAGCAAGCTGCGGGGTATAATTCGTCAAACGCTTCAAACTTCACTTCGTTCGTTTTACCAAGGCGCTACGCGCCTGGCATAATTCGTCCAGCAAGCTTCCGTTCACTTTGTTTCTGAAGCTTGGGTCTCATGATCAGCTAGTCTCATTAAATTGGAGTTTCAACAATAAGCCGCACGATAAAATGCTGTTTAAGCTCTGCCAGCGCTATTCCTTTATCAGACTCCCGAATACTTCCGGAATGCATATGCGCAGTAATAAGTCTTCAAGAATTTGAAGGTATGCAGGAACAGAAGAAGACTACCTTAATTACGGTAGAAATGGCCTTGTTTTGGTGAAAATCACCATTTTCTGGCATACAAGGCTATCTATTTCTATAGCTCAGTAGGTGTTTAATAAATATTTATTTTTTATTTTACATGCTGATTTCAATTTCCTTTGACTATTAAAGGGATATCCGATATATATTTAATCGTATGGGGCATATAAATTGCTTAAAATTAAGTTGTTAGACTAAGAATGTCTATGCAAGATAATACAAAAATTAGTGGAGCCCCCTCCGGCAGAAGCCGGATGCTCCATATAATAATGAGTCCCAAATTTCAGAAGCGTAGCGCACTGAAATTTTCTGGACGAATTATCCCACAAAGCAGAGGATAATGAGACCCAAGCTTCAGAAATAAAGTGCATAACCTGTGAAGGTCATCTGCGACTGAAGCTTACAGGTCGAATGAAACTCAGATATTACAAACGCAGTGCAGTAATATCCGTCAGTTGAATTGATCCCGTGAAGCAGAGGATAACGCGACCTCCCGCGGATTACACCGCATTCCTCCCCGGCTGAAGCCGGGGGATTCCAAATCGCGGGATTGAATTGGGTTGACTAAACGAAATTTGAGCGCATTCATC
>Ga0224555_1003045_pt1 | contig 18121 bp, 11 predicted proteins | sample 714S23034metaG_FD_180687 | JGI IMG/M metagenome (GOLD analysis project Ga0224555, IMG submission 180687) | Peat soil microbial communities from Stordalen Mire, Sweden - 717 S2 30-34 | ecosystem: Environmental > Terrestrial > Soil > Wetlands > Peat | place: Sweden: Norrbotten County, Stordalen...
ACCTCAGGTACATTCTCCAATACTGTTACTTCAACATTTACAGTTACAAAAACATCTACACCAACAGCAACAGGGACAAATACAGGTGCTGCAACATCGACAATCACAAAAACCGGCACAATTACCCCTACTGGAACAAAGACAAATACTTTTACTGTTTCGCCCACGTTTACAAAGACCGGCACCATTACCACTACGGGAACAAAGACAAATACTTTTACTTTCTCACCCACAGTCACAAAAACATTTACTCTTTCTCCTACAAATACCGGAACGCGCACTATAACGCCGACAGTTACAAAAACAAATACATCGGTATTGACATCTACCATAACGATCTCATTTACTGCTACTGTTACAAAAACAATTACTGCCACGTTTACAAAAACATTTAGCGCAACGTCGACAATTACCTTGACACGTACAAAGACAATTACACTAACAGCAACACCGACGATTACAAAAACCGGGACAATAACGCCTACCGGTACAAAAACAAATACTTTTACCATATCGCCTACGGTGACAAAAACTTTCACAATCACTCCCACCGGGACAAAGGCTAATACGTTAACGGCGTCACCGACAGGAACAAGGTCATTCACTGTTACTTCTACGGTGAGCAGGTCTGCAACATATACTACGACGTCAACGGCTACAAATACACAAACTATGACCTTCACGACAACATTGACATTCAGCCCTACATCAACATATACATTGACAAATGCTCCGTCTTCAACGGACACTCAAACATTGACACCTACAGTTACTTTAACTGGAACAACCACATCAACTCCTACATATACCGTTACACAAACAGCCACTCCAAATAATGATCTAGGTATGGCAGTTGATTGTCTGTCATTAAGCTGGTATACGGGTGGCTACGCTGATTGGACAGTGTCAACAGTGACAACATATTATAATGGAAGTGCGGCACAAAGCGGAACAATATATGATAGTCAATCATCATATATGTATACCATGGTAAATTTTAGTGGATATAAAACATTGAGTTTTTACTGGAAGGTGAGCTCTGAGGCTTCATATGATTATTTAACTTTCTATATAGACGGCCAGGAAGCAGACAGCATTAGTGGAAATGTTGACTGGGATCAGGATACGTTCCTGCTTGCGCCGGGGCAGCATACATTGGAATGGGAATATGCAAAAGATGAGAGTATAAGCGAATTGCAGGATACCGGATGGGTTGATGATGTTCAATTCATTGACATAACGCCTACATTTACGCCTACAATAACACAGACATTCACAGCGACACAGACCGGGACCATTACACAAACAGTAACTATTACACAAACCTTGACATTAACCCCGGCAGTTTCACCAACAAATACCGGCACAATTACAATGACATATTCATCAACTCCAACATATACCACAACTCAATATGTTTCGCCGACCGCAACGGTTACTAATACCATATTATTAACAATAACACCCACAGTAACACCGACTTCTACACCTGTTCTTGATATTTATGAGCCGGATGATAATTTTTCCATGGCCCAACAAATACTAAGCGGGGTCGAACAAACACACAGCATTATGCCTGCCGGGGATATTGATTGTGTTATGTTTAATGTGACAACCACTTCAAATGTTACGCTTGAAACATCAGGGACAAGTGAATCCGACGACACTGTTATGGAACTTTATAGTTTTAATTCTGTGTCCGGATTGTATTCATTCATCACAGATGATGACGATGGCGGAAATTATTTATATTCTAAAATAACAACCATTCTTAACCCGGGAACTTATTATGCGATGGTTTATGATTATAATACAGAAGACACAATCACACAGTATTATCTTGATCTGACTGTAAATATATTGCCGACCCCGACCTGCACAAATACTATAAGCATGACGTCGACTATTACAATAACCCCGTCATTGACGGCAACGCAAACCTATACAGCCACTTTAACTAACACACCCACTACAACTTTTACCGTGACGCCGACAGTTACACAAACATCAACTTTCACACCAACACAGACAGCAACGCCGACAAAATCAAATACAATTACGCAAACTTCAACGCCTACTTCTACAGCAACAATATATATTACTTTTACCAGTACTTTGACAGCAACACAAACGCCTTCATACGGCAATATAACTTTCCAGAACGCGGTAGTTTCCGGAACGGATTCCGATGTGTATACATATACTGAGAATATTGATGTGGGAAGCGGCGCGCATAGAGCGCTTGTAGTAGGGTGTCAGCTTGAGATACAATTTCCGTCTACTATAACTGCAACATATGGCGGAGTATCAATGAATTATACGGCAAACGGAGGCAGTCAGTTGTATATATTTACTTTATTAAATCCTCCTGCTGGAAATAATGCTGTTGTGATAACGTGGACGGGAGCTTCAGGCGGATGTATATTGGGAGCAATTGCTTATAATGGAGTTGGCGCTATTGGCAATGTTGGTGGGGATTATTTGGGTGATGGCACAAGAATAGCCATGAACGCTACCACATCCCAGGTAGATTCATGGATAGTGGCATTCTGGGGATATGATGATCCAACGGCATTTACTCAACCTAGTTATACAGAAAGACTGAATTCTACAACTTCGGATTTGGCTATGGCCTGCGAGGATGAATCTTTTGGACCCGCTAATACATATACATTTTATTACACACAGGCAGATGGAACAAGCAACAGGCCCTATGTTGAATTAATACAATTTGTTCCAACTTTAACTGCCACGGTAACACCAACAAGAACACGAACATTTATAACGACACCAACAATAACATCTACAGTAACAATGACTGTCACTGGAACAAATACAGCAACGCAAACGCCTTCATACGGCAATATAACTTTCCAGAACGCAGTAGTTTCCGGAACAGATTCCGATGTGTATACATATACTGAGAATATTGATGTAGGAAACGGTGCCCATAGAGCGCTTGTAGTAGGGTGTCAGCTTGAAATACAATTTCCGTCAACTATCACTGCAACATATGGCGGAGTATCAATGAATTATACGGCAAATGGAGGCAGTCAGTTGTATATATTTACTTTACTTAACCCTCCTGCTGGAAATAATGCTGTTGTGATAACGTGGACGGGAGCTTCAGGTGGATGTATATTGGGAGCAATTGCATATAATGGAGTTGGCGCTATTGGCAATATTGGTGGGGATTATTTGGGTGATGGCACAAGAATAGCCATGAATGCCACCACATCCCAGGTAGATTCATGGATAGTGGCATTCTGGGGATACGATGATCCGACGGCATTTACTCAACCTAGTTATACAGAAAGACTGAATTCTACAACTTCGGATTTGGCTATGGCCTGCGAGGATGAATCTTTTGGACCCGCTAATACATATACATTTTATTACACACAGGCAGATGGAACAAGCAACAGGCCCTATGTTGAATTAATACAATTTGTTCCAACTTTAACTGCCACGGTAACACCAACAAGAACACGAACATTTATAACGACACCAACAATAACATCTACAGTAACAATGACTGTCACTGGAACAAATACAGCAACGGCGACGCTGACACCTACAACAACCAGGACATGGACGAGTTCGATTACGCCAACTATAACGCTAACAAGAACCAAGACAGTAACGCCAACTATAACGGCAACCGGAACAGAGACATTTACTGGAACGCAGACGAATACATTTACACCAACATACACGATTACATCTACATCCTCTGTAACACAAACAACTACAATGACTTTTACAACAACATCTACACCGACTGCAACCGAAACTTCGTGCGCAATGTGGCAGAGCGTAGGGAATCCTGGATTCTCTGGAGTTATTCAACAAACTATATCTTTTAGCATATATAATGGGACACCATATTTTGCTTTTCAAGATTACTCAGACGGGAATAGGGCTACAGTAATGATGTATAATGGAACAAGCTGGGTAAATGTAGGATATCCTGATTTCTCCGCAGAATCAGCAAGCTTTTTAAATTTGTATGTGTATAACGGAACCGCTTATGTTGCTTACAATGATAGCACGAATTCGAATAAAGCCACTGTAATGATGTATAATGGAAGTAACTGGGTTTATATTGGAAGCCCCGGATTCTCGGCAGGTGAGGCAGATAATGTATCGATGTATGTATACAATGGAACCCCATATGTTGCATATCAAGATTTTGGCAATTCCGCTAAAATTACAGTAATGATGTATAATGGCATCAATTGGATAAATGTTGGAAATTCCGGTTTTTCAGCAAGTGTGGCAAGTTTTATAACGCTGAAAGTATCTAATGGAACTCCGTATGTCGCGTTTCAAGATTCATCAAATTCTGCAAAAGCAACGGTGATGATGTTTAATGGAAGTAATTGGGTAAACGTTGGAAGCCCCGGATTCTCGGGAAGTGAAGCGGATTATTTATCAATGTATATATATAACGGAGTTCCGTATGTTGCGTATAGTGATGCGGCAAATTCCGGAAAAGCGACAGTTATGATGTTTAATGGAACCGCATGGAGTAATGTCGGCAATGCGGATTTTTCAGCGGGGACAACATATTATGAATCGTTGTATGTATTTAGCGGAATACCTTATGTTGCATATTTGGATTATGCAAATTCTGCAAAAGCAACGGTTATGATGTATGATGGGACAAATTGGGTTTATGTAGGAATTCCCGGGTTCTCCGTGGCCAGCGCACCATATACATCACTATATATTTACAATGGAATTCCATATGTAGCATATATTGATTGGGGTAATTCTAACAAAGCAACCGTGATGGAATTTGTTTGCCCGGACGGTGACGGCATGAGTATGGCATCCGCATTTAAAGAAAAAATAACACCGACGCCAACAGCTGTCATTACTTATCAAACGTTATCCAAAAATGATGTTTATTGTTATCCAAATCCTAACCAAGGCGAAACAACAATACGGTTCACTCTCGCAAACGCACAGGACATACATTTAATTATTGTTGATATAAATGGCAAACGGGTTTGGACACACGACATAAACTCACAGAATACAGTTGCTGGTATTAATAAAATAATATGGAATGATGTAAATGATAGTGGGCAACCCGTGGCAAATGGAGTTTATTTGTTTATTGTTCAAGCTGGCAATAAAATTGTGCAAAAGGAAATTGCTGTAATTCGATGAACAATAAGCAATTTTGATTTAAATAGAAATAGAACTGAATTAATTGCGGAGACAGATCAAAATCTCATTTATGTGTTATAATAAAATACAACAAAACATATAAATGAGGAATGAAAATAAAAAAATGAAAAGAAAAACGCAGGTTAATATTAATTCGCACTTGATGCGTTATGGTTTATTTATATTACTTATTACCGCATTTTGTATCACTAAGATTTCCCCATCATTAAATGCCGACGACAGTCCGGAGACGGTTACCGCACAGTATACCCTTGGAATACAGCACCCTCCCGGATACCCATTAAACACACTTACCGGAAAAATATTCGGCTTGTTGCCACTGGGCAGTCATATGTTCAGAAGCAATATAATGTCCTTATTTTTCCATGTTATGACTGCTGTACTGCTTTTTGTGCTTGTGAAAAGTCATCTGATGATTTTTAAGAAATTCAATACCCTTTTTGCCTTTTTGGTACCGGTCATCTATCTTTTTACTTATACACCTTTTTTACAGGCTTCTTCGGCAAAGGGCGGCATTTACACGATGAACGCGTTTTTCACGGTGCTTTTATTTATGAATTTATTTAATATTAGGCGTGGCGGCAAATTTTTATACATCGCCTCTTTTATATACGGAATATCAATGGCAAATCACTGGCAAAGCATGATTGTCCTTCTTCCGGCGATTATTATATATATGTATTATGAAAAACCACATATTGATTTGCATATGGCGGTTAACGCACTGCTGCTGTTTGTACTGGGCACCACCGTGTACCTGTTTGTTATTATACGGTCTTCAGCAATTCCAGCGTATGCATGGGGTGAAATTAAAAACTTACAGGATCTTTTCTGGCTGATTTCTTTGAAACATTACATACCAGATGTTCAAATTTATGGAGCTGGTATATCTTTTAAATTGATAACGTTTTACATAAAAGAATTGATACTAAAACAATATGGATGCTGTATTGTTTTGTTTTCAATACCGGGAATTATTTATCTATTTATCAAAAATGCTTCAAAGAGTGTTTCGTTTTTTTTGGCTTATGCCTGCATTGCAGGCAGCATTCTATTTATTTCGGCTAAATTTGCTTATATGGATACAAAATGGGTGATGGAACCGTTTTTTACTTCGTCATATTTGTTTCTGTCTATATTTATTGCAACGGGTATTTGCTGGATCCTTGATAAAACAGTAAAAACGCAACTTGCATCAAAGAAAATTGTCCAGATTTCGGCGGCAGGGGCAGTATTCATCGTGTTGTTCTTTACCAGTCCGGATTTTTCCCGGCATTTTCTCGTATATGATTATCTAAATAATGTTGCAAAAACTGTTCCCGATAAATCTGTATATTTTAGCGAGGGCGAAATGGATGTATTTGGGTCGGCCTATCTTCGTTATGTGGATAAAAAAGATTTTGTCCCGGTTACCACATTCCTGTTAGCTTTTGACTGGTACAGGGACAGGTTAAAAAAGATTTACGGTGGCAACTTAATACTGCCATCGGATGAAATTAAAGGGTCCGAGTATTTAAAAAACATTATGGTTTTAAATGAAATAAACGGAATATATTATTCCGGGGAATATACAAAACAATGGCAGTCGTTTGATTTCGTGCCGTATGGAATAATTAATAAAGTCGAAACAGAAAATAGCAATGATGAACCACGCCCTGAACTTTTAAAAATTTATTCGTACAGGGGAATATTTGACGGCAGCCTTTCATATGACGATTTCGGGGATTATATGATTGTCAAGCCTTACGGGATAAGAATAAGGGCCTATGGGGATTTGTTATTTCGGAAAAAGGATTATATAAATGCGTTGGATTTTTATAAAAAAAGTATTTATTTTTATAAAGACGATTATGTTTTTAACGCAATGGGCGCTTGTTATTATTATTTAAATGATTTTGGCGGTGCTAATATCATGTTTGAAAATGCTTTAAAAATTAACGCAAATAACGTCGACTCTTATGTTTATCTGGCGTTAATAATGGGCGCTCAGAGGAATTATACGGCCGCCACTGAATATTTTGACAGGGCATTAATGATAAGGCACAATGACAGTGCAATTATGCAGTTAAAGTCGCAAGTTTTAAACGCAAAAAAAACAGTAGTAATTCATATAACACAATAGCAGGAATAAATAGAATTGTTTGGAATGATGTTAATGTGACAACGGGCGAGTATATCAACTTCCTGATGAAGTTATGATTGCCTTAAAGTCCAAGATATAAAAGAATGAACTACCTGATTCCTAATAATATTGCGCTTTCCTAAAAGAGATTTAACTTTGGTTTTGAACCGCATCGTTAGAGTGGCGACAATAGCATTAAGTTGAAAAAACGTGTTGGCTAAAAAAACCATTCTGAAATGTCTTTGAATTTCAAGAGGCTTTCCCGGTTTATGCAAATCCAAAATTTTGTAATGTAAAAAAAAGTCGTTTTATGATAAATTACACATAAAGATTGTAAGCTATTATTCTAATATGAGGGGCTTATGCTAAATAATAATATAAGAAAGACAATGCTTATTTGCGCATCTGTTCTTATATTATGGTTGTTACTAATTATCAAAATCGCCCCGGCTTACATTGCCGGCGACAGCCCTGAAACAATTATGGCCTTCAATTTTCTTGGAATCCAACACCCTCCGGGATATGCACTGGATACATTAATTGGTAAAATATTTTTATTAATACCGGTTGGGAATTTAATGTTCAGAAGCGCAATTATGGCTATGTTTTTCAATTTTATGACAGCTTTAACAATATTTAAAATAGTACTGATAGTTTTTAAAGATAATGCCAAAAAATCCGGTATTTATTACGCTCCGATTATAGCTGCAATTTTTTATTTATTTTCAAATTCGGTTTTTATTCAAGGTATAACCGCCAAAGGAAGCGTTTATACCATTCATTGTTTTCTTATAGCGCTGATTTTTTTGCTTTTACTTGAAATAAAGCAGGGGGCTAAATTTCTTTATCTTGCTTCATTTTTATTTGGGCTGTCTCTTGGAAATCATTGGCAAAGTTCGATTGTTTTATTGCCGGCAATGGCCCTTGGTGTTCTTTTAAGCGGGCAGAAGGTAAAATTAAAAACCTGGTTAAAATGTTTCGTCTTTTTTTTAATTGGAATTTCAATATTTGCTTATCTTTTGCTCAGGAAAACAACCCTTATATGGAGCAATGTAGCGGATTTAAATAATCTGATATGGTTCCTGAGCAGGGCCCCATATGCTGAGCTCGAGCACCGCCATGCTTTTTCAATTATTGATTCATTTAGACTTTTTAAATACTATTTTTCAAATATTTTTCCCGATCAGTATCCTGTGTTTCTTGCGTATATTTTATTTCCCGGAGCTGTACTTTTAGCGTGGAAATTGCCAAAATACGGTTATATTTTTATTACAGCTTTCATTTGTTATTTAGCCGGGATATTACTTGTTTCAACGGAGGTTGGACAAGAATGGGTGGATAAACAGTTTATAATATATATTATTTTTGCGGCAATCTTTATTTCATCCTTTTTTAACTGGCTGTTTAATTTAATTAAATACAATAAAACAACAATGTCGATTTTGTTCGTAGTTATTTTTCCATTACTTTATATAAACCTCCCGGATTATTCGAGATACTTTGTAAGTTATGATTATGTAAACAACCTTACATCGGGGCTGCCAGAGGGTTGTTTGTTTTTAACTGAAGGCGATATTAATTTTTTCGGCGCGTATTACAAACAACTTATTAATAAAAATGATATAAATACAATAGCTGTAGCCTTATTGAATTTTCAATGGTACAGGGAACAAATACATAGAAACAGTTTTGAATCAATTTTAATCCCGGGAAAAGCCAAAGCATCTAATCTGGCTGACGACATAAAAAATCTGATGAGCGCCAATAAGGATAAAGAGATTTACACTTCAAATTTTTCTAATAATGATTTATTGAGTTACAACAAAGTGCCGATGGGAATAAAGAACAAAATATTGATTGACAGGGAACAACCAGGGAGTGATCCGTATTTACCCTATAAATTATATTCTTATCGGGGGATTTTCGAAAACAAGATTAAATATGATGATTTTTCTAAAATGCTGGTCCTGTCAACTTATGAAAGGTGCCTTGCTTTACTTGGAGATAATTTATCTAAAAAAGGCGATTTTGATCAGGCTTTATTTTTTTACAACCACGCACATCTCTTTTTTAAAGAAGAAAACCTGGCAACAAATATAGCCATCTGTTACTTACAAAAGAGCAATGCTGTTAAAAGCGAAGAATATCTTAATGAAGCAATACGGCTTAATCCTAAATTTGTTCCCGCGTATTATTATAAAGCGGCTGTTTCATATATGTTATTAAAGGACCCGGTCAAGACCAAAGAAAACTTATTAAAAGTGATTGAACTTGATAAAAATAACCGGGAAGCAAAAAGTTTATTAAATAAATTAAACGGAGGCACTTGATAAATGAGTCCGCTAATGCCCGGGGAAAAGAACAAAGCTATAGATATTATAATAATCGCCGGTATTGTCGCCGTGGCTTTAATAATCATGTTCATTATGGCGAGGTTTGAAATGGTCAGAAGGGCTGGGCGTGAATACAATGAAGGCGAAAAATTCATGTCTTTTTATAAAAATCCAGATCTAAAAAAGCAATATTATGATGAAAAACTCAAGAAAAAGGAAATAACGGACCCCGAATATGAGATGCTTATGGATGATAATTCATTGAAAAACGCCTATGTAGAGTATCAGACTGTGGTTGATTTATTCACTCCTCCGGAAAGTAAGTGGGTAAAGATGTCGCGTGAACGCTTACAGGAAATAACGCCTTTGTATAATGCTTGGGTTGAATCGCTGAAAAATGAAGTCAATACTTCGTCGGGGCAAAAGAAAAAGTGATAATTGTTTTAAGTAAGTTATGGATAAATTGACACGCCGCCCTTTATCCTTGAACAACACAAAACCGTGTGCTAATATTTATTGTATATATTTTTATATGGAGAATTTATGAAAAGCAGGGGCTTAACAATAACCGCGTTTATTCTCTCGGCTGCGCTTCATGCGGGCATAATCGGCGGCATGGTGTGGTATGGATTGTCGGGCGCTCGCGCGGCAAAACCGGCTGTGCCGGGCGCGGTGTCGAAAAGCGCGGCTTTATATACGCTTTTGCCCGATGTCGAGATAATATCGCAAAAGACAACCATAAAGAAAACTGAAAAACCATTAAAACCGCGGGCGGAAAAAAAAGAGGATTTTGGCCCGGCCGCGGCACCGGATATTTCCGGGGATAGCGGGAAAGAGTCTGTTTTCAGGTATGAGGACGCTGTAAAAAGAAAGATACAGGAGGCGAAAACATATCCTGAAGAGGCGCGCAGGGAAGGAAACCAGGGCACGGTTGGTGTGGCCTTTTCCGTTCTGCGGGACGGGAGCGTGCCGTCGGCCGGTGTTGTTAATTCGTCCGGCTGCGCCATGCTCGACGACGAAGCAGTTAATACCATAAAAAGAGCCTCGCCTTTTCCCCCTTTTCCGGGGAACATAGCCCCGGACAGGATGGACATGCAGGTATCCATAATTTACAGGCTGAATTAACCGCAATATAAAAGGAGAAAAAATGAAAAAAATATTTTTGGCGCTATTGCTTTTACTCGCGGCACAGTTTCTCCGCGCCCAGCAGGATGATACTTTCATCGGCGCCGGCGGCGGAGATGTCCCCGGTGTTGACCTGGGTGCGGTCATGGTTGAAAACGACGAGGAAAATATACAGACAGGCCTTAACGAATACGGGCAGATTTCCACCACATTTAAGGCCGGAGCGCTGACCGGAGGCGCGGTTACGGCGGCGGATCTTTTATCGGATGTGCCGGGCATATATTACAGCAAGGCGTCGATAATGGCCGCAGGCGAGGGCTCCTATGCCCCTTCGGTTTTGAATATCAGGGGGTTCGGCAATTCGCCGAACGCAAACGTCCTTACCGTAATTGACGGCAGGCCCCAGTCAATGTCCATGTGGATGCATCCTATGCTTGATTCGCTCACGCTGGATTCCCTGGAATCAGTCGAGATAATAAAAGGGCCGTCAGGCGTGCTTTACGGGGACCAGGCGACCGGCGGTGTGATAAATATCACCACAAAAAAGCTGGATAACGACGGCTCCTCATACACCTTCGGTGTGATGGGCGGGACGCATTACACACAGGACGAATTTTTCAACGCGCTTTACAAAGGCGATGAAGTGGATACGGCAATAACAGGCGGATATAATTCAACCGCGGGAGAGAGGCCGAATTCGGATTCTTATACACAGGATGGCCACGGCCATGCCGGATATAAATTTGATGACGACTTCAGCGCGGAAATAAACGGGGATTATTCCTATGTGCGCGCCTTTAACCCCGGGCCGGATTACGCTCTTTACTGGCCGAGGGAAGCCGAGGCTGTCCAGTCAATACACCGCGACGGGGATTTCAGGCTGAAGTATAAATTCAGTGATTATAACGGATCGACGATGTTTTATACGGACTCCGGCAACAACAGGTTTCTGGGAAACGCCTTCCCGTCAACGGTTACGCCGGATGCATTTAATTTCGCCGTTCCCGGCGAGTATGACCAGTTCGAGAACCACGGGATACGGGTGGCAAATGAATGGATAGTTTTCCCGGGCAACTCCACAAAAGCCGGCTTTGACTACCAGTATACAGGGACATATTATGAAAATTATCCGTATGTGACATCAACGGCAAAATCTGTCGGTACCTCCGAGGACAAATACGAACCTTATGTGCTCTTAAGCCAGGCTGTCGGTATCTTCGGGATTTCCGGGGGGTTGAGATATTCATTTTCAAGCAAATGGGGGGACACCGCCGTTCCCCAGGCAGGGTTCAAATTTTCCCCTTTCGACCAGCAGACGATTTATTTGAACATATCAAAAGGTTATTCAACGCCAGCCGCCGGACAGATGGTATTCGCGGATTTTAATTCCCTGAACCCGGAAAGTTTCTGGCAGTATGAGGCCGGAATCACACAGACCATTGCCGATAATTTTACATACACTCTTTCATGCTACCAGATAGAGGCGGAAAACATGATACAGGTTGATCCCATGGACTATACGTTAAAAAATTCGGGGTTCATGCTGGAGCGCGGCGCAGAGGCTTCGGTGGATTACAAACCATTTGATTTTCTGGCTGCCGGGGTATCGGCATCGTATATGGACCCGCGGGACAAGACGGCGCGCCTGGCCCTTTTTTCCGGCAAGGGTTATATAAAGGCTGATATAACGAAAGAGTTTGACGTGAAGGTATCTGCTGATTTCGCGAAGGACAGGTATGACGCCGATGATTACGGCATGAAGCTCGGCGATTACGCCGTGCTGAACCTTACAACGGATTATAAGACAAAAATATCCGGCTCTGACGCGAAATTTTACCTCAATTTTTATAACATCCTGGATACAAAATATTATGTCATCTCGGGTTATCCCGCGGAAGGCTTTAACGTCACCTGCGGCATGACGCTGAAAATATAAGAGGGAGTGAAAATGAAAATAAAAAAAATCGCCCTGGTTTTATCCGCCCTGCTTTTAACGGCGGGTTGTTCCTTTGACGGGCCACCGAAAACAGGGGTGTTGTGCGGAACTTCCATGATATTCTCGCTTGTAAAGGACTGCGGCGCCGGCCTTGAAAACTCGCTTTTGATTCCGTCCGAGGCCTGCCCGGGAGGCTATGACTTAAGGCCCGGCGACGCTGAAAAGATAAAAAACGCGGCCATATTCCTGATACACCCGTACCAGAAGGACCTGGCGGAAAAGGCGGCAAAAATAAACCCGCGCATAAAGACAGTGGTTATCACCACCCCTGATTTGACCATTCCGGAGAACTATTTCAGGGGTCTGCAGGAAACAGCCGGCGTGCTATGCGCGCAGTTCCCTCCAAAGTCGGGGGAAATCATAAGTTCAATGAATACCGCTATGAGCGCCATCAGGGAACGGGTCATAGACGACAGCGCGTACCTGATGAAACTGAGAAGCAGAAAAATAAAAGTTCTATCCTGCGGGATACAGGCCGAGGCGGCAAAGTATATGGGGTTTGTGCCGGTTTATGTATTCGGTGATGTTGAAAAATTAAGGCCGAAAGATATAAGCGATGCGGTTGCGGCAGGCCGCAAAAACAGTGCTTCATTTATAATAAGCAACCTTACAGGCTCGCAGGACGCCTCGGCTGACGCCATTAATAAGGGGCTTAAAATAAAAAAAATAACCCTCTCGGATTTTCCCGGGATAACGGCGGCAAATACATCGCTTTTCCTGTCGCTGTGGGAATACAATCTCTCCATGATAAAGGCCGCGGCCGGAAATTAAAATGGATGAATGTATAGACTGCGCGCACGTTAATGTAAAACTTAACAAAACACCGGTACTGAAAGATATAAACCTTAAGATATCACGCGGGGAATTTGTATGCGTGGCGGGCAGGAGCGGTTCCGGCAAAACCACGCTTTTGCGCACACTGCTGGGGTTTAATAAAATTGATTCCGGCACTGTTAAGGTGGCGGGATGCGATGTCTCAGGCGGTGAAACAGCCGCGCTCCGGAAAAGGACGGGATACCTTCCGCAGTCCATTGAGGGCAATTATTCCATCTCCCCGTTTACCGCGCGGGACGTCATCAATATGGGGGCAAAGGGAGAAAAGGCGCGGCTCGCCGTGGAGGAACTTAAAATCGGTGATATCTTATCAAGAAGATTTTCCACACTCTCGGGCGGGGAAAAACAAAAAGTGCTTCTTGCCATGGCCCTTTCCCGCAGGCCCGGTGTGATACTGCTTGACGAACCCAACCTGAATCTTGACATGGTATCATACGCAGATTTTATAAGCCTGGTCGAAACCACTCACAAAGCGCACGGGCAGACGATAGTGCTGGTTACCCACCTTACGGACCGTTTGCCGGAGGCATGTAAAAGGGTGATAGTGATGGGTTCCGGCGCCATAACACGCGACTGCGGCAGGGATGAATTTATGAAAACGGCGGGTGCAACCGTTGGATAATCAGCTGCTCAAATCAGTTATAGCCATGTCGCTTTCCGGCGCGGGCTGCGGCCTTGCCGGGGTTTTTATTTATATGATGGGAATACCTTTTATAGGCGTGGCCATTGCCCACGCCTCAATGGCCGGGGCCATCTGGGCGCAGGCGCTCGGGCTCGACCCGAAGATAGCGGCTTTTATTGCCTCCCTTTTTCCCACGGCAATGTCCGGAAATAATGCGGGCAGGCAGTCCGCGTCGGTAAACATAAATATGAGCGTTATTTTTTCCCTCTTTACAGGCATAGCTTTCATGGGGGCGGGGATACTGCCCGGCGGCGCGCTCAGGGCCTCGGGATATCTGTGGGGCAGCGTACTGCTTGCCGACTATCACGATGTGGCCGTGCTTGCGGGAGTTTTCATTATAATATCGGCGGCAGTTATCATTTTTTACGAACAAATCAGCGCGGTGCTGTTTAACAGGGAAATAGCGGCTTCAACGGGGGTTAATGATTCGCTTGTGTACCGGGGGATACTTGTAATGTGCGGCGCTGTGGCCGCCGTAAATTTAAGCGTTATAGGGGGGCTCATGCTTTATTCGCTTGTTATCATCCCTCCCGTGGCCGCGGCGAGATTTTCCAGGGGGCTGAAAAATTTTCTGCTTATGTCGGCTTTTGCCGGAGCAATAAGCGCCGCCGCGGGCACCATTATCGCCTTTGGTTTTAACCTGCCGGTTTCGGCCACGGTAGTGCTTTCCAACTGCGCCTTTTTCGGAATTTCACTGCTGTTTCCGGGAGCGGGGGACTGAAATTTAAAAATGGAAATAAGGGTTTTTTATGGTATAATTTTTGTAGAGGGATTATATAGGAGCATAAATGAAAAAGACTGCGGTTTTAACCCTTTGTGCCTTGTTTTTGCCTTTTTTTGCGGCTGCTGTCATATCAATACAGAACAGCAATATTGGGATAAATTTTGCCGATGATTTTTTCGGATTTAATATGGGAACCAGCTCAACTTACGCCCCTCCAAACAGCGCGTTGACTTATTATTATCCATATATTGCGACGGAAGCGCTTGAAACCACACACTCGGTTGTAAAAGTTGACGGCATTGCGTATGATTTTAAATATTGCCCGGTGGATTCTGGTTCTGTAATAAACGGTGGCACATATGTTTCCGGTTCAAAAAAAATAAACGGCATAATTGACGCAAATTTCAGGCTTGAAATAGTAAATAATCCGGTTATAGGCTCCCCGGCGGATACGGTAAAAATAAAATACACCCTTACGAATATTTCTTCCGCAACACACACGGTCGCTGTTAGGCTCGAACTTGATACCATGGTAGTGGACCAGGATGGCGCAATTATTTCAATAGACAACGGGTTTACAACGCTTACCACAACGACAGCGTGGTATAAATCGCTGGGGCAAATTCCGGCAAACTGGTGGGATTTTAATGTCGACCCGACAAAAGGCACGCCGACGCTCGTCGGTCGGGGATACACATATAACAATCCGTACGACGAGGCGGCGACAGAACCGGACATCATGGAAATAGCCAACTGGGAGGATGTTGACAACGACGGACAGTGGAGCCTTGAAACATCGGGACTTCCTATGGCACCGCCACTGGGGCCCAACGACAGCGCCGTGGTATTCTGGTGGTGCAACGGGCCGGATATCACATCGTCATATACACTCGCGGCAGGCAATTCAATTTCTTTTGTGACTTATTACGGATTAAACAAACAGCCGCTTCTCACAACGCCGACAATAACGCCGACCGGCACACAGACATACACCAGAACCCCGACTTTTACGGCCACACCGACGGGCACCATAACTCAGACCCCGACATTAACGTATACTTTCACTTCTTCACCCACATTTTCCGTAACGCCGACAATAACACCGACATTCACAAATTCACCGACATTTACCAACTCTCCCACATCCACGGATACGCCGACGGTCACCCCTACTTTTACAGTTACAGACACATTCACCGATTCTCCGACGGTAACGCCGACATATACCGTTACAGATACATTTACCGTGACACCGACGCCGACTATAACAATGACCTCCACGCCGACGCCGCCGCCCTTTGAATTAAGGGGAAAGGGGAATTTTCCCAACCCGTTCATATCCGACACACAAATAGTTTACTGGCTCTCAACCCCGGCGCAGACGGTTAAAATAATGGTTTATACGGTCTCGGGTGAAAAGGTTTTCTGGGATGATACGCTGGCCGGCAATCAGGGTTTCAATTCCTTCCACTGGCTGGGGTTAAACAGGGCCCAAAGGCCCGTGGCATCGGGTGTTTTTATTTACAGGATTGACGCGTATGACGACAAAAGCCACCACGCCACGGTCACTCTCAAGGCTGTCTGCGTCAAATAAAGGTTTGCCGCGTTTTGCCTTTTACCTTTATCGCCTTACCTTTGTTGTATTGACTTTATGCAAAAAGGCGTATAAAATTATCCATCTACAGGGAATAACCCGTTTATTTTAAGGAGGATTTTTTGAATTTAACGGTAAAAACAGCCCTTATAATTCTATTTGGAACCGCTTTGATATGCGCTGCTTTTATCAGTTCCGGCGCCGCAAATATCATTATTCCCGTTATTATTTCAGTTTTGGCCGCGGCTCTCATGTTTACAGGAATATTTTTTATGGCCATAAGGCCGCTTGGCTCCCTTCGTGATTCGGCCGAGGCCTTAAGCCGGGGTGATACGGCGGAAATACCAGGCGGCAAAAAATCAGGCGGCGATGAGATAGGGCTCATAAAAAATTATATTGCGCGCACCGCTGATTATTTAAACAGGGCCGCCGACACCGCGGAAAAACTTGGCGGCGGCTGTGTGCCGGAAGGATTTGCCGCGGCCTCAAAGGCCGACAGGCTTGGCGCGGGCTTTGAAAAACTGACGGCTTACATGGATAAAATCAGGAAGCTTGCAAACGAACTTGCGGACGGAAATTTTGCCGTGAATTTTGCCGTTAAATCGGAAAATGACGCCACAGGCGCGGCATTTGCGGCCATGATAAAAAATTTAAGGCCCCTTATCGGAAATATAAAACTGCAGACAGAAACGCTTCTTTCATCATCGCGGATATTCGTGGGGATAGCGGCCCAGTTAAAATCCACCGCGGGCCAGCTATCGGAGACCATGTCCCATATCTCGGGCGCCACGGCGCAGTCGGCCGGGGATTCCCAGGACGCTGCAAAATCCGCCCTTAACGCGAACCAGGCCTCGAAAAAAGGCATGGAGCTCATGGCAAAAATGCTCTCTTCCATGTCATTCATCAGAACCGACATGGAAACTTCGGTGAAACATGTCACGGAACTCGCGGTTTATTCCGACCGCATAAACCAGATGCTTGATGTAATACGGGCGGTCTCGGAAGAGACAAAACTGCTTTCTTTCAATGCCGCGATAGAGGCGGCGCGCGCCGGGGAACAGGGGCGGGGGTTTGCCATTGTGGCCGAGGAGATAAGGAAACTTTCCGACAACAGCGCCGAAGAGCTTAAAAAAATATCTGTTATTATAAGGGATATCAGGACGCATATGTCCACTCTGGTGGATAATATCAACAGGGAATCGGCGCAGATAAAGGAAGGGGCCGAGATACTTGAACAGTCCAGCGCGATGTTTTCCGAGATAGCCGGCGCGGTTGACATGGCCACATCAAAGGTGGAGTCCATCGCTTCCTCTTCCGAGGAGATAGCGGCTTCGGCCCAGCAGTCGGCCGCATCGTCGCAGGAACAGACCGCGTCCGTGGAGGAATTTTCCGCCGAGGGTTTAAAGCTTGAGAGCGCGGCGAAGATATTAAAGGAAACGGCAGAAAAATTCAGGGTGTAAACCTTTACGGAGAGAAACCGCATGGATGAAGATACGCTCAAGGAAATGAAGT
>Ga0224555_1003046_pt1 | contig 18119 bp, 12 predicted proteins | sample 714S23034metaG_FD_180687 | JGI IMG/M metagenome (GOLD analysis project Ga0224555, IMG submission 180687) | Peat soil microbial communities from Stordalen Mire, Sweden - 717 S2 30-34 | ecosystem: Environmental > Terrestrial > Soil > Wetlands > Peat | place: Sweden: Norrbotten County, Stordalen...
CCGGCAAACACGCCAAACGGTCACTCTTATTGACTAACATTCGCGGATTTCATTCAAATAAATCGTCACAATTTCCGAGTGAAAGTGCCTCCAAAGGAAGTTCCCTGCCAGACACTAAATAAGCCTTTGATAGAGCTGGGTCAAGACGCGCTGGCTCAGGGGCGCGGCGCACAACACCAGGATCATGGCCACCACGGGGGCGAAGTCAATTTTGCCGGCGCGCAAGGGCAGCCAGCGCAACGGGCGCAGGAGGCCGCGGGCGGTGGTATTGACAAAGCTCCACAGTGGCAGTTCGCCCAAGTACACGTAACTGTTGAGCAAATGAAGCGCGAAGATGGCGGCGAGAAAGAACTTGAGCGCCAGATAAACCGCCAGGCCGACGACCAACCCTTGCGCCGCCACGCGCCAGGCCGCATGGACGTTGGGCGGGACAACCCCCGCGCGGACCAGCCACGGATGGAGCAGGCACCAGGCGGTGGCGGTGAAGAGCAGGGGGAGGAGCAATTTGAGGGCGGCCGGCCAGCGGTCCAGCAGGCCCAGGTGCGCGCGCACCAAGCGCTGGCCCGGTTCGGTTTCGGCCACCGGGCCGTTGATCCAGGAGAGCAACAAGAGGCACAAATAGAAAATGCCCAGCGCCACGCCAAAGCTGCAAACCGAAAACACCATCATGCGTCCCAGAAGGTCGCTGCGGAACCAAACAGTGGTGGGCCCCAGGGGGATGCGGGCATCCCAACGGATCGGGCCGCCCAGTTCCCAGTACACCAGCGCCCGGGCCGCCAGCAGGACGATCAAGCCAGCCAGATAATAAAAGCGCGGTCGCGGCGGTCCGGCGCGACGGAGAGTGGAGGCGAGGGAAACGCCGGGAGGCGCCTGCACGGCCAAGGGAATGGCCCGCCAATTCAGCCACAGGACCAACCCGACCACATTCAGGATAAAATCTATCAAACTCATGCGCGGCTCCGCTGCCGTCCGATTGAAAGACTTTATGGCCGGATTTTCAATTTTAATTTTGTGGCCGGACGCCGCGCTAGAGCGTGGGCACCGGCAGCGCCAGCCGATAAAACTCGGTTGTGGCCGATACCGGCGCCGTGACTTGATTCATTTCGTTGAGCGCATGGACCGCGTTGGTGACATCCGCCCAATTGGGCGCGGCCAGGGAAGATGAATGTTGCAGCACGTAGCCGCCCACTCCCGCCGGCCAGGCGATGACGGTGGCGCTGGCGGACGGCTGGATCGTCAGGCCGACCCTGGGGATGAAGGTGAAGTTGCTGATGACCTGGGTGGACTTGTCGCCGCCGTCAGCGCCGGTGAAGCCGGCATAGGCGATGTTGGTTCCCAAGGCGTTGGTGATGTTCAGATTGGTCGAGATGGAAAACGCGGTCCCTGCCGTCGCATCCGTCATCGTGACAGTAAGAGTCGTCCCGTTGTAAGTCACGAAGTTGCTGATGACGTCACCGTTGGTGAAGACCAAGGGCGCTGTCGGGCTATTAGGGCCGATCGCGCCGTTGGTATCGAAGGCGACGCCGACTCCGCCGACGCCCGTTGCGGCGCCATAGAGGTTGATCTCGAAGGCAACGCTGTTGGTGATTCCGTTGGTGGCAGGGCCATAAGCCAAATCACCGCCGCCGCTGCCAAGGGCCGCCGCGCCGCGCGGGTCGTTCTGGAGGCAGAACGTGGCGCCGTCGGCGAGGGTGCCGGAGGGGTTGACGACTTGGTAAGTGAAGCTGGCCTGGAAAGCTCCGACATAGACCGGGGAACTGTAGAAGGCGCTGTTATTTTCGCTGCCGGCACTGGCGGTCAATTCCAGATTGTTGGCTCCCAACCAGGAATAACTTGTCCCTTGGGCCGACCAACTCAGGCCTTCGGTGTTAAAGGTGACTTCCGGCACAAGGGTCACCGACACCACGCTGCTGGTCACCGCGGGAACAATGCCGCCATCGGACACGATCACATCGTAGGCGCCTGCCGTTGCCGGCCCTGCGTTGGCAAGAAGGAGCACGCGGGTTGTGCCGTCGGGAATATTCGTTCCATCTTGCTGCCATTGATAGGACAGGGGCGGAGTGCCGCCGGTGACACTCACCGAGAGCGGGACGCTCCCCCCGGCCAGCACGGCCTGAGGTTCAGGCCCGCTGAGGCGCAACTGCGAGGTCCCTGCCGCGGCAAAGTCATTCGCCACCTGGGCCGCGGTCATGGCGTAATTGTAAAGGGCCACCTCTTGTATCGCGCCCACGAATTGGTCGGTCAAAGTGGAGGCGGATGAGCTTGCCGCCCGCGCGCCGATGTTGACCAGATCGGCTAACGGGTCCCCGTTGCCCGGATCGGCCACGCTTTTTCCGGCCTGCATGCCGAAGGCCGTCGCTTGCAGCACGCCGTCAACATACAGGTACGACGCTCCGTTGCCTTCGTCGCAGACGCCAACCAAATGGTGCCACTTGCCGTCGGTGACGAGGTTGGTGGATTGGCAATTATAGATGGAGAACACGCTGTCGCGCAAATAAAACTGAAACTCGTTGGCCGTGCATTCCAGGATGAATTGTTCCGTGCCGGGATAGCCCTTGGAAACAATGCCGGCGCCAGCGGACTGCGAACCATCGGCCTTGACCCAGGCTTCCACGGAAAACTCGGCGGTGCTCCCTTGACTGCCAAAGGATGAAAAGTCAATGTCTGGAGCGGCATTGGTTCCGTTGGCGTTCTCGGCGGCGTAACTGTTCGGATTCGCAAAAACTCCGAACAGCGCGGCCGTGTCCGGATCGTTCGAGGTGTCGAAACCGGGCTGGCCTAGCTCGGCGTTATTGTAATAGGCGTTGTGCTGGCCGGCGTAGTCGTAGGCAATGACTCCGTCGTCGCCGCTGCCTTGCTCCGCCTCATTCAATCGCCAATAAGCCACCGGGTTGTTGCTCAAAATCGTTCTGCCATAAAAGTCGGTTGGCAGGGCAATTCCCACCAGCGTGCCCGTGAGGGTGACCGCGCCGGCGGTGTTGGTGATGGTGCAACTGTAGTTGCTGGCGCCGGCGGCCGCGACGGCCGTGTAAGCGGAATTCGTTGCGCCCGAAATAGCGCCCGCCGCAGTGGACCATTGATAATGCAGCGGATAGGTGCCGAAGGCCGCGACGGAGAATGTCACCGGGGTTCCCGCATAAACCATCGCGGAGCCTGGATTCATGGCAAATGTGTTCGTGGGGTTCTGCGGCCCGCCCGAAACAACATTAACGGTCAGGTTAAAGTCCGTGTTCGTTCCGAAGAGGTTGCTCACTGTCAGGGCGTAGGTATCGCTGTTTTGAAAGTTGGGGATGGTCAGGGTGGGGCTGGTGGAGACCACGGCGTTGTTGTTGTTGGCGTCCGCCCAACTGTAGTGCAACGGCGCCGTGCCTGTCACCACCGGGGTAAACGCCAGCGTGGCGCCTTGGTCAATGTAGATGGTCTGCGGGGCTGGAACGGCTGGGGCCGTGCCCGAGGCGTTGTAGTGGGCCAGCACCTGGGCGGCAGTCAAGTTGGTGTTGTAGATGGCCACGTCATTCATGGGACAATTAGCCACGTTCAAGGTGCCCGCGGGGGTGTTATTCTGCGCGCAGCCAATGGAGACCAAACCCACCGGCGAGATTGCATACAGGCCGTCGCCCGTCGTGCCGGTGGTCGAGCCTTCCAATTGGCCGTCAATGTAAACGCTGGCCGTGGCATTGGCTGACGTGCTGGGCTGACTGAACACCCCCACCAAGTGATGCCAGTTGCCGTCTGGAACTTTCGCGGTATAGGGGGACGTGCCGTTGGCCTGCGCGTTGATGACGCTGCCGGCCGCATTGCGGCAATAGAAACGGAATTGGTGCGAGGAATTGACGCTCAGGCTAAAGATGTCGTTGGTATTGTAAAAGCCTTCGGTGACGAAGGTCGTGCTGCCGGCGAGATTGACGGGCGGCTTGACCCAGCACTCAATGGTGAAATTCACCTCAGAGCTTGCGGGCGCCCCAGAGGAGGCGGTGGCGGCCGGAGGAAAGAAGATGTTGGGAATAAAGCCGGCATAACTGGCCGATGTTTTGTAAGACCCAAACACGGCCGCGGTTTCGTTCGGATCCGTGGAGCTGCTGTAACCGGGCGTGTAACCCAAAACGGTGTTGGTGTAGGTGGTGTAATGACCGCCGACGTAATCATTGCAAGTCACACTCGGATTGCCGTTATTAAGCCCGTTATCAGGTTCGTCCAGCCGCCAGTACGCCAGGGGATTATTTGACAAAACCGCCAGCGGATAGGCCGGCAGATTGTTGGTGGCCAGCACGGTGAAGATCCACGTGTTGGTGGCCGTGCCGTAGGCGTTGGACACCACCACGGAATTGGTCAGCATTCCCGGCGGCAGACTGGAGGTGACCGGCGTAAAACTCGAGCTGGTTGCGCCCGCCACCGCCACGCCGTTGCTGAACCAATTATAACTCAAGGCGGCGCCTGCCGCCGCGACCGAGTAGGCGGGGCCGGGGGAGCCGACATACGCGTAGAGATTGCTGCCAGTCAAAGGCGAGCAAGACGAGATCAGCGGGAAGTTCATGACCAGGTACAGGTTGCCGCCGGTGAGGGACAGTCTGACGGGGCCGGGCAGGGCGCCCAAGCCATTGATGGCCAGTGGCGAAGAGGAGACGTTGCCGGTCACCATGCCGGGGCTTGCACCGCCTGCGCCGGCGATCAACAAGTAGTTCCCCGTCCCTCCCGCCAGCGCGCCGGGCGAGAACGTGAGGGTGATAGGATTATTGTTCAGGGCCAGGGTTCCGTTGGTGACCGCCAGCGGGGTGGCGCCGGTGGTGTTGTTCAGCGCCAGCGGCGCGCCCGAACTGAGCTGCAGGCTGCCGTTGATCGTGGCGGAGCCGCCAAGGTTGCCCAGGGTCTGGTTCGCCCCAAACGAATAGCCGCCGTTGACGGCTGAAACATTGAAGGTGGTTCCGGTATTGAGGAAAAGGCCGGACGAATTGGCAATGGAACCCGCCGCGCCGAGCGAGAGCGTGCCGTTACTGATGATGGTCGCGCCGAAGTAGGTGTTCGCGTTGGAGAGCGCCAGAGTGACGGCGGTGTTGCCCACGAACGTAAAACCATAGCCTTGGTTGTTGTCGCTGATGACGCCGCTGATCGCGCTGGGAGCGGTGGTGTTGCCGTCTCCTATCAGGGAGTTGTTTTGCAGCAGCACGTTCCCTGTTTGGTTGCAAGCGTCAAGGCGGAGCGAGCCAAAGGCTTGATTATTTCCGACGCCATTGAGGATCACGCTGGCGGGATCATTGGTGAAGGGAGTGGCCAGATCAAGGGTCGCGCCGTTGGCGATGTTCCAGGTTGCGGAGGGGCTGATAGGATTGGCCGCGTTGTTGGCATTGTTGATGACCAGTTGGCCAGAGGTGGTTGCGGTTTCACAATTGATTGTGCCGGAAAAGCCGGAGAGCGAACCGGTCAGGAAGGTGTTGCCGGCGGGTTCATTGATCTGAATGACGCTGGAGGAGACGCCGGTGATGGCGTTGGCCACAGTCACGGCCGCGGCCACGATCAAGGTGCCGTTGCCGTTGATGGCAATCGTTTTGGCGCCCGCGCCGGCCGCGGCATTGAGCTGCAGCGTGGTGTTTGGGCCGATGGTTGTTCCTCCAGTATAGGTGTTGGCCCCGCTCAGGGTGAGCGTGCCGGAGCCGGTTTGGGTCACTGCGCCAGCCCCTGAAATGACTCCCGAAAGGGTCTGGTTGTTCCCGCTGTTGTAGTTAAGGACACTGTTGGAGGCAATGGAGATGGCGCCCGCGTAAAAGCCGTTGTTCAATTGCGCCGTGATGCTCACAGCGTTGAAGCCGTTGCTGCTGATGACCATCGGGCCGGTATAGCCATTGTCAGCGGCCAAGGTCAGCGTGCCGGAGCCAGCCTGCGTCAACGTGCCATAGCCGGAAATGACGTTGTTGATGACTGGGCTGTCGCTGCGGTCGAATACCAGCGCCCCGTTGTCCGTCACCGGGCTTGAACTGGAGCCAAGCGATCCGTTCGCGTCCCCGTTGCCAACCTGCACGGTGCCCGCTGTTATAACGGTCCCTCCGCTGTAAGAGTTGTTCCCGTCCAGGATCACCTTGCCGGTGCCAAGTTTGTTCACGACCGTCGGGGAGGCGCCATCGGTGATGCCATTGGCGCCACTGCTTTGGAGCGTGTAGGTGACGGTCGAATTGACGAAGTTGACTGTTCCGCAGGAGACGCCGCCGGCCGCCACGGTGAGGCTGGAGGCCCTCACCGGGATGGCGCTCGAATTGGCGTAGTAGGAATCGCCGAAGTAACAGGCATTGGTCAATGTTTCGAGCGTGGTCAAACTGGCGGCGGTTCCGAGAGGCGTGGTGTCAAGATTAGTGGAGAAATTCAGCGAGGTCTCATCCAGCGTGCTGCCGGCAAGTCCGTTCCAATAGCCCATGCCAAAAGTGCCTGTGGCCACCCCGAGGTCGCGGAGTTGGAGGGCGTTCAAATACGTGTCGGCCTGGCCGCTGGCGGCGTTGCCGTAGAGGGTAAAGGGCTGGGCCGTCCCATCCGCAATGAAGGCGCCGATGGACCATTGGCCGACGCCCCCCCCCGTGCCGGTGCTGTTATAATACATGTTGACGTTGTTGCCGCCATCATCGCCGTAAAGGTTCGCGTTGTCGCTGACAGGGCGTCCGGAGCGGGAGTCATTGGCCCAGACCTGGATGAGATACTGATGGCCAAAGGTGAGGTTGGTCGCGGTGATGACCGGAACCACATTAAGGCTGCCCACATAAACACCGTTGGAGAGAAGGGTTCTGTAGCCCTGCGACAGGGTGGCAAAGACAGATGCGTTGCTGCCGAACAAGGCATAATGAGTCGTAAAGCCTGTCAGCGTGAAATTGGTGCCGGTGGCCGTGTTCGTCAGACTGGTGAAACCGGCGTTGGTGAGGAAGGAGACTCCGTTAATGGTGGCGGCTCCGGCGTTCAAACTGTAGGCGCCGACCAATGTGCCGGAGGTGGACACATCTGTGTCCGCCGCAATGGTTTGGGGGAAGCTCCAGGTGATGATGGCGGCGCGGGCCGAAAACGCGCAGAGGAGCGACGTGGCAGTCAACGCGGTCAGGGCAGTCGTGGCGAGGGTTTTAGGGATCATATTTTTCTTTTCCTTCTTTGTTTCGGCCCGGCAATTTTTTTAAAATCTAACCGCGCGAATAGTGATCCAAACAAGCCAATGGACGCAACAGGAAAAACGCTGAAATCAAAATAATCACCTGTTTGTAACAGGACCGTTGAAATTGGGGCGTTTGCCTGGCCGAATCTATGGCGCGTCCGAGGCTAAAAGGGCTAGGTGTTCTGAACCATTCATTGTGCGTCCACTCGCGTACCGAGGCGACCGTGAAATTTCCCGGACGGGATTAGCTCATCTTTGGCCCCGCCCCTCGTGGGTTGGTTCAGACTGCGACTTCGTCAATTGGGCCAGCTTTTCATGGTTCACCGGATCGGCCGGTTCAGCCGGGGGACTTTCCGGCGCCGCCGCCGGGCCGGGCCGTGTCAGGGCGGCGAAAATCGGGTTCTCCTTGCTTTGGGAATTCGGCGGCGCCAGCGGCACGCCGGGGCCGGCCGCGCCTGGATCAGGAAGGCCGGCCTGACCGAGCAATTCCCCGCGCATGGTTGTCAACACTCTTTCCGCGCTGTCCGGCGGCAGAACGGGGCCGAGGATGCGGATGGCGCCGGGAGCGGCCAATAATTGGGCCAGCGATCCGGCGGCCTGGATTTGGCCTTTGTACAGAATGGCCATCTGGTCGCACATATCCATGGCGGGCGAGAGCCAGCGATCGCTCAGGATGACCGTTTTGCCCTGGCGCACCAGGGCGCCAAGCCGGGCCTTGAGTTCCAGGGTGGCGGCGGCATCCAGACCGGCAAAGGGTTCATCCAGGACGACGAGTTCGGGCCTTTTGAGAAGCAATTGGTCCACGCGGCGGCCGCCGGGATCGGCGCCAACCGGCCTTTCCGCAACGGGCTTGAGCCTCCGAAGGCTTCGCCCAAGCAGCGCGAACAGGCCATGATAATGAGGCTGGGCCGAGTTTTGCGGCAGGTATCCGATGCGGGCGCGGATGGCAGACCGGCGCGGCGAGCCGCCGAAGACCTTGACTTTGCCGTCCGACGGGCGAAGCCGCCCCGCCAGCAGCCTCAGCAGGGTGGATTTTCCGCTGCCTTCCGGCCCGATCAGCCCAAGAATCTCGCCGCGTCCGACTTCCAAATTGATGTCCGTCAGGGCCAGGCTGGCAAAGCCGTCGAAAGTCACCTGGACGCGCTCAAGTTGCGCGGCCAGAGAAATCGGGTTGGGAGAGGTCATGGCCGTAGGCGCGTCCATCTTGAGTACTGTCACCCCGGCCTGTTCGGCTGCACGACCGCCAGCCCCTTCAACAAATCCAGCGCCCGCCCCAGCGCCGGATCGGCCACCGCCGGAGGCGGGGCCGGCTTGTCCGCCGCGTCGCGGGTCGGCGCTTCGTCCGCGTCGTCCCCATCGTGATGCTCGCGGATCAGTTCCACTTCGTTGAGCCGCGGTTGGTCCGGGGCTTCTCTGGCGGCGGCGTCCATTTTCGCCAATGGCGGCGGATGCAAAACCTTGAACGGCTCCTGCAGGTACGCGCGTTCGTCGTCCAGGCTGGTGTTGATGGCAATGTCCGGCATCACGCCGCCGGAAAGAGTTTTGCCCGCGCCGAACTTGACCGGCGCCACGGCGACGCGCAGCTTGCCGCCATTGCGGAGTGGAAATTCCTTGAAAATACTGGCCTGCCCGGCGGTCTGACTGCCCAGGATCAACCCCACGTCGGTTTCGCGCAACACCGCCGCCAGGGCCTCGGCCGCGCCAGCGGTGCGGGCGTTGACCAAAATGGCCACCGGCAGCGTGATCGCGTCGGTCTTGAGGGTCGCGTGGGCCGAGCCTGTTTGCCAATCCAGCAGCGCGTGATCGGAACTGAGAAAGCAGTCGGCCAGTTTGGCCGCCGCCGCGTAATCGAAGCCGTCGGCGAACCGCAAATCCAGCACCAGCCCTTTGAGCTTGCTCTTGTTGGTCTCGGTTATCTTGTGGTAGGCGGCGCGAAAGGCCGCGGGCAAATTGGACGTTACGGAGGCTACCCGGAAACAGGCGAAGGAATTGTCAAACACCCGCGCTTCCGCCAGCGGAGCCGCATTATTGGAACTCGTCTCGGCGGCGGCCACGCTCACCCGCGGTTCGAGTTGATGGACCAGTCCCTGCGCGGCGGCGCGGTCCAATTCAGCCGCTTTGATCCCTTCCAGGTTCGTGCTCAGGATTTGATAGACCTCCTGGAAGTCTGGCCCGGGCGTCGAAGGGGCGGGCAGCGGGCTTAAATTGGTCTGCGCCATAGCCGCGACACCGCCCAGCGCGCCCAGCAACGCCGATACAAGCACTGTTTTTGGAGTCATAAAATACATGAAGCGCCGTTCTTTCATCGTTTTCAACAGCATGACGCCAGCGCTTTGGCGCCAATATCGCGCCGAAATTGCGCGCCGTCGAATTGTATTTTGCTCACCGCCAGATAGGCCCGGTCGCGCGCCTCGGCCAGCGTCGCGCCCAGAGCCGTCACGCCCAGGACGCGTCCGCCGGCGGTGACAATGTTGTCGCCGTCGCGGGCGGTGCCGGCGTGGAAGATTTTTGTGTCCGGCAGCCGGGCCGCCTCCTCCAAGCCGCGGATGACCTTGCCCTTCTGAACCGCGCCGGGATAGCCGGCGGAGGCCATGACCACGCAGACGGCCACGCCGCGAAAGCGGGCTTCATGTTGAAATAACGTGCCGTCCACGCACGCCTCCAGCAAATCCAGCAGATCGGTTTCCAGGCGCATCATATAAACCTGCGTTTCCGGGTCGCCAAAGCGGGCGTTGAATTCCAGGACTTTGGGGCCGTCTTTGGTCAGCATCACGCCAGGATAAAGCACGCCGCGAAAATCAATCCCTTCCTCCCGGCACCCTTTGGACCATGGGGAAAGAATGGAGGAGCAAACCTCGCTCAATTCGCTCACGCTCAGGAAGGGCGTCGGCGAGTACGCGCCCATGCCGCCGGTGTTCGGCCCGGTGTCGTTTTCGCCGATGCGTTTGTGGTCCTGCGAGGTGGGAAAGAGGCGGGTCGTGCGGCCGTCGCACAGGGCGTGCAGCGAAATCTCCATGCCTTCGAGCAGTTGCTGGATGACAATCCGGCTTCCCGCCGCGCCGAATTTTTGCCGGACGAGCATTTCGTCAATAGCCAGGGCGGCTTCGTCCACGGAATGACAGAGCAGGACGCCTTTGCCCAGGGCCAGGCCGTCGGCTTTGACGGCGCATTGGCCGCCCAGTTCGGCGGCGAACTTTTTGGCCGGGCCGGCGGCGGAGAAGACTTTCGAGCGCGCGGCGGGGATGCCGTGCTTTTCCATGAATTCCTGCGCGAAGATTTTGGAGGACTCGAATTGGGCGGCCTTGCGGTTCGGCCCCCAGATGCGCAAGCCGTGTTGCTGAAAGAGGTCCACGATGCCCAGGGCCAGCGGATTGTCCGGCCCGACGACGGTGAAATCCATCTGGTGGTCTTTGGCCAGGGCGAGCAAGGCGGGCAGGTTTTCCGCCGCGATGTTGGCGCACTGGACGGGCGAGCCGCCGGCGGCCAGGAGTTCGGCGGCGATGCCGGCATTGCCGGGCGCGCACCAGAGGCCGGTGACGTGCGGCGACTGCGCCAGCTTCCACACCAGCGCGTGTTCGCGTCCGCCGGACCCGACGACTAAGATCTTCATGCAGGCGGATTGAAGCAGGAAGAAGGGGCATGTTCGAGCAATATCTTTACCCTCTTTTTGTGGATTTTTTGCTTGCCCGCCCGTCGCCGCTTCCGTCATGCTGCGAGCCAGTCAAATGGAAAAACGCGAGTTTTTTGCAACCGATGAAAGCTCAAAGCTGCCCATATCTGAAATTTGAAGACGTGCCGTTGCGCGTCAGCGAAGCCGCCGGCGAGACGCTGGCGGATCATTCGGTGGCTCTGGGTCGTCCCGTCAACGCCAACGCGACAAAATTTGAGATTTACGCCGGTGGAGCGCTCGTTCGCAAAGGCGGCCGTTTCGGCGTGTTGACGGCGGGTCATTGCCTGCAAAAGCGTGGCCCGAAAATTGTGGATGGATCGCCCGGCGGCGATGCGTTGGTGTTGATTGTGCAACGCTCTCACCGTGTCGTGATTCCCCCGAAAGCCCTGGTCGCGCGCGCCCTGGGTGTACCCAAGGAACGCGAACTGGAACCGGATTTGGCGTTTCTGGAAATTCTGCCCGGCCCGCACCTTCGCGCCCTCAAAGCTCTCGCGCCGTTTTGTTCTCTGGACGAGAATCCCCTGGCGATGGAACAAGAGTATGGGAAAGCGGGGCGGCCCTTGACCGTCATTGGTTTTCCGGAGGGTCTTCATCAGGCCGCAACCGCGGGCCGTGAGGGCCGGAAAATCATCAAACATTTGGGCTTCTTTTATGGGATTAAGAAGGATGGCCTGAGTGAACGGGACGGGTGGGATTACATTGAAGCCAGTGACGTGTTTAGCGGAAAGAATGAACCCGATGCTTTCAAGGGTGTCAGCAGCGCGCCGTTATGGGGCTTGCAAATCACCGGGGGAAAAAACAGCCGGCATTACGCGCTGGCCAACTTTGCCCTGATCGGGATGGCCTTTTTGCAGGTTCGCATCACCAAGAGCAGAGTCCTGGTGCGGGCGCATTTCATCAAGTCCATCTACGATCGAGCCTGGAAGAAGCTGACATCTTGACGTCGTGACTTTGAGGTCCGTTTTACAATGGCCGCGAGGCAGACCAGCCCGCCGGTTGCCGGTGGTCGCCCTCCTGGCGGCGGCTTTGCTGGCCGGCGCTAAATCTTCCCCCCAAACCTTCCCGCGTCCATCCGTGCCAAAGCCGGTGCGTGTCAATCTTAAGGAGTTGCCGACCGCCTTCAACAAACCGGCGCCGGTTTCCATGGCGGACTTGCGGGACATGCAGGACCACGTGGCGGCCTTGGTGGCCCGGGTTTCTCCGGCGGTGGTGGAGGTGGAGGTGGGCCATGCCACCGGCAGCGGGGTCGTTATTTCGGAGGATGGTCTGGTGCTCACGGCGGGACACGTCGGCGAATGGACGGGGCGGCGGGTGAAGTTCACTTTTCCTAACGGCAAAACCGCCCGCGGCCAGACGCTGGGGGTGGATGAGGAGGCGGACGCGGGCTTGATGCGGATCACCGACCCCGGCCCGTGGCCGCACGCGGACGTGGGCGAGATGAAGCGCGCGCGCCTGGGGGATTGGACGCTGGCACTGGGCCACCCCGGCGGCTTCGATGCCAAGCGTTCGCTGGTGGCGCGCCTGGGGCGGATTGTCCGGTTGACGCCGGGGTTGGTGCAGACCGATTGCACGATTTTTCCAGGCGATTCCGGCGGGCCGCTTTTTGACATGTATGGCCGTGTCATTGCCATTCATACCGCCATTGCCAGTTCCACCATTGAGAATTTTCACGTGCCCATCACCGAGTTTTTCGAGAATTGGGGCGAGTTGACGGCCCTTCCGCCGCCGCCCCCGCCGCCGCGGCCACAGGCTTACTGCGGGTTGAGCGTGGTGGATGACGCCGGGGGCTGCCGCCTGGACAAGATCGAGGACGACAGCCCGGCGGCCAAAGCGGACCTCAAAGAGGGCGATTACGTGCTCCTGGTGGATGGACGGCGCATCGAGGCTTCGGCTGCGTTCAACCGCTGGATCGCCGAGAGCGGGCCGGGGGAAACATTGCAACTGGAGATCAAGCGCGGCCAGAACGTGTTCCCTGTGCGGATCAAACTTCAACCCCAGCCGCGCGGCGTAAAATGACGGACGCGTTGCCATCTCCGGGCCGGCTGTTGTGCCTGCTTCTCCTGGCGGCGGGCCTGGCGCTGGCGGCGCTGGCTCAGGACCAGGACAATTCTCCCAGGCTGCCGCGCGCCCGTTATCGCAGCGGCCAGGAAGTGTTGGATGCGTTTGCCCCCATTTCCGCGCAAATGCGTGATTCCATCGTTGAATTGAACGTGAAGGAGGACACGGTGGCACTGGGGGTGGTCGTGGACACCAACGGGCTGGTGCTGACCAAGGCCAGCGAGATCAAGTCGGGCCGGCTTACTTGCTGGCTGGCTTCGGGCAAGGAAGTGGAGGCGCAATTGCTGGCCGCCGATGACGACAACGACGTGGCGCTGGTGCGGGTGAAAGCTGCGGGCTTGAAGCCCGTTCAATGGGCGTCGAACCCGGTGGTGGAGGGGCAATGGGCCATCACGCCGGGCCTGGCCGACACTCCGCAGGCCGTGGGCATTATCAGCACCATACCCCACCGCATCCGGCCCCAGCGCGCCTTGATAGGAGTTGATTTTGACCTGGATGCCACCCGGCCAACCGTGGGTTTGCTGGAGTCTGGATTCGGCGCGGAGGAGGCCGGGGTCAAACCGGGGGACATTTTTGTGGCGGTGGATGGCGCCTCCGTCACCAACAGCCAGCAAGTGATCGAAATCCTGCGGGAATTTCGGGACGGCCAGACGGTGCGGATACGTTTTAAGCGCGCCGGGCGGGAGTTTGACGCGAGCATCAAGATGATGACCCCTAAAGCCGGCCAGGCGGGGTTCCGCTCCTACGACAATGAGCGCGAGAACCGCCTCAGTGGCGACGTGAGCCTGCGCAACGAAGGATTCGAACAGGTCATTCAACACGACACCGTCCTGGAGCCTTGGCAATGCGGCGGCCCATTGGTGAACCTGGACGGAAAAGTCATCGGGCTGAACATCGCCCGGGCCAGCCGTTTTGCCACTTACGCCTTGCCGTCCGGGCTGACGCGGCAGATACTGGCCAAACTCAAGTCCAAGGCGGAACAACCTCAAAGCGCCGCCATGAAATCTCCAACCGATGAGCGATGACATTGCCAGTCTGCAAGCGGCGCACGACCGCCTGAAGCTGCTTTACCAAGTCAGCAAGGTCATTCATTCGACTCTTGATCCGGAGCAGGCTCTGCAACTCATCATCCAGGAAGCGGTGCGGCTGATGCGCGCTTCCAGCGGTTCCTTGGCCCTCATCAACCCCAACAACGGGCTTCTGGAAATTCACGCCTCGGCCGGCCTGCCGTCCAATGTGCCGGAACTCAAGCTGCGGGTGGGGCAGGGCGTGACCGGCTGGGTCGCCCGCTACGGCAAACCCGCCCGCGTGGGCGATGTTCGCCACGACCACCGCTACGTCATGCTGCATCGGGATGTGCGCTCGGAGCTGGCCGTGCCGTTGGAGGTGATGGGCGAAGTGCGGGGCGTGCTCAACGTGGATTCCCGCAACACGGACGCCTTCAGCCAGAGCGACCAGGAATTGCTGGAAGAACTGGCGGGGCAGGCGGCCAAAGTGATTCATAACACCTGGCTTTTCGAGCAATCCCGCCTCAAGGCCCGGCTTCTGGAAACGCTGGCCAGCGTCAGCCGCACCATCAATTCCGCCCTCAATGTGGATGAAGCCCTGCGGGTCATCACCCGCGAAGCTTGCACCCTGATGGAAGCGCGCATGTGTTCCCTCCTGATGCTTGATCCCACCCACGAATGGCTCGATCTGCGCGCCTCTTTCGGCGCGGGGCCGTCCTATTTGGACAAGCCGCGCCTGAACGCGGACGAAAGTTTCATGGGCATCGTGGTGCGCCGCAAGAAGCCGATGCAACTGGAGAACGTGCAAACCTCCGCGCTCTATCAAAACGTGGAAGTGGCCCGGCGGGAAGGATTGGTCTCGCTCTTGAGCGCGCCCTTGATTTTTGGCGGGCAGGCCATCGGCACCCTCAACGTCTATACCGGGGCGCCCCGCAGCTTTTCCAACGAGGAAGTCCACATCCTGACCGCCTTGACGGAATTGTCGGCCATCGCCCTGGAAAAGGCCCGTCTTTACGAGCGGGTGGTGGACGTGGAGGAGCAATTGCGTCAAAACGAAAAACTTTCCGCCCTGGGCCTGCTGGCGGCGGAGGTGGCGCATGAAATCCGCAATCCGCTCACGGTGATGAAAATGCTCTACCACTCGCTCAACCTGGAATTTGCGCCGGGCGATCCGCGGGTGCGCGACGACCTGATCCTGCGCGAGAAAATGGACCACCTCAACAAGATCGTGGAGCAAATTCTGGACTTCGCCCGCGGCTCCGAACCGAACATGAGCAAGGTCAACATCAATCAACTGCTCAACGACCTGGCGCTGCTGATCCGGCACAAATTGCGCAACCAGCAAATCGAGTTTGTCCGCCGCCTGGCGCCGGAGTTGCCGGAGGTCATGGCGGATGGCACGCAACTGGCGCAGGCCTTTTTAAACTTGACGCTCAACGCGGCCGAGGCCATGCCCAAGGGCGGAACCTTCACCGTCTCCACCCGGGCCGTCACCCTGCCGCGCCGGGGCCGGCAGCCGACGCACGTGCTGATAGAATTCCGCGACACCGGGCCGGGGATGCCTTCCGAGCAACGCCGCGGACGCTTTTCCTCCTTGTTAAGCACGACCAAGCGGAAGGGCACCGGATTGGGCCTGGCCATCGTTGGCCGCGTGGTGGAAACGCATCGCGGGAAAGTCCGCATTCTGTCGCGGCCCGGCAAAGGAACGGCCATCACAGTCACCTTGCCAGTGTGAGGCGTCCCTACGTTCTTATTTCTTAATCTTACTCTTACTCTTAATCTTAATCTCTCTCCACCTATAAAAAGAGATTAAGATTAAGAGTAGGATTAGGATTAGGATTAAGAGGGAACTGGACTACGGAGAGCCGGCGAAGGAAACGGGCATGGGATGGCCATGCGCGCCGGTGTCAAATAACGAGGGCATGGCCGGCGCCGGGTTGCTCACGTTGTCGCTGCCCATCCAATTGGCCACGTGCAACGGTTGGGACGAATCATACGGACTGGCCAGGCCCTGCTCCGGCGCGGCGCTTTGCCAACTATAACTGTTATTGCCCGCCATTTGGGCGGATTCCTCCGGTTGCACCCTGACGGAATAAATCACGCTGATGGTTAGGGCGCCCAACGCGGCCAGGGAAAAACTATAGACAAAGGCCGGCCGGAAAGTGAGATGATCCATGAATGTCTCCCAAAAACCCAGTTGACCCTCTCCACGCTCGAGGCGGGCGGCGATTGTATCCGGCAAGCGGCTGAAATAGCCGGGCGGGGGCTGCTCATGCCGTTTGAGCGCCATCAATTTAAGCAATGCCTCAAAATCATTGGGGTCCGGGTTCATACTGCCAAATTCGCTACTTCAAATAATCCGACAAATAGGCCTGCATTTGCTGCCGCGCATAGAAAAGGCGCGAGCGCACCGTGCCGATGTTGCAATCCATGATATGGCCTATCTCCTCGTGGGAGAGGCCCTGAATATCATGCAGTGTCACAACCATTCTGTGATGTTCTGACAGCCGGAGCAAGGCGGCGTTCAATTTCTCCTGCAACTCGGCCAGGTTCAGATCCCTGCGGGGGGTCTTTTCCGAGACCAGCGCCACCAAATCCGGGTCGTTTTCCGCGTTGACATCCATGTCGTTGAGGCTCATTTGCACCCGGTTCTTGCGCTGCTTGAGGAAATTGATGCTTTTATTGACCGCAATGCGGTAAATCCAAGTGTAGAAGCTCGAATCCCCCTTGAACGTTCTGAGCGCCCGGAAAGCCTTGATAAACGTTTCTTGCGTCAGGTCGTTGGCATCCTCGTGGTTGGAGGTCATGTGATAAACCGTGGCGTAAATCCGTTCCTGATAACGGCGCACCAGCAAGTCGTAGGCCCCCATGTCCTCTTTTTGGGCGCGGCGCACCAGCGTCAAATCATCAATCTCCCCAGGCTCGGCGGTCACTGGAGGCTCCGGCCCCGGCGGGCGGGCCCTCGTTTTTGTCAGTTCAGCTTTCGTAAGCAACAGCGGGCCTCTCCCACGGGAACAGGCCGGATTTAATAGACAACACCCAAAGCTTCGGTTTGTTCCGCCAGACATTCGGTCAACCCGGCCAGACCCGACCGCCCTTGGCCCGGTGGCAGGGCCATCAGCGCCTCGCGCGCCGCCACAAGGTACTGCTGGATGACCGCGCGCGCTTCGGCGAAGGATTCGTATTTGACCATCAGTTCGATCACCCCCGCCAGAAAGGCCGGCTCCCAATTGGCCAGCCAATGCCGCAAGCGGTCTTGATCCTCCACTCCGGCCCGGTCCCGCACAAGGATGATGGGCAGCGTCATTTTCCCCTTGGCCAGGTCCGCCCCCAGCGTTTTGCCCGTCGTGGCTTCCGAGCCGAGCACGTCCAGGCAATCATCGTACAGTTGATAAGCCGTGCCCAGGGCCACACCGTAATCGCGCAAGGAATTGCGCCGCGCCTCGGTAGTCTCGCTGACATACCCGCCCAAATCGCACGACAACGCGAACAATTCGCCCGTCTTCATCGCCAGCATTTTGAAATAATGCCCGCGCGCGACGTCAAAATCCCCGCGCGACCGGTTTTGCAGAATCTCGCCCGCGCAAACCGTATTGATCGCGCCCGAGACCGCCCGGCAAATATCGGGCGTTGGAAAACTGGTGGCCAACTGGAGGGCGCGGGCGAAAAGACAATCCCCCAGCAGCACCGAAATCTCATTGCCCCAATGGGCCGCCAGGGTCAGGCGTCCTCGCCGCAACTGGGCTTCGTCAATGACATCGTCATGCACCAGCGTGGCCAGATGGGTCATCTCAATGATGACCGCGACGGTCAGATGCTCCTCCCGGATCGTTCCGGCGGCCCTGCCGCTGAGGGAAACGAGCATGGGGCGGAGCTGTTTGCCCTGGGCCGACAGCGCGTACTGGGCCAGGGCCGCGATCTGCGGTTCAAACCCATCTGTTTGCGCGGCCAATTGACGGGCCACGCCTTGCAAAAATGGTTCCATGTCGTCGGCGATCTGTTTCCACCTGGAGCCTTGCGGCAACGACCGTCCGACGGGCATGGCAACCCGACTGGTTTCAGCGACCAACATGTCCTTACAGTCTAGGAGCAAACTCCCCGCGAAGCAAGTCCAACATTCTCGCCAATACTTCATCTCAGGGCGAATTCACGAAGGCAGGCAAGGTGGGGAAAGGATTTGGAAATGAGAGCGTCTGGTTTGGCCCTTGGGCGGTGGCTGTTGGCCTGGCGGGTGGAGAGGCTCTTGGCGGTGTCGAAACGAGCG
>Ga0224555_1003047_pt1 | contig 18119 bp, 16 predicted proteins | sample 714S23034metaG_FD_180687 | JGI IMG/M metagenome (GOLD analysis project Ga0224555, IMG submission 180687) | Peat soil microbial communities from Stordalen Mire, Sweden - 717 S2 30-34 | ecosystem: Environmental > Terrestrial > Soil > Wetlands > Peat | place: Sweden: Norrbotten County, Stordalen...
CCTCAGCGCCGGGGGGTCGGTGTTCATTGTCGGTGCTCCCACCGATTGCCTAGGTAGTACCAGTTAGTGCCTACCTAGGCAGCTGGTGACGCCGGGAATCACCAGCGGGCCGACCAGGCCGATGCCGTCGCGTACCCGGACCGCGAGGTGCGCGACGCCCTGACCGTGCAGGTCGCGCAGCATGTGCGGGTCGGCGATCAGATTGTCCGACAACACCACCAGGTCGGCTTCGGCGGCGGTCACCGCGGCGTGGGGTTGGCTGCTGTGCTTGACCCTGGCACCCGAGCAGCGCAGACCCTCGATCAGCAGTTCTGACAGCGGGCCGCGTCCGTGCACCCGGATCGACGCCGAGCGGGCGGGCCGCTGGCGTCGACCGCGCGTGGCGACCCCCGCTGTCACCAGTTGGGTGACCAGATCGCCCAGCTCATCGGCGGCCGGCCCGCCCTGACGGTCAGCCTGACGTTGCAGCTCGCTCATCGGTACCGGCGAATGCATGGTCCGCAGTAAGGTGGCCAGCCCGGCGGCGGTCAAGCCGCGCGGCGGCCGGATCAGCACGGCGCGGCGGGGACTCCAGCCCACCTGCACGGCGCCGTCGGGACGCAGCAGCACCGGCAGCGCTGGGTCCAGCGAATACAGCGACGGCGTGGGCTGCGCCATCCTGGCACTGTGCCACGGCAGGCGCGACGCGCGACTCAGCTATCCCCAGCGCCGGAGCCGCCGTCGGAGTCGGCGGGGCCGGAATCGGTGTCCCGCTCGAACTCGGCGATCGCCTCGTCGATCCCGCTGGTGTCGCCGCCGATGACCCGGTCGATGAAACCGGCCGGGTCATCGAGATCCTCCGAATCGGGCAGCAGATCAGGGTGCTGCCACATCGCATCGCGGGCGTCGACACCGGCAGCCTGGGTCAGCCGGTCCCAGAGCACCGCGGCCTCCCGCAATTTGCGCGGCCGCAATTCCAGGCCCACCAGCGTCGCGAAGGTCTGCTCAGCCGGTCCACCGGTGGCCCGGCGCCGGCGCAGTGTCTCACCGAGGGCGGCCGCGCCGGGGAGACGATCGCCCAACGCGGCGTTCACCACGGCCTGCACCCAGCCCTCGATCAGCGCCAGGAGTATCTCGAGCCGTTCCAGCGCCTGGGTCTGCTCCGGCGTGGCCTTGGGCTCGAATACCCCTTGGGTCAACAGCTGCTCGACGGCGGCCGGATCGTTCAGCGACGCCGGGTTGAAGTCGCGCGCCAACTCCTCGATGCCGCGCATGTCGATCTTCATGCCCTTGGCGTAAGCCTCGACGGCGCCGAGCAGCTGACTGGCCAGCCACGGCACGTGACTGAACAAGCGGTGATGGGCGGCCTCACGGGCCGCCAGGAAGGTGACGATCTCGCTGCGGGGCTGCTCGAGGCCGTCGGCGAACGACTCGATGGCGTCCGGCAGTAGTGCGGCTATTCCCTTGGGCCCCAACGGCAAACCGATATCTGTCGACGTCAGCACCTCGCGGGCCAACCGGGCCAGCGCCTGGCCGAGCTGTGAGCCGAATGCCATGCCGCCCATCTGCGACATCATCGACAGCAGCGGACCGGCCATGTTCTTGGCCTCGTCGGGCAGCGCCGACGCCCACACCGTCGCGATCTGCTGGGCCATCGGATCGCACAGCCGCTTCCAGGTCTCCAGCGTGTGGTCCACCCAGTCGTTGGGAGTCCAGGCGACAGCCTTGCTGGTGCCCGCGGGCAGCGCGGTCACGCCGTCCAGCCAGGTCTCGGCGAGGTGGACCGCGTCGCTGATCGCGTCGCGGGTGCCGGCCGGGATCGGCGCCACGAACCCGATCGAGCTCGACGCCAGCTGGCGGGCCAGCTCGTAGTTCACCGGCCCGGAGGCGTTGCCGCCGGCCATGGCCGGTCCGGCCCCGCTGAACATCTGCCCGAGCCGGGTGAAGACCTGGCCCAGGTCGGCCATGTTGAAATCGCCGCCGAGGCTGCCCAGACCGAACGGGTCAGCAGATCCCGAGCCGGAATCGGGGTTTTCCCGGCGCTTGTCGCGGTCCGGGTCGTCGCCGGGGGAGAACCCGAAAGGCACGTCAGCCATGCCCATAACGGTACTCATCACAGAGCACGACGCGCGACCCTCCGTCACGCTCTGAGTGAACTCGGGCAGTGCGACTCCTCCGTCTAGTGTTGGCGACGTGAACAGGCGGATTCTGACGCTGATTGTGGCGCTGGTCCCGATCGTGGTCTTCGGTGTGCTGCTTGCGGTGGTGACGGTGCCTTATGTGTCACTGGGCCCGGGTCCGGCGTTCGACACGCTCGGCGAGGTCGACGGCAAGCAGGTGGTCGACATCAAAGGCACCCAGACCCATCCGACGACAGGTCACCTGGACATGACGACGGTGTCCCAGCGTGACGAACTCAGCCTGGCAGAGGCGCTGACGTTGTGGCTATCCGGGCAGGAACAGCTGATGCCGCGTGACTTGGTCTACCCCCCGGGCACGTCGCGGCAGGACGTCGACAAGGCCAACGACGCCGATTTCAAGCAGTCCGAGCACAACGCCGAGTTCGCGGCGCTGGGGTATCTGAAGTACCCGCAGGCGGTCACCGTCGTAACGGTCACCGATCCAGGGCCGTCGGTGGGCAAGCTGCAGGCCGGTGACGCCGTGCAAGCGGTCAACGGTAAGCCGGTCGCCACCGTGGAGCAGTTCACGTCCCTGCTGAAGGGCACCAAACCCGGGCAGCCGGTCGCGATCGACTTCCGCCGCAAGAATGCGCCCCCGGGGGTTGCCCAGATCGCGTTGGGCAGCAACCCCGACCGCAAGTACGGCTTTGTGGGCGTCTCGGTCATGGACGCGCCGTGGGCTCCGTTCGCGGTCGATTTCAACCTTGCCAACGTGGGCGGGCCGTCGGCGGGTCTGATGTTCAGCTTGGCCGTCATCGACAAACTCACCACCGGAAACCTGGCCGGCTCCAAGTTCGTCGCGGGCACCGGCACGATCAAGCCGGACGGCGAGGTGGGCCGGATCGGCGGGATCGTGCACAAGATGTCGGCGGCCCGCGACGCCGGGGCGACGGTGTTTCTGGTGCCGGCCGAAAACTGCTACGAGGCAAACTCCGACAAGGTGCCCGGCCTGCAACTGGTCAAGGTCGCGAACCTCGGTGGGGCGGTGGACGCGCTGCACACCGCGGCTTCCGGCGGGCAGCCGCCGGGCTGCTAGCCCGGGGGCAGATCAGGGTAATGCGTACAGTTGGGATACGCCGCGGCCAAGCGCCGAAGGCCACTGTTAAAACCGAGCAGGGAGCGTAGCTAGTGGGGATGCGGCCCGCCGCCAGAATGCCGAAGCTGACTCGACGCAGCCGGACTCTCATCGCGGTCGCCTTGACCGTCATCGGGCTGCTGTTGGTCGGCCCGCGACTGATCGACGCTTACGTCGACTGGCTCTGGTTCGGTGAGCTGGGCTACCGATCGGTGTTCAGCACCGTCCTGGTGACCCGGCTGGTCGCGTTCCTGGTGGTCGGGTTGCTGGTCGGCGGCATCGTGTTCGCCGGCTTGGCGTTGGCCTACCGCACCCGGCCGGTCTTCGTCCCGACCAATGGCAATGATCCGGTGGCGCGGTATCGCACCGTGGTGATGTCGAGGCTACGGGCGATCGGGACCGGCGTCCCCGTGGCGGTCGGCCTGCTCGCCGGGGTTGTCGCGCAAACCTATTGGGTGCGTATTCAGCTGTTCATGCATGGCGGTGACTTCGGCGTCAACGACCCGCAATTCGGCAAGGATCTCGGCTTTTATGCCTTCGAACTGCCCTTCTACCGGCTTGTGCTCAGCTTCTTTTTCGTTGCGCTGTTCCTCGCTTTCGTAGCGAATCTGTTGGCGCACTATATTTTTGGCGGCATCCGGCTGTCCGGGCGCACCGGTGCGGTGAGCCGTTCGGCGCGTATCCAGGTGATCAGTCTGGTGGGAACGCTGGTGCTGCTCAAGGCGGTCGCCTATTGGCTGGACCGCTACGAGCTGCTTTCCCACACCCGTTCAGGGAAGCCGTTCACCGGGGCCGGGTACACCGATATCAACGCCGTGCTGCCGGCCAAGCTGATCCTGCTGGCGATCGCGTTGATCTGCGCGGTGGCGGTGTTCTCGGCGGTTGTGTTGCGGGACTTACGGATTCCATCCATCGGTCTGGTGCTGCTGCTGCTGTCCTCGATGATCGTCGGCGCCGCCTGGCCATTGATCGTCGAGCAGATCAGCGTCAAACCCAATGCGGCGCAGAAGGAACGCGAATACATCAGCCGGAGCATCACCGCGACCCGGCAGGCCTACGGTCTGACCGATGACGTCGTGACCTACCGCGATTACAGCGGCGACGGGCGGGCAACCGCCGAGCAGGTCGCCGCCGACCGCGCCACCACCTCCAACATCCGGCTGCTTGACCCCACGATCATCAGTCCGGCTTTCACACAATTCCAACAGGGCAAGAACTTCTACTACTTTCCCGACCAGTTGTCCATCGACCGCTACCGCGATCGCGACGGCAACCTGCACGACTATGTCGTCGCCGCCCGCGAACTCAACCCGGACCATCTGATCGACAATCAGCGGGACTGGATCAACCGGCACACCGTCTTCACCCACGGCAACGGCTTCATCGCCTCGCCGGCCAACACCGTGCGCGGTATCGCCAACGACCCCAACCAGAACGGCGGATACCCCGAATTCCTGGCCAGCGTCGTCGGCGCCAACGGCAGTGTGTTGTCCCCCGGTCCGGCCCCGCTGGACCAGCCGCGCGTCTACTACGGACCGGTGGTAGCCAGCACGCCCGCCGACTACGCGATCGTCGGGCGCAACGGTGTCGACCGCGAGTACGACTACGAGACCAACACCGAGACGAAGAACTACACCTACACCGGAGGCGGCGGGGTGCCGCTCGGCGGCTGGGTGGCGCGCAGCGTCTTCGCTGCGAAGTTCGCCGAGCGAAACTTCTTGTTCTCCAATGTGATCGGGTCCAACAGCAAGATCCTTTTCAATCGCGACCCGGCGCAGCGAGTGGAGGCGGTGGCGCCGTGGTTGACGACGGACAGCGGCGTGTACCCGGCGATCGTCAACAAGCGGCTGGTGTGGATCCTCGACGGTTACACCACGCTGGACAATTACCCGTACTCCGAGCTCACGTCGCTGTCGTCGGCCACCGCCGACTCCACCGAAGTGGCGTTCAACCGGCTGGCGCCCGACAAGCAGGTGTCTTACATCCGCAACTCGGTGAAGGCCACCGTCGATGCCTACGACGGAACGGTGACGTTGTACCAGCAGGACGAGCGCGATCCGGTGCTCAAAGCGTGGATGAAGGTCTTCCCCGGGACGGTCAAACCCAAGAGCGACATCACGCCCGAATTGGCCGCGCATTTGCGCTATCCCGAAGACCTGTTCAAGGTGCAACGGATGCTGCTGGCCAAATACCACGTCAACGACCCGGTGACGTTCTTCTCCACGTCAGATTTCTGGGACGTTCCGCTTGACCCGAATCCGACGGCGAGCAGCTATCAGCCGCCCTACTACATCGTCGCGAAAGACATTGCCAAAGGTGACAATTCGGCGTCGTTCCAGCTGACCACTGCGATGAACAGGTTCAAGCGGGACTACCTGGCCGCCTATATCAGCGCCAGTTCCGATCCGGCGAACTACGGCAAGATCACCGTGCTGACCATCCCCGGCCAGGTCAACGGGCCGAAGCTGGCCAACAACGCGATCACCACCGACACTGCGGTGTCGCAGGACCTTGGCGTGATCGGGCGAGATAACCAGAACCGGATCAAGTGGGGCAATCTGCTGACGCTGCCGGTCGCCCAGGGTGGGCTGCTGTATGTCGAGCCGGTGTACGCCTCACCCGGCGCCAGCGATGCCGCCTCGTCGTATCCCCGATTGATTCGGGTGGCGATGATGTACAACGACAAGATCGGCTACGGCCCCACCGTCGGCGACGCGCTGACCGGACTGTTCGGGCCCGGTGCCGGTGCGACCGCAGCCGGGATTGCGCCCACCGAATCGGGCGCACCCGCCAGCCCGCCGGGTAGCCCGCCCCCGGACGCGTCGCCGGCCGCTGCGCCGCCGGCCGCTGCGGCCGTCCCACCGTCGCCGAGCGGGGCCGTCACGCTGTCGCCGGCCAAGGCCGCCGCCCTCAAGGACGTCGACACGGCGATCGGCGCGGCGCGCGATGCGCAGAAGAACGGCGATTTCGCCGCCTATGGCGCGGCGCTGCAGCGGCTCGACGACGCGATCACCAAGTACAACAACACCAAGTAAGCCGTTCGAGGCTGCTGAGCGCGCGATTTGGACGCCTCGCGCGCGTTCGGTAACCTGGTATTTACCCGTCGCGGGGTGGAGCAGCTCGGTAGCTCGCTGGGCTCATAACCCAGAGGTCGCAGGTTCGAATCCTGTCCCCGCTACCACGTGAAACGGCCCTCGGAGATGCCTCCGGGGGCCGTTTTCATGCCACTTGTGAATGGATTTGTGAAGCTTAGCCGTGCTAGTCATCTAAGATTGTCTTTGCTGAGATCCCACTGGTCGCCGATCAGGAAGGCGGCTGCCTGCTCGGCAGCGTCCCGGTCGTCGTTGCCGAGGACGTGCGCGTATGTCTGCAGGACTCCAGTGACGACGGCTGTCCGTGCGGTCACGACTCGTCCGGAACTGTTGCAGTGTCGGTTCTTTGGCGTCGCGGTGTGCGTAGACCCACTGCGCGTCGGCCGAGGTCCAGCAGCAGCTCGCGCAGTTGGTCGTCGTCGACATCGGAAGATGCGCTAGACGCCGCCCCAGCCAGCCCAGTCAGGACCGCGTTGGCCGTGATGACTCCTGCGGGGCCTCGTCGCACACCTGCCAGAACGGCGATCTGGCGGTCGATCACGTCGCTCCACTCCGGTTGATCGCGCAGCACGCCACGAACGCTCGGGTCGAACGCAAGAACGGCGGCCACGGAGCGGTTCGTGGCTATCAAATCCACATAGCCGTTGACCATCGTCTCGGCGCGGCTGCGTGCACTGCGTTGCTGTTCAGCGGTGTCGACGACGGCGCGGATTTGGCGCAGCATCGGCTCCATCACCCCAATCAGTAGCTGCTCCCGGGTCCGGAAGTGGTAGTAGATCGCGGCCTTGGTGAACCCCAGTTCATTGGCGATCATCTGCAGCGACGTGCCGGCGAAACTGTGTCGAATGAACAGCGCCATAGCGACGTCGAGAACACGCTGTCGGGTGTCGGTCGGCCAACCGGCAGTGCCCACCGCGGCTGTAGTCATGGCGTCCCCTCCACCTTTCCGATCGTCAAGCGCTCTACTTGCCGATCGTCAAGTGATCAACTTTACGTCCGACTAGCATCCCACTTTACGATCGGCTAGCATCTCTATAGTACCCGGTCGCCGGTTCCGACTCTGGGAGAAGTGATGTCTACCGAGAATTGCCATCCGACGCAGACGCCGGACGACATCGATCTTCCCGCGCTGCGGGAAAAGTACCGGCAGGAGCGCGACAAGCGGTTGCGCCTGGAGGGCTCGAAGCAGTACGTCGAACTGTCGAACGACTTCGCCGAGTTCTACGAAGTCGACCTGCACACACCGCCAGTGGTCCGCGACCCGATCTCAGCGGACATTGGGGTCGCGGTTCTCGGCGGAGGCTTCGCGGGACTGTTGGCGGCCGCCCACTTGAAGAAAGCCGGTGTCCAGGACGTCCGGGTTATCGAGATGGGCGGAGACTTCGGCGGTGTCTGGTATTGGAACCGCTTCCCCGGAATCCAATGCGACAATGATGCCTACTGCTACATGCCGCTGCTTGAAGAACTCGACTACATGCCGACGAAGAAGTACGCGGACGGCGCCGAGATCTACGAACATTGCCGGCGCATCGGCAGGCACTTCGGTCTGTATGACTCGGCGATCTTTTCCACCCGGGTCCGAAACCTGCGCTGGGATGAGGAGATCAAACGCTGGCGGATCAGCACGAACCGCGACGACGACCTCCGGGCCCGCTTCGTCGTCATGACCAACGGCTCCTTCAACCGGCCCAAGCTGCCTGGCATCCCGGGGATCAAGGACTTCAAGGGGCACAGCTTCCACTCGGCACGCTGGGACTATGAGTACACCGGCGGGAGTGCGACCGGCGGGCTGGACAAGCTCAGCGACAAACGCGTTGCGCTCGTCGGTACGGGTGCCACCGGTGTACAGATCGTTCCGTTCCTGGGCCGTTACGCCAAGCACCTTTACGTGTTCCAGCGGACACCGTCGTCTGTCGACGAGCGTGGCAACCTGCCCACCGATCCGGAGTGGGTCAAGTCGTTGAAGCCGGGTTGGCAAAGGGAGCGGCAGCGCAATTTTCACCGCTGGTCACCGTTTGAAGGTGTTGTGTTCGACCAGCCAGATCTGGTCTGCGACTTCTGGACCGAGCTGGGCCGCAACATGACTGGGCGGATCGCGGCCATGGACGATCCCGCGTCGCTGACGCTGGAGCAGCTCATGGCCATCCGGGAAGAAGAAGACTACAAAGTCATGGAACGGTTGCGCCGTCGGATCGACGACGCCGTCGAGGACGAGCAAACCGCCGAGGCGCTCAAGCCCTACTACCGATTCCTTTGCAAGCGGCCGTGTTCGAACGACGAGTATCTGCCGACGTTTAACCGCCCGAACGTCACCTTGGTCGACGTGTCGGCATCGAAGGGTGTGGAGCGGGCGACTGAAAAGGGACTCGTCGCGGGCGGCGTCGAGTTCGAGGTCGACTGCATCATCTATGCGAGCGGATTCGAGATCACGACCGAGATCCACCGCCGCTACGCCATCGAGGCGATCGAGGGTCGCGGCGGCCTGTCGCTGTTCGACCATTGGGCGGAGGGCTACAAGACGCTTCATGGGATGACGAGCCGCGGTTTTCCCAACCAGTTCTTCACCGGCTTCATCCAGGGGGGCGTTGCGGCGAACACCACCGCGATGCTGGAGCAGCAGGGTGAGCATATCGCCTACATCATCTCCGAAGCGCTGGCGCGCGGTGCGGAAACCGTGGAGCCGAGCCAGGAGGCTCAGGACGAGTGGCGCAGGGTCATCAAGGAGATCGCGGTTGACAACCTGCAATTCGAAATGGAATGCACGCCAGGATATTACAACAATGAAGGCGGAGGCGGTGGCGAAGGGATCCGGTCACACCTGGGCGAGCCCTACGGGCCCGGATTCTACGTCTTCGACGACCTGCTGAAGGAATGGCGCGAGAAGAGCGATCTCGACGGCCTCGTCCTTGCGAACTGATCGGAGCTTTCAATGACAGTCACGGCATTGGCAACCACGGATATCACGCCTCGTATTGCCACACAGATACGGGCAGACAAGGAGACTTTGCTGAGCGGCGTCCATGCCGCCGCGATCCGCGAGCTGCTCGAGCAGCGAGGTGTGTTGGTCTTCCCCCAGATCAATTTCACGGACGACGAGCACGTCGCTTTCACCCAGACACTGGGAACCCTGGCGCCCGAATTGCGCGGAGAGCAGGTCTACAACGTCACGCTGGACACGAAAGTCAACAAACGTGCCGACTATCTGAAGGGCTCGCTCTACTGGCACATCGACGGGACGATGAGTGAGGTGCCCATCTTCGCGTCGCTGCTGTCGAGCAAGGTGCTTCCGGATAATGGTGGTGGTGATACCGAGTTCTGCAACACCTACGCCGCCTACGACGACCTGTCGGACGAGGACAAGCGAGAGTTCGAGCAGCTGCGGGTGATTCATTCGGCGTGGAACACGCTGTTCTATCACGATCCCGAACCCAGCATCGAGACGCTGCGGCGCATGATGGCGATGGGCGACCGGGAGTTGCCCTTGGTCTGGAATCACCGCTCGGGTCGCAAGTCCCTGGTCCTCGGCTGCACCGCCCGTCACATCGTGGCCATGGACTTCAGGAAGAGTGCGGAACTGCTGGTGCGGCTTCGTGATTGGGCCACCCACCCGCAGTTCGTCTACCGGCACAAATGGTCCGTTGGCGACCTCGTGGTCTGGGACAACACCGGCACGATGCACCGTGTGCTACCCTACGATCCCCGGTCCGGCCGCTTGCTGAAGCGGACCAAGCTCGAGGGTGAGGAATCCTTAGCTTGACGGACCGCAGAATGAGCTCCGGCACAGTGGAATTGAAGGATCTTCTTGCGCGCGAGAAGATTCGCGACTGTATTGCCCGACTCGCCCGGGGTGAGGACCGCCGCAACGCAAAGCTGATTGCGGCATGCTATTGGCCAGACTCGATCATCGATCTCGGAGTGTTCGCAGGACCTTTTGAGGAATACCTCACGTGGGTCGTACCAGGTACGTCCGCGATCCCGGCAACACAACATGTGCTGGGGCAGAGCGTAATTGAGCTACGAAGCGATACAGCTTTGGTCGAGACCCACGTGTCGTCCTATCACCGCGTGGCAACGGGCAACGAGGACCGCGACGCGGTCATCGGCGGCCGGTACCTCGACCGGATGGAAGAACGTGGCGGCGAGTGGCGCATCGCGCAGCGCACGATGCTCTACGACTGGTATCAGGATGTGGGTCAGTCGATTGACTGGTCGCGGGGTGTGATGGGCATGCGGTTTCGTGCCGACCACTACTCCGGCAGGTCCGTCGGCGATTACAGCGAAACCTTCTTCGGCGAATGAGCGCGCTGACGGGCAAGGTTGCGGTGGTGACTGGCGCCAGCCGCGGGATCGGCAAGGGTATCGCCCTGGCGCTTGGGGCCGAAGGCGCCACCGTTTACGTCACCGGGCGCACTGTCACCCCAGATTCGCACGCGCTGCCCGGCACAGTCGGCGAGACGGCGGCGGACGTCGACTTTCGCGGGGGCAGCGGAGTCGCCGTTGAGGTCGATCATGCCGACGACAACCAGGTCGCGGCCCTCTTCGACCAAATCCGGCAAGAGCAGGGCCGCCTCGACATCCTGGTCAACAACGCCTTCGCCCTATCCGATGATCTGACGGATCCCAAGCCGTTCTGGGAAAAGCCGCTGTCCAACTGGGAGATGGTCCACGTCGGGGTCCGCTCCAACTTCGTCGCGGCGTGGCATGCAGCTCGGATGATGGTCCCGCAGCGATCCGGTCTCCTGGTCGCCATATCGGGATACGTTGGGGTGACGTACACCTACGGCGTGGTGTTTGGCCTGTGCAAGACGGCGGTCGATCGCATGGCCCGCGACATGGCGATCGAACTGCAGCCGCATAACGTTGCCTCGCTTTCGCTGTGGCAAGGCCTGACTCTCACGGAACGGGCCCAGCGCAACTTAACCCAGAATCCGGAGATGACAGAGGCGACCGTTACGAATCCCGCCGTTGCCAGTTCACCCGAGTTCGCGGGCCGGGTGATCGCCGCGCTCGCGACCGATCCGCAGCTAATGAAACGCTCGGGCGGCACGTTCATTACCGCTGAGGTCGCGCACGAATACGGCATCACCGACGTCGACGGCAAAGTCATTCCGTCGCTTCGCGCCGAACGGGGCTCGCCGATCTGGCGCCCGATTTCAGAGGACGGCTATGGACGCTGACCGCCTGGCCCGGATGGAGATACTCCTCGACCGCCAGGACATCATTGACTGCCTCACCCGATTCAGCCGCGGCATGGATCGATTCGACCGAGATCTGTTCCTCTCCGCCTTCCACCCGGATGCGGTAATCGCGGCAGGTGACTTCGTCGGTGGCCCGGCTGACCTGTACGACTGGGCATCCGCGATGCACGAGCAGGATCAGCTTGCCACTCACCACAATCTGCTCAACAACACGTGCGAGATCGACGGTGATACCGCGCATTCCGAGACCTATTACCTGTTCGCGGCGCGCAACCGTGACGAGACGAACTGGCTTGCCGGTGGCCGCTACTTTGATCGGCTGGAAAGGCGTGACGGCACGTGGCGGATCGCATTGCGCGCGAACGCCATCGAATGGTCGGGAATGGTTCCCTCCACGCCGATACCCTTCGCCGACGTGCCTGACATTCACGGCAACGGCACGCCGTCACGCAGCGCCGCGGACCCGTCGTATGAACGGCCGTTCGTGAACCGGCGCAAGTTCAATAATCCACGGGACCGATCAGTTGCTACCTGAAGACCGCGGCGATCATCGTCGGTTAACGGAAACCCACCACCTCGGTGCCCCACGCGGCGCGGATGTGTGCGTCGACGTCGTGAACGATGGTGTCGCGCTTGTCGATGATCAGGCAGGCACGGTCGGTCTGCTGGTAGGGCGTCCATTCCGGTTCGCCTGACGGGCCCGTGGGCTTGGCTTGCGTCGCGAAGTTGATCCACCGGGTGCGCACTCTCTTCGAGATCGCCTTTGCGGTTTTCGCGCCGCCAAGCTTCAACGTGGGGTCCTTGGGTCCCCCGAGATTGCCCCATACGTAAGGCAATTCGGTGGCATGGGCCGCTCGGACCAAGAGCAGCTTCAGCAACGGAGTCGAGTAGTCGAACCGGTACAAATACACTGGCGCCACCGAGCTGTGCCCCTCGGCCAGCCACACCGACGGCATCCGAAAGCCGACGTCAGTCGCAATGCTCAACCCCCTGGCTTTGCGCCGCAATCGTGAGTACGCGAATCCGATCTCCTCCTCGGTGGGCAATTGCAGGTCGGGCTGTTCGGCGGCAATCTGGGTGAACATCGACGTGATCGCGTGCGGGGTGATCGGCATCAGCGGTGACCTCATCAACCGGAACAGCGCTGCCTCATGCTTGTTGGTGCCGATGATCAAAGGGACCGGGTGCGAAAGACCCTTCCGCGCCAGCTTGACTGGGTAGTCGTTCAGCAGGTCGCCGTCGACGATCGGGACGAACGCCAACGTGCCCGGGTTTCGCACAGGCACATCGTCGAACACCTCCTTCGACGCGGCGAGCATCGCCGGGATCGGCACACGGTGCAGCCGCTCGGCGTCGGACGGGTCAATCGCCAACCTGTCGAGGATGCACTCGGCGACGCGCCGCGCCCTGCCCCGGTCGTATACCGACGTGGCCGGTGAGCTCTGTGCGATCGCCCCGGCGAACAGGCCCTTGGCCGCCGGCGTGGCGAGCAGGGTCGTGACGATGCCGGCGCCGGCAGATTCACCGAACAGCGTGACACGCTCGGGATTACCGCCGAACGCGGCGATGTTGCTACGCACCCAGTGCAGCGCGGCCAGCACGTCGCGCAGCCCGACGTTCGAATCGAAACGTCGCCGTGGGGTGTTGAACGACGACAGATCGAGAAAGCCCAGCGCCCCGAGCCGGTGGTTGATTGACACGACGACGACGTCGCCGCTGCCGGCCAGCCTGCGGCCGTCGTAGAGCGGCTGGCTGCTCGACCCGAGGATGTAGGCACCACCGTGCAGCCAGACCATCACTGGTTTCGCGTCACCGGGCTCGATGTCCGACGATGCCCAGATGTTCAGTCGCAGGCAGTCTTCGCTTTGCGGCGCGCCCAGGTCGAGCGGGATGTTCGGAATGGGCGGTTGCGGGCAGGCCGGCCCGAAGGTGGTGGCGTCGGCGACCTCGGTCCACCGCTCAGGCGGTTCTGGCGCCCGGAAACGCAGGTCGCCGACGGGCGCCGCGGCGTAGCGAATGCCCTTCCATGCCCTGACCCGGCCGTCGTCCGTGCCGCGGACCGGGCCATAAGTCGTTTCGACCACTGGGTTGCCGATTGTCATACGCCCTGCATTCCTATTCCGATGCCGACCTCAGGTTGATGACACTTAAGCACTGCTGGGGACACGCGACCGCAAGTCCGCCCCCAGCTTGACGAGCGGGTCAGCCACCGTCCCTGGCAGAATGTCCATAATTCTGCTCTGCATTCCCGCATTGACCAGGTATCGGGGCTTGGGGCGCCTGCTGGTGACCGCGCGATATACGGCGCGCGCCAGGATCTTCGGGTCTCGCGCATGTTTCTCTTCCCTTGCACTCGTGCGTTTGGTGGTGATGCCGGCTCGGAACCGGCCCGACTCGGAGCTGATATTGACGATTCGCCCGCCGCCGGCCCGCACCAGGTCAAAAATCGCTCCGTTAACCCTATGTGTTTGAATGACATTCACATCGAAAACGCGTCGCAGCCGCTCCTCGCACACTTCCATCAACGGGCCCAAGTCCAGCAGACCCGCAAAGTTGATGACCGCGCCCAGCCCGTCCGTGTGTGCCGCCACCTCCCGCGCGGCTGCTGCACAGCTGTCGCAATCGGTGACGTCGAGTCTGATGGGGATTCCGTGCGAGGCGGCCCCGGGCGTGACGGCACCAGCCCCGAGGCAGCGCCAGTGATGAACACCGTGCGTTTCATAAAGGCCGCCCGAACCGTCTTAGCTTCGCCGGTCGCCCGTTTTCACAGATCCACGCGGTGGTGAAACGCTGGATGTCCATGATCCCTTCGGAGAGTTGGCTGCTCATGAAGCTTTCGATCTGTCCACCGACCAACGGGACTTTGACCTTCACCGTCGCGCTGTACTGCAGCCGGGACCCGTTAGCCAGCGGCGCCAGCAACGCCCCACCAGTTGCGGACAACGGTGTTCCCGGCACCGCGATGCCGACCTGTCCCCGCACCTGATTGCCGCCGGCACGGCTCCACGTTTCGGTGTGCACCATCTGCAGGTCGCCGCGACCCAACTGCTGGACCAGCCTGGGCAGCCGGTCGCGGAGAAGGCTGAACGTCGTGGCCACGACCACAGTGCCGGCTGTATCAACGATCAATGAGTCGAGCGTGGCGGCCCCGGGACCGGGACCGAAGGCGGCCAGTCTCGCCTGCCAGTAATCCTCGTCGCCGAACGCCGAATGGACTTGATCGACGCTGGCCGGGGACTCGGCCGACACCTCAAACGAACGTGGCATAGCAAGGCACAGTATCGTCGCCGGCCGTGGCACGGACGCTGTTGCTACCAGTAGGCCTGACCGATTTGGCCACAACACCGCTCGGCGGGCCTATCGTGACGACATCCGCCAGATTGGAGTCGTTCCTATGGAGCGGATGGATCCGTTGGATGCGGCGATGGTGACCGCGGAGCCGATGAGCCAGCCGCAGCACGTCGCCGCTGTGCTGATCCTGTCGCCCCCTGACGATGCCAGTCCGGAGTATGTCGACGAACTGTATCGGGAGGCGCTCTTCGCAACGGACCCGATCGACCCGCGGCTTTACCGGTGTCCGCATCGTGGCTGGGACACCGGCGGAATCTGGGTCTGGCGCGATGATGAGAACCTCGACATCAGTCAATTCGTCACGCGCACGACACTGCCGCCGGGCGCCGGCCAAGACGGCTTCTGGCGACTGGTCGGTGAGCTGCATGCCGAGCGATTAGACCTGTCCCGCCCGATGTGGACGCTTCATCTGATCGACGGTCTCGACGGTGGCCGCTTCGCGTTCTATGTGAAGATTCATCACGCCGTCATGGATGGCGTCGCCGGTTTACAGATGATCGCCGACGCCCTCAGTACCGACCCGGCACGCCGGTCCATGCCACCGCTCTACGGCGCCCAGCATCACGAACCGACCGGGGTGGCCAGGTCGGCGGGCTGGCGCATACCCAACCCGTTCACGATGCTGCGATCGCTGGTAGAAGGGGCCGCCTCGGGCGCCGCGCTGGTCGAGAAAGTAGTCACGGGTGAGGTATCCAACGTCGTCGCCAGCTTGACCACAGACACGACCATGTCGCCTGTGGCAGCTCCCTACAGCCCGTTCAACAGTCGAATTGGCGACGAGCGCACCGTCGGGGCCGGCACCTGGTCGAAGAGCCGTATCCGCGCTGTTCAGGACAAGGCCGCGGTGACCGGAAACGACGTCGTCCTCGCAGTCATCGCAGGGGTGTTGCGCAGCTGGCTGCTCGACCGCGGGGAGCTGCCCGAACAGTCGCTGGTGACGCTGTGCCCGATCACCGTGCGCGGTCACGAGCACGGGCCCGATAACGGGCACGGCAACCAGTTCGGTCTCTGGTTGTGCCCGCTGGGCACCGATCTCGAACACCCCGCCGAACGGCTGGATCTGATCCATCGGTCGATGTCGGAAGGAAAGCAGCAGGTGGCCGGCCGCGGCTCGGGCGCATCGCTATTGCTGCTCGTACCGACCCTTGCACTCACGGTGCTGTTACCGAAGGTGCCGTTCGCGCCGAAGGTACGCACCGGGTACAACGTTCCGATCTCCAATGTCCCGGGTCCGGTGACCGAAATGTATTGGAACGGCGCGCATGTCGAGGAGATCTACCCCATCGGAACGGTCTACGACGGACTGACACTAACCGTGATGGTGTGCTCATACGCCGACCGCCTCGGGTTCAGTTATCTGACGAGCCCCGACGTGATGCCCAACATCGGTGAGATGATCGGGCTCACCGAGCGGAGCCTCGCCGAACTTGAAGCAGCGGTGGGAGTAGCGCGCTGATGCGGTCGCGTACTTGCGCGCGAACGCGAAATCTTGCGACGAGTGCGGCGCGCCGGTCGAGGCGCGTACCAAAATGGCCGAGCGGTTGCGAAACAGCAGGGCAGAGGTGAGCGTATGACATCCGTCGGCGTCATCGGGCTGGGTTTGATCGGCACCGCGCTCGCGCATCGGCTCATCGCAACCGGTGATGCGCCGCTGGTGTTCGACGTGAAGCGCGAAGCGGTCGAAGGCGCCGTTGCGGGCGGCGCTATTGCGACCGACTCCTCCGCCGAGCTCGCCGAACGGTGTGACGTTGTGCTTGTCTGCGTGCAGACCGACGATCAGTGCATCGCCGCGGTTCGCGGAGAAGAAGGGGCGCTTGAAGGCGCCCGGGCCGGCACCTGCATCGCCGTGCTCTCCACGGTGTCGCCGTCGACTATCGAAAGTCTCGCCGCGACGGCCGCTGTGCGCGGTGTGCATGTCGTCGACTCCCCGGTCGCCGGTCGCGGCATGTTCAGTGTCGAGGAGGGCACGATGTCGGTGATGGTGGGCGACGATGGCGAGCTGGTGACGCGGCTTGAGCCCACGCTGCGCCGTTTTGCGTCGAAAGTGGTGGCGGCTGGCCGGCTCGGCAGCGGCGCAGCCCTGAAGCTGTCACACAACATCGTCGTCTACGCGGGCTTGGCCGCGATGATGGAGGCGGTCGAGCTCGCCCGGGCTGCCGGAGTGCGCGACGGCCTCGTGGAGGAGGTGGCGCAAGCCAGCGGCGCGCTTTCCGAACTGAGTGCTTTCACATTGCCCTTCTACAAGCACTTCCGCGACGACCCGCACGTCGCCGCTGAGAACGAGATCCTGCGAGTCGCGGCGGCGCTGCTCGAGAAGGATTTGGCCGGTGCGGTTGCTCTGGCAGCCGTGCACGATGTTGACGTGCCAGTTGCGCGTCTGCTCTCTCACTTCGGCGATGCGATCTTCCAGGTGGGTCGCTGACGAGGCCGTTGCCGACTCCGCCACGTGTGATCCTCGATCCGATCCCGATTAGCAGTGGACTGGGCGCGCGGCCCGGGTGGCGAAGGCAAACGTGCGCCCAGTTCTTAGACCTTGTGTTTGCTGTGTTGGGAACGGGTTTGGGAACAGAACGTGGCGGATTCGGTACGAACAAGCGAGACGTGGTGAACAGGCTGGACGGCGGAACGCCGTTGACCTGAACGTATGAGACGGACCGCTTCCGGGGAGATAGCGACTGGTTAGCTCATAACCCAGAGGTCGCAGGTTCGAATCCTGTCCCCGCTACTGTCCCCGCTACTACTGTCCCCGCTACTAGTAGAAACGGCCCTCGGAGATGCCTCCGGGGGCCGTTTTCATCCCATTTGGGAACACTTTTGGGAACATTAGGGTCGTTCACGACTTGTAGGGGGACGACAGCTTCGGAACTAGTCGTAGTGACAAATTCCGGGTGCGACGTCGGGCGCCGCGCGGGTAGGCTCGCGGCCGCGATCGGCGTGACGTGAACCGATGGGGGTCCATGCGCCATCTGTCAACGGCGGCCGAAAGTTGACCCCTTTCGCCGACAGCTGATCAGTTTTCGGCTGCCGTTGACAACGTGGTGATGTCGCGGGCTTTATTGCGCTGAGTGTCTGCCCCCGGCCGTGATTCGCGGAAGCGGCTCTGCGGTAAGTGTTCCAGGATCGGCGATTTCCCGATTACCGGACCGTCAGGCGGTGTTTGTCGGGGTCACGGCTTTACCCGTCGACTGGGCCGCCAAACAGCCCGACCGAAGCATGCCTCGTCGAGCCCCGCCCCCGAGCGGCA
>Ga0224555_1003048_pt1 | contig 18117 bp, 12 predicted proteins | sample 714S23034metaG_FD_180687 | JGI IMG/M metagenome (GOLD analysis project Ga0224555, IMG submission 180687) | Peat soil microbial communities from Stordalen Mire, Sweden - 717 S2 30-34 | ecosystem: Environmental > Terrestrial > Soil > Wetlands > Peat | place: Sweden: Norrbotten County, Stordalen...
GGCATCACCGCGTGGATGCAAATCAACAGCGAAGGCATCTACTCAACGCGCCCCTGGAAGATCTACGGCGAAGGCCCCTCTACGCGAGTGAAAATCGTAACCGGAAACTTCAACGAAGACAAGCAGAGCGATCTCACCGCCGAGGATGTGCGCTTCACAACGAAGGGCAGCACACTTTACGCATTCGTCATGGGCTGGCCTGAGAAGGAAGCCGTCGTGGAGGCTCTTGGCCTGGCCAGCGCACAACAGCCGGGCAAGATCCAAAAGGTGGAACTGCTCGGGAACAAGGGTGGCCTCAGTTGGAAGCAGGACGAAGCGGCATTGAAGGTCCAAATGCCTGCCGAAAAGATCTCTGACATTGGCATCACGCTGAAGGTCGAGTTGGCATAGTGGGAGCATTAGCAGCTGCGCCTCGTTGCATCTCTGGTCCCAGGAGGAAAGATTCACCTTGAATATGTCCGTTGAGCCGGTTGAACAAGGCAACTCGCCTTCGCTGAACAATAACCAAGACATTGAAGCCCCGCTCATCCCGGCAGGACGGCTGTTGCCATTCCTCGTGGTCTCGGTGCTGTTCTTTCTGTGGGCGATTCCCAACAACCTGAACGACATTCTGATTAGGCAATTCATGAAGTCGTTCAATATCAACCGGTCGAGCGCGGCGGGAGTGCAGATCTGGTTTTACTTGGGCTACTTTTTGCTGGCCATTCCGGCGGGGCAATTGATGCGGCGCTTCGGCTACAAGATGGGCATTGTGACCGGGCTATGCCTCCTGGGCAGCGGGTGCCTCTTGTTTTATCCGGCGGCGCAGGCAGGGCTTTATTGGTTCTTTCTTGTGGCGCAATTTGTTATTGCCAGCGGATTGTCGTTTCTTGAGACGGGATCGAATTCATTCATTGCGCAACTCGGGCCGGCAGGGTCGAGTGAGCGCCGGCTGAATCTGTCGCAGGCATTCAATCCATTGGGGTCGATCAGCGCGGGCCTGGTCGGGACGATATTCATCTTCTCCGGGGTGAGGCTGAGCGATGCGCAAGTGGCGGCCATGCAGGCGGCTGGAACCTACCAGGCGTATCTCCATTCCGAAACGCTGCGCGTGGTGACGCCATATCTGGTGCTGGGCTGCGTCGCATTCTTCTGGGCCTTGCTGATTTTTATGACCAGGTTTCCTGACCTGGGGAGCGAGGATGTTTCGGAGAGCGCTTCCTCAGGCGGAATGCATGTACGACTCTGGCAGGCGCACTTTGTCTTTGCGGTGCTGGCACAGTTTCTTTACGTGGGCGCGCAGGTCGGCACGTGGAGTTATTTCATTCCCTATGTGGAATCGGCCACAGGTGTTGGCGACAAGGCCGCGGGCTACATGCTGACAGGCACATTGGCGGCCTTTGCGGTGGGCCGATTCAGTTCAGCGTGGCTCATGAGGCACTTCCACGCACGGCTGATGCTGATGGTCTATGCGGTGATCAACGTCGCGCTGTGCCTGGCGGCAGTCGTGCATCCCAGCTGGATTGGCGTGGGCTGTTTGCTTACGACGAGCCTGTTCATGTCGATCATGTTCCCGACCATCTTTGCGCTTGGCTTGAAGGGCATGGGCGAGAAGACCAAGACAGCCGGATCGTTGCTGGTGATGGCGATTCTGGGCGGCGCGGCGCTGACGAAGTTGATGGGGATGCTTCCGCTGCAGTTTGCCTACCTTGTTCCGGTGGTCTGTTATATCGGTGTTGCTCTGTACGCGTGGCTGTTCGCCGAGGCAAAGGTAGGCGAGGCGTCGGGATGCATGAGTGTGCGATCTCAAACTTGAATAGGAATGGCCGGTGAACTATTGCGAATGTCCGTCGGGCTTTCCGAGTCATCGCTAATTCCTGAGGGGAATCATAAATGTCCAACTTCCTGTTGCGGCCGCTTTCCATGCTTGCGTGTACTTTTCTTGCAGCTTCTTCCGCAATTTCTCCTGCCGCCCAACCTGCAAAGGTCCAATCTCGGCAAATCGTCGTGAATGTCAAGAACACAACGGGGCCGGTGGATCGGTTCTTTGATCTGTCCGTTGGATCGGATTTTCCCGGAACACTCATTCGCGACGACAGTCAGGCGCAGCTCAGTCTGGTCACGGATGAGCTCGGATTCCGCTACATCCGTTTCCACGCGATTTTTCACGACGTACTGGGTACGGTAAAGGCGAAGAACGGCAGGACCGTCTATGACTGGTCGAAGATTGATCAGCTTTATGACGATCTACTGGCACGCCACATCAAGCCGTTCGTCGAACTGGGATTCACGCCGAAGGCGCTGGCCACCTCGAACAACAGCATTTTTTACTGGCACGCAAACACATCGCACCCAGATCCCGACGGATGGCGCGACCTGGTCGATGCATTCATTCGCCACATTGAAGACCGCTATGGTAGAGACGAGGTGCGCACTTGGTTTTTCGAAGTATGGAATGAGCCCAACCTCTCCGGCTTCTGGGAAGGCGCGGATCAGAAGGCCTACTTCGAGTTGTACGACCTGACCGCAAAGACAATCAAGGGGATTGATCTGGCTTTGAAGGTCGGAGGTCCCAGCACAGCCGGAGCAGCGTGGATTCCCGAGTTCCTGGCGCATGTGAAGGAAAGCGGCGCTCCGGTTGATTTTGTCACCACCCATACCTACGGAGTCCTGGGCGGCTTCCTCGACGAAAATGGCGTTTCCGACACGAAGCTCGATGCTTCGCCGAACGCAATTATCGGCGACGTGCGACGAGTGCGCAAACAGATCTCAGCATCAGCTTATCCAACGCTTCCGCTGTTCTTCACAGAGTGGAGCACAAGCTACACACCGCGCGACTCCGTGCATGACTCTTATATAAGCGCGCCGTATATTCTTACTAAACTAAAGGCCAGCCAGGGCCTGGTGCAGGGCATGAGCTACTGGACATATACCGACCTATTTGAAGAGCCGGGCCCGCCGACAGCTTCGTTTCAAGGCGGATTCGGACTCCTCAATCCGCAGGGTGTTCGCAAGCCCGCGTACTTTGCATATAAGTATCTGCACGCACTCGAGGGAGACAGCCTCGCCACGACCGATCCGCAGGCGATGCTATCAATCCGGGACGGGAACCTCACAGGCGTGATCTGGGATTTCGAGCAGCCGGACCAGAAGGTCAGCAACCGCTCATTCTACACCAAACCGATTCCCTCGCATCCGGCGCAGCCGCTGCAGTTGCAGATGATCCACCTGGCTCCAAACGCCGCATACCGCCTGCAGGTATATCGCACCGGCTATCACGCGAACGACGCCTATACAGCGTACCTTGAGATGGGTTCGCCCAAAGAACTGACGGAGGCGCAGATTGCGTCTCTTAACGAACTGACACGGGACATTGCGGAGATCGACAAGATGGTACGCAGCAGCGGCAACGGTACGGTCGACTTCTCAATTCGGATGAACAGCAATGATATCGTGCTGGTCAAGCTGGTGAGCAGCAGTACGAAGGAATTAGGGAAGTAGCCCATGCAAAATCGAGTTTCGCATGGAAATCGCAAATCTTCAGGAAAGGTCATCACGCACCGTGTCTACGAAGGAATCGTGATGGACGCCACGAGCGCGGCGTTTGAAGTGGGATACGAGAGCGCAAGCCAATTCAATCGCGAGTACAGCCAATTCTTCGGCCAACCGCCAATGCGCGATATCAAGGCTCTGAGAGACGGCACGGTCGTGGCGCTCAACGCCGCTTAACGCTGAATCGCACGGTTGCATGAGGGGCGGATCATTCTTAACTGGCGCAAAAAGCCGAATCACTTCTCTCGCCCCGAGAAATAAGCGACATTGTTCGCGACAGTCCAATATCGTGCAGAGCCGTCCTCGCGAAAAAGGGGTACAGAACGGGATATCCAACGCGATAGTCAATGTACCAGGGATTATGGCTCCCTGGGGGCCGCCAATTCGAACCAGCAACTTTCGCGGCTTTACCCACGCACTCTATTCTGTATCGTCATTTTGCGGGAACAGCGTTTTGCTGTGACGTTGCCGGCAGCCCGTCTTACGGTTTGCTCACGCCACTGCCGCCGATTGTCGAATGATCGCTGAGGGAATTCTCGCTTGCAGGCTTGCTCCATCGCGTCGCAGCCCAAACGTGGTAGCTGTTGAAGAGAAATTGACTGCCTAGAATCAGCAGCCAGACCCAGAGTGCGAAGCGCAGAGGCCTCCGCGGAACGCGCTTGCTCAGAATCGTGCCACAAACTGCCCCGGCCACGCCGCCAATGATGAGCTGCATCAACAACTCAGGGTTGGAGGCATGCGTAAACCAGTGCGCGCCACTGCCGACGAGCGAAACTACAAACCCGAAGACGATATCGGTTCCCACCACTTGCGCGGGCGCCAGCGGCGTCATGCTCAACAGTGCAGCGCTGCCGAGCGCTCCCGCTCCCGCGGAAGAGAAACCCACCTCCGCGCCCACGGGGAACATGAGCCACGAGAGCAGCGGGCTGCGGTCGCGCGTATCGAGGTTATCCCGCATGGGTCGGAACGAATAAAAGAGCTGCCAGCTCGCCGTGGTGACCAGAATCGCTCCGAGGATTGCGTTCAAAAGGTTTGCCGATCCCGCGTTGATCAGATGCTTCAGAAAGAGCGACCCTACTAGAACGCCCGGCGCTCCACCCAGCAACATGTAGCCCAGCGTGCGCCAGGCCACATTGCGGCGCGCAATTTGCGCAGGCACTAGGATCAACTTCACCGCTGTCGAAAACATCAGCCCGATTCCCACCGCTACCGGAGCAGGAACCCCGAGAAAAAGCACCAGAACAGGCACAGTGACAGTGCCGGCGCCCACTCCAGTGAGTGCGATGAACAGCGCGATGAGGAATCCGATAATGTACTGCATTTCCTGGCTCTCAGTCTCTCTGTGTACGCGTCACTTGGCCGGTGCTGCCTGAATATGGATTCCGCACTCCACCTTGCGCCCGGCCCACCGACCCGATCGCGGATCGTTGGGATCGAGCGGCAGCGAAGTGCATGGTTCACAGCCGATCGAGGTGTAGCCCTTCTCATACAGCGGCAATAAGGGAATGCCAAGTTGCTCGCACGCGTACCAAACGTCGCGCGCCGCCCATTCAGCCAGCGGAGCGAGCTTGAGCACTTGCTTGCCTCCAGGCAGCGAAAACATCGCCGACGCTTCGAGCGCGGCGCGGCTCCTGGCCTGCTCGCGGCGGAGGCCGGTCAACCACACACGATACCCGGCCACTGCCTTGAACAATGGCTCAACCTTGCGCAGCCCGCAGCAGCGGTCGGGCGCGGTCTGATACAGCAAACCGTGCTCCGCCTCCTGCTCAGCCACCGTCTTTTCCGGCAGCAGGTTGATCAGCTTCAAATCCCATTCGCCCGCGATCCTGTCGCGATAGGCGTACGTTTCGGCGAAATGATAGCCCGTATCGAGAAAAAGAACAGGAATGCGCGGATCGAGCGCGATCACGAGCTTGGTAAGCAGCACGTCCTCGGCCTGGAAGCTGCACGTCAGGCACACATCGCCCTTGCCTGTCACTTCGCGCTCAAGCGTGGCTCGCACCGCGTCCAGCTTCGAGTTCACTTCCGCAGCAATCTCCGCAACGCTCATTACAGGTCCGCCCCTTCTGAAGAAATGAAGATTCCCGCGCGCTCAAGAAGCTGATGGACCTCCGCGACGGCATGCATCCTGTTGTCGGCGTCGAGCGTGATCTCGAAGCCGCCTGCGCTCGCAGTGAGAGTGCCCTCATCACCCGCCCGCGCCAGGATGGTGAGCAAACCCGATTGAGTGTGAAAGTTGGTAACAACGTCAAGCAGTCCGAAAAGTTGCAGCGATGCCCGCTCGCCGGCATCGATGCGGCAGGTGACCGCCCCCACGGTAAACAGCGACCGTTCAACGGCGTCGATCAACTCCGTTGGGCCCGAGAGATCCAGCACACCGCCGCGGTGTCTCCATCGTGCTTCACGCTCGCCGGCGGTCACTTGGCCCCATGCTGCAGCTTCGTCTTCCTCGCTTGCGACCGCCTGGTTTTGTGCCGCGGTTATCATGCCGGCCGCCACGGTAGCGTTGGTTTCGGGATCGATCAGAATCAGCGCGCCGGTTCCGCGATTGTCGCTATAGAGATCGACTGCGATCGGCCGCAGCAGATGGAGCGAGACCGCTCCGATATCGTTCATGCGCAGTGTCAGCGCCGGTTTATGCCGGAACGCGCCCAGATCAACACGGTGATCGATGAGTGAAATAAATGCTGGTACAGTGTGGCTGGCGTGCTTAAGCAGATAGCGGCGATTCAAATCCAGCGGCCGCTGATCCATCCACACCAGCGATGCCTTCACGCTGCCGGCCACAACGGGAGCTGGTTCACCGCTAGTAATCAAGTCTCCCCTGCTGATGTCGAGCTCGCGGTCGAGTACGAGCGTGACAGAAAGCGGCGCAATCGCCTCTTCCGGTTCGCAGTCGAACGTCACGATTCGTTCGACCCTTGCTTTGCGTCCCGAGGGAAAGACAGCGATTTCGCTGCCCCTGCGAATTGTTCCCGACGCAATCTGTCCCGCAAAGCCGCGGAAAGTGTGATCCGGCCGCAAGACGCGCTGCACGGGAAAACGAAATGGCGCGCTCCTGGTGTCCTGCGCGGAGGGCAGCGCTTCCAACAGCTCCAACAGCGAGGGCCCCTCATACCACGGCATCGCGCCCGTTGCATGGACCACGTTGTCGCCCTTCAGTGCGCTGACGGGAACAAAGTGCAATTCGACGGGCGTGGCTGTGTCGGTTGCGATCTGCTCAAGAACTGCCCTGAACTCGGTCTCGATTACGCGGAATGCCGACTCGTCGTAATCGATCAGGTCCATCTTGTTCACGGCCACCAGCACATGCCGCACGCGCAGCAGCGAAGCGATGTAGGCGTGACGCCGCGACTGGAGTTGAACGCCCTTGCTCGCGTCGATGAGCACAACGGCCGCGTCAGCGGTCGACGCGCCCGTGGCCATGTTGCGCGTGTACTGCTCATGGCCGGGTGTATCGGCAATGATGAACTTGCGCCGTGCCGTCGAGAAGTAGCGGTAGGCCACGTCGATGGTGATGCCCTGTTCGCGCTCAGCGCGCAGCCCGTCCGTCAGCAGCGCGAAATCGATCTGCCCAGGCGCGGCCGTGCCCTTGCCCTCGATCGACTTCACCTGGTCTTCGTAGACCGATTGCGTGTCGTAGAGGAGCCGCCCAATGAGAGTCGACTTGCCGTCATCCACGCTGCCCGCCGTGGAAAAGCGCAGCAAGTCCTTCTCGCGCTCGGCGAGCAAGAATTCCTCGATGGAGAATGCGGGAGCGGTCAGGGTCGCCACTTAGAAGTAGCCCTCCCGCTTCTTGATCTCCATCGACCCTTCCTGGTCGTGATCGATCGCCCGATTCGCCCGCTCCGACGAATGGAAGCCGATCAGCTCCGCAATGATGGCGGGAAGAGTATCGGCATCGGAGCGGATGGCGCCCGTGCACGGACTGCAGCCCAGCGAGCGCAGCCGGCTCTTTACCATCTGCGGCTTCTCGCCCGGCCGCGCCACAAAATCCTGCTCAATGGGCAGCAGCGCTTCCTGACCCGCGCCGATTGGGCGCACATACATTGGCCGCTCCCTGGCAAAGTAGAGATCGACCACCGGAATCTTCTCCTCGTGGATGTACTGCCACACGTCCATCTCTGTCCAGTTCGAAAGCGGAAATACGCGAATGCTCTCGCCGGGATGGATGCGCGCGTTGTACAGGTTCCAAAGTTCCGGACGCTGATTCTTCGGATCCCACTGCCCCGCCGTGTCGCGGAACGAGTAGATGCGTTCCTTGGCGCGCGATTTTTCCTCATCGCGCCGCGCGCCGCCGAAGGCCGCATCGAAGTTGTAGTGGCGCAGCGCATCCAGAAGCGCCTGTGTCTTCAACAGTCCGCAGCAGCGCTTGGTATCGAGTACGATGGGATTCGTTCCCGCGGCGATCGCCGGCTCGTTTCGCCACACCAGCAGTTCCGCTCCCACTTGGCGCGCCATCTTGTCGCGGAAGGTGAGCATCTCGGCGAACTTGAATCCAGTATCGATGTGCAGCAGGGGGAAGGGAATCGGCCCGGGGTAGAATGCCTTCTGCGCCAGCCTCAGCATTACCGAGGAATCCTTGCCAATGGAGTAGAGCATCACCGGCCGCTCGAACTCCGACGCCACCTCGCGGAGGATATGAATGCTCTCCGCTTCAAGAAGGCGCAGATGGTTCAGCCGCGGGGATGGGCCAGTTGGCGTTGGCGGCGACTTTTTGACTGATTCACTTTCTGCGACCGGCATTGTGACCTCTCGTCATTGGGAACGCTGAAGGCCGGTGCGCGAAAAGACAAACCCGGCATTCAGCAACGGGTGCGTCTTCTGGATCGGTTGTGCAGGAGATCAGAGACTAGCGGGGACACCCGTCGAAGATGTTCGACAGGCGACAACAGGAGCGGTTTGGGGAAGCGCAAACCATGCGTAACCAGATGGTAACAAACCCTCCCACCCGAAACAAGGGACGGGTTTCCGATGCGAAATATGCGCATATTCCGCAGGATTGACGTAGGATAGGGGCGTCTCACTCTCTTGCCCTAAAGTGAACGCTCACGGCAGACCACCCGGTGGCAGCCCGGCGGCCATGACCCGCCGAAGCGGGAGCCTGATCGCGTTCGCGACTCTGGCAACCCTCGGCACACTTACTATGTGTCTCCTCCACACAGACTGGGCTGGCCGTCGCATCGTTCATTTCGGGCATCAGGCTCGTGTCCAGGCAATCCCAGCCGCTTTGGCCCATTCCCGGGCGACGCTGGCGTGGGGCGACCGGTTCGGGGACGGCACACCCGACTTTCTCCGCCTGACCGACCCGGCAGACCAGGCCGCCTTCCGCCGCTGGTTCACACTCATCGCCGAGTACCAGGCCGCTCGTCCCTCGGCCGACGTACCTTCCGAGATCGCCGACTGCGCCAGCCTCCTTCGCTACTCCTATCGCGAGGCGCTCAAACGCCACGATGAAAGCTGGTTCCAGACCAGCGGAATCGAGGTTCCGGCCCCGCCGGGCGAGATTCGCGCCTGGAGCTACCCCCACACGCCGCTCGGCACGGCGCTCTTTCGTGTGCGGCCCGGTACTTTTCAGCCAGACGACCTGTCAAACGGTTCCTTCGCCCAGTTTGCCGACGCCAAAACGCTGGTCGAGCGGAACGCGTATCTTGTGGGCCGCGATGTGCGCGCGGCGCTGCCCGGCGACTTGCTCTTCTATCGCCAATTCGGCCAGTCTTCGCCGTGGCATTCGATGATCGTGATTCGATCCGGCGCCGCCGTTGAAGTCGTTTACGACACCGGGCCCGACCACGGGCATCCCGGCGACTTGCGCCGCGTGCTCCTGTCCGAACTCCTTGACCATCCCCAGCCGCAATGGCGGCCGCTCGCCGGCAATCCCAACTTTCTCGGCGTCTATCGCTGGAACATTCTGCGAGGAACTCCATGATCTACCGGAAATCGACCTACCGGAAATCGACCCACCGGAAACCGACGCTTCCTAATTCACTCCTGGCCGCTCTCCTTCCGCTTCTCCTGGCCGCAGCCGCGGTCCCAGCCTCGGCAACCGACGCGCCACGCTCCTTCTCGCTTTCCACCACACGGACTTTCGCGCCCGGCGAGAGCGTCAAAATCCAGCTTATGGCCCGCAACGTGCCCGAGCTCGAGTTCCGCGTCTACAAGGTGCGCGATGCGGAAAAGTTCTTCGCCGGCCTCAAGGATTCGCATAGTTTCGGCGTGCAAAATTACGCGCCGGAGGAACAAATCGATCAAACCACCTTCGTCGAGCGGCTGCACGACTTCAAGGCCCACCTCTGGTTTCTCATCCGGCACTTTTTCCGCGGCCAGTTTACCGACGAGGCGCGCGACAGCTTCCGTGAGCAGCAAGGCAAGCTGGGCAAGCGCAGTCAGGTCGTGGGCGCAGCGCAGTTCGCGCAGATCCCTCTGCTCAACCCCAGTCAACTGGTGGCGCGCTGGAAACTCGAAACCCCACCCGCCCTGGTCAGCGACACGCAGCAGTTGCCCATCGACGGGCTGGGCGCAGGAGTCTACCTGATCGAGGCCACTGACGGCACGTACAAGGCATACACCGTCGCCATCGTCACCTCCATCGCAGTCGTCGAACGGACGAGCGCCGCGCGCGCCGATCTTTACGTCGCCGATCGCAAATCCGGCGCGCCCATCGCCGATGCCGGCGTTGTGCTCTGGGCGAACGGGCAGCTCCAGTCATCCGGCAAAACCGGCAGCGATGGCATGGCCTCGCTCACCATGACGATTCGCGGCGGTGCGCAGGGTGCGGAGCCGGAGAACGTGTGGATCCTCGCGCGGAACGGAACAGACGCTGCGCTGGTCACTCCCTGGGGATACGGCTTTCAGGACAATGGAACACAATCGGAACGTTCTTATATCTATTCGGACAGGCCTGTCTATCGGCCAGGCGATACCGTGCACATCAAGGGCATCGTGCGCCAGGAACAGAACGACACTCTTGTGCTTCCCGGGCTACAAACGGTCACGCTCACTGTGCGCGGTCCTGACAACAAGGAGGTCCTCCGAAAACAGTTGACCCTCTCGCCGCATGGAACGGCCGCTTTGGACCTCGACCTCGGATCCGATGCGGCGCTGGGATACTACTACGTCGAGTTTGCCGAGCAAAACATCGGCGGCACCGGTAGCTTCTACGTCGAGGATTACAAGAAGCCCGAGTACCAGGTGACTGTGAAGCCAGCCGTGCCGCGCGTGCTGCAGGGCAATTCGATTCAGGCCACGATTAACGCTCGTTACTTCTTCGGCGAGCCGGTTGCAGGCGCCAAGGTCACTTACGTCGTGCATACGTCCACCCACTATTGGTGGGATCAGGATGAGGGGGACGACAACGGCGCGGACGCCGACGCCAATTCCAATGATTCGGACGATTCCGACGAGCCCGACGACACCTACGACCAGACCGAGCAGCAGGAACACCAGGGCGTGCTCGACTCGAACGGTCAACTCACGGTCACGCTGCCGACCCAGGTCGACGGCAAGCACACCGACCAGGACTATCGCATCGAAGCACGCGTAACTGACGTTGCCAATCGTGAGGTCGCCGGCCACTCTACCGTGTTAGCCACTTACGGCTCATTCCGCGTGAGTGTGGAACCCACGAATTATGTTGTCCAGGCAGGCCAGCCCGTACGCGTCAAAGTGACAGCGCAGGATTACGACAACAAACCGGTGCAGACCCAGGTCCACATCGCGGCTGCGCTTGAAAAATGGGATTCCGTTACTCACGAGCGCACGGACACCGCTGCCGCCAGCAAGGATGCCGTGACCGGCACGGACGGAACGGTTCTGGTCGATTTGTCCCTTAGCGGCAGCGGCGACTTCGAGGTGAAGGCCACCGCCCAGACGCCAGAGAGTCGCACGGTGGAAGACTCCACCTATGTCTGGGTTTGGAACGGTGCGGGCACGTGGTATCAGTCCAACGCGCAGGCGCAAATCGTCGCCGACAAGAAATCCTACAGCGTGGGCGATACAGCGCATCTCTTGCTGGTCACAGGCATATCCGAATCCTGGGCGGTGGTGACGACCGAGGGCGACAGCGTGCAGTCGCGGCAACTCATCCACTTGACCGGCGCGAGCGCCGCGTTTGATGTTCCCATCTCGCAGAAGGCCCAGCCCAACCTCGTCGTCACTGCCGTTATTGTCCACGACGATCAGTTGATGACAGCACAGAAGAGTCTCAAGGTCCCGCTTGTTGAGCGCACGCTCACCATCACGGCCACACCGAACAAGAGCCAATACGAGCCTGAAGAAGCAGCCAGCTTCGACGTGCTTGCGGTCGATTCCGCGGGCAAGCCGGTCCAGACCGACTTGAGCTTTGGCGTCGTCGATGAGGCTCTCTACTCCGTGCGGCCCGACACGACGTCCGACATTGTCGGCTCGTTCTACCCGCAGCGATATGTCTACCTCGAGCCGCAGACCTCCTTTGATTTCTTCTTCTCTGGACAGGCAGGCACCAAGAGCCCGCTGCTGGCTGACTTGGCCAACGGCCTCTACCATCCGCGCATGGCGCAGGTAAAGCCGGGCTCCGACCTGGTCGTTCCCAAGGTGCGCAAGGCCTTTCCCGATACGGCCTACTGGAGCCCGAGTGTGCACACTGGCGTCGACGGCCACGCGCGTGTCGCCTTCAACTTCCCTGACGCCCTCACCACATGGCGCACCACCATCCGCGCCGTGACCGACGATGGCAAAGCCGGAAGCCTAGTCACACGCGTTCTGGTGCGCAAGAACCTCATTGTCCGCTTGGCCTCGCCACGCTTCTTCCGCCAGGGCGACGAAACCGTGCTCCGCGTCATCGCGCACAATTATCTTGCGACGGCCAAGGACGTGACCTTTGCTCTCGATGTGAGCGGCGTGGACGTCCTGAGCGGGCAAACGCAGAAAGTCACCATCCCCGCTAACGCCGAAAGCTATGTGGATTGGCGAGTGAAGGCGCGCGTCATCGGCAACGTTGTTCTCACGGCCAAAGCGCTCACCAACGAGGAATCGGACGCGCTCCAGACGACGCTGCCGACTCTCCCGTATGGCGTCCAGCAGAGCGCCGCAGGCACAGGCGTGGTCTTTTCGGGCGCGGGACAAAACCAGTGGGCATTCAGCTATCCGGCCGCATCGGATCCCGGCTCACGCTCGCTCACCGTCACGGTCGCTCCATCCGTCGCCGGAACCGTCTTCGATGCGCTCGATTACCTCACCAGCTACCCGTGGGGTTGCACCGAGCAAACCATGTCGAGCTTCCTGCCCGACCTGATTGTTGCCCGGGCCATCGACAAGCTGCATATCAAGTCGCCAATCGATCGCAAGACGCTGAACGACGAGGTCAGTGCCGGGCTGGAGCGGCTCTCGAGCTATCAGCACGACGACGGCGGTTGGGGCTGGTGGCAGGACGACCCGAGCCTCGTCTTCATGACCGCCTACGTGGTGAGTGGTCTGGGCCAGGCCAAACAGGCCGGCTACACGATCGACGACGATCGTCTCAACCGGGCACGCAACTGGCTGCAGACGACGCTGGCCGCGCATCCCGACATGATTCCCGACCTGCGCGCCTATACGGTCTATGCCCTGGCCACCACGGGCGGCGCGCCAAAAGACGCGCTCGACAAAGCGTGGAACAGCCAGGACAAACTCAGTGACGAGGGGCTTGCGCTGACCGGGCTGGCTCTCGATGCAGCGGGCGATGCGCGAGCGCACCAGGCTGCCGAGCTTCTCGAAAAGAAGGCCCACGCGACCGACGTCGATGCCTACTGGGAGGGCAACTACGACGGCATGATGGATTTCTGGGATGACACCTCTCCAGAGACCACAGCCTTCGCGCTGAAGCTTCTCATCCGGCAGGATCGCTCCAGCAGCCTGATGCCCAAGGCCGCGCGCTGGCTCGCCGAACATCGCGAGGGCGACTACTGGTACTCCACCAAGCAGACCTCGATGGTCATCCAGGGGCTCACCGATTACCTTGCCCTGAGCGGCGAGCTCGCCAACACCTCCGACGTCGAGGTTCTCGTGAATGGCACAAGCGTAGGCAAACGCCACTTTGGTCCCGACGATGTCTTCGCCGCGCCTTGGCAGATCAAGGTTCCCGCGGCGCAGGCTACGAGTGGCGGCCAGGTCACAATCCGCAAGAGCGGCGACGGCATTACCGACTGGTCCACCGCGAACAGTTGGTACTCAGCCGACCGCAAATCCTTCCAGCAGGGTCAGCTCGCGCTCAACATTACGCGCGACTATTACCTGCTGCAGAAGCGCCAGGATAAGCCAACCGATCCCATCACCTACGACCTGGTTCCGTTGAAAGGCCCCGTCCATATTGGTGACATCATTGCCGTGAGACTGGCTCTCAACGGAACCGATTGGAAGTACCTGCAGGCACAGGATCCCATCCCTGCAGGCACGGAGTTTCTCTCAGACCCCGGCCTCTACACGCTGAACAACAAACCCGATTGGTGGGCCGAATTGTTTACACGCGAGGAATTTCACGACGACCGCGCCGCATTTTTCAACACCGATTTCAGTTCGCGGAGCGTTTACGTCTACCTGATTCAGGCTGATAATTCCGGCCTCTTCCAGATCAGCCCCGCCCAGGCCGGACCCATGTACCAATCGAACGTCCAGACCACCACCGATCCCGCAACGCTGGAGGTGCAGCCGTGAGTGATGTTGCCGCCGCCAACCCTTTGAACGATCTGTTTAGCCGCCTCCGCTCGAGCCTCGCGTGGGTTGCGGCCCAGTTCTGGGCCACGCTCCTGCTCATTCTTGCGGGTGCTGCCTGGACGCGCCTGCCCGATAGTTATGCATGGCAAGTGGGGCTCTCCTTGCTCGTTCCGCTCGTGCTGCTTGCCGCGGCTTTGTTGCTCCAGGCCGGAACCATGCGCAAACTCCACCAACTTGAGCAGAGGCGCGTGCACTTGGCCCTGGGCGTGCTCACTCTTTTGGTCTGGGCAGCGATCGTTTGGGCTGCGTGGGCGCTTCTGGATTGGTGCAGCGACCAAATTCCAGACTGGGCGGGCTATCTGAACTCGCGCGCCTCGGCTCACCTGCGGGCCACGCTGTTCACATACGACCACATACAAAGCTGGCTCACGTCCCTCGTCTGGATCTTTCGCTGGATTGCGTTGCCCGCGAAAGTGATTCCCTATGCCATGGCCTCGGCGCAATGGGGGTGGCGTTTGCCGTGGCGCAAAATCATCCGTCTCCTGTTCAACTGGCGCTGGTGGCTGGCGGTCGTCATCGCAGCTCTCGTGGCCGTCGAGTGGCCCAGTCATTTCTTCGCCGGCGAGCCGCAGGGGACCATATCGCATCAGGTTTGGGCCGTAATGCTCAAGCTCGCCGGAACCTATTTGCTGGCGATTGTCTGTTGGGTTCTTCTCCTGGCGTGGTGCGCAGTGCTACTGGGCCGTGGTGCGCCCGCCGCAGAGAAGCCTTCGGACGATTCGCTCGTGCCGGCTCGCGTGGGCTCAGGGCCGCTCGGCGAAGACTCCGTCAAGCTACCGTTGCCCGAGAGTGGCGACAATTCCGGCGGGAACGCCTGACCTGAGCCACTCCAGCACCTGCGCGCGCCCATAGCGCGCAAGCAATTGCGCCGCGCACCACTCGGCCGCGCGATGAGCGGTTGCTGATTCCGCCTCAGTTGCCGCATGGGCCAACGCAACGTCGTCGGCTTCAGGAGTAAGTAAGGGCGCGGTTCCTGATCGTGCAGCGCGCGGCAAACCCGCTCCGCCGTTCGCCTCGCTCCAAACTTCCACCAGCCCCTCGCGCAGCCAAAGCGGCGCGCGCGGCCCTGCCTGCTGCTCCACCAACGAATGCAGAAACTCATGGCGCATCGTATCCGCCAAAAGCCGCCGCCCCGCCAGCGTCCGCAACGGCTGAGTTCCAATCCAATGCCCCTCAGTGAATGCCGCAACCCAGCCGGGGGCGAGGGTGGCCTCGCGAAATGCCGTCGTGGACGCAAAAGCACGGACCGTGAAAGGAGCCGTTGTATTCAATCCGGATCGCTCTGCTGCCTCCGCCCGCGCGCGATTCAGATCCGGCAAATACGCCGCGTCGCCTGTTTCGAGAGATTCGAGAACAAATCCGTCGGCGGCAAGCCTCCGCCACTCGCGCCCAGTCGCTTCGTCGGCCACTCGCGTCCCCGGAAAATACTGCGCCAGAATCTCCTGTGCAGAGCGTCCCAGTTGCGCCATTGCCGCCGCGCCCTCCTGGCATAGCCCTACGCCATGGCCCCATCCGCGCCCATGGAACGCGAATCCATCGCCCTGGCCGCTAACTTCAAACCATGTGCTGGGAATCTTGTTCCATCCCAGCGACTCACCCACCGCCAGCCGGAACTCATCGGCGTCGATCTCAGCCCCGTCGATCTTGAGCGCTACCGCGCGCCCCGATTCGCCTCGCTTCGCGACGGCGATATTCTGCCAGCCGGGTGCTGCGAGCCCATGCTTCGCCAAGGCGGCGGTGAGCTCAGTGCGCGAGATCTGCGACGCCCATTCCCTGCCACCATCCGCCGTGCAGAATCGATCGGGCTGCGACGGCAGATAGGGAACCGGTTTGGCATGAGGCCAAATCTCGCTGGGCGAAGCGGTGCGCCCGCCGCAATCCTTCCCAAAGTAGGCCAGCGCCCGCTGCTCGTGAAACCAAAGCGTCTCGCTCCCCGTCTCCAGCGTGGCTGCGTGCGCTTGAGCCCGACGCTCCCCGTTGCCGCCCCAATGCAGGAGCTGGCAATGCGTCGAGTCGCACAGGTCGTAATCCGCGTGCCCATGCGCCTCGTGCAGCGCGAAACTCCGCACCACAATCGCCAGCGCCTTCAGCGACTCCGCGCTGTCCGCTGCGCCACTTTCGCTCGCGACTACCCGCTGTACATAAGTCTCGACTGGCAGTCTCACCACGATGACCAGCGCGCCGTCACGGGCCGTGATCGCCACAGGATCGTAAAGCGTGACGGTTTCGCTGTGCGCAGTGAGCATTACCGGCGCAGCGATCCAGATGCGCGTCGCATTTCCTTTTCTGCCCGCCACCGACAACGTCAGCGAATCTCCGTCGGCGCGAATAGTCGCCGGTTGAGTAAATGTGGTCGCGGCGCACCCGGCGCAGCTGCGCAACGTGATCTTGTGATTTGGCTGGTCGGGCTTGAGCACTACCTCGCGGTCATGCCATAGCGTCCACATTCCCACGCGCAGCGTTTCTCGCGCAGCGAGCAGAGCTTCTCGTGGTGTTGCGGCGTCAGAGCTCACCGCGGCCTGCTGCGCCGGCTGCAATCCGCTCCACGCCACGCCGGCTGCCGCCAGCAGGCTTACGAGCAATCGCGCCATCCACTTTCGATTCACGGCCGCTCCACAGGTGCGTTGGCCAGAATTTCTCCGGCCATGTGCGCCGCATCCGCGCCACGGCCTGCGGGCAAATAGACGACAATCACAACCTTGGGTTTCTCGGCGGGCGACAGGCCTGCAAACCAGCCGTGTGATCGGCTCGATGCCACGCCTTCCGCCGTTCCCGTCTTGCCCATAACCGCGACGCCGCCCAAACTCGCCTGTCCGGCCATGCCGAAACTGGCAGAGTCCTCGAGCCCAGCGTGCACGACTCGCGCCGAATCGGAATTTGGATGCGCGGCCAGTTCCAAGGCCAGCCAGCGATAAGCTGCGGCCAGCTCCAGCGGCGTCACGCGCACGCCCTCAACTCCCAAAAGCGTCAACTGCTCCGCATCAATGGAATCCGGCTCGCGAAACTCAGCCGCCGCCTCAGCGTGCGCAAGGCCCGTCGCGCCGAGCAGCCCTGTGGGCCGCAGCAACCGCCCCAACTCACCGGGACGCAGCGTGCGCGCCACGGCGGCAAAATAGCTGTTGCACGACCAGGTCAATGCCTCGCGGGCATCGAAGGGTGGTGCAAGCGGATGCGTGCAGGCCAGCTGGTGGCCGGCAACCACGAGCTCACGATTGCAAGCGACGCGGTTCGCTGGGTTCCATCGGCCTGTTTTCACCAGACCATACAGAACCAGCGGCTTCAGCGTTGATCCCGGCGCGGCCAGCGTTCGGGCCGCGTCATTCAGCTGGCGCGCCGCCAGCAAACGTCCGCTGGCGATGTCGAGCACAATAATCCTTGCCTCAGGATGCTCGCGTGCCGCGCGCTCTATGGCGCTCTGCCACGCTGGAGCGCCCGTTTGGCAATAGGCGCTCAGCGCTCCGCAAGTCGCGGCTAACGCGATCAACCGAACGATTCCGTGCACACCAGAAGTATCAACGATGCGCTCTCGAAATGAACAATCCGCAACCCTTTCTGTGGCCTCGCATCTTAGCGTCCTGCCCTACGTTCGTCATCGTTGTCGCTTCATCGGGAAAAGTCGTCCAGCCAATGCGCTGAGCGCCGCTGACTCCGCCGTCGTCACGAATTGATATATACTTCTTCACGTTGGCTCTGCCCCGCCTGGCGGGAGTAGTTCAGTGGCAGAACGTCAGCTTCCCAAGCTGAATGTCGCCGGTTCGATCCCGGTCTCCCGCTCCATAAAATCAATGGTTTACGAAGAGACCCCAAAAACCCTGCTCCATTCCTGCTCCAATTACATGAGGAAGAGGCTTTTTTCCA
>Ga0224555_1003049_pt1 | contig 18117 bp, 12 predicted proteins | sample 714S23034metaG_FD_180687 | JGI IMG/M metagenome (GOLD analysis project Ga0224555, IMG submission 180687) | Peat soil microbial communities from Stordalen Mire, Sweden - 717 S2 30-34 | ecosystem: Environmental > Terrestrial > Soil > Wetlands > Peat | place: Sweden: Norrbotten County, Stordalen...
CGAACCGTCGGGCAGTTGTAGTTGGCCTCGGGGCCTTTGCAGCCCATCTTGAAGAGGCACCAGCCCTTGCGATGGCCTTCGTCGCCCCAGGCCTGTACATAGCGGCCGGCGTCGTAGTGGGCGCGGCGCTCGCACTGGTCGTGGATGAGCTGGCCGTATGCGAAGAGCGGCCGGCCTTCAGGATCGAGCGCCGGCAGCTCATTGAAGGTGAGGTAGTGGACCAGGACCGCGGCCGTGTTCACCGAATTGTGCGGGCAGCCGGGCAGGTTCACCACTTTGATTCCGGGCACCGCTTCGTGCAGGCCAACCGCGCCGGTGGGATTGGGATTCGACCGGACCAGGCCGCCATCCCAGGCGCAGGCTCCCACGGCGATGGTGGCTGCGGCGCCACCGCAGACTTCGCGGGCGATGTCGAGGGCGGTCCGGCCGCCGATGGTGCAGTAGATTCCATCGTCGGCGGTGGGAACCGCGCCTTCGACCACGACCAGGTATTTGCCCTTTTCCTCGTCGACGACGCGTTTCAGGGCCGCTTCAGCATGCTTGCCGTAGCCGGCCATGATGGTCTCGTGGTACTCGAGCGAAAGGGTCTCGAGGACGATGTCCTCGATCGTGGGATGGGGGGAGCGCAGCATGGATTCTGTGTTGCCCGCGCAGTCCTGAAACTCCAGCCACACCATCACGGGTTTGCGCTTCTGGCTCAGCGCACTGGCGATGGTCTGCGCGTAACTCTTTGGCAGCGCCAGCGTCGCGGCCATGGTGCCGCAGAACTCCATGAATCGCCGGCGGGAGATACCGCGCCTTTTACATGTTTCCAGAACCGATTCCTCTGTGGCCATTCGGCCCTCCTGTCTGCCTTTCGGGACCTGGAGAATTGCAAACAGACCCTATCTTTGGTGAAAAACGGTTGTATGTGATTGCCATCACCAGAAACGCTTCCCGTGGTTACGCGCCGGCTTCGGACATTCAGCAACAGGAGGAACCAAGCTTGCGCGTGACCAGCGTCACACGCGCTCGTGCCTGCAATCACAGCAACCCTATATAAGGTGGCGGGAGACTCTCCGGCAGGGAGGTTTTCCAAATGAAAACCCTCGACGAAGCGGTTTCCAGCAAGCGAACCTTTGTGGTTCCCGAAAAAATTCTGGTAGCGACGGATCTGGAAGATACCGAATATCTGCTCCCCCACGCCATGGCTCAGGCGCGGGCCTGCGGCAGCGCGCTGACCCTGGTCCATGTGATCCCGCCGGGCCAGGCGGTTCCGCTCGATGCCAGCGCCATTCCGTATCTGGACGTCGCTGAAATGAAACAGGAAGCGGAGCAAACCCTGCAGAGGTTGGCGGAGAAGGCACAGGCCAATGGCATCGAGTGCGACATCGTTGTCACCGAGGGCAATCCGCGCGAGCGGATCGCAACCCTGGCGCGTGAAATGAATGCCGGCCGCGTCATCGCCGGAACCCACGGACGGCGCCATCTGAAGAAACTCCTGCTCGGATCGGTCGCGCACGAGATTCTCCGTTCGGCTCAGGTCCCGGTTTGTACCATCGGCCCCCACGCCCACGAGGCGTCCTCGTTCGGCGCGCCGCGGAAGATCCTGCACCCGGTATCGCTGTGTGCGGGATACGAAGGCAGCGCGCGGATGGCCATGGAGATGGCGCAGTTCTACCGCGCCGACATCGTGCTGCTGCACGTTCTGTCGCGCAGCGTGCAGAACCAGCCCGACGCGGATCGCGTGGTGGAGTGGACCAAATCCGAGATTCGCAGGATCGTTCCCGACGAAGCGGAACTCTGGACGCACACCGCGGCGCAGGTGGAAATCGGCGATGTGGTGGAAGAGGTGCTGAACGTCGCCACGGAGATGAGCGCCGACCTGATCGTCCTGGGCGTGAACGCGGACGTGTCGTTCTGGCCCATTCACGGCGACGACACCGTCTACAGCATCATCGCCCAGGCCAAAGTGCCGGTGTTGAGCATCCGGCACACGACAGGAACGGTGATGTAAACGGCGCCCCATGCATCCGTGATGGTTTTCAGGATCGCAGTCAGGCACGAAGCAGCAGGTTTTGGCACTGGCAATCGTGCGCTTCCCCGAACTGGCGGAATGGAATCCAGCTGGGGTGGGAGGGCAGAAAAACCGAGAAGACCGTTCCTGTGAATGGCGGATACGTCCGGCTCTTTACCTGAATGGTGCCCCCGTGTCTGCGCACAATTTCAGAGCTGACCCACAGGCCAAGGCCGGTGCCGGTATTTTCCTTGGTGCTGACAAACGGCTCGAAGAGCGAGTTTCTGATCTCAGGGCGAATGCCGCGGCCAGTGTCACCGACGGTCACGCGAACACCGGGCCGCGAGCCATTCTTCCGTTCACGCGCATCGGCAATGCGAATTTTCAGCGAGCCGTCGTGCCCGATGGCGTCGAAGGCATTGGCGATCAGGTTCAGGATCAGCTGGCGCAGTTCTCCGACCGCGCCGAGGATCGGCGAGCATTCACGGAAGTCTCGTTCAATGGAAATTCCAGCGTTGGTCAGCCTGGCCTGATAGAGATTGAGGGCGGCGTTCATGACCGGGATGATCTCGACGGCGACCGGCTTGATCGGTTCCTTGTAAAACCTCAGATTCTGGGTGACCATTTCCGAGACCCGCGCCAACTCTCGCGATGCAATCTCGGCGTACTTCTGTGTCTGGTCCAGTGAAGAGGAGCCGCCGATGAGGTAGAGCAGGTTCGTCACCGAGGCGAGCGGATTATTGATCTCGTGAGAGAAGCTGGCGGCGAGACGCGCAGCCACGGCAAGTTTCTCGACTTTGCGCAGTGCTTCTTCGGCCACAAGTCGCTCGGCCATAAAGTCTCTCACCTGGTATTGGCGGCGCCGGCTGCGCAGTGCCGCCTCGACGGTGCTGATCAAGGTCTCCGGACGAACGGGACGTTCCAGCAACACCAGGTTTCCGAGAGGTTGTCGAGCCAGAGATTTCCTCCGGTTCTCCGCGCTGACCGCGCCCGCCACAGTGAGCAGGAGGAGAGGGAGATCGGACCATGAAGGTTGTTCGACGATTTGCGTTGCCCATGCGGCGATTTCGGGTAAAGTCAGAACCTCTTCCGCCAGGACAATGGCTCCTGCCCCTGCATTCAATTCCGTTCGAGCCATCTCCGAGGTTCCGGACCAGACGCCGGCAACGCCGTTGCCGGCAAGAAGATCGCAGATCATCGGACCGTCGCGTCCCGTGGGGGCGACGACCAGGACCCGGAGCTCGTGTTCGCGGGCGGTCATGGCGCTGTCGGAGCGTCTGCCGTGGGCCTGAATCTCTGCAGGCTATCCATGCGGCCGCGAAAGGTCGGCGAACCTGTGAGTACGCCATCGAATTCCGTGAGAACCTCTCCCACGGTGATGAGGCCGTTTCTCATGACCAGTTCCCGAATGGTGCGCTCATGTTCTCCGCTGCGTTTTTTAATAACGGAAAGCGCCTGCCGCACTTCACCGGCGGCCTCGAAGTAGCGAAACAACAGGACGGTGTCGGCGAGATAGCTCACGTCCACGGGTGTATCGATATTCGTTCCCACGAAGCCCACCTGGGAAACCGTCATGATGGTCGTGACCCCCTTCTGGCTCAGGAAGGCCAGCAGCTCGTGCAGCTGCATCGCGAGAAAATGCTCGCCGGGCATGGCATTGAGAAAGCCGTTCAGGCTGTCGACGATGAGCAGCTTGAGATCGTGTTTCTCAACCAACTGCCTGATCTCGTGAACAAACTGGCCGGGCGAGAGCTCCGCGGCATCGACCTGGCGCAGCAGCAGTTCCCCGGAGTCGACGTGTTTTTTGATATCCATACCCAGGCCTTTTGCCCGGATCACCAGAGTCGCCAGCACTTCATCGAAGGTAAAGAGCGCCGCACGTTCACCACGCTCCACGGCCGAGACCGCGTAACGGATGGCGATGGTGGATTTTCCGCAGCCGGCGGGCCCCAGCAGCAGCGTGCTGGTACCGCTGTCGACGCCTCCGCCCAACAAGGTATCGAGGGCGGGGATACTGCTTTCCAACTGAGTTGGATGGAAGGCTATCAGGTGCTCGGCGGCCACCAGGCGCGGATACACTTCCACCCCACCGTGCTTGATGCAGTAGTCGTGGAACCCTTCGCGGAACTTTGAGCCGCGCAGCTTCTTGACTTCCAGACGGCGCCGCTTGATGCCGTATTCCCGCTCTGCGCTTTCCATCAGGATCACGCCGTGGGCGATGCTCTGGAGTTGCTGATCGTGGCTGTCGCCGATGCGATCGTCCAGCAGCAGCACCGTACATTTGCGTCCGGAAAAATACTGCTTCAGACCCAAAATCTGGCGGCGATAACGGAGGGAGTCTCGCGCCAGGAGACGCAGCTCGGAGAGAGAATCGAACACCACGCGGGCCGGCTGCAGCCGCTCCACCTCGGCCATGACGGCATTGGTAGTGTCGGACATTTCGATTTCGGAGGGATTGAAGACGGTGTACTGGGCCTCGGGTTTGAGCTGCGCCTCATCGGGAACCAGCTCAAATATTTCAAGACCATCGAGAGACCAGCCGTGCGAGTCGGCGATTTCCTGCAGTTCCGCCTTTGACTCGGAGAGCGTGACATAGAGCCCCTTTTGGCCGCGACGAACGCCCTCCATAAGGAATTGCATCGCGATGGTGGTCTTTCCGGTTCCCGGGTCGCCTTCGACCAGATACAGGTGATTGCGGGCGAGGCCGCCTCCGAGAATATCGTCCAGGCCGGCGATTCCGGTGGCGAATCGCTCCACGGGCGTGGATTTCCCGTTGCCCTGGAGGATGGTTCCGTTTCCAGATTGCGTGGTGGAACTCCTGGATTTGAAGGTCGAATCCACGGTGAACCTTTCTCACTCGTGCTCAGAACGGCTACGATGGGTTCCAACGTCTTCTGTGTTAAACCGACGCGACTCCAGGCACTTCGAATTTCAGGTCTGCCTGCTCCTGACCCGAAATGGCCGAAAATCCTGGGTGGTCACGGCTTCTATGTGACCGGCGCTTCCGGGGAAGGTTGCATCAAGTATCCGGATTTTTCAGCGTCAATTCTGATCAGTTTTATACACTTCTGCACACTTTGCTCAGGGCCTGAACGCTTCCGCCAGCGAAACGCCTGAAAACCGGCAATCCTGCGTCGTTACTGTCGATGCCGAGTGCCTGCAGGGGGCATTCACCGGGCGAGTGGGACTCGCATCTGCCGGCCATCCGGCAATTTTGCCGTTCCGAGCCTCTGACTACCGCCTACGAATAACAATCCAAAATACTTACCCGCAACCAATTATGAAATCAAATACATACCCGCCACTCGAAAATCGGCGGCTCAATGGAATCAAATACATGCGCGCCAGCAAGGGGGTCGACCCCCCTCAGCCCCGGATTCCCACCACCGACAGCATCCGTCCCGTGAACCCCTGCTCGGTCCGGTACGAGAAGTACCGGTTGCTCTGGCAGCGTGTGCAGTCGCCGACGACAATGATCGACTCAGCCCGCAGCCCCGCGTCCAGCAGCTGCCGCCGGTTGGCCTCCATCAGGTCGAGGTGCAGCGACGGCCCCAGGTTGCTGTGCCCCGGCGCGCGCGCCGTGAGGAACAGCATGGGGTACTTCTGGCGCACCGGGTCCGAGTCCGAGACCTCGTGGAACAGGTCGGCGGCGTAGCTGAACTGCGAGCCGAACTCGGTGCGCACGTCTTCGCCCACCGCGTAGCAGCAGGCCGCGATGCCCGGACCGATGGCGGCGACGAGGTCCTCCGGGCGGCTCCGGAACGCGACCCGCATCTTCCCCACCCCGCTCTCCACGATGCGCTTGACGGTGCCGCGCCAGCCGGCATGGAAGGCGGCCACCGCCTTCTTCTTCACGTCGGCGACGAGCACGGGGATGCAGTCCGCGGTCTGGATCGCGAGCAGGATGCCGGGCTGATTCGTCATCAGCCCATCGCCCTGGCAGGACGGTGCAAGCTCGTGCTCGCCGACCGTGAGCACGCTCGACGAGTGGATCTGCTTCAGCGTGACCAGCTTCATGTCCACGGGCGCGCCGAGGGCCTTGAGGAAGCGCCGCCGGTTCTCGATGACGTTCTCTCGCGTGTCCGTCTGGGTGAAGCCGAGGTTCAGCTCGCCGGAACGCTGGTCCGGCCGGTACGCCGTCGTGATGCCGCCGGTCCGAGTGCTGAACCCGTGGATGAGCCACGGCCAGGCCTCCCAGCCCGAAGCACGGACGATCTCGACCCGCGACTTCGCCACCCGGCGGGCGCGTTGCGGCTCGATCACCCTGGGCTTGAGCTTCGGCTCACTCGGCTCACGCTTCCGCCCCCGGCTGAGCGCTGAGCGCGGGCTCGAGGCGAGTTCACCCTCGGTGAGCAGGTCGTCGATCGGATCGGGAGAGGCAGTGCGCGAGGACGGCATCCTGACCTCATTCTATCCGGGTGAGCTATATTGTTCGGGGTCCGAATCTGAATGGGTAGGCGTCGATGGATGGTTGTGGAATGCGCATGAGGATCTGGGGCAGCGCGGCCTCCAGCCGTGGGACGAGGTGCTGGTTTGCAGTCTGGCTGCTGGCGATGGGGATGGCGGCGCCAGCCCCCTGCTTTGGACTTGGCGAGCCGCAGCATGTGACGACGACCGCGTCGGCCGGAAGCTTTCCGCTGGTGCAAAGCGGCGCGACCGCGAAGCTGTGGGTGGATGGGGGCGACTGGCCGGGCGTCATCCGCGCCGCGCACGATCTGCAGGCGGACATCCAGCGCGTGACGGGCGTCGAGGCGGCCTTCAGCGATGCGGCGAAGCCAACGACGGGCGATGTCGTGCTGATCGGGACCATCGGCAAGAGCGCAATCATCGACCGGCTGATCCGCGAGCACAAGATCGACGTGAGCCAGATCCGCGGCAAGTGGGAGGCAACGCTGACGCAGGTGGTGGAGCGGCCGCTGCCGGGTGTGAAGCAGGCGCTGGTGATTGCGGGGAGCGACAAGCGCGGGACCATCTACGGCATCTACGGCCTGTCGGAACAGATCGGCGTCTCGCCGTGGTACTGGTGGGCCGATGTGCCGGTGGAGCACAAGGACGCGCTCTACGTGGATGCGGGCCGCTGGGTCGAGGGCGAGCCGGCGGTGAAGTATCGCGGCATCTTCCTCAACGACGAAGCCCCGGCGCTGACCGGCTGGGTCAACGAGAAGTACGGCGGCTACAACCACCAGTTCTACACGAAGGTGTTCGAGCTGCTGCTGCGGCTGCGAGCGAACTTCCTGTGGCCGGCGATGTGGAACAGCTCGTTCGCAGTCGACGATCCGCTGAACGCGAAGCTGGCGGACGAGTACGGCATCGTGATGAGCACCTCGCACGAAGAGCCGATGATGTGCGCGGAGAAGGAGTGGAAGCGCGCGGATGGCCCGTGGAACTACACGACGAACCAGCAGCGCATCGACGAGCACTGGCGCGGGTGCATGGAGCGCGACAAGAACTACGAGCAGGTCGTGACGCTGGGCATGCGCGGCGAGAATGATACGCCGATGTCCGAGTCGGCAAACACCGACCTGCTGGAGAAGATCGTCGCCAACCAGCGCCAGATCCTCAAGGAGACGGTGAATCCCGACCTGAGCAAGGTGCCGCAGGTGTGGGCGCTCTATAAGGAGGTGCAGGGCTACTACGAGCGCGGGATGCGCGTTCCCGACGACGTCACGCTGTTGTGGAGCGACGACAACTGGGGCGATCTGCGGCGGCTGCCGACGGCCGAAGAGCGCACGCGCAGCGGCGGCGCAGGCATCTACTACCACTTCGACTACGTGGGCGGGCCGCGCTCCTACAAATGGCTGAACACGAACTACCTGCCGAAGATTCAGGAGCAGATGAACCTGGCGCTCCAGTATGGAGCGACGCGGATCTGGGTGGTGAATGTAGGCGACCTGAAGCCGATGGAGTTCCCCATCGAGTTCTTCCTCTCCATGGCGCGGACTCCGCAGCGCTGGGGCAAGGACCATCTGCAGGAGTTCACCCAGCTGTGGGCGGCGCGCGAGTTCGTCCCGGAGCACGCGGCGGAGATCGCCGATCTGGTGACGCGCTACACGCAATACAACGGCCGCCGCAAGCCAGAGCTGCTCGATCCGGACACGTTCAGCTTGCTCCACTTCGACGAGGCGGATCGCGTGTTCGACGCGTGGAAGTCGCTGACCGACGAGGCGGAGAAGGTCGGCCAGGAATTGCCACAGGACCGGCGCGCGGCATACTTCGAGCTGGTCCTGTATCCGCTGAAGGCGTCGGCGGTGGTGAATGAGCTGTACATCACGGCGGGTCGGAATCACCTGTACGCGACGGAGGGCCGCGCCAGCACGAACGATGTGGCGGACCAGGCGCGGGCGCTGTTTGCTGCGGACGCGCAGCTGAGCGACGAGTACAACCACAAGCTGCTCGACGGCAAGTGGGACCACATGATGGATCAGACGCACATCGGCTACACGTTCTGGAACGAGCCGCCGGTGAATGCCATGCCGGCGGTGACGGAGGTGCAGCCGCTCACCGGGCCACACATGGCGCTCGCGGCAGAGGGGTCTGCTTTTGCGGCGTCGGGGCCGTTTCCGCCGCTGGCGCTGCCGGCCTTCGACGACTACAACCGGCAGACGCGCTGGATCGACGTCTTCAACCGCGGGGATCAGCCGTTCGCGTTCACGGCGACCGCCGATCAGCCGTGGATTCACGTCAGTCCGGCGTCGGGGGAGGTGGCGAAGGATCAGCGGATCACGGTGAGCGTCGACTGGGGCACGGCTCCGGAGGGAAACGGGGCTGGGGCGGTCGTGATCCAGCAGAAGGATGGGCCGCCGGTGACAGTGCGGGTGCAGGCTGTGAAGCCTGCGACGCCAGCTCGGGAGACCGTCGAGGGATTCGTCGAGGCGAATCATCTGGTGTCGATCAACGCTGAGCACTTCACAGCAAAGACGGCAGCGAGCCCAAGCCCTTCGAACAATGTGCAGTGGGAGAAGCTCCCTGACTTTGGCGAGACGCTGAGCGCGATGACAGTGTTTCCGGTGACGGCGGCAAGTGTGGAACCTCCTCAGCCAGCCGCGACGCTTGAGTACAAGATGTATCTGTTCGACAGCGGAAAGTGTGAAGTGCAGGCGATCCTGGCGCCGACGATGAACTTCGTGCCGGGGCGCGGGCTCCGCTACGCGATCTCGTTCGATGACCAGCCGCCGGCGATGGTCGATGCGCTCGCAGACAGTTCTCAGCGGGCCTGGGAGCAAGCGGTGAGCGATGGTGTACGGAAGATCACAACAACGCTGAACGTCGATCATCCTGGCTATCACACGCTTAAGTTTCGGATGGTCGACCCGGGCGTGGTCCTGGAGAAGCTGGTGGTTGGGTTCGCCGATCCGGCAGCGAGGTTTCCCGGCTTTGCGAGTGGGGCGGATCGGCCGATGATTCCGAAGAGTTACCTCGGTCCGCCGGAAAGCTATTTTCGGATGCCGCAATCTGCCGGGCGCTGAGGCTGCGATCAGCGGCCGTGCGAGGGATCGGGCGAGCGGCTGACGTTGAGGTCGACGAAGGTCTGGCCGGAGTGCGGAAGGCCGGGCGGGTAACAGTGTCCGTCGGCGGCGTAGGTTCGGGCGCAGGCGGCAGTATCATCGGGGCGGCGCGGGGACTGGGCGTATTGCCAGACGAGGGTCTGGGGGAAGCCGCTCTTCGCGGGATCGAGGGGTGGGGTCGGGATCGCACAACCGGGAGACGGCGGGCACTGATCGTTCCAGACCCAGAGCTTCGCTGATGGGAACCGATGGGCCACGTCCTGGGCGGTGGAGATTCGTTCGGCGCCCGACGGCACGGCGATTCCGGAGCAATAGACGCCGGCTTTGAAGTTTGAGCGATTGACGGCGGTGATCCAGGCGCCCATGTAATCGGCTTGCTCAGGTAGCAGGCTGCCGCCTTCTTCCTGATCGAGGAAGAGGATAGCTCCCCCAGAAAAGCCTTCGCGTTTTGCGGCGGCGATGGCCGCGGCAGCATCGGATCGGCCAAGGGCTGCTGCATCCTGGCCCTTGAGTTGGGCGTCGGGACGGCCATTGAAGAGGATCAGGAAGCCGAAGCCGTCAGCACGGACCGTGCTTCTCTTCCCTGCCCACGGATTCGTCGTCATGCCCGGGGGATTGTTGAGCCAGTAGCCGGTCCAAGCGAAGGTCTTGTGCAGCGGAGGGAGCAGGTCGTCGCCCGGGTAGCCGTTCTTATCGAAGCCGACGTAGGTTCTCTGCGCGGAGGCCATAGTTGCGGAGGCGAAAAGGATCGTCGCAAGGAGCTTTACGTGTCGCATCGAGGTCAGGACCGGATCCTGGGATTCACGACCATATAGAGGACGTCGGTGGCGAGGTTCACCAGCACGTAGGTGAGCCCGATGGCTAAGATGCAGCCCTGGAGCAGCGGATAGTCGCGATTGGAAATCGCAGAGACAGTGAGGCGTCCGATGCCGGGCCAGCTGAAGATGGTCTCGGTGACGATGGCGCCGGCCAGCAGCGCGCCAAACTGCAGGCCGATGAGGGTCATGACTGGAATCATGGCGTTGCGCAGGGCGTGCTTGTAGACCACAGTGCGCTCGGACAGACCTTTGGCGCGCGCGGTGCGGATGTAGTCCTGGCTGAGTTCTTCGAGCATGGAGGTACGGACCATGCGAGTAAGGATGGCGGCCAAAGCGCTGCCCATGGTGACGGAAGGCAGGATGAGGTGCGACAGGTCGCCGGCGCCCGAAACCGGGAGCCATCCCAGCTTGATCGAGACGAGCAGGATCAGGATAGGACCGAGCGCGAAGGCCGGAAACGACAAGCCGAAGAGGCTGACGACGCTGAGGACGTGGTCGCGGGTTTGACCGCGGTGGAGCGCGGCGCTGATGCCTGCGGGAATGGCGAGCAACAGCGCGATGACCAGCGCGGCGGTGGTCAGCTCAACGGTGAAGGGGTAGCGCGTGAGGACCAGATGGGTGACGGAGTCATTAAGGCGAATGGATTGGCCGAGGTCGCCGTGCAGGACGCCGCGCCAGTAGCGAGCGTATTGCGTGCGGAGAGGCAGATCGAGGCCGTAGGCGTGGCGCAGGGCGCCAATGTCGGCGGGGCGCGCGCCTTCGCCGAGCATCTGCTCAACCGGATCGCCAGGAACGATGTGGATGAGCAGGAAGACGATAGAGACGACCAGCCACAGGACCGGGAGCGTAAAGCCGAGGCGCATCAGGAGAGAGCGCAGGAGCCGTTTCATCCGGCGGCTTTCTCCGGCAGCGGCTCGAGTTGCTCGATACGGACTTTGCTGATGCGGCGGCCGCTCATCTCGGCGACGGTGAGACGGCGGGTTTCGAAGTCGATGGATTCGCCACCCTTCGGGATTTTGCCCAGCCGCATCAGGAGGAATCCGGCAAGGGTTTCGACGCCGCCGTCGCGCGGGAGATGCCAGTTCATCTGGGTTTCAAGGTCGCGCAGGCTCACGCTGCCGTCGAGGACCATCGCACCGGTGGTGGTTGCCAGCATCGCGCGCGGGGCGACGTCGAACTCATCGTCCACTTCGCCGATGAGCTGTTCGATGGCGTCTTCGACGGTGACGACGCCGACCGTGGATCCGAACTCGTCGACGACGATCGCGATGTGGCGGCGGCGCTGCTGGAACTCGTGGAGGAGGGCGAGGACCGGCTTGGTCTCCGGCACGACCAGGACCTCGCGCATCACCTGCCGCAGGCGCAGCTCGGTGAGGGGCGCCGTGGAGAAACGCGTGGAGGCGGTGGCCCGGAAGTGCATGAGGCGGCTGATGTCCTTGGAGTAGACAACTCCGACGATGGCTTCAGGACCGCGCGCGGGATCATAGACGGGAATGCGCGAGTGCTGCTCGTCGACGATGCGGGCGCTGGCGTCTTCGACGAGCATGTCGGAGGGGAGAGAGAAGATCCGCTGGCGGGGGGTCATAATCTCGCGCGTGACGACTTCGTTGACCTCGACAGCGCGATGGATCAGAGATTCCTGATACTCGGGCAGCATGCCCATGCGGCGGGCGGCGGTAGCGATGAGCTTGAGCTCTTCCGGGGAATGAACGGCGCCTTCATTGGTGAAGGGTGCGCGGAAGAGGCGCAGGACCAGGACAGCGGAGCGGTTCATGAGGCGGACGATGGGGCGGGCGAGATGGATGAAGACGTCCATGGGCCCGGCGACGGCGATGGCGATCTGATCGGCGCGCTGCAGGGCCAGGGCTTTGGGCACCAGCTCACCGAGCAGCACATCGAAGTAGGTGATGAGCGCGAAGGCCAGGGGGACGGCGACGATGTGGGAGTAGAGATGCCCATGGCGGAGGCCGCTGAGCGGCTGCTCGATGAGGCCGGCGATGGCGGGCTCTCCCAGCCATCCCAGGGCGAGGCCGCAGAGGGTGACTCCGAGCTGCACCGCGGGCAGGAAATCGCCCATGTTTTCCTGCAGGCGGCGGACGATGCGGGCTCCGGGTTTGCGTTCGGCGATGAGTTGCTCGATGCGCGTCTCGCGGACGCTGACGAGGGCGAACTCCGCCGCCACAAAGAAGCCGTTCGCCAGAATCAGGAGCACGATGGCGACGCCGTGGAAGAGGAGGAACTCCGACATTGGCTCCGAGTCTAAATGAAACTGGCCGCCCGCCCGAGGCGAACGGCCAGCTCTGCAGAACCGGGCCTACTGGTTCCCTGCCTCGGTGCTCTTAATAAACTCCGCGACATGGTCATGGAGCTGTTTAAGGCATTCGTCCTTCACGTAGACCATGTGGCCGGACTCGTACCAGGCGTACTGGATATTGCCCGCCAGTTTGTCGGAGATGGGCAGGTGCTTGTCCTCATACATGGCGGCGTAGAAGGGTGTGGCCAGGTCGTAGTAGCCGCCGTTGACGAGAACCTTGAGCTTCGGATTGGTCTTCATGGCGGTGGCCAGGTCATTGCTGACGTTCATCAGCGGAAAGCCCTGGCGCTTGAAGTCCCACATGAAGCCACCACTGAAATCGGCCTCAGGCAGATAGGTCTGGCCCTCGCCGTATTTGAGGGTCTGTCGAACGTACTGGTTGAACAGCGCGACATAGGCCGAGGAGATCGCTGAACTCTGCGGGTCGTAGTCTGCAGTCTCGCTGAGTGGGTCGATCGAGGGGCCGGTGAAGCGGGTGTCGAGGCGGCCGGTCGTGTCGCCGGTATCGTCCTGCAGGCTCTTTTCGAACTGGCCACCGGCGATGCGGAGGTCTCCCCTCATCAGGTAGTCGACGGGAAGGCCGGTGTAGTCGTGCAGCTTTTGCGCGATCGCCTGCTTGTCCGACTGGCTGAGGTCTGTGCCTTTATCCAGGGCCTGCGTGTACGGGCCCATCGCGAAATCCTCGACCTCCTTCAGGAAAGACTGAAGATCGGGATGCTCCTGAGGCAGCTTGTGGTGGTAGCGAGCGGTGGCGGCGTAGGTGGGCAGCGCCAGCTCATAGGTGAGATCGATGCCCGGGTTCTGGTGGGCGCCATCGATATCGGTGGTGAAGTTGAAGATCTGCGAGAGCAGGATGACGCCGTTCAGGTCGATGGTCTCCTCGTTTTCGAGGATGTTGGAGAGGACGGCGGAGCGGGTGGTGCCGTAGCTTTCGCCAAAGATGTACTTGGGCGAGTTCCAGCGGTTGTATTTGGAGAGGAAGCGCTTGATGAAGCGGCCGTAGGCGTGGCCGTCCTCGTCGATGCCCCAGAACGCCTTGCCGGCGTCCTTGCCAGTGAGGCGGCCGAAGCCGGTGCCGGGCATATCGATGAAGACGAGGTCGCTGACGTCGAGGAGGGAGTAGGCGTTGTCCGCGAGCTTATACGGGGCGCCGGGCAGATGGGTGTCCATCTCGGTGACAACGTGCTTGGGACCGAAGGAGCCCATGTGCAGCCATACGGTGGAGCTGCCGGGACCGCCGTTGTAGATGAAGGTGATGGGACGCTGATCGGCGTTGGCGTCGCGCTTGAAGTAGGCGACGTAGAACATACGGGCGAGCGGCGGAGCCTGGCTGGCGTCCTTGGCGGCGGCGACCTGGGCGGCGAGATCGGTATCGGGCTGGGGCTTGCCATCGGGACCGAGCTGCGAGTCCTGACCGGTAGTGGCTCCGACGGTGATGGTTCCGGCGACGGCGTTGTAGAGGATGTGCTGGCCACCGGCATCGAGGGCGCCCTGGGTGGTGACCTCCAGGGAGGGTTTCTCGGCGGGTTTTTCGGCTGGCTTTTCTGCAGATTTGTCGGCTGGCTTGTCGTCGGCGGCGGCGAACATCAGAACGGGCGAGGCCGCAAGGACGGCGACGGCAAGGATCGCCCAAACACGGATTGACTTCAGCATTCACTGGCTCCTGGGAAACAAAGATGAGAACGGAAGAGGGGGAAACGCAGATTATAGAGCGCTGCTCGCAAAAACGGTCAAGGGATGTGACCAATGGCTGCCGGCGCTGGAGTGAGACGGCTCAGGCTCCGTCCAGGTCCAGTTCCCAGGTCTGGCCCACCAGATTCTTGCCGAAGCTGTGGTGGGGTTCCTCGCGGACCAGGCGGAACCCGGCGTGCTGGTAAATGCGATGAGCGGCGGTGAGGATGCTCTGGGTCCAGAGGGTGATGCGCTGGTAGCCAGCTTCGCGGGCGAAGCGAACGCACTCGTCGACGAGCGCATGGCCGAGGCCTAGCCCGCGGGCACGAGGATCGACGTAGAGGAGACGGAGTTTTGCAGTACCAGGCTGTTCAGAATGGCGCACGAGGAACACGTGGCCAACATGCTCTCCGGCGACATCGGCAATCCAGCAGCGTTCCTTTTGCGGATCGAAGTGCTCGGTGAAGTCGGCAACAATGCGGGCGACCAGGGCTTCGAAGGTGGCGTCCCAGCCGAACTGATCGACATAGCCCTTGCCTTCGAGCGCGACGACCATGCCCATGTCGCCGGGACGGTGCTGCCGAAGAGTGAACGTCGGCGGTGCAGGATCTTTGCAGAGGACGGCGTCCTCGATGGCGCCCATGGCTCCGATGAAGCGCGCGCGGGCTGGCGCAGGCATGCGGGTGAGGAGGTCGCGAGCCTGTTTCTCTGAGCGCTGATTGAGCGTGCGAAAGACGGCGCGACCTTTTGGCGTGAGGAGAAGATCGGCGGCGCGGCTGTCGGTTTTTGAAGTTCTCCGTTTTACGAGTCCGGCTTTTTCATGTTGGGTGAGGATGCGGCTGAGGTAGCCGGCGTCCATGCCCAGAGCCTCGGCGATTTCTTTCGCGCGAGGGTTGTCACGGGTGGCCAGTTCATACAGGACGCGGCCTTCGGCCAGACTATACGGGGTGCGGAGAAAGCGATCAGTGACGGTTCCGATGAACCGCGTGTAGAGGCGGTTGAAGCGGCGAAAGGCAGCGGCATCGGCCCGGAGGGTGGCGTCAGGCATAGGAAAAGCATGGGTCGATTTAGTTGACTTTGTCAAGTATCTCCCGGTGAGGTTGTGGGGAGCCGGAGACCGAATCAGGCCAATTTCTCGCGTTAGGGACAAAACTGCATCGCGGCGCTATGATGCCCCGTCAGAATGTTTGAGGAGGAAAACATGCGCGAGGCGAAACTGCTGATGATCGTGGGCGATTACACCGAGGACTACGAGACGATGGTGCCGTTTCAGGCGCTGCAGATGGTGGGGCACACGGTGCACGCCGTGTGTCCGGGAAAGAAAGCGGGCCAGCAAGTGCGCACCGCGATTCACGACTTCGAGGGCGACCAGACCTACTCGGAGAAGCGCGGGCACAATTTCACGCTGAACGCGACGTTTGCGGAGGTTCGTGAGGAAGACTATGACGGGCTGGTACTGCCGGGTGGACGGGCTCCGGAGTATCTCCGGCTGGATGAGCGAGTGCTGGGCCTGATCCGGCATTTCACCGAGGAGCACAAGCCGATCGCGGCGATCTGCCATGCAGCGCAACTGCTGGCTGCCGCGGGGGTATTGCAGGGCAGGAAGGTGAGCGCCTACCCGGCCTGCGCTCCGGAAGTTGAGCTGGCGGGCGGAAGCTATATGCCCGTGGAGATGACGGCGGCGGTGGTGGATCGCAACCTGGTGACGGCCCCGGCATGGCCGGCGCACCCGGCGTGGCTGGCGAAGTTCCTGACGGTGCTCGAGGAGCATGTGGCCCACAAGCCGGAGCCGGCAGTCGCGAGCCGGTGAAGGGGTTTCTGACGAACTTCGAGAATCATCCGTCAGCGGCTCAAGCCGGATTCATCCGCGGCATTTAGGGCACGGCGGAACCCGCGCCCACTCAAAACTCTGGCTTAACAGCAGATTCCTTAAGTGTTTGGGACTGAGCCGGCGGAGGCTGTACCAGTTCGGCTCTAAATTCCGGAAATATTCAAAGGGGAGTATTGACTGTGATGTAATCCGGGGCTAGTCTGACCGCAACTTCGACTCATTTGTTGCCGAATGCCAACTCGGTCCGCACGCCCTGCCTGAGGCATCCAATCAGTGTGGAGCGAGTCCGGTTGCAGCTTTCGGCAATCCTGTCTACAACCCAATTTCAGCCGCGTGGCGCACGCCCAGCCATGCCCGGAGGTCTTTCCCTCGCCTGATGAGAAAACATCTCGAGATCACTCCCAATCTTGAGCCCCTGTTCGGGACCCGCGACGAAAATCTGAGACTGATGGAGGATGCTCTCCATGCACGCATCGATCTGGTATCCGATGCCGTGATGGTGGAGGGGTCTGAGGAGTCGATTGCGCGTGTGCAGCGAATTTTTCAGGACTACGAGGCGCTCCGGCGCCAGGGAATTCTGCTGCAAAACGGCGAGCTGAACGGGATGCTGCGCCTGGTGACGGCGGACCCCTCGGTGTCGTTGCGCAGCCTGGCCGAAAGCGGAAAGCAGCGTTCGGCGGGCATCAAGCGGATGGTGCAGCCGCGATCGATCAATCAAAGGCTGTACGTCGAAGCCATCGAGCAGGAAGACATGGTCTTTGGCGTCGGCCCCGCTGGGACGGGGAAAACCTATCTGGCGGTGGCGATGGCGGCGGCGGCGCTGCTGGCGAAGAAGATCAGCCGGATTGTGCTGGTGCGGCCGGCGGTGGAAGCCGGTGAGCGGCTCGGGTTCCTGCCGGGCACCCTGCAGGAGAAGGTGGATCCCTACCTGCGCCCGCTGTACGACGCGCTCTACGACCTGCTGGAGCCGGCGCGCGTGGACAAGATGCTGGAGCGCAACGAGATCGAGGTGGCCCCGCTTGCGTTCATGCGCGGGCGCACGCTCAACGACGCGTTCATCATCATGGACGAGGCGCAGAACACCACCAGCGAGCAGATGAAGATGTTCCTGACGCGCATGGGGAACAATGCCAAGGCAGTGATCACGGGGGACATCACGCAGATCGACCTGCCGAATCCGCGGAAATCGGGGCTGGTGGAGGCGATGAATATCCTCGATGGCGTGGACGGGATCCGGTTCATTCGGTTCGAGGATGGCGATGTGGTGCGGCATCACCTGGTACAGCGGATCATTCGGGCGTACGAAGGCTTTGGGCGAGGCCAGCGGGAGCTGCCGCTGGCGATCGACGGAGAGGACGAGGTACGGTTCTCGCAACCCCAATAACCGTTGTGTGCCGGCAATCCGCGAAAACAGATTGATTAGAGGTACCATCGAGGTGGGAGGGTTCAGCCCTCCCACCGTTGTTTTGTGCGCCGGGCCGATTCAGAGGCCGGGCAGCACTGGACCATGATTCTGATCGAGCCCACGATCCAGGACAGATTCGGCCGCGCATTACGGCAGCGGGCCCTCAGCGCGTTTTTGAGGGAGGCTTCGGCAGCCGTCGGGCTCAGGGGCGAGGTGTCGGTGCTGCTGACCGGCGATCGGCGGATCCGCAAGCTCAATCGCGAGTTTCGGGGGAAGGACAAGGCGACGGATGTGTTGTCGTTCCCTGCGGCTGCGCCGATGAATGGGCACGGAGGCATTGCCGGAGATCTGGCGGTGTCGGTGGAGACGGCGGCTCGGCAGGCGGAGGAGCATGGGCATCCGCTGGCGACGGAGCTGCAAATCCTGGTGCTGCACGGGCTGCTGCATCTGGGCGGCTACGATCACGAGACGGACAAGGGACAGATGGCACGGAAAGAGGCGGCGCTGCGGCGGCGGTTTGGACTGCGCGCGGGGTTGATTGAGCGGGCAGGAAATGCATCGAAGCGGGCCTTGCGGC
>Ga0224555_1003052_pt1 | contig 18109 bp, 20 predicted proteins | sample 714S23034metaG_FD_180687 | JGI IMG/M metagenome (GOLD analysis project Ga0224555, IMG submission 180687) | Peat soil microbial communities from Stordalen Mire, Sweden - 717 S2 30-34 | ecosystem: Environmental > Terrestrial > Soil > Wetlands > Peat | place: Sweden: Norrbotten County, Stordalen...
TGCCATTTACCCGCAGCGAGGACGGCGGTCAAGGGCGCGCGTTCTGTGCGCGTCGCGCAGCGAGCGGAGCCCCTTGACGGCCGCCGCAGCGGAGGGTACGCGACTTTAGTCGCGTGTGGCGTTCTCCCATAAACCGCCATTGCCATTTCGCATCCCGCCTCCCGTACTGTTGCGAAGGTTGTACGGTGGAGAAGTCACAATTAGGTCAACAGATTCTTCCGGCATCTGATTCATTATTTCGATGCTGTCGCCGTGGTGGATTTTATTCAGCCACTTCTTTTGGAGCGGCGATGGGATGCGCTTCAAGAGCTTTTCTGTCATGTGTACCTTCCTGGCGTGGAAGCAGAATGCCTGAATTGCGTATCGCAGGATTGCCCCAAGTCTATGACTGGTCGGCTGGCCTGTCCATCCTGACGCCGATTTTCACAAGGAAAACCACAAAATGTGCCCTCCCCGCCCTCCCCTCTCCAGAGCCCCGTACAGCGACCGGGCGACCGGGAATGGGCGGATGGGTGCTCAGGAGATTACGCCAGCGCACATCAAGGGTGTGATGTATGGGTACGGCACACAGGCTACCCATACATCACACAGAAAATAGATGCCTATACCTTCGGCTCAAGTGCTCCCGGCTGACCCCAACAATTTTCGCCACCGCCGTCATGGTTGGTTCTTTACCAGATTGCCGGAGTCGGTCTATTGCTCGAACGATTTGCTTCGTGGTCTGTTGTACCCTCACGTCGTGCGTGTGATGCGCTCCAGCTATCATCCTATCTTCTGGAGTGGAAGGCTTCGTATTTGTAGGTTTGTCTTCGCACAACAGCACACTCGGAGAAAGCCACAGGCATTCCGTCCTACGTACTCGCTTGACCGAACTATAGCTCGGTACGTCGAAATCAACCCGATGCCAGCCTGACTGCTCTAGCGGTTCGTATACTGGATGGAAATAACCAGAAACCACCGACATGCCCCGTATGGCGAGTAGACGTGCAACCAAGTTTCTATGGGCACCCTCGTCCATCTCATGAGCATACTTGCCTCCATCTCGCGTTCTCGTGCTTGGCACATAGGGCGGGTCAACATAGAAAAGAGTCTGGTAGCTATCTGCTTCATTCAGGCAAGCACAATATGTGGGGTTTGACGAGGGGCCGGGCACGCAAGATGTTGGGGCCACCTGAGTCAAGCAGATAGCTACCAAGAGTCTTTCGGGCGTCATATCTGCTTATGATTGTGCGCCAGTCCCGGTTCTCGATTTGAACATGGCGGAAACGCTCGTGAACCAAGGGCAACTGCTCAATCCCATTCTGCCAACGGGCAATGACAGAGGACACGCTTCCTTGTGAGTTACCGAAGCAATATGCCCATTGTTTTCCCAATCCCCCGTATGACTGGCGCTGACGAATAATGAATCGTCGGGCGGACTCTACCGGGTCGTCTGTGGGTTCTTTGGAAAGAAGGAATTCTGTCCTCGCGTATCTTGTGTGGTCGAGAGCGCGTTGTAGTTTACGGTATAGGGTGGTGTCCCGCAGCACCTGAAAAAGGTTGACGAGTTGGCCGTTAAGGTCGTTGTAGACCTCAACCTTTGACGGTTCCTTCGCCAACAAAACCGCCGCACTGCCGCCGAATGGTTCGACGTAGGTCTGGTGTTCTGGAAAGTAGCCAACAATCTTAGCGGATAGGTGTGACTTGCCACCGTGATAGGTGATTGGAGACGATATTCTCAATGATTGTTTCTCGGGTCGCCAGTCCAGAGTACATCAGCCCGGATGTTTCTAGCCAGCCGCGTCCCTCCCCGCTGTCTGCGCCAGAAGCCTCGTAGAGCGACTGGGCGACCATGAAGGGGCGGATGGGTGCTCAGGAGGTACGGAATCCCGCTGAGGGTTTATTGACCGGGCTGGAGGCGTATTTTGGAGATTGAGCGTACTGGAGCAGAGTCCTCGCCGATGACATATAGCAGTAGATTGACGATTCCTGAGTCTTGCAGGGGCTTTCGAGTGGATTCATTGGATTGTTTCTTCTTCGCCTAGACTGCTCCGGTTTTTCCCGGTTACGCGCACTTCCTTACCGCGTAGACCAGCGTACTTGATTGCCATGCCAAGAAGTGTGTACTCGTCTTCTTGATAGTCGGCAGCAAAAGCGTCTTGATGAAGCATCACCAACTCCGAGGCATTGCCGCACATCCTCGCAAAGTCGGGAAGCATCTTTCTGATAGTCGCGATTAGATTCGATTCCCGCTGCATACGCTCTTCGTTCGTCATAGATGCCATGAGCCTCTTCTTTCCGACCTCCGCCCCCGCGAAGGGCGGCTTTTCTATTTGCGGATACTATACTGTCACTGAAGCGGTAAGTCCATTCTGGAATGGGACACTACCAGCACTCAATTATGTGGATTTGCTTTTACGTGCTCGATCTCGTTCTTTTTGAGTGTCACGCTCTTGCACCGGCACCGACGAACCAAAACGGCGCGTTCCATCTGCCATACCAAACGTGCCTACTGCCATCATCCAGCGGAGCAAACCGCAGAGACCAAGAGGGACGATTAGGCCGCTGGAAGGCGGCGATTCAATTCATCGCGACTGACTTCAACCAGAAGTACAAACTCACGCCGGAGCCGGCACTCGATGATGCCGATGTGCTGTCCCCCGATGGCCTGTCGGCGATGTTTGTTCGGGTTGACACCGGACTCATACCGTCCTTGAATGACGTTCAAAACGTGCTTGCACAGATACTTCTAATTCCGCAGGTTCCCGAATCGGTGAGGAGCACGTTCCGTATAGCCAAGCGCCTGTATCTCTTTGGCCGATTCGAGTATGGGTTCTACACCGTTTCCCAGCATTACGCATTTTTGGCAATCGAGGCGGCAATACTCTGCCGCTGGACGGCCAGCCTGCCGAATCCCGTGACCGTTGAGGGCAATGGCTTCAAACAACAGAAGCTCTCACCGAGCCACGGAGAGCTTGCTGAGCTTTGGATGCACATCGGGCGAAAACTCATCGTGGATAATCTGCCGTTTCCAAATTCTCCAACGAGAGTTCTAAGGAGAGAAACTGGGTATCGGCGTCGGCACCGCCTGCCGGGCGCTACAGGGACTTTCCAAAAACCTGCCGGAAACGTGCGCCGTAAACGCCTGATTCCACGGCGCAGAAATCGGCCGGTTTCGCCCTTCCAGAAACGGGTGTTATTGGGAGAAGATGGGAGCCAAGTCGGCACCAATACAAACGGCGAGGAACCTTGAGCGTCCCTCGCCGTTTGTAGTTTCTCATCCCGTAGTGCCGGTCAGTTCACAGTCAACGTGACTGTACCTACCGTGGCTGTAACAGAACTCGTTGAGCTGCTTGATGTGCCAGTGCCGGTCACGGTGACCGTATAAGTGCCCGCCGGGGTACCGGTATTCCCCCCGCCACCGCCTCCCCCACTTCCTGAACTACCACCACCGCCGCAGCCAATCGCGCCGATTGAGACAAACAGCGCCGCCAGTCCCAGCATAGCCAGCCAATTACGTCGCCGCCGTGGAATCCCAATCATCAGTACCAGCGCCAGCGCCGTGCCGCCCGCCGAAGGCCAGAACAGTTTCTTCATCTGGTTCTCGCCCGTAGTCGCCGCAGTGGTAGTCACTGCCAGCGTCGAAGTCTGAGCCGTACTTCCGTTCAGCGTCACCGAAGCCGGGCTAAGGCTGCACGTCGGTGGATCGTTGGCAGCGGTCGGGCTGATAGAACAGCTTAGGTTCACCGTGCCCGAAAACCCGTTTGTTCCCGCCACGCTGATAGTCGAAGTGTTCGCCGTCGCGGAACCAGGGTTGACCGTGACTGGCATATCGCTGCCACTGGCCCCGCTTGGCGCAAAGGTCGGTTCCGCCGTCACTGTGAGCGAAACTGTTGTGTTCGCGCTTGACGCTCCTGAGGTACCAGTCACTGTCACCGTCACCGGTCCTCCCAGCGCGGCAGTGCTGTTGGCCGACAGAGTCAACACTTGGTTGCCAGGCGAAGTGCCAGAGGCAAAGTTAGCAGTTACGCCGCTCGGCAACCCGGATGCGGCAAGCGTAATAGTGCCCGTGAACCCACCAATGTCGGTCACCGAGATCGTGCTCGTCCCATTGCTGTTCTGCGCAATTAACACACTCGTCGGCGAGGCTGACAGAGCAAAACTGGGTGTTGGGTTCACAGTCAGCGTCACCGATGCCGTCGCTGTGGTGTAGTCTGCCGTGTCAGTCGGAGTCAACGTGACAGAGAGCGTGTCGTTTCCTACGGCTGGTACGTTTCCCGCGGCTGGCGAGTAGGTAAACGTGCCCTGTACGGTGGATGTAGCATCGAGCTGCGTCGTACTTAGCGCCGTGCCGTAGGTGATCGCAGAAGGAGTTGCCCAAGTGATGGCCGGAGTGGCCTTGTTGACCGTCACGCTTGCCGTGCCGGTCAACGTGCTGTAGTCGGTGGTATCGGTGGGCGTGAAGGTTACGCTCTGCGATGCTGCGCCCACGTTCGGCTTGGTTGTCGGCGTGGTGAATGCGAACGATCCCGCCGGAGTCGATGCTCCGCCCGACAGCGTCGAGGAAGCCAGCGTCTGGCCGTAGGTGATCGAGCTTGCCGTCGGCCATGTCGTCACGGATGAAGTTGCCTTGTTCACCGTCACGCTGGCCGTACCCGTCAACGTGCTGTAGTCGGTCGAATCGGTGGGCGTGAAGGTTACACTCTGCGATGCTGCGCCCACGTTCGGCTTGGTTGTCGGCGTGGTGAAGGCGAACGAGCCTGCCGGAGTCGATGCTCCGCCCGACAGTGTCGAAGATGCCAGCGTCTGACCGTAGTTGATCGAACTGGCCGTCGGCCATGTCGTCACGGATGAAGTTGCCTTGTTCACCGTCACGCTGACCGTGCCCGTCAACGTGCTGTAGCCAAGCTCAAACAAATGGGGTTCAAGACCTTTCTCTACACGAATGATGCTGACCTGAAGTTCACATTCGACGTGCTGACCGGAGCAACGGGAACCGTCTCGGGTGCCGCAGCCGCCGCAACGCAGTAGACGCCTAACGGCGAGGGCTGATTTACGGACGCTAAAAATTCGGAGATCCAGCCTTCACGCGGCTTGCCGCTAAATCCACCAAGAAAGGGAACGGAATGAAGATCAGCCCATCGTATCTTGTCAAGTCAAAGCCACCATTAACAGAAGAGGAAGAGACTGCCATTGCGCAAGCGGAAGCAGAAGCTAAGGCAAAACGTCAAACAGCAATTGAAATGCAAGCGGAAGCAGAAGCTAGAGCAAACGGAGCTACGGTCAGCCTGTCTGATAAATCCCTCAGCGCTCTTGCATTAGATGACCAACGTGTTCGTCGCAACATTCAATGGGGAATTGTGAGGGGATTGTTTCTCTACACTTTGTTCATGATTCCGATATGGATTATTGTGGGGGTAATCGTGGCAGCTTCCAAATAGGGGTGTACGCCTTTAACCGGCCAATCCGGCCGGAAAAATCTAGGGTTTGGGCGTACACCCCCGTTGTGTAAGCTCAGGAAGGCAGCTATGAACATATACCTCGACACGAATTTATGGAACGAATTGTTTAAACAGAGCATTGATGCGTCGTCGCTTCATGCAGCACTTAGTCAGCAACGCAAGAAGCTCGCACTCGGCGACCAAACAATGTACGAGCTAGCGCAGACATTTGAGAGAAACGCTCAGATGGGACAAGGCTTTTTCCGCTACCTCAAACAATTCGCCGATGCAGGAATTACTGTCACTCACGATATTCAGGAGATATTGCACCGTGAGGCGAAGGCGCATGGGCAGCCGATTGAGCCATTCGCAATTGGAGCTGAATATCAGGCGTTTATCGCAGATATTGACAAGTTGGCGACAGGAATAGTCGATGAAACTGTCCGACAAGATATGGAGCTACGCCAGCAATCGGTCCCAGTCAACCAGAACAAACAAAAAGCTCATCTGGAGAATCGGCCAGACATGCTGAATGATTTTCTGCTGATTGATGAGAGCCAGCTTGAGGACTGGATGGTTTCGATAATGCAGAAACCCGTGGGCACACAGCGGGAAGAGCCGGCTCTCCTTCTTGTTTTGGGTGTTTGGGCCAAAGAATGCAGCTATTTCTCGGAAAAGAATGCGCGGAGCCATGGGCTGGCCCCGCGCTAGAGTAGAAGCGACAGGGTGCTATCCGAACAGCCGCCGCCAAAGGGACGGACGAGGCGTTGTCCTTGCTTGTGAGCGCAAGCTTCGGCGGATCTTTTCGGCAAGCCGGGAGCGGGTGATGATGTGACGGCAGTGGTACGCGTAGCAGCGCGGGCAGAGGGGCGAGACGTTGGCCCAGCGCTTGCCGTATCCACGGCGACGGCTGCCGCAGGACTTGCAGGTGTACTGGTGCTTCATGGCGGTCTCCTTGTGGCGCATGGCGCGAGGGTTGGGGGTTGAGGTTGGGGCAGGGCCCTACCAGGGGCCGCGCCAAGGTGAGGACCATCCGCGGATCTTGCCGTTGCGGTCGTGCTGGAGACGCGATCCGGGCGGGATACGGTTGACCCAGCAGGTGAAGATGTCGCGTACATTCCCGATGATGTCACCGATGCTGATCCATTGGGAGCCCGGGTTATAGCGGTTGGTGAAGAGGCGGCCGAGGAGACTGCGGCGACGCCTCGGTGGACGGTGGTGGCGGCGGTAGCGGCGGCTCATGATGCGGCCGCCGCATAGAGGGGCGCGAGAAGGTCCTTGCCGATTTCGATGTTGGCGGCGATGGAGGAGTGGGTGCGGGCGTTGAGGAAGCTGCTGGTGGAGCCGGCGACGCTGAGGGTTAGGACCTGGCGAGAGCCGGGTAGGGCCTTGATGCACTGGACGACATCGTCGCAGAGCTGGCCGTCGCCGGTGCCCAGGACGACGACGTCTGCCCGGGAGCGGGAGACGATTGCACCAGCCTTGAAGGCGAAGAGGTTGTCCGCGTTGGCGGTCTTGCGACCGCCAGGGAGGTAGCGGATGAGGCGTGTGTGGACGTGGAAGCCAGCGTTTTCCATGTGAGCGCGGTCGAGGCGGTCACCGGCATCGACGGAGAGGACGGCGTGGAGGGAGAGGGAGCAGGCAACACGGGCGAAGAGGTCTGCTAGGCGGGAGTAATTGACCTCAAAGCCGAGGTTGCGGCAACTGATGGTGACGTTCTCGACGTCGATGAGGGTGAGGATACGGCGGCCGTGAAGCTGGTCGAGGGGGCCGGTAGTGGGGGCAATGGAAACGCGGAAGGGCATTTGCTGCGGTGAGTGGAGGCGGCGGGCCGGGCAGTTCCGCCACGGAAGCGGCGGAACCCGGCTGGAGTTGACGGCGGTGATGGTGTTCATGGTCAGTCTCCCTTGTGTTGAACGGGGTTGGTGTCGGGGGGCATCAGGAGTAGAGCTGTTTCTTCTGGTGCACGAGGTTGGCGAGGGCTTCAGCGACGACGTCGATCTTGCGTTGCAGGCCGCAGTGGTCACCCATGGACCCGCTCTGGTCAATGACATAGACGGTCATCTCGGGCTTGGAGGCGATGGAGTTCTGGCGCTGGCGGACGCCGGCGAAGGCGGCCGAGAGGGTGGCGACGTCGGAGACCTTGAAGAAGTGTCCGTTGTGGGTGGCGGCGGCCATCCTGCGGAGGAGGTCTTCGTCAGCGTCATTGCCGAAGGCGATGGTGTTGAGGTTGGTCCAGCTGGCGCGGAGGGCGTTGACCTGCGGGAAGATCTCATTCTCCTCTTCGTTCGGCTGGCCATCGGAGAGCAGCCATACGCGCTTGCGAAAGCCGCAGGGAGCCTTGAGGAGCAAGCCGTTGGCGAGGCGGAGGCCGGCGGCGATGTTGGTGCTGCCGCCGATGCCGTTGGAGCTGTTGGTGAGCTTGTTGCGGATGGCGTCGAGGATAGTGGCGGCGGCGGCAGGAGCCGGCGTGGCCAGGATGTGGGCGCGGGTGGCGAAGCCGACCAGGGCGATCTGGTCGGGAGCGGTGTGGGGGGCTGGGGCCGGACGGTGGAACTGGGCGGCCGGCCAAAGGGGGGTGTTCATCGGCAGTAACATGACGTTCTCCTTTTTGCTGGCAGGTTGATGGTTGAAAAGCGGGGCGGCCGCGAAGGCCGCCCCAGGGAGCGGGTTCAGCCGCGGGCGAAAATGCGGCGCGGAAGGTTAGAGTTAACGTCAATGCCGTACCCTTCAACAGCGGTACAGCCGGGGATGGGGCAGCGGAAGTTGCCGACAGGGTGGCCGGAGGCGGAGTAAGTGGCGCCGCTGAACCGCATGGGGACCACCATCCCGTGGCGTGTGCAGACGACGGGCAGGTTCTTGACGCGGTCCGACAGTTGGGGCCGCACGGGCACCGGCACGAAGACCGGCGCAGGCTGGGGGATGAAGTGCTTTCCGAAGAGGGCCATCGGGATTCTCCTGTTGGTCGGCGGTTTGATTTGCCTTCCGCATATACAACGCATCAGCCCCGGGGGAATTTCCTCTTGGAACGCAGGTTATTGGGGGGTATGCTGGATGTGTCCTCCGGCCAGAAAAATCTATTGCGCGGGAAGGAAATTCCGCGAGGCTCATTCGTTATAGAGAGAAGCGTGCTAGGCGTATTGGCCGAGTAACCGCTACGCCCGCTTGCCCGGGATGTTCCAAGATATAGATGAAGGGTGGTGAGGGAGTGATGGAGACGACGCAGGTCCCGTCGGACCGCCAGTTGCTGGAGAGCTACTACGCGGGCGACGATGGGGCAATGGATGCGCTGTACACGAGATATAACCGGAGCCTGTTCGTCTGCGCGGCGAGAATTCTGCGCAACAGCGACGAGGCGATGGAGATGACGCACGACGCCTTTGTGAAACTGATGTACACGAGGAAGAAGGGGCCTTTGGGCGCTGAGATGAACGTGCGCTCATGGCTTTATAAGGTCTGTGCAAACGATTGCTTCAGCGCACTCCGTAAGGCGGGGCGGCGGCGGCTGGTGGATGTGGCCGACATCGACGAGATTCCGCAGGGCGCGCCGTTGGTGTTTACGCAGACGTACTCGAGAGCCATGCAGCGGTTTCCGAAATGCCTGAAGAAGCTGGAAGAGATCGAGCGGACGGCCTTGATGTTGCGCTATTTTGAGCCCGGTGAGACGAGCAACCAAGAGTTGGCGGAGATTTTGCGGATAAGCGCGAGCTACGCCTCGAAGATCACGACGAAAGCTGAGACAAAGCTGAGACAGTGCCTGGAACTCTGAACGTCGCTGCCGTCGGGGCGAGGTGTTTGTCCCGCCAGGGGCCGGATACAGAGTTTCACGCAATCAGAGGGAGTAGACGATGTCCAAGACAAGCCAGAAGACAGAAGCGACGCTGGAGGGATTCCTGCGCGGTCTTGCTCGGGAGCAAATCCGCGAACTGGAGAAACAGTACCCGGCGGTCGAGCACGCAGTTTCGTTTACGCGAGTGGTTCGCATTGCCCGCGGCGAGGTGGATGCGACGTGGGAGGAAAAGCAGCACCTGGAGGACTGCGCCGAATGCCGAAGCATCGCTGGGAGGGCAAAGGCACGGATGCCGGAGCCGACCGGGGGAACGAGCCAGCGCGCACCAGTCTTGTGGGGAATACCGATTCTGGTTGATGCATTTGTACTGGGGGCAAAGTCGGGCAGATCACCGCTGAGTGAATTGAAGAAGGGTGTGAATCTGCTTTCGATCTCGGACCGGGAGACTGGGACGCGACATGCACGGATTGCGCTACGGCCTGCAGGCAAGGTGGTGAAAATAAGGCATGTGGAGGGGGAGCCGCTGCTACTTCGGGAGACCGGGGAAGCTCTTGGCAATGAGGAGTTCACTGAACTGCCAGCGCGGCCGGATGCAACGGTGAGCGAGTTTCTGGAAGGAGTCCTGGCGATGACGAGGCGGGAAGGCGAAGGCGGCTAAAGCTGGTTCGTCGAGAAATTGTGAAGCGGCGCAGAGGAAGAGGAAGAGAAAGCGATGAGCCTGGAATACGAAGCGGGAAGGCTGCAGACTTGCGGATTGAGCCTACGGGAGATTCTTGTTGGGTCGCTGCTGGCAATGGACGAGGCGCTGCGTTTGCTGAGAGAGGATGACGTAGAGATCATGGCTCGGTTGGTGGCGGAGATGTGCGTAGCAATGAACGACAATACTACGCCAACGGCGGAGCTCGCCTACGGAGTTCCTCTGTGGCTCATTGGTACGATCGATCGTCCAGAGCGGTCCCGCGGCCTAGGAGCGTTCTTATGGTCCGTATACAACGGAGGGGGGAAATGGAAGGCACTTTTCCAAAAGATCATCCCGTATATCGACGACCTTCAAACCCTGCATGCGTTGTTGTCGAAGGGGCCGTACCCGACACCACGGGAGCGCTATGAGCAGCTGCGGACGCTGGCGGCGATTGGGAATGACGGGAAGATCCGCTACCCAAGGCTGCGGGCCAGCGCGAGCCGACGGGAGCGTTCGGAACAGACGGCAGTGGCTGAGCTCGCGACTCGGGATCAGGACCCGGTGCTGGCTGACCTCGGTGGCCGTCTTGGCGGGATGGATTTTGTGGTTGTGGGTGGGACGAGCGAAAGTGTAGGGCTGGTGCTGGCTGCGACAGTCAAACTCGCCTCAGAGCAGGAACCGCGCGACGTGCGAGTGCAGACGCCGAGGGTTGAGAGCATCCGGGAGATTCTGGGCGCCAGGGGCTGGAGCCCGGCGAACGAGAGTTTTTGGGAGGGATTGGAGCGGGCACGCGAGGCGGTGACGCAGTTGTTGCGGGTTAACCGAGCAAGGGCGGAACTACTGAGCCAGTTGAACGGCGTGACGGTGGAGATCCGCGGCGTGCTGCCGATCGCGCAAGTGAGCGACAAATCGGCCGGTCTGCCGTTGGCGCTGAACATGCTTTCGCAACTGACAAATCTGGCACTGCCGGCTGTGCTTCCGACGGGAGTATTCAACGACGATCTGACGCTTGAGGCAATGGAGCCGTCAATGGTGGAGGCCAAGGCGCGGGCGGCGGTCGAGGACGGGCTAAACGAGTCACTGCTGGTGTACGCGCCGGAGATGAGCGCGAGGGAGGGAGTGGCTACGATCCCGGGGAACACGCTAAACGAGGCCTGTGAGGCGGTGTGGGGAGAGCCGTGGAAGGCGTGGGTAGAGCGGACCCGCTCAAAGGCGCTGGAAGAGATGGACCTAATGGAGGGGTGGCAGAACGGGGCTCTGGACGGCGCCTTTCTGATCGGCACCGAGCCGGTCGAGATAGAGGCGGAGCTGTCGAAGCGGATCGCGACCAGCCTTCGAGAGTCGCAGATGCCCCTTGTCAGTGTGCTGGGAGGGAAGGCGCAGTCTGGCAAGACGTGGATTGCGCAACAGGTGGAGCGGAAGCTGCAGGCGGAGGGCTGGGCTGTGGCGGTTCTGCGGCCGCTTCGCGGGGGATTCCCCGACTCCGAATCCCTGGAGCGATACCTGAGCAGTTACACCGAACGCAGGAACCGGCAAAAAGCTCTGCTGATTCTTGATGAGATGGTTGCCGACGAACTCGAGGAGGATTTCATCAATGAATTGCAACGGCTAAGGACAAGGTTCAACATCAGCGTTCTCGCTGTTATGAGGCTGGATACGGGCTGCGATGTGGACTTTGAGAACGTGACTGCTTATAAGGCCTTCATCGACGAAGAGGAGTTGAAGGAGTTCGCCACCCAACTGGTGCAAAAGTATGATGCGTTCCGCAATGCTGAAGCGTGCATCGGCACGGCGATCGCCAGCTCGGGAGGGAATCTCTGGCTCCTTATTCGGCTTCTGCACTTTGCAGTGACGATGTCGAAGGATGGGGGCTATCAGAGGCTGCTGGATCAGTACTACCAAGCTGCTCTGGGCGGGTGTAACCCTGCACAGGTAAACATGGCGAAGCGGTTGGCATCGTTATCGAGGGTCAGTATCCCGGTGCCGGAGTGGTTTCTTCAGCCGCTTCCGGCCGACAGGGGGTTCCTGAGGAGCCTGAGCGCATCGAAGGATGCGGGCGGCAACTGGCGGTTCCCTGTTCCCGTGGCGTGTGAGGCCATCATCGGCTTCTCTCCGCAACCGATTGCCGGGGACCGGCTCGAACTGATCAGGAACCGTATCGTGTTTCAGCTCAAGGCGTACTTCCTGCGGTGCATCCAAGAAGGACGCGATGATGAGGCAATTGATTCGCTCTCCAGGCTTCGCCGGGGCAATGCCGAAATCCTGAGCTCGACCTTCGCTGAGTTTCGCAGTGAACTGATGCAGTGGGCGCGAGTGAGGACGAATCCCATCGAAGTCAGCAAGGTTTTCCGTGCGATCCAAGAAGATGTGAACGAGACCGAGCGGAAACAGCTCGCAGGACACCTGCTGACCTTGTTCTGTGCAGAGCTTCCGGCACTGACCATACCGCAGGTCGCGCGTATGCTGATGCTGCTGCGCGATCATCACATTGTGCTGGAAGCGAGCGACGAGGAGAACAACCTCTGGCGGAAGATGCTTGATTCGTTGAAGAAGACAGTACCGCAGATTCTGGCCGGACATGGATCGCGGCCGCGGGCACGGCTATCGCTAGTGCGGTCGCTGTGGCGCCTTCACGAAGCGGACGCGGACGAATTGATCGTCGACAACATTGATGCGCTCCTGAGCAGTCAAGGTAATTTTCCCGCGGAGGAGTATCTTCTGGCGCTAGAGTTGCTGGCGATGTCGGACCGAATCCAAGGGTACCGCAAAACAAGGGATCTGTTCGAAAGCTCGGCCAATCTGGCCAAGTTGGCTAGTGAAACGCCCGAGCGAAAGGCGGGCTTCCTTGCACACTTGTGCCAACTTATGGTGCGACTGCGGTCGAGCGGAGAGAAGTGGGGCGATGTGCTGGATCAAGGGGACTCGACTCTGCGCGAGGAATTGAGCCGTGCCGGGGTCTGGGAGGTAGCTGAGGCGCTGAAGGCGCTGGCCCGATATGATCGGGCTTTCGGTGTAAGACTACTTAGCGTTCTGCAGCCGAACGACATAATTCGCAGGATTTTGCAGGGTGCGGCGGTGGGCGAGGGCGCGCGGATGCTCCGAATGTTGGCGCAACTCCACCTTACTGCAGCTTGGAATGTTCTGTATTCCAACAACGAGCCGTCAATAGGTCTGGCGCAGAAGATTGCGCGGCTGGTAAAGCGAGACCTTGATCCTCGGGGCGCCGGAATGATGCTGAAGACTTGTGCGATTGTGGACTCGTCGTTCGGGATGATCCATGATGGGTTTGCCAAGGTGCTGTGCGATTCGATCGGCATGTCGTTCTTTGAGGCCCAATTCCATGGCGACAGGCGCACCTCTGTTCTGTTTCATCTTCTGGAGGGGCTGATGGAAGCGCAGGCGAGATTTTCGCCTGACATTCAGGATAGTGCAATCAAGGCGATCGCACGGGCCATCAACTCCGGCAATCTGCGGGACTGGGCTCCGAGGTTGGCGCTGCTTGCCTTGGGACATCCCGATCTTCATGCCAGGTTTGCCGAGAGACTGCGCGAACAGATTCCGGCGAGCAAGCTGCTGCGGGGAATGAGGGGTACGCGGAGTCTGGAGGCCCTGGCATGCTTTCACCAACTGTCCGCAGTGCTGTATCCCAGCCAGACGGCGGACTTCACGGAAGACGATTGCCACTTGGCATTTGCGGCGCTGTACCGCAGTGATCGGCCAGAGGTAGTAACCCGGGCGGCCCGGTCCATCGCCTTGACGTTGCGGCGGGGCGGCGATGCACAACCGGGCCAGACGGCGATACGACTCCTGAGTCGCAACTGGAAGTATGAGTTGGAGCATGCGGCTACACCTGGCGATTGCGCAACGACGATTCGCAACCTGACAGCTCTGGACATTGCGGTTGCGCGCGATGCGGTAGTGAAGGCCAAAAAGGAACTCAGGAAGACCGCAGAGAGAGGTCTCCGCCAGGAGCCACAACTCGGCATCGAACTTCTCGACGCCATCGAGCAGGCGGCTCCTGGAGAGGGACGTGACCTTGTGCGGGATTTCCAGAGCAATCACCGTCTGGTCTGGGACAGGCTCTTGGAAGATATCGCCTACGAGCAGGAACCGCGCTCGCAGGGAAGCACCTTTCATCGGCTAACTCAGATCGGAGGATTCCCCTCGCTGCATCTGCAGAATAGAGTGTTGGGGATATGGAAGGATAGATTCAAGACGATTGCATCGCCAGCGGCGATCGTTTCTCTGCTAAGGACCTTCGAGGCCTGGAATCCTGATTCAATCTACGAGTGGTCGGGGAGGATCAACTCAGAAAAACTCTTGCGACGGCTCTCCGGCCATGCGATAACCGACCTGGAATGGACTGAGGCGCTGCTCGCGGCAATGAATTATGGGGACATGACGCAGTTGCGCGACAGGATAATCGCGATTGTGGACGATGTGGAGGACCTGCCGGCGAGGATCGGGCTCAGCAGAGCTACGCGACTCATGGCATTTTTGCACCCTATCGACCACAAGGCAGGCCTGCGGCTGCTCGATAAGAGTCTGGTGACGCTGAACGAGCGCATCAACGATCCTATGGTTGCGGATGAGGCGGAGTTTCTGGCTATTCTCGGCACGCTGGCGAAGGTCTGCCGGCTCTATGGTCGGACCTTGAGTATTCCGGAGCAGCCGCTGTGGTGGAAGCTGTTTCCGACACCGCCGGTCGCCTCACTTTGGGCGGTTTGCTGGCTTGAAGATTGCGGCTGGACAGCGGAGTTGATGAACCGATCTTTCGAACAACTCGATATATCTGCTCTGCAGCTTCGCCCTCCGGCGTTGTGCACAGCCCTGATCACGGCCGCGGAACGGAATCGATTGGATACCATTCAGAACAGTCTTGAGCAGTGGCCTATCGTAACGAATGTTTCACTCTACTTGCTTGAAGGGCTTATTGAACAGGGCATCAGCAGTCCGGAGTTGGGCGAATTATTGCAACAACACGAGGGAGATATTCGCGCCAAGGTCAGTGAACCATCTCATCGCCTTCATCCAGCCCGTGGACGTATAGAAGAGTCGTTCAAGAGAATGTTCATACATTGACAACTGCAAACAGGCACACTTTACCTGAAATGGGGCTATCTCCCTTGAACCTCTGAGTTGAGAGTTCTTGTTCGACGCCTGACTTTCCGGCCAAGAAACGTCTCAACCTGAATTGCTACTGGGAAGTCTTAGTGCTGTATCTGGAGCGCCCCGCGACGCTAGCGTGCGTAGCGGCATGCCGCCAGATGGGGCGCTTCTGATACAGCGACTTGAAGGAAGCCGCCCCCATGGAAGCCTATGTACTTTGAATGGGCCTGAGCGGGTGCAGGTGGATCAGGAACGGCCTGAGTTGGGTAGGATTCGTTTGCCTGGAAGCCGGATGGAGCAGTACTGTGGCTCGGCGAGGGCTGATGTGGTGGCTGGAGAGACTGGCATCCGATTGGTTCTGGCCGGATAAGACAAGGAATCCGCAGGCGCGCCGAAGCGCGGGTAAAGGCCGCGGATTTAGATAAAGCTTCATGCAGCGCACTGGTCTGGTTGCGGTGGAGAGCGAAGCGGGAGTTGCGCGGCGGAGAGCCGTTCGACGACGTGCATGGTTCCACCGCAGGCTGGGCAGTTCCAGAGTGATTGAGGCTTATCTGTAGACGGTGGTGCCGGCTTAGCTGTGTTTTGCAGTGATCCGCCGAGCAGTCGCCGGCACAGCGGCAACAGCGTAGCGCGGTTGCGGTTGGCGAGGAATCCGAAGTTACGGATGCGCGCGAAGCCTGGCGGCAGGAGATGGAGCAGGAAGCGGCGCAGGAACTCATCGACAGCCAGAGTCATGACCCGTTTCTTGTTGCCGTGCGCGGAATCGCGCCAGCGGAAGGTGACGTTGCCATCGGAGAGAGCGATCAGCCTGGAGTTGGAGATGGCGACGCGATGGGTGTAGGCGCCGAGATAGCGCAGCACATGTTGCGGGCCGCCGAAGGGCGGCTTGGAGTAGACGACCCAGTGGTGACGAAACAGTACCCGCAGCCAGGCGGTGAAGGCGCGTGGTTGCGCAAGGTGCGCCAGGTTGCCGTGGAACTGAAGCTCGCCTCGATGGAAGGCGTTGCGGAGTCGAGCGACGAACTTGCCGCGAAAGACACGGCTCAGTACGCCGATGGGAAGAAAGAAGGAACGCCGGGCGGAGATCCAGCGGGAATGGTCCGGGGCAAGGCCGCCGGCGGCAACGACGCAGTGGACATGGGGATGAAACTGCAGGCGCTGATTCCAGCTGTGGAGCACGCTGAAGAATCCGATCTCGGCTCCGAGGTGCCGCGGGTCGGGGGATGGAATCAAGCATCACCGGTCGACGGGAGCCCCGGCCTTCGTGCCCGCCGTCCCGGCCGACTTGCTGGCATGCCGAGGTTCGATCGAATTGGGTGTAGGTGCCACAATGAGGGCCTTTGAGGCCTGCAGTTCGCTTCGATATCAGAATTGCGGTCCGGACCGAGATCTATCATGCAGCCCATTCCCGAACTGTCCTACTGGAATTGGGCGAATCAGGAGCATGGGGCGTAATCGTTATGGTGATCGGCTTCACCTGCCCCCACTCCAAGTACATTTCTTCTTCGATTGCGGCGACCAATTCAGCCAGTTTCTGCTCTGTTGGGACGGATGTGAGTGCTGTGCGGATTTTCTGCCGGACTGCAAGTCTCCTTCGTTTTTCGGGTGGCAGGAGGGCGGCTGCGATGGCACCTCGGCCACGGTCTGCCTGCCCTGCCACTTTGGTCGCCTGAACGGCCCTCATCGCGGCAACTTCTAAATTGATGTCCGCCGCCCTATCAGGCATCCCAAGTATCCTGGAAATCATGCCGGCATTCTTTCGTGCGGCCGGATCATACCCAGCTTGTTGTAGAGCCTTGATGACCACATCGGGAACTTCGGAGACCCGCTCGAAATCGTCAATGGCTCGGCGAATGGTTCGCTCGTCGCATCCTATCGCATCAGCAATCGCCTTCGCGGCAGCCATCCACCCCTGGCTGGCTTTGAAGAATGCCTTGTAGGTGGACAGTTTCTGGCCAAGGCGATAGCGGCTACTTCGGAATCCTTCGAGGGCATTGACGAGCGAGAGGCGCGCTGACCCCAAGCCCAGCTCATTCATGTTTACGCATCCAGACTCCAGTTCTTGAAGTCGAACGCTCAGATTGGACAAATTGTCCAAAATCGAATCGCGTATCATCTTGCACTCCCACTCGGTTGGTTGTCTCAGCCACGGCTCCGTTTGTTGGCCGTCGACGCCGAAGCGTTCGCTGTGAGCAAACCGGCCAACTACAGCTTGGCCGGTTCATGTGACAATGGCTTGGAGTCGCCCATTCTTCTCGTGAAGGAAAGGTTAATGCGCAGGCCTAGTTGGTTGCGTCAACCCGATTGCTTTGAGAAACTTCTCTTGCGCGGCCATCTGCACAGAATTAACGTGATGAGTGTAAATCTCCATCGTCGTCGAGAGCTTCTTATGCCGCAAGATTGACTGGGTGACGGCTGGATGCACTTCATTGGCACCGCAAAAGCTTGCGAGGCTATGGCGGCAATTGTGCCATCCAAATCTGCCTTTGTAACCCTTCGTAATAACGCCGGCTTTGATGGCTGCGGGGCGGAGGTAATCCTGTGCGCAGATCGATGCGGTCCGGGGAATCCTGCCCTTTGCCTTGATCGAAGCGAAGACCCAATCAGAATCCTCGAAATAGAGGCACTCCTTCCGCCAATCCAGGAGACACTGAGCCAGAACGGGGTGCATCGGAACCTGGCTCATTGAGCCGGCATTCTTTCCATCTGTTTCCTTTCCTTTGCTCCACCCTCGACGGATGTGAATTTGGCCACTCTCCCAATCGATGTCTGACCACTTCAATCCGAATGATTCCTCCGGGCGAAGAGCAGTTGAAGCGTGCAGAACCGCCAGCGTCCATTCCATGCGGGTCTCGGGCTTCTCAAGCTCCGCCAAGATGACAATCATCTGTTCCGGGCCGATTACTTTCGCCTCGTATTCAGAGCTTGACTTGGACCGTACAAGAAGCAGTGGATTGGAAGGTCTGCCGGCGGCGTCGACCGAGACTGGGATCAGCTCATATCGTTGCGCATGCCTGTAAACCTGCGACATGATTGACTTGAGCTTCTGGATGGTTCCCCAACCAAGAGGCTTGTTCTTCTTGCCTTGTGGGGAAGAGGTCAGCTGAT